>JDSF01000003.1_pt1 | contig 342916 bp, 551 predicted proteins | sample 199441 | NCBI WGS metagenome assembly JDSF01 (sample SAMN02592751, study PRJNA231836) | bioreactor metagenome | isolation source: continuous culture bioreactor denitrification-DNRA | place: Germany: Bremen
TATAAACGGGCGGTACGGGAATTGAACCCATGACACCAGGCTTCGGAGGCCTGTGCTCTATCCAACTGAGCTAACCGCCCTCATAATGACGAATGACTTATATATTCTTTAGTAAAACAGTAGAGAAATCTTCATGGATTTGCAAGTTAATAACCTCAAAACCGATTTTCTCATAATGTGCTCGTACATCATAATTAAACTCTATAGGTATACCTGAGAGCACAAGCTGCCCATCCTTTTTTTTAAGCGAGTTCTTTATAAAACCTGATATATCAATGAGTATATCGAAGTAAATGTTAGCGAAAATAACGTCGAACTTACCGTTTATACAGTCCTGCAAACCACATATTATATGATTGTTTGTGACATTATTCAGTTGATTGCATTCAACAGCGGTTTTACATGCATTATAGAACAGGTCGTACCCATACACGTCCTTTGCTCCAAGCAGACTGGCACAAATCCCCAATATACCCGTACCGCATCCGATATCGAGTAGTGTTTTATTTTTGAGAGCCATGCTCTCAAGATGCTTTATGCATGCCTGTGTTGTCTCATGCTCTCCACTGCCGAAAGCACCTTGATATATTTTCGCTGTTTCGCCATTACATAATGGTATATAATGTATTTTTCGTTCTTGCATTGTATTTTCCATGAAGAGAGTTACCATAAAACTGACCGCACGTGCAAGCGTGTATTTCAAAACTACGTAATAATTGGCTCAATACCTTATTAACTATTGACATTATGAACCAATGAGCATATTTGTTTTAGCTACAACTTTATATGAGAGGTGTATCGTGTCAGAATTTCAAAAGAAAGCTGCTTATAACGTAGCACTGGTCGGCGCAACAGGCGCAGTGGGTGAAACATTCCTTAATATCCTTGAAGAGAGAGATTTCCCGATCGCAGAGCTTAAGCTTCTCGCTTCTAAACGCTCAGTAGGAAAAGAGCTCACGTTTAAGGGTAAACAGTATAAAGTTGAAGAATTGACGCACGATTGTTTCGAAGGTGTAGATATTGCACTTTTCAGTGCCGGCGGTGGTAGAAGCCTTGAGTATGCTCCGTCTGCTGTTAAGGCAGGTGCAGTTGTTATAGATAACTCATCTGCATTCCGTATGGACCAGAGTGTGCCGCTTGTTGTTCCTGAGGTTAACCCTGAGGATGCTTTCAAGCACAATGGTATAATTGCCAACCCTAACTGTACAACAATAATTATGCTTGTGGCTCTTAAGCCTCTGTATGATTACTCTAAAATAAAGAGCGTGGTTGTCTCATCATACCAGTCAACATCAGGTGCAGGTGCTCAGGCTATGGAAGAGCTCGAGAATCAGGCGAGACAATGGGTAAATGGTGAAGAACTGGTAGTCGATAAGTTCGCACATCAGATACTTTTCAACGTTATCCCTCATGTGGATTCTTTCACTGATAATGGATATACAAAAGAAGAGATGAAGATGTTCAACGAGACTCGTAAGATGCTTCATGATGATGAAATAAAGGTCAGTGCGACATGTGTACGTGTTCCGACACTCTCCGCACACTCAGAGGCGGTCACTGTTGAGACTTATGAGCCTATCAGTCCTGATAAGGCACGTGAGCTTTTCGCTGCTGCTCCCGGCTTGGAAGTTATTGATGATACAGCGAATGCTAAATATCCTATGCCTCTTGAAGTAGCAGGCGGAGACACTTGCTACGTGGGCAGAGTGAGAACAGACATCGCTCGCGACAACACACTTACTTTTTTGGGTTGTCGGTGATCAGCTTAGAAAAGGAGCGGCGACTAACGCTGTGCAAATAGCTGAGCTTTTCGTTAAGTAGAAAACCTTAGTTAACTTATTATACACAAATACCCTCATCCTGTTTCAGGTGAGGGTATTTTTTTTAGTATATGCCTATATATGAGAATTGCTATATATAGGAAATACTTAAAAGAAGCGTTTTTTTAAGAACATATGTCCGCAATAAATCAAGCAGTTGTCATAATCTTATTATATCTTGAGGTTACTTATTAATAATAGATAGACTTTTTTTTGCTGAAACTCATTATTTGCTTGATTTTATGGGATTCCACGTGTATATAATTTTAACTTCTTGACGTTAGGAGGTTGTAGTGAACAAGAAAGAGCTAATCGAAAAGATCGCCGAAATGGCAGGTCTCAAAAAAAATCAGATGCTGAAAAAAGCACTTAAAGCTTTCGAAGATGCCACAGTTGAGGCACTTAAAGCTGGCGACAAGGTAACACTTGTTGGTTTTGGTACATTTTCTGTATCAGAGCGTAAAGAGCGTAAAGGTAGAAACCCTCAGACTGGTGCTGAGATGACTATCCCTGCTAAGAAAGTGCCTAAATTCACACCTGGCAAGCTTTTCAAAGATTCCATCGACTAAGAAGAATATTTGGAAATGTATTTCTATAAAAAAGGCTCTCAGCAATGAGAGCCTTTTTTTATTGCTGATTTTTTAATAGAGTGCTATATTCAGTGTATGAGATATAAACTATTTGTTCTATTGCTACTTTTTTCAATTCTTAATAGTATCTGTGTCGTTTGCAGACTCTTTAGTTGCAGAGGGGATAGGTGAGTCTGAGACAGAAGCCAGAACAAATGCTGTATCTGAACTCTCTTTCATGATTTATGCAGATGTCAAAACCGTCTTATCTACTGATGTTTCAGACGATCCGAATGCTCCTATGCAGATTGTCACCAAGCAGACAGATGTCATTAGTGCTCTGCCTATATACGGAGCTGTATATAAAACAGAACAGGTCGGAAACATATTCAAGTCCACTGCGGAACTCTCCCAAAAGGCTGTCTCGGTATATAAGAAAGAGATCGACAAGGCTGTTGAGTCGATAAATAAGACGTATAAATCGATACTGAGCGAAAATTCAGACTCTGCGAAATATCCTTACGTGATGGCAGCTTTGACTCACTTTGAAAATCTTCAAAAGCTGAAAACCGTACTGTCCGCACTTGGCGGCGAGTATAAAAAAATACCCTGATATAACCATGGACCGATTAAATATTCTGAAACATAAGCTGACATTCATGTCGGACAATATGAAGCATCTGGCAGAGCTGTTGGCATCTGAGCTTAAGAGGGATAACGTATATGTTTATTATCCGATGTATAACGGTTCAGATGAAGTCACACAGTTTTCGGCAGTTTTCAGAGATATGGTTTCTGCCGGGCTGAATTCTGTTGAGTCTGTATATGCGGCGGATTACTTTATAGAGATTAATTACACCCTGTCGGATGCAGGGATGCACCTTTTAGCCACTCTTACGGATAAAATGGGCAAATCCATAGCAAAGAGTGTTAAACTGCTTAAAACGAGTGCTTTCAGCGGGCTGGATGCCAGACCTAAGTCCATCTCTTTTGAAAAGCTACTGAAACTCGGTTTAGTGCTTTCTTCGGATTTCACTGCCAGAATCGCCACTTCCAACGGGAAAAAAGGCGATGCTCTACAGGTCGGAAGACGCAGTTGAGATATTTGTGAAGCTGAATAAACCCGGTTACTTTTTTTCTTGTAGGGCATGTTGATAAGGATGGTCAGAGGTTTTCTTATTTAGTCGATTTCTATAATACGAAAGGGGATAGGAAATTTATCAGGCGTGTGGATGCTGATGAGATAAACAGGTGGTTGAGCATAGGAGAATTTGATATTGTTCCGCCGTTTGGATTGGAAACTTTTCAAATGATTGCTGCAATGAAAGATCCTATAGTAATTCTGCCAAAAAAATTCATTTGATCCTGATACGGAATTATATATAATCAGCAAGGATATACGGCAGGCTGTCGTCCAGACGAGAGCGTTGAAAAAAACGTCAGGAAAATATTGATGCAATTGCAGAGGATATCCTGATTTTTTTCGACTATTGAAAAGTAGACATTTAACACTAATTAATTTATCATATACCTAAATTGTTGGAATAGAAGGGATACAACGAAATGAGCAGAGATTTATTCGGGTTTAAAGATGAGCCTTTCAGTGCTTACCCCGATAACAAATACTTTTTTTTCTTCCATACTGCATGACAAAGCTATAACTCTGCTTGAGTACGGTCTCAACAGCCGTAAAGGCTTTATGCTTCTTACCGGTCTGAAAGGGACAGGAAAGACCATGACATGCAATATCCTCAAAGACTCAGTTAAAGACTGTAATGTCTCTATGCTTAACTACGACAACGTATCCCCCGATAAGCTGATGAAATCTATCTGCGAAGGCTTTGGGCTCAGTTATACAGAGACAGACAGAAAAGAGCTTTTCGGACTCATTATGGAATATTTTGTTGAGCAGTACAAAGAGGGGCGTAATAACCTCATCATTGTGGATAATGCTGAATCCATATCTGATGCGAATCTAGAAATGCTCAGCGAGTTTATGGAGATTGAGATCGAGAAGTGTAAGCTTGTTCAGGTTATACTTTCTGGCTGTCCCGAGCTTCATGACAGGCTTAGGAATATCGGAAACGATCTTGGACCGAAATTCACCTTCACTGTAGAGCTGGCACCGCTCAGTTTGCAGGATACTATCGATTACGTGGAGCACAGAGTCAAAACCGCCATAGGTGACGATGAGCATTTTCTGTTTAAAAAAGAACTCATATGTTGAGATTTATAATTACTCAAAGGGCGTTCCGTCCGAGATCAACAGGATAGCACACAAAGCTTTAGCTATAGCCAAAGAGAAGAAGAAATCAAAAGTTACTTCAGGGCATGTTAAGATGTCAGCCGCAAGGTTGTACGGTGTACGCAGTACCCGAAAGTTTAACAAAAAAAACCTATGGTCACTATTGTTGTCATCGGACTTTTGATAGGCGGTATAGTCCACTATAAAGATAAGATATTGGCGATTACCACAGATGTTGAGATCAAGGGAGTTGTTGTCGAGAATGTTGAAAAGACTGCCGAGCCGGCACCTGTTGCCGAGAAGCCGACGCCTGTGATAGAGACGCCTGAACTTGCTGTTGAACCTGTTCAGGAGGCTGAACCTGTAGTGACTACTGAGCCTACTCCTGAAGAGAATAAAGTCGCCGAAGTGGAAGAACCTAAAGAAGTCCCCGTCGTTGAAGCTGTTTCAGAGCCAGAACCAGAGCCTGAACCTGTCGTAAAGGTTATGCATGGCTGTACGGTCGCTCAGAGCGGATTGAAAGTTCGTGCAGGAGCTTCCGTGGATACGGAACTCATCGGCACTGCACCTTATATGTCATATATCGAACTGCACGAGAAGAGCGAAGACGGATTGTGGTGGAAAACGACTTTCGATGGCAAAGTCGGATACATGTATGCAAGATATATCAGGGTTGTCGACAATCCGGAGGCATGCAAGTAATATATTCACCTTTCATATCTCTTAAATTTCTATAAGTATTAAACCGAGGTTTTTAATGTTTCGATTTATAGTATTGTTATTACTCATCATGACTACTGTTTCATGTGCAGGCAGGGACAGAATGGTCAGATATGAGCAAGATATAGAAGATATTCGTCAGCAGGTCCGCAGTATCAGGGTTATGACTGATGAAATGAAGAATCAGCTTACGGATATGAAGCAATCTCTCGTGGCTGTCGATTCCAGTGTGCAGAAGCAAACAAAGGATATCGAACACCAGAGAGAGTATCACGAGAAGCTTAAAGGTATAGTCGGAAGTATAAAGGATGCAGTGGTAAAGCTGGAATCCGAGAACATTCCTGCCAAGAAAGCTGAACTAGAGAACATTAAGAATGAGAATACTGATGATCTCACACCTGAGTCCGGCTTTGTCGTTAAGATGGAGCAGGAAGGTGCAGTGACCAAGATATATACCGAGAAGCTTCCGCAGCTGCCGCCCGTATCTCCTAAAAAGAAAGTATATAGCGTCAATGAGGAGAGTAAGTCGGGGTTTGGTTACGCTGTTAAAGACGGTGTGATCCTTTGGCAGTCCCCCACAAGAAACTCGGATGTTCTTGAGATACTTGTAAGCTGGCAGCAGCTAAGCCTCCTGGGTAAGCTGGAGAACGACAGCATAAGCTGGTGGAAAGTCAAAACAAACGACTATACAGGCTATGTGAATTCAAAATTTGTCATAATTTCGGAATAAAAATGCTTAAAGATATATTTAATAAATCGATTAACTTAGAAAGACTTAGTGCAGGCGACATCAGTACGATAGTTACTGCCGACCTTGCAGAGGTTTCAGACTATGCCGAGCAGATCAAAAGGATGCATAAAGGTGACGAAGCGAAAACCTGTGCGATAATCAATGCAAGAAGCGGTCTTTGCAGTGAGGATTGTTCCTTCTGTGCCCAGTCGTCGCATTTTGATACAGGTGCTCCTGTTTACAGCTTTATAGATATGGCGAAGATAGATGCAGCGGCTAAGGATTTGGCTGCGAAAGGTGTCGAGCGTTTCAGTGTCGTGACCAGCGGAATAGGACCTGATGAACAGGAATTCGAAAAGGTCAAAGAGGCAATGGGGGGTTATCAAATCCCACGGGCTGATACCCGATGCCTCCGTCGGCTGTATGAGCTACGAAAGGCTCATGGAGCTGAAAGATGCAGGGATGGACGCATATCATCATAACCTTGAGGTTGCCAGAAGTTTTTTTTCCAAATATATGCACTACTCACGACTATGAAAGGGATATAGAAACCGTACGTGATGCTGTCAGGGCAGGGCTTTACGTCTGCTGTGGCGGGATATTCGGACTAGGCGAAAGCTGGGTTCAAAGGGCTGAACTGGCATTTACAATTTACGATCTGGGGGTTCATTCTGTACCAATCAATTTCCTCAATCCGATTGCAGGAACTCCCATGGACAGCCGCCCTGTAGTCAGCGAAGAGGAAGCTCTGCGTATCGTTGCTTTATACCGTTTTATTTTGCCTGACAGAGACATTAGAGTCTGTGGGGGGGGCAGGAGTATTGTTTTTTAAGGGGAATAGTGCCTCTAAGGTGCTTAGAGCCGGTGCGAACGGCATAATGGTCGGTGACTACCTAACTGTCAAAGGGGTGGACATGGACGACGACATGAAGAATCTTAATATTAATCTACCTATTAATAAAAAAAAAGTAAATAATCGGCTAATTAGTAGTGTAATTAATTATAAACATACTATGTGGTGATTATGATGCGATCATATACTATGGTTGTCATCCTGTGCTTCTTATTAGTCTCCTGTGTTACAAAGACAGATGTTGTATTTCAAAATAACTCGGACGAATATCGGCCTGTCCAAGTTGAGAAAGTATCTGTCAAAACAGCAATATTTATTTCTGATGAGAATGAAACGAAACATAAAAGCAGGTATCTCGGCTCAGGGATAACAAATGCTTACTCACTCCCTTCTGGCAAAGCGATGAATGCCTCTTTGTCAAAAATTTCCCCTTACTTTTTTCGACAGTTATACCTTAATACCCCATGACGGGGCAGCCGCAGGTTATAGGAACGGAGATTTTTACGTCAGCAGAAACTGGGAAAAAAAATCAAAGGATCATGTATACTGAGATAGCAAAGAATTAAGATACGTTCGGTATTCGAGAAAGGTTTTATCAATATAGAACAGCTCGGAAAAGCACTGGATGAGATAAATAAACATACCGGTTCAAAACTTCTGGAGGCGTTCTTGAGCGGTGAAGTGGATGAACAGACTTTCGGTCAGTTATACTAAAAGGATAAGCTTATGAAGAGGCTGATATTTTTTTATATTCCTGCTGATGCCTAATCTCAGGGCTAAAGATAATTTTGCCAAAGGTGGGCAGGTGTATAATTTCCCTGCACTGGACAGTGGTATGGTTATGCAGGCTAAATTTTTTATCAGGCTTTAAGGGAGATTTAGCTGAGGAGAAGGTTAAGCTGGTAGCAACACGTAGGAATGAACAATTGCTGGCACTTGGGCTCAGAGAAGGGGTATTTGAAGTCTATGATGCAAGATCAACAGGGATGGTAAGTGATTTAGTGAGAAAGCTGAATAAGATAAACCCTGAAGACTGGACCGAGGCAACGGCTAACTATAAGATAATGAGATGATTAACCCCTGTCGCTTCTTTCAGGGAGCGGAATGGCTTTCCCTTCCGAGTTGATATTGACAAAGGTGATTTTAGACGAAAAAAACTTCTTCTTCCGTGGATGCACCCGGAGCGTCGCAATAAACATTTACATTGTAAGTGACGGATTTCTCTCCGATATGCTCAGCCTCAATGACGAAACGCAGAATAGAACCGTTGACAACCCTATGCTTAAACAGGATATTGTCTATGCCGACAGTAACCAGTGTGGCACCCGGGTACTCTCTCGATCCTGCCATCCATGCGAATTCATCCAGCCACTTCAACATCTCGCCGCCGAACAGATAACCGTGAAAGTTCAGGTGTTCAGGGCGTACGTTAACGTAATTTTCCATTAGTTGAGGAAGTCCTGCAGTTTATTCTTCATCGCTTTTTTTTGCGAAGCTTTGCAAGTGCTCTTGTTTCGAGCTGACGGACACGCTCACGGCTGATATTCATAAGCTCGCCTATCTCTTCGAGAGTTTTCGGAGCTGAGTCGTCAAGCCCGAAACGCCATTCGATAATCTGTGACTCTCTTTCGTCCAGCTCATCGACAATATCGTCAAGGGCTGTTTTGAGTGTCTTGGCAATGATATCCTCTTCGATATCCTTCGAGCCTGATTCGAGGAGATCGATGAACGACCTGTCCTCGCCGTCTTTTATAGGTGCTTCCAGAGAAAGATAATTTCTGGAGACACGCAGTACATTTTCTATGTCTTCTTCTTCCATTTCGAGGTGTTCAGCCAGTTCCCTAGGTGTAGGCTCTCTGTTTAGAGATTTATTCAGCTTCTCCTTTGCACCGTTGATCTTATACAGTATTCCTGCCTGTTTGATAGGCAGTTTTACAGTACCCGACTGTTCGGCGAGAGCCTGAATTATGGATTGTCTGATCCACCATACAGCGTAAGAGATAAATTTAACGTCTTTAGTGTGGTCAAACCTTTTGGCGGCCTCAACGAGACCGAGATTCCCCTGATTTATAAGGTCGGAAATCGGCAGACCCGTATTGCGGTATCTGTTTGCAATAGAGACGACAAATTTAAGGTTGCAAAGTATGAGATGTTCGAGTGCACTCTCATCACCGGCTTTTATCCTTTCGCCTATCTCGTATTCCTGCGGTTTGGTCATAGGTTTATATGCAGAGATAGAGTTCAGGTAGTGTTTGAGCGAAGTTTCACTGACCGGTGCAGGCAGTTCCGGCTTCTTCTCACTCTCTTTTACGGTATCTTCGTTCTCTAAAATCTCTTCACTGTTTTTCATTTATCCACCATTGGGGAAGTATAGCACATAGCTTTTGAAATTGCCTTATTCCTTACAAAAAAAATTTACATGCATATTATTATTCAGATAATCTAATTCGCATCTGTCTCCGGCTTTCAGCTCGCCTTTGATAAGTTTTTCTGCGATAAAATTTTCTACCATTTTTCTGATTATCCGCTTCATAGGTCTCGCACCGTAAGAGGCATCAAAACCTGCTTTAACTATCTCATTAATGACATTTTTTAGTCCAGTTAAGTTCGATGTTATTTTCAAGAACTCTTTTAGCGAACCCTGCCATCAGTATTTCGGCAATTTCTGCTATGTGGTCTTGACCTAGCGGATGAAATACTATAATGTCATCAATCCTATTCAGGAATTCAGGTCTGAAATACGACGATAGCTGTCCTGTTGCGATCTTCTGCATCTGATCGTATTTCTCCTGCCAGTTTCCACTGTCGGCAAATGCTTTATGTATCTCGTCGCTGGCTATATTCGAAGTCATGATAATCACACAGTTTTTTAAAGCTGACTGTGCGTCCCTTCGAGTCTGTCAGTCGACCGTCATCAAGCAGCTGGAGCAAAACGTTAAAGACATCAGGGTGTGCCTTCTCTATTTCGTCCATAAGGATAACAGAGTAGGGGCGTCTGCGTACGGCTTCTGTCAGTTGACCGCCTTCATCGTAACCGACATACCCCGGAGGTGCTCCGATGAGCCTCGCAACAGAGTGTTTTTCCATATATTCACTCATGTCGATACGCACCATTGCCTCTTCCGAATCGAAGAGAAATTCCGCAAGGGATTTGCCGAGTTCTGTTTTTCCGACACCTGTAGGCCCGAGGAAAATGAAAGATCCAATTGGTTTCCCCTGATCGTTCAAGCCTGCTCTGCTGCGTCTGACAGCTTCGCTGACTGCCTTTATGGCGTTATCCTGACCTATGACACGTTTATGGAGATAATCTTCCATACGGATCAGTTTATCTATCTCTTCTTCAAGGAGCTTGTTAACAGGTATGCCTGTCCATTTGCTGATGACAGTGGCTATATCCTCTTCGTCCACTTCTTCTTTCAGTATGCGTTTCCCTTTCTGGAGTTCGTCCAGTTTGGCATTTGCCGATTTCAGATTGGCTTCAAGTTCAACAAGCTTGCCGTATTTAAGCTCAGACGCTTTGGTAAGGTCTCCGTTGCGTTCGGCAGATGACATTTCATGTTTTGCCTCTTCGATCTGCTCTTTGATGAATCTGGCATTCTGTATAACATCCTTCTCGTTCTGCCATGCCACACGCATAGCAGATGCCTGAGATTTAAGGTTAGCAAGCTCCTCTTCGAGCTTTTCAAGCCTCTGCTTGCTGGCGTTATCTTTCTCTTTTTTTGAGTGCCTGTTTATCTATCTCAAGGTGGACAATACGCCTCTCAAGCTCGTCCAGCTCTGTGGGGAGAGAATCTATCTCCATCCGTATCTTTGCTGTCGCCTCGTCTATAAGGTCGATGGCCTTATCGGGCATAAACCTGTCGCTTATGTATTTATTGGCCATGTGTGCCGCAGCAACTATAGCGTTGTCTGTGATCCGAACGCCGTGGTGTACTTCATAACGCTCTTTCAGACCTCGCAGTATAGATACTGTGTCCTCGACGCTTGGTTCTTTAACCATTACAGGCTGGAATCTACGCTCAAGTGCGGTGTCCTTTTCTACATATTTTTTTATATTCGTCAAGTGTAGTCGCACCGATACAGTGGAGCTCTCCCCTTGCCAGTGCAGGTTTCAAAAGGTTTGCTGCGTCCATTGCTCCGTCTGTTTTACCTGCTCCCACGAGTGTGTGCATCTCGTCTATGAAGAGAACAATCTCACCCTGACGCTCTTTTATGGTATTAAGAAGAGCCTTGAGCCTGTCTTCGAATTCGCCTCGGAATTTCGTTCCTGCTATCAGCGAACCCATGTCGAGTGCCGCTACTGTTCTGTTTTTCAGGGTTTCAGGGACGTCACCGTTGATAATCCTCTGTGCCAGCCCTTCGGCTATGGCTGTTTTACCGACCCCGGGTTCTCCGATGAGAACAGGGTTGTTTTTTTGTACGTCTTGAGAGCACATGGATAACACGTCTGATCTCTTCATCACGCCCGATAACAGGGTCAAGTTTACCCGCCTGAGCCGATTCAGTGAGGTTTATAGTGTATTTATCCAGAGCGTTCATCTTGTCTTCTGGGTTTTGATCTGTGACTCTGCTTGAGCCTCTTACCGACTCATATGCTTTGAGCAGTGTGTTCAGGTTATATCCGCTTGCGGACATGGCAGAACGCAGATCGGATTTCGCATTTTCACCTACTCCGAGCAGGATATGCTCAGTCGATACATATTCGTCTCCGAATTGTTTGATAGTTTCGAAAGCGTAATCAAGAGCCTTTTTTAGCCTCTTGACCTATGTATATCTGGACACTCCCTTCAACTTTAGGGAATTTTGTTATGAGTTTTTTTTCAGTGTCGCTGCGAAGCTGGTTTACGTTAACGTCTGCTTTTTTGCAGGAGTGGAGTAACCATTCCGTCTTCCTGATATATCAGTGAAAGCAGCAGGTGTTCAGGCATTAATTGCTGGTGATTATTATTTTCTGCCAGCTCAAGTGCTGACTGAACAGCCTCCTGAGCTTTTATGGTCATTTTATTAAAATTAAACATTATTTACCTCTATAAAATATATTTGTCATTCCGAATTGCGTAAACAATCTTAAAACACAGATTCTTACACATACTCAGGAAGACAAGAGCTAAATAGAAATATCAGTCCTCTTGATTGATCTTTACTCTGATGGTTTTAGTTCCGCCAGAGGGTATAAGCCCTTCCTGAGCTTTTTTGTATATGATGAGCATGCTTTTTTATAAAGTCCGTAAGCTGTTCGTTGTGTGCCTGCAGCTCATCTATCTGTCTACGCATATTCAGTATCACCTCTACACCTGCAAGGTTTATCCCCATGTCTTTTGTGAGGGTGAGTATAAATTTCAGGGTTTCAAGGTCTTCCTCGGAATAGAGCCTGATGTTCCCTTGGGTTCTTTGCGGGTTTACCAACCCCAGCCTTTCGTATTGTCTGAGTGTCTGAGGGTGCAGGTCAAGCATCTCCGACACTATGCTGATAATATATACCGGCTTGTTTTTCATGATTTAAAGCCTCGCTTTTTCGATCAGTTTTTCTCTCTCTCCTGTCATATATTTCTTCTGCATTTCACTGAGAGAACTACGGTCTGACTCCAGTGCCACAGCAGGGATATTGACTTTGATCACAACATAGAGATCGCCGTCATGAGATTTACCAAGCCCCGGAACACCTTTACCTTTGACACGGAATTTCTGCCCGGGCTGTGTTCCTGCAGGGATATTCATGCTTATTGTTCCGTATGGGGTAGGGACTTTTATCTTTTCACCCAGTGCCGCCTCGAACATATCGAGGTCGACTTCTACGTATATATTATTCCCCTGACGGTTGAATATTTCGTGTTCCTGTACATTGGTTATAATATACAGATCCCCTTGCGGACCGCCATTTTTTACCGGCATTCCCTTTACCCGGTACTCGTATTTTCGAATTAGTCGAAACACCCTTAGGTATTTTTTTTACTTTTATCTTCTCTTGCTTGTTGGAGTATCCTGAGCCTCTGCATGTGGAGCAGACGTTCTGGAGCACTTCCCCTGAACCTTTGCATATGGAGCACGGGGATATTCCGAACATACCTCTCTGGTTGCTCATAGACTGACCTGAACCGCCGCATGCAGAGCATGTCGACCTGTCGCCGCCTTTACCTCCGCATGGCTTACAGCTCTCTGTATGGTTTATCGCCAGCTCATATTCGTTGCCGAATATAGAGTCCTTGAAAGGCACTTGAACAGTGTAGTGTATGTCCTCACCTTTACGGGGTGCAGTAGAGCGTCTCCCTCTTGAACCGCCGCCGAAAAGGTCTCCGAAAATATCCCCAAACCCTCCAAAATGATTTTTAATATCTTCAAAGTTTGACCCGGAAAAGTCGTAACCGTGTCCACCGTTCTTGAATGCATCGTGACCGAGACTATCGTATTGCTGTTTCTTCTCAGTATCACTTAATACACCGTAGGCTTCTGAGATTTCTTTAAATTTATTCTCAGCCTCACTGTCTCCGGAGTTTACGTCCGGGTGATACTTTCTTGCGAGCTTTCTGTAAGCTTTTTTTAATCTCGTCTGCTGAAGCCCCTTTGGTGAGCCCCAGTATTTCATAATAGTCTCGTGCCATCTTTTCTTATCCTTGATTTTATTCTGTTTCCACTTTAATAACTCTCGGCTGAACTTCTGATTTCTTTTTTCAAAGAGATGGTTAGAAGTCCATCTTTGAGGTTCGCTTTCACCGAACCTATATCCACGTTATTAGGGATGGAGAATGAGCGGTTAAACTTGCCGTATGAACGCTCCAGTCTGTAAAAATTATCTTTCTCCCCCCCCTCAATAGGATATTTCTTTTCACCTTTGAGAGTTAATACACCATCAGAAACCTGAATGTCCATATCTTCTTCTTTCATCCCCGGCAGCTCCGACATGATAACAATCTCTTCGGCTGTCTCAAAGATATCTACCGGAGGCAGCCAGTCGCCGTATCCGCCCTGAGCAGTCTTGCTGAGGGTTTCATCAAAGATTTTGTTCATCCTGTCGTGCATAGTCATCAGGTCCTTCAGCGGATCCCATCTTACAATAGCCATAGTGTCCTCCTTATATAAGTATTGATCGTGAGGCTAATATAATACTTGAGTCGTTACGTGTCAAGTTAGTTGATGCAAAAAAATCACAAAAAAACTATAAACGAACTATATAAATATATATTGTGTCTTGATTATAAATTAATGAGAGAGTATTTTTTCTACATGCGACCGAACTATATTTTCGCCCTTTTTTTTATTATTTTCAATTTTGCTTCACCTTTTGGTTGTCAACGAGTTTGACCTGACACCGAAGATCGAAAAGAAGCCCGACCCTATATCTGTGTCTGTTATACAGAAAAAGAAACCTGTGCCCACTCCGAAGCCGGAGCAAAAGCCTCAGCAGCCAAGTAAAACTATAGACGATACTCCGGTCAACGAGGAACTGGATACAAAACTTGATCAGATGGAGCATGCCCCTGCCAAAGAGAAACCAAAAGAAGAGAAGAGAGCGAAGGCAGAGAAGAAAGGGGAAGAACCGAGAAAGGCTGAAAAGGAGACTAAGGTTGAATCCTTAGCAGAGGATAAAGCCCTTGTTGAAGTTCCTAAGATCACTCCGGAGGAAAGCTTTTCCAAAGAGCAGATAGAAGGGGTGCTGAACCCTGATGAGATAATAAAGAGATATGCTGAGGAGGGCGGAGACAGAGCAGGTGAAGATTCGGTCTCTATGCAGTATGTAAAACTGAAGTATCAGTCGTATTTTTATAAATTCGCCAGAAGGCTGTATCAGGTTTGGCTGTATCCTCGTGAAGCTGCCATGCGTGGTGAGCACGGGACAGTGAGGATAGCTTTCGTTATCTCCAAAACAGGGATGATCTCAGGAATTAACGTTATCAGATCAAGCGGATACCCTGATCTGGACAGAGAAGCCGTACTCGCTCTCAAAAAGACCGCAGGAGTCCCTCTGCCTGAATCCTACGAGCTTAATTATCTGAAAGTCGATGCATATTTCCAGTATGTGCTCGGCGGCGGTTTTATCGTCTATTAAGCCTCTTCCGAGTGTACATAAGACATTATTATGTCTATCACAATCAGTATTACCGACAGCAAGTTAGCAACAGCAGCACCAACAGCAAGCCCTGTCACAAGTGATGATGTCGAACCGGAAAAAATATAAAACTGCAGCAGGAATAAGGTGCAGATCAGATATAAAAGCTGTCGCCAGAAGCTCCGCCGCGAGGAATTTCTTAATATTAAATTTCAGTACGGTTGCTATTAGGTTAACGCCGAGGGCTATAACAAGCTGATACGGGTCGTTGCTGACCAAAAAAAAGCCTATGTTACTTGTAAGAGCCAGAATAATAAACAGGTCAGACCAGACCTTTCCCCATTGAATCATATTTCGCCTCCTTGAGCATATGTAAGAACTTTCTGAAGCTGTTTCGGTGTGCCGATAACTATTATGGAGCTTCCTGCCGTCAGGATCGTGTTCCACTCAGGCAGGGTATTTATCGCACCGCTGCCGTCCACGGTCGCTATTATGTTTGTTCCTGTTTTCTTTTTAAATCCTGAATCGCTATGGTTTTACCTGCCAGTTCAGATTTTTCTGATATGGTTATCTCTACGATGTCGACACTGCTTTTCTCTCCGTATGCAACAAGATCAAGGAAGCCGCTCATTGCAGGTGACGGCGGATGAAGCACGTAAGACGTTATGCGTCGTCCTGTTGTGACGGCAGGCACGATAACCTCGTTAGCACCGAGTAGCTTCATCTTCTCCATATCCATCTCTGTGGTGCTTGTGGAGAAGATAAAATACTTCTCCTTATCAGGCATTATAAGGCGTGCCGTAACTATAATTGCAATATCCAGTGTATCATCGTCGAAAGTCGTTATAAGCCCCTTGGACTCCTTTATAAAAAGCCCGAGAAGGACATCTCTGCGTTGAGGTTGTGCTATGACATAATAGTCAACGCCGAAATCTATGATCTCCTGTTTTTTTCTTTTCGTCTGAATCTATGAGGATGAAGGGGATATCCCTCTTTATAAAGCTTCGCATTATCTCTTTAGAGGTTTCGTTCAGTCCGCATATGATATAGTGGTCTTTCATACGTTCCATTTTGCTATACATCCTCCAGTGTTTATATTTATTCTTTATATCACCCTGCAAAACTACCTGTACAGCCGCTGCCAGACCATAAAAGTATACAAGCGGAAAGGCTACCATCAGAAAAACTGATGAAACAAGTCTGTTGACTGTGAGATTGTCGGTGTACCCTTCGGTGTAGCCTATGGTGGTGAATGTTATGATAGTATGAAAGAAATAGTCGGTGACACTCTTTCCGTCGGTTTTGCCGTTAACAATCATCATAGTAAGCACATAAAGCGTGGTAAAAAAATATGACTGTCATTAGCGGAAGTCTCAGGTCGCTGAGAACATTGTAAAGCTGTAATTCATACACCGTCTTAAAACAGACAGGCTTTACGTTTCCGTAATTACTCCCTTTCTTTTTCAACAATATATCTCCGATAATCGCATATTTCTTTTATGATACCACATGTTTATATTTTAATAATATAAATATATCAAGTAAATGTAAAAGGAGAGGTACTTATGAACTCTTCCTTGACAATTAGTTAGACTGGATACTAACATTAGTCAAAGCTTATCAAGCAAGGGGATGTATATGGCACCACGCAAAGTCAAAAATTTCATCATCGATACCAATGTGATTCTTTATTCTCCAAACTGCATAGAAACATTTGATAATAACAACATAGTTCTTCCGGCGGTAGTGCTGGAAGAGGTGGACTCTTTTAAAAAGAACGTTGATCTTAACGGTTATAATGCAAGATCATTCATCAGAATAGTCGAGCAGTACCGTGAAGAGAAGGGCGACCTTCTTAAAGGGGTTAAGCTGGAGTCTGGCGGACAGTTTTCTGTCAGGTTTCAGGACGAAAAGACTAAAGATAAAATCCCGAGCGGATTCGATAACGGTAAGAATGACAATATTATCCTTGCCATTGCCCTGCAGGTGAAAGAGGAGTCTAAACGTGAGACTATCATCGTTTCAAAGGACGTTAACCTCCGTATAAAAGCGAATGCAATGGGGCTGGACGCCGAGGATTACTACCACGAGAAGAGTACATCATTAATCGAACAGCATGACGACACGATCTTTGTGCCGGATACATACATAGACACGCTCTACCACGAAAAAAGAACTGCCTTGTCCTACCGGTATCTACAGGCAGGATGAAGGTGAGTTTGCTCCGAGAGTGAACGAGTACTTCATACTCAAAGGTCAGGAGAACCCTCAAAAGAGTGCCCTTGCAAGATATATCGGCAATGGAACTGACGAGACAGGTGTTTTCAGGCTGCTGCATCAGAATGAACCTGTGCTGGGTATCACACCTGCCAACAGGAAGCAGATTTACCTTATGGATTCGCTCCTTGATCCGGATATAGACGTTGTTTTTTGCGATAGGTATAGCGGGTACGGGTAAAACCCTTCTGGCTCTGTGTGGAGGTCTGCATTCCGTCTTAAATGACAGATATAAGAGACTTGTAGTGACCAGATCACCCATCTATGGGGCGTGATATAGGTTATCTGCCGGGCAGTATGGTGGATAAGATGGACCCTTGGCTTAAACCAGTTTACGATAACATGGAATTTATCGTGCATATGATGGACAAAGGGAAACTTGAAACTAAAGACGAGTTCTTCTCTAAATCACAAATGCATGATGCAACTATAGATTATCTCAAATCATCTAAGATGCTGGAGATTGAAGCTCTGACTTACATCAGAGGTCGTACGCTTATGGATACTTATCTTGTTATAGACGAGGCTCAGAACCTCAGTCCGCATGAAATGAAAACTATTATCACAAGAGCAGGTGTGAACTCTAAGCTTGTGTTCACCGGTGATTTAAAACAGATAGATAACCCATATCTTAACGAAAAGGATAACGGGCTTGTAAATGCCTCAGAGAAATTTACATATGCTCGTTTCAAACACGCTTCCACAATATACCTCGATAAAGGGGAAAGGAGCAGACTTGCATCAATTGCGGCTGAAATTCTATAGATATTAGACTTTTGTAATAAGGGCTTTTGTTTATTAATTTAAAAATTTTATTGCATCGTGTTATTAACTTAGCGTATAATATTTCTGATGGAGGTACTGAATGTCACTCTTCAGAAGTAAAACTATATCCAAAAAGTTTCTAGTCCCGATGTTTGTTATTACTTTAATAACAGTTCTTATTATTATTACCTATTCGATGAGCGTTATAGGTAAGATTAAAACAAATGTTTTTTCAGAAAGAATCACTGTCATTGGCAACATATCTTGATGAGTCTATATCGTCCAATTTGAAGGTATGTCTGACCAATGCTTTGACCCTTTCTCAAAACTCAACAATCATTGATTCGCTTGTTTTGGGGGGGGATCGTGATACTGCTTTAGATATCCTGACAAATGTAACTGACGCTTTAACTAATTCTTTTTTATTATGATTTTAAAATACACATACACGATGCTAATGTCAGAAGCTTTCTTCGTGGATGGAAACCGGAAAAAAAATGGCGACGATCTAAGCGGTTTCAGAAATACTATCCTTAAAGTAAAGGAGACGGAAGAGCCTGTGGATGCTTTCGAGCTTGGTAATGCCGGACTCACTATGCGTGGTATAGCACCGCTTATGCAGATGGGTGACACTTACGTCGGCTCGCTCGAAGTGATGCTCAGCGGTGATGTTCTGGTGGACGATGCCGATATAGGTATCGGTGCTTACATGTTCATAGGCGTGAATAAAGACCTTAACAAGGCAAAAGAGAGCACTCCTGTCGCCGACTATCTAGTTACCAAAAGTGAGATCGTAAACCGTGCATTCTTAGCAGAAGTAAAAGATGCTCCTTACGATCTGCTGTCAGGTCAGAAACCATATTTTGAAACAGCTAATTATTTCGTAACCAAGTATCCAGTAAAAGATTTCAGCGGTAAAGATATCGGTATGATCTTTATAGGTAAAGACATTGCAGTTGTTAATAACGAAATAAACTCAGCAAAAAAGACTTGCGATTACTCAGGTTATTATGACCATAGGTGGTTTTTTTAATCATTATCATTGTGATGGTGGTTATGCTTAGAATGGTTATTAGCAGTAAGCTCAAGATGCTGATAGATACTACCGGCGACCTTGCAGAAGGGGACGGTGATCTTACCAAGAGACTTGAGTTCAATACAGGCGACGAGTTCGAAGCCGCCGCCAGCAATATGAACAGCTTCATAGCAAAAGTGCAGGAGACTGTGCAAAGCTCCCTTGACGGCATGCACGAGACTGTGAGTGCCAGTGAACAGCTTTCTGCAACTTCTGCAACATTGTCTCACAATATCCAGACTCAGACCGAAAAGGTCGAAGAGAGCAGCATGCTGGTGAATGAGGTTGCCGAAAACCTCGATAAGACAGAAGAGCTCGCAGTTACTACAACCGAAGTGCTTGAGAGGGGTAGAGACAGTCTGCTGGAGCTTGTCAGCTCTATGAATATCGTTGTGGATAGAATCGTTGCTGACAGTGATGCTCAGCTTGATATGGCCGCAAATATGCAAGAGCTTAATGAGCAGGCAAAATCGATACAGGATGTTCTCAGCATTATTTCAGACATAGCCGACCAGACCAACCTTCTGGCTCTCAATGCCTCTATTGAGGCGGCACGAGCTGGGGAGCACGGTCGCGGGTTTGCTGTCGTTGCCGATGAGGTGCGTAAACTTGCTGAAAGAACACAGACTTCTCTGGCTGATATCAGCAACAGTACAAACCAGATTGTCGGAAGTATAAGCAAAGCGTCTTTAGCTATTACAGATGTATCTGAGAGTATGAGAAGTGCCTCTGAGCAATCAAAATCTCTTATGACACTAGCTAACGACACAAGCACGAACCTTGATGAGACCGTATCTGTCTCGTCTGAGATGGTTAAAATGAGTACATACATTGCCAAGAAGACAAAAGATATGATTAAAGCAATGGATGAGATAACCAATCTTTCGCTGGAGAACAAACACGCAGGAGAGAGTGTTGAGCAGGTTGCCGGTTCACTGGCTGAAAAATCCAGTACTGTATCAGGGCAGCTTCAGAAATTCAAAGTATAGGGGAGAGGGTGATGGAAATAAAAAAAATAGACACAAATACTATTGAAATTTTAGGTAATATTAAATCGCTTGATGATTATGACAATATCAAAAGCGTAACTCAAAGCATGGTGAATGCAGGCTGTACCCACATGACGATAAATATAAAAGACTCACTGTCCATGGTCTCTTCCGTTATCGGCTACTTTATAAAGCTGATAAATATGGATCATGTGACACTGCACATAAATGTGTGGGATGAGAGGCTTTATAACCTGCTGGATCAATTGAGCCTTGTTCATACGTTCAATGTCTCTGTAAAAAAAATAATCATTCCAAGGGGCTTGCGAGCCCCTTTTTTTCTTTTCAATCTTCAGACTTTTAGAGTATAAGTGTCATAAAATAAAATCTAACAGGTATATATAAATGATCAGTGTTGAGAATCTATCGAAAGCATATGGTGCACGTGTTCTGCTTAATGAAGTGAGCTTTAGGATAAATAAAGGTGAAAGAGTAGGGTTGATAGGCAGGAACGGTCACGGTAAGACCACCCTCATGCGTATCCTTACCGGAGAAGAGGAGCAGGATGACGGAAACCTTAATATTCCGAAAAAAAACTACTCCATAGGCTACCTGAAACAACAGCTTGATTTCACTATGGATACTGCGGTGGAAGAGGCTTCACTCGGATTGAGAGAGGATGAGCGTGATCAAACATGGAAGGCTGAAAAGATACTGACCGGGCTTGGCTTTACCGATGCAGACTTATATAAAAAAAACCTTCGGAGTTCTCCGGTGGTTATCAGGTGAGATTAAACCTAGTTAAGCTTTTACTGTCAGAACCTGACCTATTGATGCTTGATGAGCCGACAAACTATCTGGACATCACTTCTATCCGCTGGCTGGAGGATTTTCTTCTCAAGTGGAAAGGGGAACTGATTCTTATCACACACGACAGATCATTTATGGACAAGGTTGTCACACACACACTTGGGATACACAGGCAAAAGGTAAAAAAAAGATACTTGGCGACACTGATAAGTTCTATGAACAAGTTGCACAAGAGGAAGAGATATACGAAAAGACCAGACAGAATGAAGAGCAGAAACGAAAAGAGATAGAGCTCTTTGTTACACGTTTTAAATCCAAGGCTTCTCTCGCCAGCAGAGCCCAGTCAAGGGTCAAGGCACTTGAGAAGATGGGTAAAATGGATAAGCTGGACAATATCGAAGACCTTGAGTTTCGTTTTAATTATAGCGAGATAAAGGCTAAAGAGCTTCTGACGGCAAAGAATATCACATTCGGGTATGATAAGGATAAGCCTCTTTTTAAGAATTTCAGCATAACTATAGGATCGAATGAGAAGATTTGTATTATCGGAAAGAATGGAAAAGGGAAGACAACCCTGCTCAAGAATTTATGCGGTATTTTAGAGCCGGGCTCAGGTGAGGTTTCCAATCATGCAAACCTGAAACCCGGGATATATGAGCAGACAAATGTACTTAGGCTGGGGCTGAACAACACTATAGAGCAGGAACTAATGAACGTCGACTATTATGTCGACAAACAAAAAAGCGAGGGATGTTGCCGGAACTATGATGTTCTCAGGGGATGACGCACTTAAAAAGATTAGCGTCCTTTCCGGTGGTGAAAAAAAGCCGTGTAATGCTTGCTAAGACTATCCTTCAGCCTTCAAATATCATTTTCCTTGACGAGCCGACTAACCACCTTGATATGCAGTCGTGTGATTCTCTGCTGGAGGCTATTGACGAGTTTAAAGGTACTGTTGTCATGGTTACTCACAATGAGCTGTTTCTGAGAACTTTCGCTGAGAGGCTCATAGTTTATCGTGATGGCGGATTTGAATTGTTTGAAGGTACTTATGATGAGTTCTTGAGCAAAGTGGGCTGGTCAGATGATGAAGAGACAGAGGTTGCCGCACCGACAAACTCGATGAACAGGAAGGAACTGCGTAAACTTAGGGCTGATATTAATGCCGAGAAGAGCAAAGTTCTCAAACCAATAGAAGATAAAGTAAAAAAAACTTGAAAAAAGATTTAGAAAATTGCGAAACTATAATAGATAGTTTGAATGATAAGCTTATTGTTGCATCCAAAGAAGGGGATGCAGATGCTATAGCTAGTCTTTCGAAAGAGCTTGATGAAGCTAAGGTATTCTCAGAGACCGGGCTTGACGAACTGCTTGGGCTTACTGAAGAGCTTGAAGTGAAAGCTGCTGAATATGAAGCCAGACTGAGAGAACTGGACTAAAATATTTAAGGAGAGTTACATGTCTGAAATTAAAGATCTTTTTTTATCTGGGGCTGGGAACAGCTATGATCGCCAAAGAGAAATTCGAAGAGGAAGCAAAAGAACTCATCGAAAAGGGAAAGATTTCTAAAGAGGAACAAGATGCTTTTGTTCAAAAAAGCTAAAGCAAAGGCAAAAGAGGAAGAGCAGGAATTCAGAGAGAGATTTAAATCTGTGGTCAAAGAGGTTGTCTCAGAAATGGGATTGGCAACCAAAGATGATATTGACGAACTTAAGGAACTTCTGAAAAATAAATAGTGTTTAATTATATAAGGCGATACTACAATCCGGTCAGAGTTTATGCGGTTTTTCGTGTTCTCCTGACTGTTTTTCTTATAATAAGGCAGAAGAATAGTTTTCTGTTTATCAGACCTCTCAAACCTAAAGAGCTGATAAAAAAAGATTAACAATCTCGGTGCGAGTTTTATTAAGCTGGCACAAATCCTTGCAACACGTGCAGATTTTTTTTACTGAAGATTATCTGCATTATCTGCGACAAATGCATGACGAAATCCCTCCAATGACCGAAAAGCATTTCGATATAGTTTATAAACGAGCATTTCATGATAAGGTCTGCTTTGCCGAGTTTGATCGTGAACCTATAGCAAGTGCGTCCATAGGGCAGGTACACAGAGCTGTACTAAAAGACGGTCGTGAAGTGGCTGTTAAACTGCGAAGGTATGACATAGAAAACATTATCCGTGCAGATATTAATATCTTAAACGTGTTTAATCGTTTTTTTTCGTCCACTTTTCTCGGAGAATACCAAGAACTCGCTGGATTCCGTTATCAGAGAATTCTCGAAAATGATCATCAAAGAGGTGGATTTGTCCATTGAACTTAATAACATGCGTAAGTTCGCCGAGACATATCATTATGCAGGGGTCGGTTTTCCTGAAGGGCATCAGGAGTGCTCAAGTACGGATGCTCTGGTTATGTCATTTGTTCATGGTTACAGGTTTGATGATAAAGAAAATCTGGAAAAAAAACTGAATATCAGTTTCGAAGATATCATGGAAAAGCTTGTCCTTTTTTTATGTAGATCAGCTTTTTTTTATAAACGGATATTTCCATGCCGACCCTCATCCGGGCAATCTTTTTTTTGTGACGGAAGATGGGGAGTTGATACTGCTTGATTTTGGCATGGTGCAGAAGATCCCTTCCAAAACCAGACATGCAATCATACAAATGGTCAAAGCAGCACATGAGAGGGATTTTGAGCTTTATATAAAATGTGCAAAGCGACTCGGGATCATCTCGCAGGACGCATCCGACTTTGATATGCAGGATCTTGCCGAGCGAATATTTGATATTTTCGATAACGAGCATCTCGACGCTAAAAGTATGCAGATGCTTGCTTTTGAGCTGTTGGATTCACTCAAAACAGTACCTTATAAGATGCCGCAGGAAGCTATATACATCATGCGTGTCACTTCTATCATTGAAGGACTGGGGACTAACTATATAGATAATTTTAACGGTATCAAAGATATACTGCCCATCCTTAAAACCAAACTTCCAGAGGCACTTGGGTTTAATGACGGTCTTTTTTGAAACCGCTAAAAAAAGAGGCTATTGAGCTTCCACTGACCCTCAAAAAAGATCAAGAAAATTATAGATGATGTTGCTGACTTCAGCCTTGAGGTCAAGCTTGCGCCCGATGATATTGAGCGTATGAAATTGTCACTGGTAAGGTTTATGCGACCATTTATAGCAGGTGTCCTCTTCATTGTGACTGCCTTTTTTTGTTCAACGCTCAGGTATCGAGTATTCTGGGCATATATCTATTGTTTTATATTTGATTGGTGTTTTGCGGATTATATTTACTCTTTGAAAGAATGCTGCCTAATAATGTTGCTATATCTATAATTCATATCATTAAGAACACTTACAAACAAATCTATACTCACTGCGTTTGCTCCGGTCAATACTGTACTTATCAGAAAATGTTGCACTTTAATCCGGTGGGAATTATTATATATGTATCAAAAAGGGGGTAATAAACATGATCAAAACAGTTAAATAAATCTTAGTTTTCCCAAAAAAAGATTATTTAATTGGAGTTTGTTTATGTTTAAATATGTTTCTGCGACAAATATCAGCTACTGCCTTCCGAGCGGAAGACCTTTATTTAATAATATTAATCTGACTGTCACGCCCGATACAAAATCAGCAATAATAGGTAAAAAAAATGGGATTGGTAAGACAACTCTACTTAGAATTCTAGCCGGAGAAATACACCGTTTCAACGGAACTGTGAAGATGAATGCAGATATCGCATACATGCCGCAGAATCTGAGCGGTTTGTCTGGAAGCGTCTCAGAGGTTATCGGAATTTCTGAAGTCCTCAGTGCTATACAGAGGATTGAGCAGGGGGATGCAGAACAGGGTATTATTGACTTTATTGGAAACAACTGGGATATAGAGTCGAAAGCTCACAGAGAACTATCACGTTTCGGACTGAATAGTGTGGATATTAATAGAGATATTAAAACATTTAGCGGAGGGGAAATCGCCAGAATATTATTTGCCGGAGTATTCCTGTCTGAAGCGGATATAATATTATTTGATGAGCCCACAAATAATATAGACTATCCTACCAAAAGACTTTTTTATTGACAGAGTATTCGATTGTAATAAGGGTATTATCGCTGCAACCCACGACAGAGAGCTTTTGGATCGTGTGGAAAGTATTTATGAACTTACCTCTAAAGGGATAAAAACCTATGGCGGTAACTATGAATTTTACAGAGAGGAAAAGAAACGGGAAATTGAGAATCAACAGTCAAAAAATAACCTCTTTGGAAAGATCAAAGAAAAAAAATGATCAGTAAACGACAGGAGATTGCACATAAAGCTGCAATGAGCAAATCAAGAGGGTCTGCAAATGTCATTAATCATAAATATTCAAGAGCGGCAGCAGGACTAAAAAAAAATGCAGGCAGAGAACTCCCACAGTAAAAAAAACAAAGTGAGTTATCTGAAAAGTGTGAAAAGATAAATTCAGAACTAAAAGAAGCTAAGATACAACTAATAAAAGAAAAACCTCTCAAAATCAACTTGACCGGCTCAGAAAACAATACAAATAAACTCATTGCAAAAGCTGAGAATGTCGATTTTTTGTTACAATGAGACTCCTGTTTTGGAAAATATTGGCTTCATTATAAAATACGGAGACAGGTTCTCTGTGAGCGGAAATAACGGAAGCGGTAAAACTACCCTTCTGAGGCTGATAGCAGGTGAGCTTCACCCGACAGGTGGCAGTTTGAAGGTGTTCACAAGACCCATATATCTTGATCAGAGGCTTGAGCTGCTTAACCCACAAATAACGGTTCTGGATAATTTTCACATCATGAATCCGACTGCGGATGATAATTTTGCCTATGATATGCTCGCAAGATTTCTGTTCAGAAGCAAGGATGCGGAAAAACGTGTTAGTGAGCTGAGCGGAGGGGAAATGCTTAAAGCTACTCTTGCGTGTGTGCTGGGAATGGCTGATCTTGAATTATTAATACTGGATGAACCCACTAATAATCTGGATATAGAGAGTTTGGAGATTATGGAGCAGTCTTTAAATCTATATAGAGGAGCATTGGTAGTTGTCTCTCATGATCAATATTTTTTGAATAACATCAATATCACGGAAATCATAAACCTTTAGGAATACCTTAGAGAGCAATTAAGCAGTTGTTGTAAACAGCAGGCATATTAAAAAAAAGAAAGGGGACTCAAATGAGTCCCCTTTTTTACGTTTATCACATAAAAGTGAATATTTAGTCGATAGTGTAATCAGCTTTAGCAAGCTCTGAGTAGAGTTTAAGTCTCTGCTTAGATCTCTTATCTGCGAAGTCTGCAAGTTCAGCAGCTTTCTCAGGGAACATCTTCGTAACAACACGGAATCTGTTCTCTGTAGCCATGAACTCTTTGATAGACATAGTAGCAGGCTTGCTGTCGATCACGAGTGGGTTCTTGCCTTCTTCACGAAGAGCAGGGTTAAATCTGTAAAGCGGCCAGTAGCCGGACTGTACAGCCTTCTTCTGTGCATCAACACCGGCAGTCATATCTATACCGTGAGCGATACAGTGTGAGTATGCGATGATGAGTGAAGGACCGTCGTGAGCTTCAGCTTCAACAAAAGCTTTTATTACCTGAGCAGGGTTAGAAAGAGCGACTTTAGCCACATAAATGTGTCCATAAGTCATTGCTATCATACCGAGGTCTTTCTTCTCTGATTCTTTACCTGATGTAGCGAATTTAGCCTGAGCACCGATAGGTGTAGCTTTAGAAGCCTGACCACCAGTGTTAGAGTAAACCTCTGTGTCAAGTACGAGAACGTTAAAGTTATCTGTAGATGCGAGTACGTGGTCAAGACCGCCGTAACCGATATCGTATGCCCATCCGTCACCACCGAGAATCCATATAGATTTCTCTACAAGGTAGTCAGCAAGTGAGAGGAGGTCTTTAGCCTGCTCTGAGTCAATCTTCTTAAGGGCAGTTTTAAGCTCTTCCACACGTGCACGTTGCTCTTCAATTTCAGGCTGAGTCTTCTGAGATGCAGACTGGATTGATTCAACAAGTTTAGCATCAAGAGAAGGAGCAAGTGTCTTAAGCAGAGAGTTAGCCTGTACTTTAAACTGATCAACAGTGAGTCTGAAACCGTAACCGAATTCAGCGTTATCCTCAAAGAGTGAGTTAGACCAAGCAGGTCCGCGTCCGTCAGCTCTTGTACAGTAAGGTGTAGTCGGTAGGTTACCGCCGTAAATTGATGAACAGCCTGTTGCGTTAGATATGATCGCTCTATCTCCGAAGAGTGTCGCAAGAAGTCTAACGTATGGTGTTTCACCGCAACCTGCACAAGCTCCGGAGAACTCAAACATGTGAGGTGCAAGCTGTGAGCCTCTGAGGCTGGTTCTGTTGTATTTCTCAAGTGGAAGCTCAGGGAGAGTGAGGAAGAAATCGAAGTTAGCAACTTCTTCGTCTCTGTGCTCCGGCTGTGGCTTCATGTTAATAGCTTTTACGCTAGGGTCAGTTTTGCTCTTAGCAGGACAGTTGTGTACACAAGCTCCACAACCTGTACAGTCTTCAGGAGCAACCTGAACAGTGAACTTCATTCCTGCGAATTCTTTGCCTCTGGCTTCAACTGACTTGAATGTAGAAGGAGCACCTTTAAGGTCTGCATCTTCGTAAACCATAGTTCTGATAGAAGCGTGAGGACATACGAATGAACATATACCACACTGGATACAAAGCTCTGATTCCCATATTGGGATGTTTACAGCAATGTTTCTCTTCTCAAACTTAGCAGTTGAAAGTGGGAAAGTACCGTCGTCAGGGAGCTGGGAAACTTTAACGTCATCCCCTCTCATAGCAACAAGCTGGCTTGTTGTCTCTCTAACGAAATCAGTAGCCTTAGGGTCAGTGAGGCAGTTACCTACGAGTGGGAAGAGGATCTCTTCGCCAGATACGGCCTGACCTTCTCCAGGGTACTTCACAGCGTGAAGCTCAGTAGCTCCGGCGTCAGCAGCGTCGTTGTTCATCTTAACAACAGCTTCGCCGTAACGTCCGTAAGACTTCTGGTTAGCTTCTTTAATTGAACCGAGAGCATCGTCAAATGGGATGATCTCAGATATTTTGAAGAATGCAGTCTGGAGAACAACATTGTATCTCTGACCGAGACCGAGCTTGTCAGCGATATCAACAGCGTTGATTGTGTAAACCTTTGCCTGCTTGGCAACGATTTGCTTCTGAACTATCTCAGGGATGTGATCCCAGATTTCATCAGCAGAGTATTGGCTGTTGATGAGGAATGTTCCGCCCGGGTTGAGGTATTTGAGCATTTCGTATTTCTCAAGGAAAGAGAAGTTGTGGCATGCAACAAAGTCAGCCTTCTGAACAAGGTATGAAGACTTAATGTCTTTATGACCGAATCTGAGGTGAGATGTTGTCATAGAACCGGCTTTCTTTGAGTCGTATACGAAGTAAGCCTGAATTGTGTTATCTGTAAGGTCGCCGATAATCTTAGCAGTGTTTTTGTTAGCACCGACTGTACCGTCTGAACCAAGTCCGAAGAACATAGCGTTGTAAACACCGTCTTGAGGTGTGAGCCAGTTTGCATCGTACTTAAGTGAGAGATTAGTAACGTCATCTTCGATACCGACAGTGAATCCGTTGAGTGGCTTCTCTGCGTCAAGGTTATCGAAAACTGCTTTAACGTGAGCAGGTGTGAACTCTTTTGAACCGAGTCCGTAACGACCGCCGATGATAGTCGGGTAGCCTTTGAAGTTGAACATTTTAAGCTGCATAGCTTCGCCGATAGCTGTACGAACATCAAGATACATTGGCTCACCGATTGAACCAGGCTCTTTTGTTCTGTCGAGAACAGCGATCTTCTGAACGTTAGCAGGGAGTGCATCGATGAATGCTTTGAGTGGGAAAGGTCTGTAAAGTCTGATTTTGACTATACCGACTTTTTCGCCGCATGCGTTCATGTATTCAACAGCTTCCTCTGCAACATCTGCACCTGAACCCATGATAACAAGAACTTTCTCAGCATCAGGAGCACCGATATAATCGACAAGTTTATAAGCACGGCCTGTAAGGTCAGCAAACTTATCCATCTGCTTCTGCATGATAGCTTCGAATTTCTGGTAGTATTTATTAGCAGTCTCTTTAGCCTGAAAGAAAACGTCAGGGTTTTGAGATGTACCTTTGATAGTTGGATGATCAGGTGAGAGAGCTCTTTGTCTGTGGTTTCTGACAAGCTCGCCGTCGATCATGTGAGCCATCTCTTCTTTAGTAAGAGCAACTGTAGAGCGGAGCTCGTGAGATGTTCTGAAACCGTCAAAGAAATGAAGTACAGGTATGCGGCCTTCAAGAGCTGCAGCCTGTGAAACGAGTGCGAAGTCCATAGTCTCCTGTGGGTTGTTGGCAGCCAACATAGCCCATCCTGTCTGGCGGCAAGCCATAACGTCGGAGTGATCACCAAAAATGGAGAGTGCATGAGTTGCAACAGCACGAGCACTAACGTGGAAAACTGTAGGTGTAAGCTCTCCAGCGATCTTATACATGTTAGGTATCATAAGCAGAAGACCCTGAGATGCTGTAAATGTTGTTGTGAGTGCACCTGCGGAGAGAGCACCGTGAACAGCACCTGAAGCACCGCCTTCTGACTGAAGCTCAACAACCTTCGGAGAATCTCCCCAAATGTTTGTTTCGCCCATAGCGGTTTTTTTCGTCTGAAATCTCACCCATAACCGATGAAGGTGTAATCGGATAGATTGCGATTACCTCGTTAGTTGCGTGAGCAACGTGGGCAGCGGCGGTGTTACCGTCGATAATTACTTTTTTTCTTTTGAGACATACCATCACTCCTTTTTAGATGATTAAAAAAAATATGTTTAAAGCTATTTTAGTGTAATTGTAAGTTAAGTTTGATCAGCACTATACATTTTTTCAATATAGCAGTCAACTAGATTTCTTGTTTCATTCAGTCCAAAGATGGGATATACTCTTTGTTATGAAGCAAATAATACTTAAATTAGGTTCATCGGTTATCGATACTTCACTCTTTTATTTCGGGTATCTCAATTTTACGATTGAGTTTTTTAAAAGGGTGTTTTAATATCCATCTTTTGAACCCTTCGGTTAAGCTTGTTTTTTAGACGTCAGATATACTTTACAGGGGTACAGATACTACCCATGTTCTCAGTGATAGCAATAGTGCTGGGATTAGCTCTGGTTGGTGGTTTAACGAAGTTTTTTGGTCGCCTTCGGAGCTCAGGATAAAGTGGGTGATGTTCTTGTGGCTGTCACAATAAAACACCTTGCTCCTCTGGTGACTGCTATACTTTTAACACTGAGGTCAGCCAGTGCCGTTACAGCCGAAATTGCACTGATGAAGATGAACAGGGAGATCGATACTCTCAAGTCACTTTCAATCAACCCCTTTGTTTACCTTTATATCCCACGTATTTTGTCTGGAATAGTTTGTATGGGGGCACTTGCGACTATCTTTGTTTACATTTCAATTATAGGTGGATATTTCATTTTGAGTCTCAATTTGAATATATCATTCGATTTTCTAATACAGACTATTTTTTGACGCATTTAGTTTTAAGATCGTATTGGTTTTTTTTCTAATAAAGGTGATCCTTTTTTTTGGTTACTTTATTATGTCTATACCTATATATAGTGCCCTGCAGGTAGGGAATGCAGTCACTGAAATACCTATAGCTCTTCTTAAGGGTATGCTTAGGCTCTTCTATGCTATAATATTGGTTACACTAATAGGTGAGTTAATATGAGTAACAATTACTTAATTTATTACCCTAAGACCTATATGCGTAATATGTGGTTGGGCGTACTTATGGGTTACGCAAATAGAACAAAAAAAATCGGAATTGTTTCAAATTTGCTCCCTATCTTAGGAAATCTGTCTGTAGCCGAGAATATACTGGTGGGTGCCTACTATCACCACAGTATCTCTTATAAAGAGGGGATGAAGCTTGTAGAAGCTGACCTTAAGAAATATGGTCTGGAAGTACACATTGATTCCAGAAGTAATCAACTGAACGATTTTGAAAAAATTAATCGTTAAATATCTTCAGGTAAAATACCTCTGCCCTGAGTGGATTGCCTTTATCAGTCCGAGGCGGATGTATGTTGCGGAATACGAAGAGCAGTTTCATGATTTTTTTACGTTGTGAAGAGCTTACAAAATCGGTTATCATTGAACACGAGTCAAATAGAGGACTTTTCAGTGACATGACTGAATATAAAGAGAAGGATTTTGACAAATGGGCGACCCAAGATTTAAAAAAAATTTAGAATTAAAAGTCGGTTTTTTCATCCTTATATCTATTGCAATGATTTTTTGTGATGATTGCAGGATTCCTTGTGACACAGGACGTATTTACCCCTAAGGTTAAAATTACGTTTCTGGCAAAATCAGGTGAAGGTCTTTCCAAAAGCATGCCTGTTAAGTATTCCGGCTTCCAGATAGGTCGTGTGCATAAAGTCGAACTAAGAGAGGACGGCAGGGTTGAGCTGCGTGCAAAAAATTCCTGAAAGATACAACAAATGGATTAAATCCGATTCTGAAGTAAAAAATACAGGCTCAGGGTGTGATAGGGGCTAACGCTCTTGTTTTTGACGGCGGAACACCTTCTAAGCCGCCTATTCAAAACGGACAGACATACATCCTTAAACGTGATAAGGCGATTGCAGATATTATTTTGAAAGTTGAACCGATGATTGATGATATCAAACATATACTGGAGAACGTGGATAACGTATCCACATCCATATCTAATAAACGACCTAAGATAGAAAGCCTGCTGGACGGGGTCGGAGCTGTAGGGAGCGACCTGACTAATAAAGAGGGTTCTGTCGGGTATCTGGTACGCTCTGACTATCTTAAAAAATGAAGTGGAGAAGATTGTTAATAAGATTAAAACCATTGAAGATAACGTAGAGAAGATAACAAAAGCGGTCAATGCCAGAGTGGATGAGACAAAACCTGTTATCCAGAGTTTCGACAAGGGACTTATTGCTATCAAAGAGGGTTCTGAGAAGATAGGTAATCTTGCCAAGGATCTTAATACAACCGTTGAGAAGCTCGAACCTACTATAGAGAATACTAACAAAATCACTACGGATGTTTCTGAAACAACCACTAATCTGGCTGATATCAGAAAGCAGACCGATGAAATACTGAATACCACTAACAGAATTCTTCTGAATCTGGAAGAGAAGTGGCCTTTTGATGCAGGAAGTGGTGTAAAGGTCGATGAGAAGGTGAAGCTGCCATGAGAAGAATAATTATACTTTTATGCATAACAGCTTTGGTAGTCTCTTGCGGCAGTAAGCCGAAAAAATCACCCGATTTCCTTTTCGGGAGTAAATTGTACAGCAAATATGTTGATTACTACCTTAAAGGTGAGGCTAGGCTTGCCGAGATGGCTTTCGCTTCTGCGGAGAATCAGTTTCTTAAGATGGATGCCATGTGCAATCTAGCACGTATATATATAGGCAGATATGTGCTGGACGAGGGCGGTGAGGAGAAAAGCATACTTGATAAGGCGGTCTCTTATGCAAAGATAGGCGAATGTCTGCCTGAATCCGAGGCTGTAAAATATCTCTCTGACGAGAAATACGATATCAAGCTCTTGCCTGAACCATATTCCCAAATGGCAGATGCTGACAATGACAAGCTTATAAAGCTGGCTGAGGATAAAAAATTAGCTGACTACACTAAGACCAGAATCCTTCGCAAAGTAGCCATTGGCTATATTGTAAGCAATACTTCTAAGGCTGAAGAGCTCGCGGGTAAGGCTCTCGTTATCGATAAATTTAATGGTTGGTCTCTTAACATACTGAGAGATTTGATTATTATAAAGACTTCCAGAGAGAAGCAAGGTAAAGATAATCAGGACATAAACACCCGAATAGAACTCATTAAAGCCGCATTGAGTAAAAAATAAGCAGTCACTGATTATTTCGTGATCACTTTCTTTTGCAATATCCTCCTGCACCCCTATTAAACCAGACATGTGCGTTTGGCATACCTATTGCTTTAATATATTCTGAAATATGCTTGGAGGTTCTCGTGAAAAAAAATCGAAGCAGTTATTAAACCGTTTAAATTAGACGACGTTAAGGAAAAGCTTACTGAGATAGGTATCAGAGGTATCACTATCAGCGAAGTAAAGGGTTTCGGCAGACAGAAAGGACACACTGAACTTTATAGAGGTGCCGAGTATGTTATCGATTTTATCCCTAAGATTAAGATCGAAGTTGTAGTCTCTGATGAGCTTGTGACTCAGGCTGTCGAGGTTATCACCGAAGCGGCTAAAACAGGCAGAATAGGGGACGGAAAAAATCTTTATAATGCCAATAGATGAAGTTATACGCATACGTACCGGGGAAACCGGCGAAAACGCACTTTAGAAGTTTTAATAATATATAATATTCTTGGAGGAAATTATGACAGCGAAAGAGGCAATTAAGTTTATAGAGGATAATGGTGCAAAGCTCATTGACCTTAGATTTTCTGATTTTATCGGACAGTGGCAGCACACAACAGTACCGGCTCACGAGATCACAGAGGATATCTTTGAAGACGGTCTCGGTTTCGACGGCTCTTCCATCAGAGGCTGGCAGGCAATCCACAATTCAGACATGATCATGCTCCCTGACCCATCCACAATCAAGATGGATCCTTTTATCGAAGTGCCCACTGCATACATGATCTGCAACATCTTTGACCCTATCAGCAAAGAGCGTTACACAAAAGACCCTAGAAATATTGCGACAAAAGCTATCAAATATCTCCAGTCAACAGGTCTCGCCGATACATGCTTTATCGGACCTGAGGCTGAGTTTTTTCATCTTTGACAGTGTGCAGTACGACACTACAACAAACGCAGGCTACTTCTTCGTTGATACGGAAGAGGGGACTTGGAACACAGGTGCAGAAGGTAACAACCTTGGTTATAAACTCAGAAAGAAAGAGGGTTACTTCCCTGTAGCACCTCTTGATTCACTTTTTTGACCTCCGTAACGAAATGGTAATGGTTATGGAAGAGCAGGGGCTCGTTATCGAGAACTCTCACCACGAAGTCGCCACAGGTCAGTGTGAGATCGACATGAGATACGATGACATGATCAAGCTCTCTGATTCACTTCAGATATATAAGCATATAGTTAAGAACGTAGCTATGAACGCAGGCAAATCAGCGACATTCATGCCTAAGCCTCTTCATGGTGATAACGGCTCAGGTATGCACGTACACCAGTCTCTATGGAAAGACGGTGTTCCTCTGTTTGCAGGTGACGAGTATGCAGGTCTCAGTGAAATGGCTCTTTACTACATCGGTGGTATTATCAAACACGCTCACGCTATCGCAGCTTTTACAAACCCTACGACAAACTCTTACAAGAGACTTGTTCCGGGCTTTGAAGCTCCTGTTTCTCTTGCTTATTCATCAAGAAACAGATCAGCATCACTCAGAATACCTATGTATTCACCGTCACCGAAGGCTAAGAGAGTTGAAGTAAGATTCCCTGACCCTATGGCTAACCCGTATCTGGCATTTACTGCTATGCTTATGGCTGGTCTTGACGGAATCCAGAATAAAATCGATCCGGGCGAACCGATGGATAAGAACCTTTACGATCTTGATCCTATCGAGCTTTCAGCTATTCCGCAGATGCCTTCTTCACTTGAGCAGGCTATAGATGCACTTGAGAAGGATCATGATTTCCTTCTTAAAGGGGACGTTTTCACTGAGGATGTTATTTCAAGCTGGGTCGAGTGGAAGAGGGACGAAATCGCAGCTCTCAACTCAAGACCTCATCCACATGAATTTTTTCATGTACTACGATAATTAATAGTCACATGGGGCATTTTATAACCCCAAGTGCTTAATAATATTTTGAAGCTAATAATCCCCAATCTTGTTATTAAAATTGGGGATTTTAGTTTTTTGACCCTCTGAAACGTAAATTCATTTTATCAAACAGAGCCTGTGCATTGGTCTATAATTCCGTTGCTAAAATGAACATATGCCAATAAAATATACTTATGAAGATAACAATAATAGCTGATAATTACGTGGATACTGCATGTCTGGTGGCTGAGCACGGTTTCTCCTGCCTTATAGAAATCGATGGCAGAAAGATACTTTTCGACACAGGGCAGGGTGAGGCTCTGCTGAATAACATGAAGCATCTGGATATACCTAAAGATATAGACATGCTCGTTTTTTTCACACGGGCATTACGATCATACAGGCGGTTTCAGCAGATATTTTAATGAACTGTCAGAGTATTGCAGAGTTATCTATGCGAGCAGATTTATCTTCGACGAACACCTGAAAAAAAACAGGCGACACTTATACTAATATCGGCTTTGCAAAGACACAGAGCGAAATAGACGAATCATTCAGCCTTCAATTGAACGACGGTTTTATAGAAATATCAGAGAATATCTTTCTGTCAGGTCCGATCAAAAGGTATGAAGAATTTGATGCAGATAAATTGCTGTGTGCTCACATCAACGGCGTATATGGCAAAGACCGATTCAGAGACGAGCAATACCTCATAGTCAGGACTGAAGATGGGATACATGTGGTGACTGGCTGTACACACTGCGGTGCTGTTAATCTTTTAAAAGACATAAAAGCAAAGTTTCCTGATGAAAAGCTGCTTTCTCTCACTGGCGGTCTGCACATGTTTCGCAGTGAACCGTGGCAGACTGATCACGTTATCGAGTTTCTGGAGGCTGAGTCGGTGCAGAGGATAAATACAGGGCACTGCACAGGGCTTGATGCTGCTATGCAGATGAAGCAGAAACTGGGTGACCGACTTCAGATCACCAAAGCAGGCATGGTTATTCAGCTTTGATCCTTATTCTGTTCTGATTCGTATTTTCTAATGATAAGTTCAGCTTCCGTGGGGGGCTTCTCTCTTTACCAGTCTTGAACCGCCGCATCGGTCACACACATTCTTAGTCAGAAACAGCCATATAGAGCAGATTACGACAGCAGGTGCACCTATTGCTGTCCCGAAGAACGGGACAACTGAGAAGAATATTGCAGATACGGCGAGAGCTATAGCGGCATAATAATTCTTCTTAGTCACGTCTACCATTTCGTTGCAGTCTTCGCACCATTTTTGAGCCATAACATCTTCTACCAAATCCGAGCTTAATTGTGCAACCTATTAGTTTCTAAGTATACAAAAAACGTCCATAAATCGCAGTTAAACATATTGTCGGCACGCTTTGATTATAATTCCACCCAATGAAGAACATAGACCGAACGTAATACAGATGCCTCCTGTGTAACGTTTTAGGCGGTCAATCGGCGGGCAGAGCAGCAATTGCCCGCCTCTTCATCTCGGAGGGTGACATGGATGAGATAATTAGACGTGCAAAAAATTTTCGAAGGCTACAGCGAACAGCCTTATAAATGCACGGCAGATAAATGGACTATAGGTTATGGATACAATTTCGAGGACAGAGGTTTTAGGACAGCTATTCTGGTAAAAATCCTTTCTGTGGGGTTCAGCAGAGAGATAGCCGAGTCCCTTCTCAGGAAGATGTCTTGGCAAGTATCAGCGTTTTGGAGAAGGTCTACCCTTTCTATAAAGATTTAAATGAGCCGAGAAAAGCTGTGGTGACAGATATGGTCTATCAGCTGGGGTTTGCAGGGTTTAATAAGTTCAGGAATATGCTGGCGGCACTGGAGAAGCAGGATTACGGGTTGGCAGCAGTTGAGATGCAAAACAGCAGGTGGTTCGGTCAGTCGGGACGCAGGAGCATTATAAACGTTGAGCAGATGAAAACAGGCGAATGGCAAGAGGTTTAAATATGATTAGTATTATGTCAAAAGTATTGGTATCGGTGGCGGCAAAATTCTTTTATGCATTCTTTACGGAGAAACTACTTTCAAAGATGATAGTGGAGATGCTCCGCATGGTTGCACGCAAAACCACAAACACACTCGATGATACGATGGTGGAAGAGGTCGCTTCCAACCTAAAGGTTAGTTAAGAGAGATTGTGGGCTTCTTCAAGCCACTTGATAAGCATTCGGTATGATCTGTTAATGGTCATGAATTTGTCTTTGTCACCGCCATTGTCGGGGTGATGCTTCTTAGATAGGTCTCTGAACCGCATTTTTTATAGTTTGGATATTTTCATGGCCATGCAGACCAAGGTTCAGATAAGCATTGTTTATGCTGAAATCACTGTTTAATATCTCCCAAGCTCCCGATAAAAGGCTTTCAGCCGTGACACTGTCAAGTTTATCAAAATTCGTTTCGTCCAGATAAAAGTATTTCTGCGAGAGAGACTCAAGAGAGCCTGTCCCCAGCTTATCCATGTGGAGTCGGCAGTGACGCTCTCCGTCTGCGGTCTCGTGTTTGCAGAATGAGGTGTCAGCCTCATCAAAGAAAGTGCATTCACCGATTTCAGGGTAATCGAAGACGCTTGTACGCATGAAATGTATATACAGGTATTTACCCATGCGGACATATTCATCCTGTAACTTATACAGCAGATGAAACAGGGCAAAGTGCAGTCTGTAAAGCTCTATAGCCGGCATATTCAGTATGACTATGTCGTTAAATGCAGTTTTGAGCATCTTACTTTCATATACCGGCTCAGCCTCTATTAATGCTTTCAGTTTGTTAGTGTTAATCGTCTTAATTAAATCATTAAGCTTCACTTTTGCCTTATCTTAGTGATGGTCTCACCACCTATGCCGTAATTATCAGTTTCGAATTCCTGAATAGTTACTACCATAGTCTTCTCTCCACGTCCAACAACATCAACAAAAACTTTTGTGAACCCTTCGATGAGGGCTGCTTTTTTTTGCTCTTTTGTTGCTCCGCCGTCTTCTTTTGTCATTATAAGGTTAAGTACCGGCATGTTTTTTCTCCTACTTTTATTATGTATATGAGTATACCGCCTGTCAGTGCGGATATAGCCGCTATAAGTACAGGGATGTCAAATCCGCCTGTAATGTCCGCTGCATAGCCTGCGATCAGTGGACCTATCATCTGTCCGATGCTGAAAAAATATTGTAAGAACCGCTGTCGTTGTTCCGTCGGGGCTTATGCTTCTCCCGTATGCAAGTGTCAGAGATACTATACCGAGGAATGTTCCTCCGTAGCCCACAGCACCCAGCATTGTCACGAATATATTCTGAGAGATGACAGGGGACGCAATGGCAAGTGCCTGCACTGCAAAAGCTATAATGATAGTGTTTGCCACACCTATCCTTTTCGCGAGGATAGCCCATAGAGGAGTGATAATCACCGCCCCCAGACCTGCAATCACCCACACATATCCTGAAAGCATAACAGAGCCTGTTCCACGCAGCACCATAACTGAAATGAATGTCCCTGTTATGATGTACCCCAGACCTTCAAGCAGGTATGATGCCAAAAGCAGATATATGACTCTGTTTACCCCTTTGCCAGGGGCTTGCGGTTTTGCTGCAGGCTCTTTAGGCTTGGGGGGGGTGTAAAAGATTGCAAATACAGCAGGGAGCACACTGAGACAAGCCAGCCACAGCCATATCTCTGACGAATTAAAATATTCCGAAAGGAAAGGGATAGTCAGCCCCGACAGAACCATACCGCCACCGATACCGCTGTATATCATCCCCATGAGCTGAGGTTTATTTATATCTATTAGATAGTCCATGATGAACTCTGCACTGAGAACAAAAAACGACTGCACTCAGAAAACCTGCAGTGAACCGAACCACATACCACAATGGGTATGACGGGAAAAACATAAGGGCTATCAACAGTAGACTTGCCAAAATTGAGAATATAAAAAATGGTCTCGCCAGCCTGTTGCCTGATAAGTATCTGGCGTAAAATGCACCCAGAAGGTATCCCAGATAATTAACTGATGCTAATGCCCCCCCCGAAACCGTATCTGTGAAACCGAAATCATTTTGCATTAGCGGCAGTACGGGGGTGAAAGCGAATCTGGCAACACCCATGGCAAGAAATAGTGCTGATGCTCCACCTAAGAGAGCTATTAATATTTTCATATTGATATTATATATCTTTAACGTATTATTACAAATGAAAATAAATGAAGTTATGTATCAGGAGAAGTGATATGGAATCTTCACTTTTGAGGGTGTTTTTTAGCCGTGGTGGATACAGGAAGCCTTTCGGGTGCGGCGAAGGTCATTAATTGCGTGCAGTCAAATGTGACAGCCAGACTCAAGCAGCTCGAAGAGGATATAGGTAAGAGTCTATTTTACAGAAAACCCCGTGGGGTGGCACTGACTGACGCAGGCGAGAAACTGCTCCCCCCATGCCAGAGAGATAGTCCAAAAACTGGATGAAACCGAGATAGTAATGAAGGATACGGGTGAGAGACGTTTAAGGATCGGTTCGACAGAGTCCAATGCCGCTGTCAGGCTTGCCCCTGTGCTGGTCAAACTACATGCATCCAATCCGAAACTGAAGCTGGAGCTTTTCACTGCACCTACTAAGTTTATTATGGAAAAAACTGCTGGATTATCAGCTGGATATTGCATTTATAAGCGGAGTTCCGTCAAGCAAGGAGATAAAAGTGCTTAAGCAGATTGATGAAGAGATGGTAATTGTCGAACCCTTGGAAGAGATCGTCCCCGATGTTATTTTATCCTTTAAAAAAAGGGTGTACATATAAACAATACCTTGAGAACTATATGCATCAGATGGGTGTGAGCAGTTATAAAGAGATGGAATTCGGCAGTCTCGAAACTATACTTGGCTGTGCGGCAGCAGGAATGGGGCGTACACTCCTCCCTATGAGCGTGGTGGATTCTATAGGCGACTTGTCTAAACTGCGTATCAAGAAATTTAATGAGAAGATCCCCACATGTATTGTGTGCAGCTGATTCAGTGCCGACGATAGACATTGACATGTTCGATTTTTTCGGAATAGGCTAATGAAAAATTAAGGAGTTTTTTTTGAACCTTTCAATACAGTCCATAGCCTTTGCGTCCAGCCTGTAATTCGCTCATAGCGTTTTACGGGCATAATATTACTTTTCTTTAGTTAATATTAGGAGGCAATTTCAAAAAAAATGAATTTATCTAAAGGACGCATTATATTTGCGTCAAAAAAATAGCTATACGGTTTTAACAGAAGACGGACGGGAATATTACTCCGTGGTTTCAGGCTCATTTATCAGAGAGAATGACGGTTTGCCTGCAGTCGGTGATTATGTCAACTTCCATATGAATGATGATGGTGACAGCGTCATTGAGCAGATCATACCCAGAAAGAGCGTCATAAGCAGAAAGTCGGTGGGCAGGAGCTTCAGTGAACATGTTCTGGCAGCGAATATTGATATAATGCTTATCTTAACAGCTCTTGACGATACATTTAGTGTGCGGCGTATTGAGCGTTTCCTCGTTCTGGCTAAGTCCGGAGGGGTGAAGCCTGTCATCTTACTCTCTAAGGCGGATCAGTGTGACCCTATCAGGCTTGCGATGCATCTTATCGAAGCAGAGGAGATAGCAGGAGGAGTGCAGGTTATAGAGTTCAGCTCCATAACAGGCTCAGGGGTGGATAAGATAGAAGAATTACTGGCAGAAGGTATCACAGCATGTGCCGTGGGGCTTTCCGGTGCAGGAAAATCGACCTTATTCAACAGACTTTCGGGAATGGATATACAGGCTGTCAAATCCGTGAGGGAGTTCGATAGTAAAGGACGACACACCACAACCAGCAGACAGATGTTTAAACTCCCTTCAGGGGCTATGTTTATAGATACACCCGGGATAAGGGAAGTAGGGGTTAAGGGTGATATCGAGGCTGTCGAAGAGGTTTTCGACGAGATAATACACCATTCCGCCGACTGTTTCTTCGCTGACTGCACACACGTGCACGAACCTGAATGTGCTGTATTAAAAGCTGTTGAGGCCGGAGATATCTCAAGGAGCAGGTACGACAGCTACATTAAGCTGAGGCGTGAGAGTGAAAACTACAGAATGCGTACAGAGACGCCGCAGGAGAAAAAGAGAGCTGACAAAAAAGTTCAGCAGGCTTGTCAAATCAGAGGTCAGGCGAAAAAAAACGATTTAAATAAAATCTATGATTGATTTATAATAAGACTAAATATATCCTATATGAATGAGTCGCATTTGTGATGATAATTCGTTTGCAAATTATAAGCAAATGTGGCTTATTTATATTAGGAGATGATTATGGTTATCAAAGACCCTGTTAGCGGATTTTCACATCTTGCAGGTGCATTCCTTTCGGTTGCGGCACTCGTTGTTCTGGTTGTGATGTCTGTCTATCATGCTACAGTCTGGCACGTTGTGTCTTTCTCTATATATGGAGCAAGTATGACTTTGTTGTATCTTGCCAGCTCTGCTTATCACATTTTCCCGCTCAAAGACAAGGGGACTAGGGTTCTCAAAAAAGCTTGATCACGTTATGATTTTTTATGATGATTGCAGGTACATATACTCCGTTTTGTTTAGTCCCTTTAAGAGGTTATTGGGGGTGGAGTATCTTTGGCGTTGTCTGGGGGATAGCTATACTCGGCATCTTCTTTAAATTGTTTTATATATATGCACCCAGATGGCTGTCAACAAGCTTATATGTATTGATGGGGTGGATAAGTGTCATAGCCATTTACCCTATTATAAAGAATATACCTGCAGGCGGGGTTTTCTGGCTGGCAGGCGGTGGCATAAGCTATACTGTCGGTGCTGTAGTTTATGCAACAAAAAAGCCAGACCCATGGCCGAATGTCTTCGGTTTTCATGAAATCTGGCATTTATTTGTACTCGGCGGCAGTTTTTTGCCACTTTATGGTTATGGTCAGGTATCTTGTCTGGATTCAGTAGCTATTTGTTGCTTAACAGCTGTTGTTTGAGGTCTTTGTCGGCAGGTTCTTTCCCCAGCCAGATGGCGAAAAGTGCCTTTTTTGAAATCAAGCCCTTCTATCACACCTTTAACAGAGTCGTTTATGGATAGTCTTGTCCCTTTACCAGGCATATAAAACAGCTCATAAGTGTCGCCTTCTCTTGTCTCTTCGGTGAACCAGCTTGTCAGGGTTTCAATGCGCTCTTTTAATGAGGCAGTGTCGTCAGAATTAGCCTCGAAACCGTCCACCCATGTTTTTCTAAGTTTCTCAGGGGAGACCCCTTCATAAAGCATTATCATGCGTATTATCATCGGCTGGTCAGCATTCAAAATAGCTTCGTCGCTGGTCTCTTTGTCTTTCAGGTATAGTCCCGAAGCATAGACCTTTACTATAAATTTCTTTCTGATCCCGATACCGTTTAACTTCAGGTTTTCATCAGAGACATTGATTGATTCGGGGAGCTGTACGCCTGCTATTTCAGCAGCATAAGCTGAAAACGTCAGTGATACGAGTAATAATGCAAGTAATAAATTTTTTCATTCTTTTACCTCAGAGTGATTCTATTAAAATTGATTTGCCGACCACAGAATCGATACGCAGCTGTACGATCGCCTGATATTCGGGGCTGTTGAAACATTCAGAAAACTTAGATTCATCGGGGAATTCTATTATTAAAACTTTCATAGGATTCCAGCCGCCCCCTATGGGTTTTATCTTTTCCGTGGATGCTAAATATTTGCCGCCGTATGATTCAATGATCGGTTTCGCCTTTGATGCGTATTCCAGATATATTTGTTTGTCATTTATTTCATCTGTTTGGATAATCATATATACCGACATTCTTCCTCCTTATTTATAACTATATTTCTAAGTCATTATGAATCGAAAATTTAATTAAGTCACTTAAGATTTCATATGATATTTAATTGATAAAATGACAAATATATTACTAAAACTTTAGCAATATTTTGTGAACTGCCTTATAATATGCATATGGTGATTTATGAAACAGTTTAATTTTATTTTAGTTGTGATGCTACTATTAATAACGGTAGCCTGTGAATCCAGAAAAGAGATTCCTTTGATAAAAAATAGGTCATGCCCCCCATGACCATCATGCTCCTTTGTATGTTGCAGCGGTCAAGCAGCAATATTTCAAATCTAAATCAGGTGTTTATCTTAAAGAGATCAAATATAAGCAGACTTATCAACTGATAAAAAAAATAATGAATTGATTGCCGATATCCAGATTTCGTCAGGGACAGGCGGTATCAACCTGATAAGAAAGCTGGATGAGAAGATCATAGATGTCACATTCGGCGGTGTTCCTGCCATGATAGATATGATAGACAACGGCAGTGATATTAAGATTGTTGCACCTGTTATGTCCGAAGGGGCGGCTCTTGTGGTGAACGAAGATATGCCTGTATCCGACTGGGACGGCTTTATCAAATATATTAAGCAGTCCGACGTACCTGTTAGAATCGGGTATAAGGTAGATCAGTCTGTTCAGAATATCATATTTGAGACTGCACTAAAGAGCGAGAATCTGTCGTTCAGCCGCAGTCTTTCTGCCGTAAATGTGGATGTTGTCGTTGTGAATCTGCACGGACCTAAGAATATCATACCCGCTTTAGAAGCGAATGTAATAGACGGCTTTGTTATTATGCAGCCTTACCCCTCACTCGCAGAGTACAAAGGGCAGGGGAAGATCATAGCACACCTTAAAAAAACCTCCCTCCGAGCAATCAATGGGCTGATCATCCTTGTTGTGCACTGGCGGCTAATGCTGTCACTATAGAAAAGAGATCAAAAGAGCTGGGAGCACTGATAGAACTGTTCAGAGATGCGACAACATATCTTATTGAAAACCCTGACGAGAGTGCAGAGATAGTCTCAGCGTGGCTTGGTACACCGAATAAAGTCGAGCTGACTTCACTCCCCAGCATAAAGTTTATGAGTGAATATACTGATGCGTGGGATGAGGGTGTGAATTTCTGGATTAAGTCACTTGTTGAAAGCGGAGACCTGTCGGGAAAAGTAAAAGAAGCTTATAAAAACTCCACAGTGGATAGAGTTTTATACGACAAAACGATATATGACAAGATTGATAAGAGTATAGCCGATAATGCCAATAAGTAAAAAAAATTGTCTGGATATTTATTTCTATTGTCGTGATCATCATTTCCTTAGGCATTAGTGTGTTCATTTTTCAGCATAATAATAAACGGATGCACTCGGTGCTTCACTCTCTGATAGAATTCAACGACAACGTATATAAGCTTCGTGAGATACAGATTAATATGGTTCTTACAGAAGGAGAAAACTCTATCTATGAGCTTCAAAGGAGTGTTGAAAGACTCAGGAGTTCAAGTGAAGAGCTGTCTCTCTCTTTGTCCGACGTGGTTAAAAGAGACCTGCATGTCAACTCACTAAATGCAGACATCGACAACTATTACAAATCTATTTATGAGTTTATCGATAATTCTTTGCAGTATAAAATGCTTAAGGAGGATTCGTTTTCTTATTTGGAGAAACTTAAGCAGTTCATAATCAATAACAACCCTGACAAGATTGATATTCATAAGCGACTTGAAGCACTTGTGGCGGAATTTATCGCCACCGGAGAACCTAAATATCTATCTCATATAAATAAACTGACTTTATCCCTTCTGAAAGAGATTAATGTCCTTGAACTGAAAACCATTATCCAGAGGCTGAATCTGACTTTGGAGACTGTATATCTGAACAGGCTTAATGTTGCCGAGAAACGTGAATTTCTTAACCTGTCATCAAGTAATTTTCTCCAGATAGCGTCCCGTCTGAGCGTAAAACTCAAAGAGAGAGACGCCAGACTGAATTCTATTCTAAGAGCCTCTGTCACTACAATAGGGCTGATATGTATCCTGCTGGCGGCATTTTACTGGGTGATTATAAACAGATATATCAGAAGGTTTTTATCTAATCAATCCGAGGTTATGAGTGCCATCAAGAGCAGAGAGCTGAAGAAGGATATCAAACCGTTCAGCAACGATGAGCTGGGGGGGGCTCTCACTCATAAAATGTGGGAGATGGCATCGGATTTATATCACAAGGATGAAGCTCTCAGAGATAGCGAGCACAAATATAGAACATATATCAATACCACACCTGTGGCAGTTATCGTCTCTGACGACAATGGGAAAATTATGGAAGTGAATCCGGGAGCCGTGAACTTTTTTAGGGTATTCGACTCAGGAACTTTTGACCTTTAATCTGGATGACGTACTTGTCGGTGACAGAAAGACATCTGCGAAAAAATATACAATGAGTATCAACGGTAATACAAGCTCAAGTATCATCCGAAAGTTTAAGACCAAAGATGACGGGATAGTATATGGAAACGTCAGTGAGATAAAGGTGAGTGATGATCGTACCGTTGCGTTCTGTCTGGATATTTCTGAACAGATTAGCCTTGAAAAAAGAACTCAAAAGAGTTAACGAGAATCTTCTGGAACAGGTTAATCTGGAGGTTGAGAAAAAACCTCAAGCAGGATCAGATTATCCAGCAGCAGAAGAAACTTGCGGACATGGGTATGATGGTGAGTGCTATTGCTCATCAGTGGCGTCAGCCTCTTAATGCTCTTGCTTTATGTGTGCAGGATGTTATGGATGAGTTTGAGAATGGCGATATGGATATGGAGTATGTCACCAGCTTCGAAGATAATTCGATGAAGATGATCATGCATATGTCAAAGACCATAGATGATTTCAGAGATTTCTTTATGCCTGATAAGAATGTAACTGAATTTAACGTCATAAAAGAGATAAACGATCTTGTCAGGCTGCTTGATGTACAGATAATGTCCAAGAATATTGATCTGAATTTCGACTGTTACTGCAAAGGGACTACCGAGCATTGCAGCGGTTCTATAAATGTCAAGTCATGCATTAATAAAGAGAATCTTGTGATGGGCTTCCCGGGGGGGGAGTTTAAGCAGGTTATCATAAATCTTATATATAACAGTGTAGACGCTATCACCGACAACATAAAAGACAACAGAATAGATAAAGGCAGAATAAATATCCGTGTTATGTTCAGTGACGATAAGATGACGCTTGATGTCTGTGATAATGGCGGCGGTATCTCTGACAGCGTTATGCCGCATATATTCGAGCCATATTATACTACTAAGGCTGACGGGCATGGGACAGGGATAGGGCTCTATATGTCTAAGGTTATTATTGAGAGCCATATGAGCGGCAGAATGTATGCCAAGAATCTCCTTGACGGAGCCTGCTTAGTAATCGAACTACCGCTTATAAAACCTGATGTGGAAGAATCTTAATTCTATCTTTTAGCAAGTTCGTCGTGTTCAGCTTTTGTGAGTCTCGGACCGAATTTACCTACAACACGTGATGAAGCGGCACTGGCGAGATCACCTGCTTCTTTAAAGCTCATTCCGTTTGTTATTCCGTAAAGAAAGCTTCCTGCGAATAGATCACCTGCACCTAGTGTATCAACTGCTTTCACTGGGTTAGGAGCAATTTTTTATATAGTCTTTACCGTCATAAACTAAAGCCCCTTCGCTTCCGAGTGTCATACAGAAGTTTGTGGCAGTCTTTTTTGAGCTGTTCGGCTGTCTCTTCTACAGTTTCGCAACCTGTCCAGATCATCGCCTCTTCAAAGTTGCAAAAGAGAAGATCGACACCGTCACCAATAATTTCTTTGAGCCCGTCTTTAAAGTATTTCACCATTGCAGGGTCAGAGAAAGTGAGTGCAACTTTTACACCGTTTTCAAGTGCCGTGCTGTATGCTTTTTTTGACTGCTGCTCTGGCTGAATCGGAAGTAACCAGATAGCCTTCGATGTATAAATACTCAGATGCTTTCAGAGCATCGATATCAAGATCATTTTCAGAGAGTGTTTCAGATATCCCGAGATACGAGTTCATAGTCCTTTCTGCATCCTCAGATACCATAACAAGACATTTTCCCGTAATACCCTGCTGCATGACACCTTTGATGTTGGTTTCAACTCCGGCAGAGTGCATGTCATCCATATAGAAATGTCCATGTTCATCGTCGGCAACTTTGCAGCTATAGAATGCCTTTCCGCCAAAGTAGCTGAGTCCTATCACGGTATTTGCCGCTGAACCGCCGCATGCGACTTTTCCGCCGCCGTTACCGTTAAAGTGCTTCATAATAGTATTCTGACGCTCTTCGTCAACGAGGGTCATAAGACCCTTTTCTATTGCATTTTCGCTGAAGAAAGTGTCATTGACAGAGAACTCTATATCAACAAGGGCGTTACCCATTCCATATACATCATATTTTTTTCATAGCTATACCTCATAAATTTTCAACCATGTATAATACACATTTAAGGCTTGTGTTGCAAGTATCGAAAAAAAACGTGAATATTATGCACACATGTGCGAAAGAGTGTCACACGGCTTTGTAAATATAATATAAAAATAGATAATAATATTAGGTATTTATGGTATGTGTCCTTTTTTGGCATACTACTTGGTAATATATAGACAAATACACACACGGAGTAGATAAAATGAAAAAAAGTAATGATTATGACTCTCGCAGCTATGTTGGCAATAGGTGTCGGTACTGCTTATGCAAGAGGCGGTATGGGCGGTGGCGGAAATGGTTCAGGCGGCGGCATGGGAGCCGGCGGCGGTATGGGTGGTGCAAGTATGCAGGGGCAGGGAATGCAAGGACAGGGGATGAGACTCCCTGCTGATTTCCAGCCAGCCACACAGCAGCAGGCAGACGCGGCAGCGGCGGACTATTTAGCAAATAACATGAAAGGTTACGATGTTGTTTCCTCTGAAACTGTAGAAGGTAAAAGGTTTACAGGATATACATACAGAGTTGAGGATGCGACAGGGAACAAGTTTAATATCGTAGTAAACGCAAGAGGGATTGTACGCGGGCCTTTCCCTGTTCAGGATTAATCAGTAAAAAAAGTCAGAATAAGACAAGGCGGTCGTTACGGCCGCCTTTTTTTTGTTTCATTTTCCTGCATAATACAGTATAGTCCTCCTCTGGTGGTGAACATGAACTTTAAAGAGAAGAGCGAAATACTGATTACTTGCCCAAAAGAGATACCTCAATATCTTGAAACTGAGCTGAAGAAGCTTGGTTATCCTATCCTTTATACTAGAAAGGCAGCGGTGGCGACTGAGGGGACTCTTGAGGACTGTATGTTCCTGAATATGCATATACGCACGGGTCACAGAGTGCTTTATCTTCTGGAGAAGACAAGAGTGCAGAACGGTGATGTGCTTTATAAGCAGGCTAAAAAAAGATCAAATGGGAGGAGATTATCCCCTTGATGGATATTTCAGCGTTTCCACAGCCGTTTTGAACACCACTATCAAAGATACCAGATTTGCATCTTATAAGCTTAAAGACGCTATTGTGGACCGCATCCGTGACACTAAAGGGAAGAGACCTGATTCAGGTCCTAACGAGGACAAAACTGTCATTTTCCTATACTGGAAAGAGAGTGACTGCTCGATATATATAGATACGTCAGGTGAACCGCTCACAAGAAGAGGATATCGTAAAAATCCTCTGAAAGCTCCTATGCAGGAGACTCTTGCTGCTGCGGCACTTATGGCGGCAGGGTTTGACGGGACTTTGAACTTTGCTAACCCTATGTGCGGTAGCGGAACTCTGCTTATCGAAGCTGCCATGATGGCAACTAATACACCACCGAGTTTTCTTAGGAATAATTTCGGCTTTATGCACCTTATAGGATATGATTCTAAAGTTTTCGACAAGATATGCTCTGATGCTGCGAAGCAGGTAACCCCTTGCAAGATAAAAATATCTGGTTCTGATATAAGCCGTGATGCACTGGTGGCTTCACAGGCAAATATCCGTAATGCAGGTTTTGACGGGCTTATACATGTTCAAAGGTGCGATTTCAGAGACAGTCACATCCCAAAGGGGGGTAAGTTCATGCTTATGGTAAACCCTGAGTACGGAATGCGTCTGGGGGATGAGAAGCTGCTTGAAACCACCTATCGCGACTTAGGGGATTTCTTCAAAAATAAGTGTAAAAACTCGACTTGTTTCATATTTACAGGCAATCTCGGTCTGGCTAAAAAGGTGGGTCTGCGTGCTGACAAGAGACACATCTTCTGGAACTCAAATATCGAGTGCAGACTGCTGGAATATGAGATATACGAAGGGACTAAGAGAGTTTTTTTTGACGACCAGAAGCAGGATTAATAAGTCTGTTTAAACCTAACTTAACATTGCAAATAACTTTAAATAGTTTATAATTATATATATAAGAATAGTTTAAGGTGGTTGAACAATGTTAAAAACTGGCTCAATCCTGTTTATCATCTCTTTAATTCTAGGTTTCAAATTTAAAGTATTTCAGCTTGTTGCATTAATAATCGTTGCTCTGTATGCGATTATTATCCCTTATTATTTCCTTATTATGAAAACTTGCAGAAATTGCGGAGTAAAGAATCCGCCTTTTAAGCCTGTGTGCCCTGTTTGCGGTGAGGAAGACTGGAAACGCCGCTGAAATGAGTTGACCCTTTCACTGAGTCTGTTTAGTATCTGTATCTATGAGTAAGATCAGTGAAGTAGTCGACTATCTAAAAAAACAGCAAAATTGGAAATTCTGTTGCATTCGAGCATGTTTTCGAAGAGAAACAATCGGATGTTTGCGGACTCGATATAATAGAATCACATATCATACGTGATGCTGTCGCCGACAGTGGAATCCCGACATTATTCACCCATCAGGCCGAGGCTTACCGAAAGGTTAAAGCAGGTAAAGATGTTCTTATCACCACACCGACCTCATCGGGTAAGTCCCTCTGCTACAATCTGCCTATTATCGAAGATATATACCATAACCGTGATGTGACAGCACTTTATCTATTCCCTCTTAAGGCTCTGGGGCGTGACCAGATGCGTTCTCTGGATAATTTTTTGAATAACATACCTTTGGGCGGCGGTGTTGGGCTTGCGGTTGTTGACGGCGATACCGATAAAAAGATCAGGCGTAAGATACAGAAAGACAGACCTAATATCATATTCAGCAATCCCGATATACTCCATTATGCCATGCTCCCGAAGAGGGGTGAATGGTCTGATTTTCTTAATAACCTCAAATATATTGTTGTGGATGAACTGCATACCTACAGGGGTATTTTCGGCAACCATGTATATAATCTGTTTGCTCGTTTCCTGAGACTGTATCCTAATGTGCAGATCATAAGCTGTTCCGCCACTATAGGTAATCCTAAAGGGTTTGCCGATACTATGTTCTCAAGAGATTTTTATCATATATCAGAGAGTGGTGCTCCTGCCGGACGTAAACACTTTCTGCTGATGAATTCCGACCTGCCTGTCGTCAGTATTGCGAACTACATGCTAAAAGTAAACCTTGATGCAGGTCTGAAAACTATATGTTTTACAAAATCCAGAAAGCAGACCGAAAGGATCTTTGCGAATCTTTTATCTGCTGATGCAGGCTATGCTAACACTGTTTCGTCATATCGAGCAGGCTTTCTTCCTGAAGAACGCAGAGAGATAGAGAAAGACCTATCCGAAGGGCGGCTGAAAGCTGTTATATCCACTTCGGCTTTTGAGCTGGGGATAGATATAGGCGGTGTGGACTGCACGATACTTGCGGGCTATCCCGGGTCTCTGATGAGTCTGTGGCAGAGGGCAGGACGGAGCGGCAGGCGTGGAGACGATTCACTTATCATAATGATCGCAGGCTATGACGCACTTGATCAATACTATGTAAAACACCCTGAGAAGCTATATAAGACCGCATTCGAAAATGTAGTGATAGATACGGATAACGAAACGGTAAATACCGCACACGTCCGCTGTGCCGCTTATGAAGCACCTATCGGAGAGGAAGAGGATTACTTCAAGGTTAATCGGGCTCTGATAGACAAGATGGTTGCGGAGAGTGTTATTTTCAAAGATGAAACGAATAAAAAAGTATTTCACTCTGGCTAAATACCTTACGGAGACGTTGATTTGCGTATGGCAGGGGATAACTATAGTATCTACTGCGGCAGTACGCTTATAGCCACAGCCTCAGGCAGAAGAGCTTATATGGATAATTTCAAGGGTGCTGTCTATATGCATCGTGGGAACAGCTTTCTGATAAAGTCCGTGGATAAGGCAAAGAAAGATATTATGACCGAACCGTTCACGGGGAACTATTATACCATGCCGACAACCGACAAGAATACCATGGTCGAAAAATCTATCTTTCAGAAGGAAGAGGGTGGGATATCCACATGTTTTTTTGCGGATTGAGGGTTACGGAGCTTCTCACGGGGTACAGCCGTATATCCAGCAAAACAGGCGAGAAGATCACTGATATACCGCTGGAGGAGACCCCCCATACAGTTTTCCACCAAAGGGATGTATGTTCTGATTCCTGACAGCATTAAAAGACAGCTTGAAGATGATGAGCTGGACTTTATGGGGAGTATACATGCATTCGAGCATGCAATGATATCCGTTATCCCTACTTTTTATCTGGCGAGCAGGGATGACATAGGCGGAATATCCTATCCTTATCACCCTCAGCTGGCAGGTTCGGCCGTTTTCATGTATGACGCATATCCGGGCGGTATAGGGATAAATGAAAGAGTGTATGAAAGGTTTACAGAGGTGCTTGAACGTACTTTAGAGCTTGTAAAAGAGTGTGACTGTGAAGAGGGGTGCCCTGCATGTATATACAGCCCCAAGTGTGGAAGCGGCAATTATCCGCTTAACAAGGCAGGCTCTGTCAAGCTGATGGAGATGCTTTTGTCGGGGGGGGAACATAGTGCTGGTGAGGCGGCCGTCATCGAAGAGAAGCCGCGTACAGATACTCTTATATACGATATCGAAACCAAAAGGTCTGCCGCTGATGTAGGCGGATGGAATAATTCCGACAAGATGGGGATATCCGTAGCTGTTATCTACTCTTTTGAAAAGGACGAGTATGAGGTCTATGAAGAGAAGGAAGCCGATGCATTTATCAGGCGGCTGGAAGGTGCTAAGTGCATTATAGGGTTTAATAACATCGGCTTTGATAATAAAGTGATCATAGGTTATCGCATACCTGATTTTACTAAGACTCTCGTGTTTGATATGTTGTCCGATGTCCGAAGCAGGACAGGGCGTAGATTCTCTCTGGATAACTTGGCAGGGGCTACTATCGGTGCTGCTAAGACTGCTGACGGTCTGCAAGCTCTTGAATGGTATAAACAGGGGGGGGAGATAGGCAAGATCATCGAATACTGCAAAATGGATGTTGAGGTAACAAAAAAACCTCTTCCTGCACGGGGCTGAAAGAGGCTTTGTTAATGCTATTTTAAAAGAGGGTGCAATAATCCGCATCCCTGTCGACTGGTCGTCTTTAAACGTTACCTCGTTTTTCAACCTTTGAGTATTCCATCACCTGTGCGATGTTGTATGCGTGGTCTCCGATCTTCTCCATGTTATTGATTATATCAACGAAGACTATACCCGTGTTGATATCACACGAGCCTTCAGAGAGGCGTCTCATATGGTTCTTTTTTATATCTTTTACGCATATCATCTATCACATCTTCATCTTCCGTATTGAGTACAGCTTCCGAAGGTTTTTTTTCGTTATAGTAATTTATAACATGCTCGGTGAACTTAACAACAACACTCATCATGTCGTTAATCTCCTGCTCTGCCTCAGGGCTGAAGCTTATCTCTTTTTTTTAAACATCTTCTCCTGAAACCTTGCAATGTTTTCTGAATGATCACCGATCTTTTCAAGGTTATGTATCACATGGGACATATCAGTGATAATGTGAGATGTCCTTTCAGATATATTCTGCTGGGTGAGCAGTGTAAGGAAGGCAGTAAATTCATGATTAAGTTTATCCAGCTTAGCTTCCAGTGATTTTATCTCACGTATATTTGACTGCTTTGTCTGGAGTGAAGTCTGCACCAGCGACAGCATATCTGTAGCTATTTTGGACATGTGTACGACCTCTTTTTTAGCCTGCCCAATGGCTATAGACGGGGTCTTTACCATATTAGGATCGAGCTTAAGCAGTTTGATTTTCGGTGTTGTATCTGACTTAATGATCCTTTCACAAAATTTAGCCAACAAATGAATAAACGGCAGGAATATGACCATGTTCATAATGTTGAAAGTAGTATGCAGGTTCGCAACGTGTCTGGCTATGTATGGCTTTGTGCCGTCAGCCGCCACAAAATCGACATTGCCGGGCGTATAAACATCGACAAAATGTATCAATACATTCAGGAACAGCAGCATATAGCAGACACCGAAAAAAATTGAATAAGAAGTGACCGAAAGCTGCCTGTTTAGCCGTTCGGCTTCCGCCTATTGCTGCAAGGTTAGCTGTGATGGTTGTACCTATATTCTCACCGAGAACAAGTGCCGCCGCCGCAGGGAAATCCAGCAGACCCGTTGATGCCATTGCTATTGTGATACCTATTGTTGCCGAACTGCTCTGAACGATAACGGTTAGTATTGCTCCTGCTGCTGCCGCCGCTATAGGGTTTTTGGAAAAAATATACAAAAAGCTGTGTAAACTCTTCTGCCTCTTTCAGAGGGATAAATGCATGCTTCATTGTTGAAAGACCAAAGAAGAGGAGACCGAATCCGAGGATGATCTCGCCGTAATATCTCTTTTTTTTGGATTCTTCGAGAAGATAGCCATAGCCACTCCGACACCGATAGCCGGAAGGGCGTATTTAGTTATCTTAAAGGCGATAAGCTGTGCTGTGATGGTTGTACCTATGTTAGCTCCTAAAACGATGCTCAGGGCTTGAAACAGGTTCATCAGACCGGCATTAACAAAGCTGACAACCATAACGGTTGTAGCCGAAGAGCTCTGTATAATGACTGTTACAACAGTACCGACTAAGACACCGATAACTCTGTTGGATGTGAATTTTTTCGATTATGTTTTTTTTAAGACTGGCACCGGCTGTTTTCTGAAGCCCTTCGGACATCAGTTTCATACCGTATAAAAAAGAGACCCAAACCACCAATGAAGCCGAACAGTATGCTTCCCCAATTAAGTTCGTGCATTTTACACCACCACTTTCTTGACTCGTCGCTAGGATAGCTTGGTGTCAAAAAAAATGCAAGAAAAAAGTCAGGGCAATGTGTGTTAAATATTTGTCAAGTATCTAAACTTCTAATGTTGGTGGTTTTTCTCTGATTCTGATGACGAAAGTATTGCCGCCTTTTTTTGTTCTGAACTACACGAGCGTCACCGTTGTAAAGGGTTGCGATATGCTTAACTATAGACAACCCCAAACCTGTTCCTGTCTCGTTCTGGTTTTTTAGATTTGTCTGTGGTATAGAAGCGTTCAAATATTCTGTCCTGCTCGTTAATAGGGATAACCGGGCCTTCATCGTCCACAGCTATACATACATAGCCGTTGTTGTTATTGATTTCCAGATGGATGTTTTTTCCCTGTGGAGTATTTCATTGCGTTATCTATCAGGTTAGTGACGATGCTCATAAAGTGCTCACGTGAAATGTGTATCTCTTTGGTCTCGTCTGAGCTGACACTGATCTTTTTTATCCCCTTCGCCGTAATATGAGAGTATCTCCTCTTTGAGATCCTCCACTACTGTAGGCTCTTCGACAACTATATTGTCCTGCTGCATTTCGAGCTTGTGGAGCTGTAGTATATCGTTGATCAGTACATTAAGCCTGTTAGAGCTGTTGTAGATTATCTTGATAAATTTATCATGGAATGCAGGATCCATATTCGGGTCGTTCATTATGGTTTCCGAATAGCCCATGATCATTGCCAGTGGTGTTTTTAAGCTCGTGGGTAATGTTGCCAATAAGCTCTGTTTTGAAGTTTTCGTATTCTGCCCTTTCAGTGATGTCGGCAAATACTATCAGCTTTTCAGATTCGAATACCCGTACGTAAATCTCGTATATCTTATTCTTGTATTCTCTTCTGAATCTGGCATCCTCGTCGTGTACCGTAATCTCCGAGAAGAAGGAGAGGGCATCCATATTGTTTGTCTGAGTGAGGAGATTCTTACTCTGCTCCAGTTTAACACCGATGATTTCTATCGCAGTTTCATTGTAGTGCAGAACAAGATTTTTTGTTATCCAGAAGTATGATACCTTCATCCAGTATGGAAAAGATATGGTTGAGTTTAGCTTTCCCCTGCTCAAGTTCGCGGGTTTTTTTGGTTCATTGAGTTATATATTCGGTATATAACGCTTACCAGCTTAGTGATTGTCTTATCTCTGAAAGAAGGGAAATATATCTTAGTCTCTCCGGCCTCGATCTTATCAGCTATTATAGATAGCTGTTGTATAGGGCTGTTGATACGTTTGGCAAGATATATAGTGACTATTCCCACCATAAATATCAGGAAGAAATATACGGTCAGATTTTGCTTCAGCATGTCGGATCTGAGTGATTCTATATATGACATAGGGTAGGAGATACGCAGAACAAGGTTATCATTATACTTTACTGCGTAGTAGTACATCCGCTCTTCTGTCGTTGTGCTTCGTCTTATGATGCTCCCTGAACCTGTTTCGAAAGCTTCTTTGACCTCAGGTCTGTTAGAATGGTTCTCCATTTTCCTTACTTTATCCGGTGTGTAATAAGAATCGTCTACAACCAGACCGTCTTTTCTGATAATCGTGATTCTGAGATTGGAGTTTTTGGATATTTTAGCAAATTTATCATGCAGGTTTTTATCCATAGTATTTTCAAGGTCATAACCTTTGAGTATCTCAGCTTTTGATACCATCTCCATGGATAACTCTTTCTCAGCCGTTTGAAGGGTGAGGTTGTCAGTAATATTCCATGTTATTCCAAGCAGTATCGCAATCGGTATATAAATTATCAAAAAAGACTTTAAGTATTGATCTCATATGTCAGCTCTGTATCCTATTTTTGGTACTGATTTGATAAATGAACCCCTATCGCCGAGTTTTTTACGGAGAGAAGAGACGTGTGTGTCTACGGTTCTTGTGTACACATCCGATTCGTATCCCCATACGGCGTTGAGTATCTGGTTTCTTGTAAATACTCTTTTGGGATGTTTGAGGAGCATTTGCAACAGTTCATATTCTTTATTTGTAAGGCTTACCTCATCACCGTCGACAGTTACTACGTAATTATTAGTATCTATACTGATTCCGTTGATTGATATAACCTTAGATTTGATCGCAGGGTTACGCCTGAGTATGGCGTTGATTTTGGCTATAAGAATCTTTATGGAGAAAGGCTTAGTCAGATAATCGTCTGCACCCATCTCAAGACCGTTTATAATGTCCTGCTCAGTATTTTTAGCTGAGATGATGATGATGGGAACTCCGCTGTATTTCTTGTTATTTCTGACTATCTGAAGAAACTGCATCCCTTTGAGACCCGGTAGCATCAAATCCAGAAGTATTATGTCTACATCGTTATTCTCCAGATGTATCAGACCTTCATTAGCATTATCGAAACATATTGTTTCAAAATTTTCTTTGCCGAGGTTATAAGAGATTAAATCTCTAATCTCTTCGTGGTCTTCGATAACAAGAACTTTTATCATGGTTTAATCTTCCTCTTCTATTTCTTCAATATAACTGTGTCTGATGATTTTGCCTTCTACCATATAGTATACCACTTCTGCAACGTTTGTGGCATGGTCGGCGACCCTTTCGAGTCTTCTTGATACGTTCATAAGTGCCAGAACAACATGAAGTGTTTTCACATCTTCCATGGAATATGTCAGCAGTTCTCTGGTCACCTGATCATTTAGCTGGTCTATGGCGTGGTCTCTTTTGATAACATCAAATGCGAGCTTTGTGTCACCGTCAAAGAAAGCCTGCAGAGAGTCGTTAATCATAGAGATGGACATTTCTGCCATCTTCGGCAGGTCAATATAAGGTTTGAGCTGAGGCTCGTTGTTGAGCTTTACTATGCCGCGGCACATACTTACACAGTGGTCACCCACACGCTCGAGATCGATTATGATCCTTGTGGCAGTGATTATGTACCTCAGGTCAACAGCCTTCGGCTCGAAAAGTGCAAGCATCCTGATACAGTGTTCATCGATGTCTACATCAAGCTGGTCAAGCAGTTCGTCCTTGTCGATAACCTTTTCTGCAAGGTCTGTGTCTCTGTTGACGAGAGCTTTTATAGAGTCGGAAACCATTGAAGATGCCAATGTAGCCATCTCAGCCAGCATTCCTTTTAGTTGTACATATTCTTTTTTCGTGCCTGAAAGTTGTCATTTACCGTCACCTCTTAAGAGTTCTCTATAATATTAGCGTTATTATTATACATAGTCATGCTCAATATTGTTGTCTTAAAACTACTTAATGGGTGTAAAGACTCTGTGAAAAAAGATGTCAATAAAATGTAAAAGATTGAAAAAACGGCTATTTTCCTGAAGATTTCAGCAGGTGAGAATAACGGCTGATGCTCTTCCCGATGATAGAGAGGAGCAGTTCCGCCTCTCGTTCAGTGATTTTTTTTTGTTTCAATTATCTGTCTTATTTCATGCCAGATGTAGTCCGGATTTTGTTCATTAAAAAAAATCTATCAGCTCCAGATATTCTTTTAGCCTGTTAAGTATAGTATCAAGCTTGTCTCTTTTTGCATAAATTGTTGCAATATCATTGTAAAATTCGAGGGACTTCAGTTCCCACAGTGCTATTAAGACTGCCTGAGCGAGATTCATACTGCTGTATTCGCTGTTGGTCGGAAGGCTGACTATCTCAGCACAGACAGAGAGCTCTTCGTTACTCAGTCCGTGGGCTTCGTTTCCGAATAGTAGTCCTACACTCAGTCCTTTATTCATAGTATCTGTGACGAAATCTTTGAGGTGATCGAAATCCAGATTAGGCGTGCTGAATGGTGCTCTTGGTGCAAAGCCGATTATAACGTCGGAGTTAGATGTCAGCTGTTCAAACGTTTCTGCATGTGCGGCAGATAATAATATATCATCTGCGTGTACAGCATATTTGAGAGCATCTTCATGATCTTTTGAAAGTTCACCAGTATAGGCGAGGGAACTAAACCCTGTATTAGCCATAGCTCTGGCTATGAAACCGAGGTTTACAGGACCTTCCACACGGGATAAAAGAACATTAACACCTTTCAAGCCTGTTAAGCCCTGCCGGATTGATCTAGGATTTGCTGATAATTCTTCATAACAGTGCGATAGTATCTTTCAGGAAGACTCTCGCCGTTTTTTGATCTTTCTGATTAGCCTGTGGGGCCCATATTATATGCGATGATGGCATATTTCTGGTTTTCGAACTTATCCACCAGATAAGAAAGGTAGTTTATACCTATCAAAATATTAGTATCAGGCTCGAAAAGCTCTTCACTGTGTGTCAATTCTATGTGGTCATGCATCTGGGATACATATTGAGCCGTATTCGGAAGTATCTGCATAAGACCTATTGCACCCTTGTGGGATACTACTGTTTTTCTGAATGAGCTTTCTGTTTTGATAACAGCGAGAACAAGGAGTGGGTCGAGGTTATTATCAAAGGACTCTTTAGCTATGAGATAAGCGAAGTCCATAGTATTGTACGACCTTGTTTTCCTGTTGGAATCCAGTATATTCTTGATATCCATTACATGAGCCATGAAAGACATTCTGGTCTTTTCGTCTTTCAGGTCGTTTGCAATTCGGTGATATCTGTCGTCAGCTTCTATTGAGGTTTCACTAAGCTCTTGAATACTGACATTCACGTTGTTAATATAAAGTGCATTGAGTGCCACAAATGCACCCGTTAAGACGGCGATCATAAATAATGCCATCGAAAAGTTAGAAAGTTTTTGTTTCATATTTTTTTTATTACTCTTTGATTGAATGATTCGTATATTCATATATACCTTACACGTGTATAAATAGTCACTTAAAGACCGTTTGTAAAGTGCAAAATTACATAAAAGGAGCATGAACAATTGTACATATATCCCAAGTTACTGAAAGGAAAGTTTATAACCAGATATAAAAGATTTTTTACAGATGTAGAAATTAATGAAGAAATATTAACCGTACATAACCCGAACACAGGTTCAATGAAATGCATCGTTGAAAAAAAAGGGCGTGATGTACTCATTTCAAAATCCGACAACCCTAAGAGAAAGCTTGCCTATACTGTCGAGGCGTTTAACGTCGGAGGGGAATGGGCACTCACGAATACTATATTAATGAATAGAATCGTGGGAACAGGGATCAGGGACGGCGAAATACCCGAGCTGGGGGGGGATATCCATAATATCAAGAGTGAATACAGATACGGAGATGGACGTATAGATTTTATGGTGGACTGTGATATGGGGAAGTGTCTGATAGAGGTGAAGAATGTGACTCTGTTTGATGATACTCACTGTATGTTTCCCGATGCTGTGACAGAACGCGGACTAAAGCATCTTCGGTTGCTTATGGATGCCGTGGATGAAGGTTTTATCCCGTGCATGTTTTATATATGCCAGATAGACAGACCTTACTTTAGACCGGCAGCCCACATAGATCCCAAATATGCCGAAGCCTTGTATGATGCTGTTGATAAAGGACTTAAGGTATTTGTGCTTCATACGGTTTTCGATGAGGAGCAGGGGAGTGTGTATTTGGAGAAGAGGGGAGAGCTTACAGACCTGCCACAAGGTTAGTCATATAATTATCTATAGATATCTGACCGGTTTTGTTTTTTATAGTCCAGTTCGGCATATAATGTACAAAGCCTGATGAGATCCTCGTGTTTCCATGCTTTTGCACCTGCTTTCAGCTTGTCCAGCATCCATGGTCTGTTCTCTTTCACCTGTTCCCTTAGGTTCATAAAGAGGTATAACTCTCTGACTCTTTTAAATAAAAGAGCATTGAGTATGTTCAGGTTTTCGCCGCTCGCTATGAAATTATTGAGTAAGATGCTGCATGTTTTCCTTTTTCTTGCGGTGAAGGCATCTATAAAAGTAAAGATATTATCCTGCTTTCTGGCTGTAACGGCATTTATAATGTCGGCAGGCGAATTTGGTTTTTTGTATGCGAAATATATCGAAAGCTTTTCGACTTCATTGGATATCTGTTTTAGGTCACCTTCGAATATTTCATTAATTTCAGAAGCACTTGAAGAATCTATCTTGAACCCTGCCTCTGAAAACATGCTGCTTATTTTCCCTGTGAGATCGTATTTGGTCGCTTTCTTTTCAAGAGTTACTTCAAACTTCGCAGCTTTCAGCGGTGTTGATATCTCTTTTGTCAGCTTAACTTCGGGTGACATGAATATAAGGTGTGTTTCGATGCAGTTAGAGCATTTGGCAAGTATTTCGCCTATCCCCTTTATTTTATTGGCTCCTTTGATAATGGCGGCTTTGTTCTCCTGAAACATTGACGGCGTATTAATAAAGTTGAAGAAGAATTCCTGACTGAAATCATCCATAGAGAAAGTTTCAGCTTCGCAGTCGTCTATACTGTCCAGAATTTTTTTTCAGCTGCTCCTGCTGAAAGTATTCGCTCCCTGCGATGTAGAGGAGGTTATTTTCTTTGTTCGAAGGCATTTCTGAAATCCATCATAGCTTTAGATATAGCTTCTTTAATTGCTTCTTCTCTGTTGGTTCTTGTTTCTGATTGGTTTGCTGTGTTGTCATAGTTTTCAGAAGAGTTGATAGTTTTGTTAAAAAACTTCTTTCCCTGCTGTGTCTTTCAAGATCACACTGATAGCCAGCCTGACATATTCAGTGGTTGTAGTGGAGGATGAAGAAGAACCTGAACTGTTCAGTTTCAGCAGAGTAAATTCACCGATATAGTCCGCCTTCTGCCTGATGGCCAGAGCATTTATCGTTGTGAGGTAGAGCTTTACCTCATCCGTGAATAAGGATGTTGCCTCCAGATCATCAGACTGATTATATATACTGGATGGATATATAGTGAAAGCCGCATCTTTACCTGTGAGTACAATCTTATACCCGCAGCCCGAAAATATCAGGATACTAAAAAGAACAGTAAAGAGGGCTTTCTTATACATTATTATTTCACCACAAAGTTGATCAGTTTATTTGGGACATATATCTTTTTTTTAAAGATTTCCTTACCTTCAGTATGTTTGACAATATTGTCATTTGCAAGTGCTGTTTCGAATACGGTCTCTTTATCCAGGTCACGTGCTATCTCTATCTGACCTCTGAGCTTGCCGTTTACCTGAACAGCAATAGTGATTTCATCCTTTTGAGTCAGTTTCTCGTCGAACTCAGGCCACTCACTGCGTGATATAAGCCCTTCGAAACCAGCCATCTCGTATAGCTCTTCCGCAACATGCGGAGTGAAAGGGGCTATCAGCTTCATCAGCGACAGTATCGAATCTCTGAAGAGAGCTTTATGTCCGTAACCCATTTTTTTTGCCTCTATGGCATATAGGTTATTAACAAACTCCATCATAGCCGCAACAGCAGTATTGAGCTGATATCTGTCGATATCTTCGGTCACTTTCTTCACTGCTACGTTAGTGTGGAAGAGGATTTCTTTAGAGATTTCGTCATCCACGGAAGCAGGCAGTTCCGTATTAAACAGGTCTATGTTGTTCTGTATGAGTCGCCATACACGACCAAGGAATCTGTATGAGCCTTCAACACCGGAATCACTCCACTCAAGCTCTCTCTCAGGCGGAGAAGCAAAGAGTATAAAGAGCCTCGCTGTATCAGCTCCGTATTGTTTGATAAGTTTATTCGGGTCTACGACGTTACGCTTAGACTTAGACATCTTTTCCACACGACCGACATTGACATCACTGTTACACTTGACACATTTATTGTCCACGCACTCTTCCGGGAAGAGCCAGCCGTGTTCAGGGCATTTATATGTCTCTTTGCAGACCATACCCTGTGTGAGCAGTCTGTTAAAAGGCTCGTCTATATTAATGTAGCCGAGGTCACGAAGGACTTTTGTATAAAAACGGGAGTAGAGCAGGTGAAGGATAGCATGTTCTATACCGCCGATATACTGATCTACATTCATCCAGTAGTTAGCTTCATCCTTGTCGAACGGGGCTGTATCACACTTAGGTGATGTATATCTGAGGAAGTACCATGATGATTCCATAAAGGTATCCATGGTGTCTGTCTCACGTGTAGCAGCACCGCCGCACACAGGACAGCTTGTCTTTTTTGAAAGATTCAACCTTGTCGAGAGGGTTGCCTCGCATGTCGGGGTTGAAATCAACATCAGGGAGCTGTACAGGGAGCTGATCTTCCGGAACAGGTACGCTTCCGCACTTGTCGCAGTTTATGAACGGTATAGGTGATCCCCAGTATCTCTGGCGTGATATCTGCCAGTCACGGAGACGGTAGTTGATAGTGCTTTTACCAAGCCCTTCACTGTCGAGATATTCGACTATGCTCTGCTTTGCCGACTCATTATCTACACCGTCGAATTTGCCTGAGTTAACGAGCATTCCTGCACCTGTGTAGGCCTCTTCCATAGTGTCGAGTGAAAGCTCTTCTTTCGGCTGTATAACTATTTTGAGGTCACACCCGTATTTCTTAGCAAACTCAAAATCCCTCTGGTCGTGAGCCGGTACAGCCATAACAGCACCCGTACCGTAGTCCATAAGGACAAAGTTGGCAATATATACAGGCATATCCGCACCTGTGACAGGGTTTATAACGTATTGACCTGTGAAGAAACCTCTTTTCTCTTTATCGTCGTCCATCCTGTTGATCTTATCTTCTTTCAGGATAGAATCGACAAAAGCTGTCCCTTCAGCCTCTTTATCTGTCCCTGCAAGGAGAGCTTTTACTACAGGGTGCTCAGGTGCAACAGACATGAAGGTTGCTCCGAAGAGGGTATCAGGTCTTGTTGTGAATACATTTATCTTTTCATCTTTCCCTTTTATCCGGAAATCTATCTCAGCTCCGTATGATTTGCCTATCCAGTTCTTCTGCATAGTAAGAACTTTGTTAGGCCAGCCGGGCAGTTTTTTCGTCGGCATATTCAAGGAGCTCATCAGCATAGTCGGTGATCTTGAGATACCAGCCGTCCAGCTCTTTGATGGCGACATCCTCGCCGCATCTCCAGCAAGCACCTTCTTCAACCTGCTCGTTGGCGAGAACAGTGTTGCAGTCATCACACCAGTTGAGGTGAGATTTCTTTTTTATATATCAACCCTTTTTTTTCATACATTTTTTATGAATATGAGCTGTTCCCATTTATAGTATTCAGGGTCGCATGTTGCCAGTTCTCTGTCCCAGTCGTAAGAGAGTCCCAGTTGCTTTAACTGATCTCTCATGTAATTGATGTTAGATTTTGTCCATACCGCAGGGTGTGTGGAGTTTTCAATTGCTGCATTCTCAGCAGGCAGTCCGAAGGCATCCCAGCCCATTGGGTGCAGAACATTTAACCCCTGCATGAATTTATATCTGGAGATAACGTCCCCTATAGCATAGTTACGCACGTGACCCATATGGATTTTCCCCGACGGGTATGGGAACATTTCAAGGCAGTAAAACTTCTCTTTGGTATCGTCCTTTTCAACCTTAAAGAGTTTTTTGTCTTCCCATATTTTTTGCCATTTGGTCTCTATGTCAGCGGGGTTATATTTCATCGTTTCCTCCTGATTATCGAACTCGTAAACTATCATATATGATCTAGAATTATCAAGCATTAAACTTGGCATTTTTTCATACTCGTATCCATATTAACATGTACTTATTTTGATAAATCTATTGATATCATTATGATGGTTTGGTAATGTTTACAGTCTTGTCCCGATCTGATGGTCAAAAAAGACGGGCAAATGTTTTAAAAACTGGTATAATCTCATAAAACGTACTCAATAAAATAGAGGACAAATGCTTACTCAAAACGCTTTTATCGAACTGGCTTATTCACTTGTGAGTATCCGTGATCTTGATGAACTTTTGGATACAATGCTCACTCGTATCAGAAAGATGCTGGATGCCGACGCCGGGAGTATCTTTATATACGATGATGAATCCGATGAACTTATATTTAAATATACTCAGAACGATTCTTTAAACCTCCCGTTTAATTCATTCCGTATGCCTGCGAATGAACACAGCATAGCCGGGTTCTGTGCTGTCAGGAATAATGTAATCAGTCTCGATAATGTATATGATCTCGATCCGAAGTTCCCATTTGACTTTAACCCGAGTTTTGACAAGATGTCAGGTTATAAAACCGTTTCTATGCTCGTTTTCCCGATAAACGACATGAACGGCAGACTTATAGGTATTCTCCAGCTTATTAATAAACGTGCCAAAGAGGAGAAGATAACACCTGAGAACGCTGATGAGATAGTCATCCCTTTTGATCAGGAGGATGAAAAAAACAGCTCACTCGCTCAGCGGCATAGTCGGTATGGCACTTGAGAACGCTCTTTTATACGACAGTATAGAGCAGATGTGGGAAGGTTTTATCTCAGCATGTATGACAGCTATTGACTCCCGTGACCCTGTTACAGGCGGTCATAGCCAGAGGGTTACCGACTATACTATGCTCACCGCAGAAGCTATGAGTGAGGACGACGAGGCATTTCCGGACTTTAGGCTTTCACCTGCGGAACTAAGATGTCTTAAATACTCCTGTATGCTCCACGATTTCGGTAAGCTCGTAATAAGTGAAAATATCCTTCAGAAAGCTTACAAACTCTATCCGGGGATGCTGGAAGTTATTGAATTCCGCTTCGGTACTGCCAAAGCTATGGCAAAGCTCAACGGTAAACCGCAGGAGGAGATCGACGAACTCGGCAGACTGCTGGATATGGTGCGGAAGGCGAATATACCGACCGTTCTTGACGATGATACCAGCGGCGGACTGGATAAATGCCTGACTTACGAATTTGAAGACTATGACGGTCAAAAAACATACATTACTGACAGAAAAGGAATATTTCTACCTCAGTATCCAGAGGGGGGGGAGTCTCACTCATGAGGAGCGTGAGGTTATACAAAGCCACGCTAACCATACGTTTGATTTTCTCGTTAAGATTCCATGGACGAATGAACTGAAACTTGTTCCTGTTGTAGCCGCTTTACACCATGAAAGGATAGACGGTAAAGGGTATCCTTTTGGGCTCGCAGGAGACCAGATACATATGCAGGGCAGAATAATGGCTGTGGCGGATATATTCGATGCTCTGACAGCGGCAGACAGGCCATATAAAAAAGGCCATGCCGGTTGAAAAGGCATGTGCTATACTCAAAGAGGAAGCAGACAGGTTTGCTCTTGATAAAAGTGTTGTAGATTATTTTGTAGATAACGCTCTATACGAAAGCATTATAGGGAGGCAAATGTGAAAACTTTGCTTGTAGTTGACGACGATGAAAGCATAAGACTATTGCTTAGAGATGAATTTTGCGATAACGGATATAACGTTGTTACCGCTATAGATGGTGAAGAAGGGCTTGTTGCCTTCGATGAGCAGAACATAGATGTTGTTGTTCTCGACCTCAATATGCCTAAACTGACAGGTGAGCAAGTTGCTACTAAGCTCAAAGGGAAAGCTCCAAATGTCCCAGTCGTTATCTATACGGCAAATCCTGAAAGGCTGGAAGAGCAGGACAATGTAAGCTATGACTCGCTTGTGTACAAATCAAGTGATCTTGAAGAGTTAGTTAATAAAGTTATACAGCTTGCCAATGATTGATGTCTCTGCCTTTGACAAGTATTACGGAGTTTCCGGAAAGTTAGTTCATCTAGAAGAGGTTGATTCCACCAATACTTACGCTGTTAAACATGATCTTCCATCTTTTACCTGTGTTGTGGCTGACAAACAGACGGCAGGACGTGGAAGGAGCGGCAGGCAGTGGCACTCAGATACAGACCAAAATCTTTATTTTTCCATAGTTCTTGACGGGCTGGACGCATCGATGCTTCTCCCTCTTAATATTTTCGCTGGCTACTTACTATCTGATACACTTAAAGATATCGTCGATGCTAAGGTTAAATGGCCTAATGACATGGTGGTTAACGGCAAGAAACTTGCGGGCATTCTGATGGAGACAACCTTTTCCGGCGGAAACCTTGAGAAGGTCGTTTTAGGCATCGGGCTGAATGTTAATTGTGAATGTTTTAATGATGAAATAAAAGATATTGCGACGTCATTATATATAGAAACAGGTCAAAAGTTTGAAAGAGAGAAGATTTTAGCGTCTTTTATAAGGAATTTAGAGAACTCTTTTGACGGATTCAGGTCTAAGAGAGTAGAGGTGGAAAAACTTTGGTCGACATATTCCGCTTTTCTTGACAAAAAAGATTAGTATACATAAAGATGGTGTTAAAACCATATATACAGAAAAAAAAGGAATAGATAGCACCGGCTGTCTTTTGGCTCTGGATGAGTCGGGAAGCCTGAAGACTATCATTACTGGGGATATAGGATATGATTTTTGCCGTTGATATCGGTAATACCAACGTAGTGATCGGAATTTTTGAAAACGGAAAGATACGCAGTAACTTCAGAGTACAGTCGAACACAATGCGTACTACAGATGAATATGCATCTATAATCATGAGGCTTATGGAAGCTGAGCAGATAAAGCGTACTGATATATCAGGCGTTATTATCGCAAGCGTAGTTCCAAGGCTTATATACACTTTCAACAAGTTTTCGGTGAAGTATCTCAACAAAGAACCTCTTGTTATCGCACCGGGGATCAAATCAGGAATATCCATAAAGATGGAAAACCCTAAAGAGGTCGGTGCCGACAGGATAGTCAATGCCGTGGCAGCTAAGAGCATGGTAGGTTATCCTGCAATAGTTGTAGATTTCGGTACTGCGACGACCTTCGACGTTATCAACAGGGAAGGGGACTATGTGGGCGGTGTTATATGCCCGGGGATAAAGCTCGCGGCACAGGTTCTGCATTCCAATACTGCAAAACTGCCTGAGGTAGAGATCGAAAAGGTAGATCGTGTGGTAGGTAAGAACACTATACATTCTATTCAGTCAGGTATATATTATGGTTATCTATCTATGCTGGATGGGATTCTGGCGAGAATTATAGAAGAGGAATTCGATGGTGAGCATGTGCCTGTGCTGTCTACCGGCGGACTCGGCAGTGTTTTCACGGAAGATAGTAAATATATCGAAAGATATGAAGCGAACCTTACTTTGGAAGGCTTAAAAAAAATAATATATGAGAAAAATCAATCATAAAAGGGCATTAAGATGAGTAAACTCGGGGCAACCTTAAAGAATAAAAGAGAATCACTGAATATAGATATAGATAAAGTTACAGAAGACACCAGAATCAGTGCCGATACTATAGACGTGCTTGAAAAGGGTGAATACAAATCCATGCCTTCTTATAACCATGCTAAGAACTTTGTAAAGAATTATGCAGAGTACCTTAAGCTGGAAGTAGCTAAAGTCAATGAGCTTTTCGATGAAGAGTGTACTAAAGAGGACTTTAACAGAGAGGTCAAATATGTAGCTGCACCCGTGACGAAAGAGAGTGGTGCTTCTTCATCTATAGGCAAATTTATCATTCCTGTTATCATATTGGCTGTTATAGCTTTTTTCAGGTTATAAAGTGTTTTTTGGCTATGCAGAAAGGTCAATCTCTGGAAAATCCTGTGAAGATTGAAAAATCTGAAGAGGTCAAGAAAGAGATAGATACTGCTGTCGATACCCCTGTGGATAAAGAAGAAGTTAAAGAGGTTATCGAGAGCATCAATCAAGAGGCTGAAAAGCCTGTTGAACCGAAAGCAGCACCGGTGAAAACAGAACCAGTTAAAGAACCTGCCAAACCTGTAAAAAAAGGTAGAGAAGGATGAGACTGCCGCTCTGTCCGCTTTTCTCCCTGACAAAAAAAACGATGAACCGCTCACAGAGGCGAAGAAAGTAATAGTAAACTTTTCTGATGTCTGCTGGGTACACATAAATATAGACGGCAAGAATGAAATGGATTTCATCGCTGAGAAAGGTAACCAGCGTGAGATCATATTTCACGACAATTTTGTGATGGATATCGGAAACGCCGCTGTTGTTTCACTTTCATATAACAACAGAACCATCGCTGGTCTGGGTGCATACAAGCAGCCAATAAAAGGGCTTAAATTTACTGTAAATGATAAAGACAGACTGAGCTATACAACAGTAAAATAAAAGCTTGCATTATCTCTTATCAATTATTATCATAATAGGACAATAAAGGTGTTTTTTATGAGTCAATACTCTGCGGCCATATATGCCAACGAAAATCTGCTTTTGACAGAAGTACTTGAGAGAATAGAAAATGATCTTCCCACCATAGGTATTACCTTATATGGGAATTCATTGGCAGGCTCAGAGATTTCCACAGCCACTGCCGAGTATACAGTTAATGAGGCGGGCAAGATATCCGAAGAGGAGATTTTGATAGTATTATCAGACCCTCAGGCGGATGTGGAGACCATCAGAAAGTTCGACGGTACAGTTATTGACATGACCGGTACATTCGAAGGGCTGATGGATGAGGTTTATGTAGTTGAAGACCCTGTTGCCTATATTTTAAATATGGTAGCTGACGATAAAGAGGGTGTTGAGGCTGTTGCGACCTTACCTGCGGCTGTATTTGGCAAGAGTGGGATTGACGATCTTTTGAGCCAGACCAGAGAGCTTTTTTTGCGTTTACTAATGCAGAAACTAAGGTTTTTTTTGAGAACAGATTAGCATTTAATATGTTTTTTTTCTGATTTAGATCAAGGAATTTTATCCGGTTATAGGCAAAAGTTAAAGCAGGAAACGGGGGGTTGATGTGGATGTCCGCATGATCGGAGTCTCTACAGGATTTGTCCTTGACGTATATTTTAAAAAAAAGATGTAAATAGTAATTTTAACTTTTCTGAAAGTTCCGAAGGGTTCAAAGAAACACTGTCAGATGTAATAAGTGAAGATGGGATAGTAAAGCTTGCCGAGACACCAAACAGGCTCAGCTTTACAGGGGACTATATACACACTATCGTCAGACAAATTATTGAGGCACTTAAAGACATAACTGGAGAGGATTAATGATATATCTTGACAATGTGGCAGGTACTAAACCGGATCAGCGTGTTATCGATAAGATGATACCATATTTCACAGAGCATTACGGTAACCCAAGTGCTCACTTTTACCCTATCGGTCGTGAAGCTTTTGAGGCTATGGAAGCAGCGAGAGCTCAGGTTGCAGACTTTATCGGTGCGACAGCGGACGAAATAGTTTTTTACTTCAAGCGGTACAGAATCGAATAACCTTGCTATCAAAGGTTTTCTTAAAAAATAGTGCAAACAAAGGGAAGCATATTATCATCAGTGAAATCGAGCATTTTTTCTGTTGATACAGTGGTTTCCAAGCTTATAAACGACGGTTACGAGATTACAAAACTTAAGGTCGACAAGGGCGGGCTTGTAAACCCTGAAGACCTTAGAAAGGCGATTAAAGACGATACGGTTCTTGTTTCGATACAATATGTAAACCCTGAAATAGGTACTATCCAGTACACAGAAGAGCTCGGAGCTATCTGCAGGGAGAAGGGTGTAACTTTTCATGTGGATGCCGTAGCCGCCGCAGGGTTTGTCGAAATAGACGTAAACAAGCTTAACTGTGATATGCTTTCCATCGCTTCACAGAACTTCTACGGTCCTAAAGGTGCTGCTGCTTTATACATTCGCAATTGTGTTAAGCTGAGTGGTCTTTTTGACGGTGGATTTCAGGAGCGTGGATATAGAAGCGGTACAGAGAACGTCCCTGCCATAGTTGGTATGGGTGCTGCTGCCGAGATAGCCAAGGCTGAGATGGCAGAGTATGTTCCTAGGCTTGAAGCTATGCAGAAGAAGCTCTGGGAAGGACTTGGCGGAATGTTTGATTTCCTCCATTTCACAGGGCATGATACACGCAGAAGACCTGGGCATGTGAGCTTCTGGATAGAGTACATCGAGGGTGAATCCCTTCTTATGTGGCTCTCTCTTAAAGGGTTTGCCTGTGCCAGCGGTTCAGCATGTTCATCAAACATACTGGCGGAAGACGAAGAAGACTTGGTCGCTTCACCTGTTTTAACAGCGGTCGGAGTACCAACAGATATTTGTGCAGGTTCACTGGGCATGTCAATGTCCAGATATAACACCTTAGAGGATATGGACAAGGTTTTAGAAGTGATGCCGGAAACGGTACAGAAGCTTTGTGAAATGTCCCCTATGTATAATCAGAAATAAATAGATACAGGATATTCAGGAGGATATAATGGCTAAAGGACCATACAGCGAAATAGTAATGGATCATTTTATGAACCCTAGAAATATGGGCGAAATAGAAGATGCGAACGGAGTCGGCGAAGTTGGAAATCCGGCTTGTGGCGACGTTATGAAGATTTTTTCTCAAAATCAGCGATGACAACATCGTTGAGGATGTTAAATTTAAAACATTTGGTTGCGGTGCTGCAATCGCTTCCAGCTCAATGGCTACTGAGCTTATGATAGGCAAAAGTGTTGAAGAACTCCTTCAGCTTACTAATGACGCTATCGTGGATGCTCTTGGTGGTCTTCCTCCTGCGAAGATTCACTGTTCTGTTATGGCAGAAGAGGCTATAGAAGATGCTCTCAGAAACTTTTACAAGAGTAAAGGGCAGGACGACAGCATTGTTGACGAGATGAAAGCTAAAATAGTTAAAGAAAACTAATCGGAGGATACATTATGAGCCTTAAAGAAAGAGTAGAGGAAGTTCTCGACCAAGTAAGACCAACACTTCAGGCAGACGGTGGAGACATTGACCTTCTTGATGTTTCAGAAGACGGAATCGTTAAAGTACAGCTTACCGGTGCTTGTGGGTCATGCCCATTCAGCACAATGACACTTAAGCATGGTGTTGAAGCTAGGCTTAAAGACATGATTCCTGAAGTTAAAGAAGTTGTAGCTATATAATTTATAACTATTTCGATCTAAGATTTTGTGAATAAACCACTAAAGGGAGCTTTCGGGCTCCCTTTTTTGTTTTTATATATCCGACAATTTAAAACTAATTATTCAGCAATGATTTAAGTATATCACCAAGACTGACAATACCTATAAGGTGTCCTGCATCGTCAACAACCGGCAGTCTGTGTCTGTATTCTTCGAGGACGATTTTTGCCGCCTCTTTCACATCAGAATCAGCCTTTATAGTTATCGAAGGCATACACATAACTCGTTTTATAGGCTCGTTGGTTAGTTCGCGTACGTCAACAAGGGGTATATACTGAGCTTCGTTTAAAATATCAGGCAGAGCCTTTGCAACGTCCGTTTCACTGAATGTTCCCAGCACCTTTCTGTTTTTTATCGATAACAGGGAGTCCTGATACATTCTTTTTTTCTCATTTTAAGAATGACTTCTTTTATTGTTTCATCAGGACCGGCTGTCAGTGGGTCTTTAGTCATAATTTCAGCAATCTTCATCTAAGTTCTCCTTTACATCTGCATAGCAATTTCTTTGAGAAGATCACGAAGAATAACACCGTCAGGAGATTTTGGGATTGTTCTGGAGAACCTAATTTCACCGGGTAGGGCAACTTCACCTATCTCATCTAAAATGGTCTCACGAATCTCTCTCACTGTTTGATCGTGATAACTCTCATCCATTTGCTTTTTCAAAACGCAGAACGCTATAAGTTTCTCTCCGCGTTTTTCATCCTTTACATTTATTAAAGCACATTCTTTGATATTTTCATACTTTTTTAACAGCTTCTTCGATTTCTACAAGACTTAATCTCTTACCGCCTATATGGAGGACATCGTCAAGTCGACCTGTAAGCACCATGTTGCCGTTTTCATTATATTGACCACCGTCCCCTGTACTGAAGTACGGCTTGTTATTTGCAACTTTCCAGTAGATGCTTTCAAGCATACCCGGCTGGTTATGCACACTGGTTGCCAGTGAAGGGAAGGGTGCTTTCAACACTAGCTCACCCTGCTTGTCAGCGTCGGTGATGAACTTATTAGTCGTCTTATCCATTAAAACCGCAGGTACTGTCGGCAGTACCTTGGAAACTGTGCCGTATTCAAGGTCACCGAGACCCGGGATAGGAGCATATATTGCACCACCTGCCTCTGTCAATGAGTATACGTCTATAAAGGCGGCTTTATTTCTACAGAGCTTTGAGGCAGCCCACTGGAGTTGTTCCTGTTTCAGCTTTTCTCCGCCTGTCGCTACAAGTTCCAAATCTTTTATATCACGGAATATCTTTTTCTTCTGAGCAGCGTGCATAAGGGACTTCAGCATTGACGGGGTCGTATATAGCTTATTTACGCTGAATTTATCACAGATGTCATAAAACTTCCCTGCGTTATCGGCATCGATGGTGTCTTCGTGTATAAGGATAGTCTGACCTGCCATCAATGGACCGTATATCAGATATGAATGACCTGTGATCCATGAAATATCGGCAGTACACCAGTATGTATCGGTTGCTTTCACATCAAAGAGGAGCAGATACGAGATATAAGCCCAGAGTAAATAACCTCCGTAAGAGAAGGTGAGGGCTTTCGGCTCTGCCATATTCGTTGAGGTGTAGAGCATAAACATGTCGTCGTCTCCGCCGTGTGGTTCGTAAGGCAGAGTTGTTGCGTTTGAATGCTTTTCATCGGAGAGCAGGTCATGATACCAAAGGTCTCTAAGTGGCTTCATGTGGACACGCTTTCTCGTTCGCTCGACAACAATACAGTATTTCGGTTCGACTTCCACTTTAGTCAGGGCGTTATCCAGCTTCTCTTTCATCTTCATGTAACCGCCGGTGATGGACTCATCTGTTGTGACGATTATTTTAGGCTGACAGTCATTTATCCTGTCAGCGAGTGATTCGGCAGAGTAGCTTGCGTGGTATACGACATGCACAGCACCAAGCTTAGTACATGCGAGCATAAAAAATGACCAGCTCAGGTATATTCGGCATATGCAACATGACCTTATCGCCACGCTTTATACCTAGTTTACGCATAGCGGAAGCAGCTTTTATAACGTCTGAAAAGAGTGATTGATAAGTAAAAAACCCTCTGCTGACCATCAGCTCCTATCCATATGATAGCGGCTTTATTTTTTAGTATAGCTTGTCAGGTGTTTTCTAAGGATGTTTTTCAGAGGACAGATTTTGCCCCCCCTTGAAAAAATTTATATCCGTTTTTTATGGTCTCCGCTTGAAACACTGGAGAAGGGCTCTTCCCATATTAAATATCTGTTAGCAAGAAAACTGTATGCTTTGTCGTAGTCATCGCCGTAAGACAGAATCTCATCTATATCCGCTTTGGTCATGGTTGTTCTTTCGAACTGATTGAAGTTTTTTTTGTGAAGCTCTCTGATATATAAACTCATGGTTGACCTCTTAAATACTCGTATTAATTAAATATAACATTATTATACTCCATGTCTATATCCTATCTAAAAAAATACGTCAGAAATTTATCATAATAACTAATAGTAACATATAGTCTTTTAATGTTTATTCGAGGTTAATAAACTATCACGAAAAAAATTTTACTATTTCGACATTATTGCAAGTATTGTGAATAATAAAATGAGGTTTATACTGAAATAAACCTCATTGATAAGCTGTTATTTTTTACCTGCCTACAATCTTTGAAAAGTGCCTTCTAGTGGAGTCCTGTAGTTTGTTGGCAACCTTAAAAGCCTCTTTCAGTATTGCGGCCTCATCATCGGTAAGCTCCTTCGGGTCGAGGAAATGGCTTGGGAACTCCCCTTTGTCTATGAGCTTTATCTCATTACGCAGACGCAGATAAGTGAAAGTCTCAAAGGCGGCTTTTATATGCTCTACTGTGGCCTTATTAAACAAATTCAGATCACGCAGACGGTCAAGCCTGTCCAGTGTCGTATAGGCGTGTATCCCCTGCTGGAGCACAAACATTCTTATGCAGTCTACGATGAAGATACTGCCGTTCTCTTTAAGGGAAATCTGCCCTTTATGCTCTTTTTCGCTATGCGTTATGAAACGCCCCAGAAGATTGAGCGGAACTTTATGTTTGAAGTCCAGTTCCATCATCTGAAACAGGAAGAGGGGGTTGGCATTGATCTGCTGATGAACTATGTCTCTAAGGGAATCACACAGGTGTTCCTCACCTGCAATAGGCATGAAATCGAAAAAGATTGAAGAGTAACGCACCTTTTGGGGTTCAGGCACTCTGATCCAACTTGAGACACGTTCTTTCCATTCAAACAGTCTGCCACGCCATAACGGATTTGTTGCCATCACATTCCCTTTGCAGAGTGGATATCCTATTGTATCCAGCGAATGTATCAGTTTTTTTTCTGCGAATGGTATAAAGAATTCATCAACGGTCTCCTGCATTTCATCAGGGAAATCTTCGTAAAGGAAACCATTATCCTGATCAGGACCGAGCAGCATCTCTTTGCGTCCACCACTCCCCATTATGAGAAAGCAGAATTTTATGTCGGGTTTAGTGTACCCCTCTTTGATCATATTCTCCATTTCCAGCTCAAAGCATCTGTTGATTATGCTGTGATGGATATATGAAAGGATCTCCATAGTTTCGACATGTGAGCGATTTTCTATAAGCAGCACTCTAGCAACGTTTACAATCTCGTCACGGACGGCCTTAAGCTCTTCGACGCTCTTTGCCTCATTTGCACTACCGACCAGCATCATAGATTTCTGACTGCGGAACTTCATGAGATCCTGCTGAGAGACTATACCTACGATAGTATTGCCGTCGATAATCGGTAGATGTCTGAGGTTATGAGCTACCATAAAGGTTGCCGCTTCGAACATATATGTATTCGGAGTCATAAAATATGGCTCAGGGGTCATTACATCGAGTGCTGTAGTGTGTTTTAAACAGGCGACGCTGTCTTTTGCTAGGACTTTCCTTACAAGGTCGCGTTCGGTTACAATACCTATCATTTTGCCGTTGTCGTCACATACAACGAGTGCTGATACGCCACGCTCGCTAAGTTTAAATGCGATATCCCTGACGGTTGTTTCAGCCGTGCAGGTCTCAACAGGTTTGGACATGATCTCGTGGAGTTGTTTCTGGAATGGATAAGCCTCTGTCTGAGCTATCGGATCCATTGAGTTGCGACCGACCATGTCTGTATATAGTTTTCGTATCTGAGAATATATAGCCCGGTTAAAATACTTGGAAATGCTTGGGTATTGCTGTGTGAGGCTGTTTAACAGAGCCTCGGGGATAAGCAGACATGTCGAATCAACCGCTGTCCTTGCTCCTGCAGTGTAGCCTTCCTTGGTAAAGATGGGAGTCCAGCCGAAGAAACCGCCTGCTTTTCTGTTGTCCACGATCATCTCAACGCCTGATGAAGTCTCGGATATTATCTCTATCTCTCCGCTTTGAATATAATAGAGATATCCCGTCGGATCATCACTCTGGGTAAAGATTGTCGTATTGGCAGGGTATTCTACACTTTCCAGTGCCGATTCCACGTCAGCGACAACTTCCTGGGGTAATTGGTTAAACGGTTCATAATCAAACATTCTGCGTTCATTTGTCATAATCTGTAACCTAATAAAAGTATTTGTCAAATTATAACAAAAAAAAGCCTCCCGTAGGAGACCTTTTTTTTATAAATAGAATAAAAAAAATTTAAAGTAATGTTATATTAGGACTTTAATTTGCTACGGCTGTTTTCTTTTTTTTTACCGAACTGGAAAGGGTGAGCCTGATTACGGAGTATCCAGTCGGCGAATATCTTACCCCATATAGTGCATCCTGCCATTGCTGACCATTTGCTGTATTCATAACCTAAGACAACCACACCGATAATAGTCCAGAAGGCAATCAGCCCTGCAGTGAGGTTAATAATCCCTGTGAATGGAGCCCATTTTTTCAGGATTCTTAGGTGGTTCTCCACGCTTAAGTGCAACTTCGGAGTAATCTTTATTAAAAAAATATACGGTACGCTCTGCGTAACCAAACAAAAAACCATTGGAAACAATGCAAGAAAAAAAAGAACCCATGTTAGGATCACACCAGCATCGATTTTCATATTATGACTCCTTGCTAAGATTCTGAAAACTGTTTACTACTTTTGTTAAAAAAAGCCCCGCCAGCCTAAACTAGCAGGGCTTTTGATTAATTACAATATCGATACGTAAGTATCTGTTTTTTAGTGATCTGCAGCAGCAGCACCAGCACCTTTAGGTACACGAAGGTTCTCAACCATTGCTGAGATTTCCTCAGGACATGGCTCTGTGAAACCTTTAACTATGAAAGCAACTGCGAAGTTGATTAACGCACCGATAGCACCAAAAGCGTTCGGGTGAATTCCGAAGAAGAAGTTCTTACCACCGAACATTGAGTAGTACTCTGTTCCTTTGATGTAAAGGATACCAGTGTGTGCGAAAACGTAGAACATAGTTATACCGATACCGGCGAGCATACCGGCTATTGCACCTTGCTTGTTCATAGTCTTGCTGAATATACCCATCATAAGAGCCGGGAATATTGACGAAGCAGCGAGACCGAAAGCGATAGCAACAGTACCTGCGGCGAAATCCGGTGGGTTAAGACCGAGGTAACCGGCACCTACGATCGCAGAAGCCATAGCGATACGACCAGCCATCAGTTCGCCTTTCTCACTGAGGTCCTTCATGAACATGTTCTTAAGAAGGTCGTGAGAAACAGCTGAAGAGATCGCAAGAAGGAGACCGGCAGCAGTTGAAAGAGCAGCAGCAAGTCCACCGGCAGCAACAAGTGCGATTACCCAGTTCGGTAATCTTGCGATTTCTGGGTTAGCAAGAACCATGATATCTCGGTTAACTGAAAGCTCGTTTCCTTTCCAGCCTGCAGCTTCAACTTTCGCGAGGAAAGCAGCGTCTTTAGATTTATCGTTGTAGTACTGAATACGTCCGTCGCCGTTCTTATCGTTGAACTTAAGCAGACCAGTAACTTCCCAACGCTCCATCCATGCTGGACGTGTGTCATATTTGATACTAGATTCTTCAGCGAATACGTCTCCGCCTGACACTACAGCAGTGTTAACTGTTGCGTGAAGGTTAAGTCTTGCCATAGCAGCAACACCAGGAGCAGTTGTGTAAAGAATAGCGATGAACACAAGTGCCCAACCAGCAGATGAACGAGCACCTTTTACATCAGGTACAGTGAAGAAACGGATAATAACGTGTGGAAGACCGGCAGTACCAAGCATAAGTGAAGCTGTGTAAACAAACATGTTCAGCTTACTGCCCGGTATGGAGGTCGTATACTTAGCGAAACCGAGATCGGTGACGATCATATCCAGTTTTGTAAGTATAGGCACGCTAGAACCTACGAAATCAGAACCAAGACCAAGCTGTGGAATAGGGTTTCCGGTAAGCTGGAAGGAGATGAATATCGCAGGGATTGTGTAAGCAAGAATCAGAACACAATACTGTGCAACCTGAGTATAAGTAATACCTTTCATACCGCCAAAAAAAACTGCATACATAAAAAACGATTCCCATTCCGATAAAGATACCTACGGAGTTAGAAACACCGAGGAAACGGGAGAATGCAACACCAACGCCTGTCATCTGGCCGATAATGTAAGTAGTAGATGCAGCCAGTAGACAAATAACAGCTACGATTGTAGCTCCGTCGGAGTAATAGCGGCCCTTAAAGAAATCAGGTACAGTAAACTTTCCGAATTTTCTGAGATAAGGAGCAAGCAGCATAGCAAGAAGCACGTAACCGCCGGTCCAACCCATAAGGAAGAGACCACCACCATATCCCATGAAACCGATAAGACCGGCCATAGAGATGAATGATGCAGCTGACATCCAGTCAGCACCAATAGCAACACCGTTAGTGATAGGGTGAATACCACCACCGGCTACATAAAATTCTTTTGTGCTACCCGCACGTGACCATATAGCGATACCGATATACAGTGCAAATGTTAAACCTACTATAAGATAGGTCGTCGCTTGTAAACTCATATACATATCCTCCCTTATTCCGCTACATCAAATTCTTCGTCAATTTTCGCCATTCTATGAGAATAGAAGAAAATCAGAACTACGAAGACATAGATTGCGCCCTGCTGAGCAAACCAGAATCCAAGTGGATATCCGCCGAGTTTGATGGTATTTAGAGCTTCAACGAAGATAATACCACATGCGTATGATACTACGAACCATACGATCAGAATGTTACGAACTAAGCCTAAAACTTTTTTTTCCAATATAAATCTGATGACTTTTCCATAAAAAATACACCTCATTTGGTTTTGAAACCGTGCCCGGCAACACCTTTTTTTTAACTGTTAACCCCCCTTTTGTTATTTGTGTTCAGCCAAGCAAACTTTGTTAACAGGCTACTCTTTGTTTACGTCTGTAAAACTTTTTTTAAGTAAGCCTTAAATATCTTAATTTAAAGAATAGTACACCGTTTTAATGCTGTCAACTAAAAAAAATGGCTACGATATGACGGCTTTAGCACTATCATGTTTTGAATATTGTATACAATATACAAAACACATAACATCGTTTGAAATATTTTTTTCGATAGTTTGTAACATATTATGAATTTATAACCTCTATATCTCAATAAAAACGTATGGTTGTTTATCTTTAGTGAAATCAAATATCCTTGTGTAAGTATACACCTTATTCCCTGTTTGTCGCTTATAAGTGAAAAAAAGTAAATTAAAAAAAAATAAATAATGCGTAAAATAATATCTATTGTTTAAAAAAAAAATTTATTTAACACTGCTTGAAAAAATCAACTGCATACATGGGCTACTACTTTATTGCGACCGCTGTTTTTTTTCGCTTTATAAAGGGCTTTGTCGCCTTTTATGCATATTTCATCCATAGTGGAATTCCTATCGGGGATGCATTGATATATTCCAATAGAAACGGTGAGTCTTCCTATGTTGTTATTTTTGGAGTGTGGGATATTTAAGTCTTCTATAGACTGTCTGAGCCTCTCTGCTAATTGACATGTACTCTCCAGTGCGTCTTCAGCCAGTAAAACTACAAATTCCTCTCCGCCTATCCTGAAAGCTGTATCACTTGCCCGACGCAGGCAGTTTCTAGTAGTCTCACTGACCTTTCTGAGAGCTTCGTCCCCTGCATTATGTCCGTATGTGTCATTGTATAGTTTGAAATTATCCACATCAAAGATTATGTAACCCAGCTCTTTTTTTATGCCTGATACAGTTTCTTAATAGTTTTTTCGAATGACATGTTAAAAAAACCTTCTATTATATAACCCCGTTAGTTCATCTTTAATTGAAATCTCTTCTATTGTTTTTTTTGTGCTGTGATGTCTTGCTGGATAGTTGTATAACCGCATATCTCTCCTTGTTTATTTCTCTTGCATGATATAATTGCATTTACCCAGTAGGCCGATCCGTCTTTTCGTTTGTTTTTTTTGATTTCGCCTGCCCAGTTATCCCCTTTTTTTTATAGTGCTCCATAAATCCTTAAACAATTCATCTTGGGAATCAGGATGTCTTATGGTCGCATGGGTATTGCCTATTAACTCAGCTTTGTCGTAGCCGCTAAGATTGCACAGGGCACTGCTCACTCTGGTAATAACGCCTTCTGTATCAGTCTCTGCACTCATAATATATGCGTCGATTGTATCTGCATACTCAGTTAGTATTCTGTTGTTTTCGTGCAGGATATTCTGGAAATCGTTTATACTTTTTTATGTATATATTAAACCCGTAGTTCATCCCGATTAGCAGTGCCCCCAGCAGAGCAGAGCTAAAAAACCAGAATTGTAATTATCTGACTATTATTTGTATCTACCTGTTTAGTAATATCAAATGCAACGAGCAGTTGACCTATCTCAGTTTTTTTTCATAGTTGTATACTTTAAGGCTTGGGAGTAGGGTGTAGGAGTTATTATTATGTTTAAATATGTCAAATTCATTAGTTGTTTTTTGCTCCGTTTAAAGCACCTTGATAGAAGTGGCTTTGATTAGTGATAACATACCCGTTTTGAAATTTCGGGTATTTCTTAAAGATATTTATTGCTCCTGTCGCCTCGTGATTTATATGAAAAGCAAACATCCTGTCTGTAAAATAACTACTGTATAAGTCAGAAAAATAATCCAGAGTCAGACCAAACTCGACACTACCTATATGTTTATTATCCAAAGAAAAGACAGGTGTTATTATTCGGTAATAGATCCCTTTTTTGCCAATCTCTATCCCTGAATTATTTACTTTATTCTTATTGGTGTTTACAACAATAGGGCGGATTTCGGATAAGTCGTCCCCATAAGAGATAGGCTGAGACATCCTCAGAAGAGTGACATTATCAGGTGTGTGGAAATTAAGAATTTCCAAATATGGATTCTTTTCCTTTAATGAATTATAAGTCGGTAACATTAAATGATATAGTTTAATCCTGTCCTTTTTTTCTATGGCCTGAAGGACATCTTCAGAGGATAGGCATATTTTTTAGTCTTGTGAAATATATACTGTTTAGTTCCTCAAGTTCATGGTTGTAATATGATTCTATGTCTTGAGTTTTTTTCTATAAGCATTCTTCGTGTGTGCTCAGTAAAATGCGTTATTTGTATAAATATTATAAAACCGGTGAGCAGCAATGCAAATGAGAACATTATAAATAAAATCTTATACTTCGTGTTTGTTGCAGGGTTCATAGATAGCTCCCTATAATAATAAGGCAGTATTCTTTGTATATATATTAAGTATGACATCAGCAGTAACGGTACGCAAGTTTGTTTGCGATTTCGTGACTCTTAATCTCTTAAATTTCTTATTAGTTGATATTATTATTGACAATTAGAGTAAATACTCTTACTTAGAGTATAAACTCTAAAACGTAAGAGGTTTAATTATGAGAGTATTGTTAATACAGCCGCCAAGCCTACTGGATTTGGTAGATAAGGTCTATATGTTTGAGCCATTGGCACTTGAATACATAGCAAGTGGACTGATAAGCGACGGGCATCATGTTGATATAGTTGATGGGCGTATGGAGCCTGATCTTGAAAAAGTGATATTGGACTTCAACCCTGACATAGTGGGTATAACTGCGTTTACAACACATGTAAATATCGTTAAACGTTTAGCATCAGAGATAAACGATAAACTAAGTAACTGCCTGACAGTAATAGGCGGGCACCATGCGACTGTCAGCCCTGATGATTTTGCAGATTCTGACTTTGATCTCATCGTGATAGGCGAGGGGGGTGAATGCCATGCGTGAGATTACCCTCGCTCACTCGTTCAATGAGTCGTTTAATATGATAGAAGGGATAGGGATTATAGGTGAGGGTGAGATAAAGTATACCCCTGCAAGGACATACACACTTCTGGATGAATTACCTTTCCCTGATAGACTGTTGACTAAAAAAAATATCGCAAAGCATATTTCAGTGAATGGTTTAAGCCTCTTGCCTCTGTCAGAACTTCTCTGGGGTGTACGGCAAGATGCAACTTTTGCTCTTTATGGTCTATAACTAACGGCAAATATCTTAGGCGTGACCCTGATATGGTGGTTAGAGAGATAAAGTCCATAAAAGAGAAGCATATCTTTTTTCTGCGACGATGAGTCGATGTGTGATGCAAAACGTATGGACATTCTGGCAGATAAGATCAAAGAGGCGAAGCTGGATAAGACATATTTTTTTGTATGCAAGGGTAGATACTATTGTGAGACATCCTGAATTATTCGAAAAGTGGGCTTCTATAGGGCTTAAACAGGTTTTTGTAGGTATGGAGGATTGTTCAGATGAGAGGCTGGCTAAGATGAAAAAAAGGGGTAACCGTTGCCCAGCAGATAGAAGCTGTAAGCATATTAAGAAGAATTGGGGTTATGATGTATGCATCCTTTATGATCGATCCTGAATACACACGGGAAGATTTTGTCGCCCTTAAAAAAAATACATCAGACAGTTGAAACTGAATTATGCAACTTTTACCGTTATGCCCCCTCTACCCGGAACAGAACTCTATACAGAGAATAAAGAGCGGCTGCTGTCACTTAAACCTGAGTTATACGATATGCTCCATACGCTCTTCCCTACAAAACTGCCAATGGAGGAGTTTTATAAAGAATTAGGCAAGCTATGGTCAGAGGCCGTCCCTTTACACCGTACTATGCCTGTAATGCTTAAGTATGGGCTTAGAGGGTTGATACTACGTTTCAGTCTTTTTTGGTAAATTCCTGAAAAAAGGTGCATTCGGCACATCTTGATTACTGACAGGATATTAAGTATATTAAAGCATGTCTACAAAAAAAACGCATAATAGATACTGCTTTAAAACTCTTCAACAGCAAAGGGACGAAGCAGGTATCCACAAACCATATAGCTGAAGAGATGGGGATTAGCCCCGGCAATCTGTATTACCATTTCAGAAACAAAGAAGAGATCATCAGAGCAATCTTTGTTGAGATGAACGAAACGGGGCTGGAGGATTATCAGAATATATTGTCTAAATATCCACCGGTTCGCCTCTTGCCATGGAGGAGACATTCCTTATGATACAGCAGTTCAACTGGAGATACAGGTTCTTTAAGAGAGAGCTGACCAGTCTGATATTCTCCGACCCTGAGCTGCAGGAGATGTATGTCCCTGTGCATAATAATATGCTGATGATAATACGTGCATCGGTGCAGGTGAGCATCACGGAAGGGATGTTTGTCAGTATGGATGATAAAGAACTGGATCTGTTTGCAGAGGAGATATGGCTGCTGACCCTTTTCTGGCTGAATTATCTTGAGGCAGGGAAAGAAGAGGTCTCCGAAAAGAGCTTAGCCAGAGGGAGTGACCTGCTTCGTCAGGCGGTCAAGTATCGTCTGACAGATAAGGGGAGAAGGGCTGTCTACGGTGATTAAAAAAGCCTACTCGTTTAGAAGCAGGCTCTGTAGGTTATTTAATGAACAGTATCAGTGTTCCGTTGATGGTCTCGTTTGTCGCAGGAGCCTGATCCGTGTTGCTGGTTTTTTTTAGGAAACCGTCTTCCAGCACAGGAGTATAGCTGTATTTCAGCTTTACAGTATTAAAGTCACCTGCAGGTATCTTAAGGGACATGGTTTTATGTGCTTTATTCTTAAGATTACCTAAGTTTTTTATAACTATATTGCCCGGGGCCTATCTGGTTAGTCTGACAGCACTCATCATAGTTTATTGTCAGATTCTTCATATAGAGCCTAGCCGTATTCTGGACAGCCATGTTTATTACCCTGCTGTCACCGACGTTTTTTTTGACAGAATAGTGTATCGATAGGCTATTATCTTTTGTTGTCTGGTCATACTCATTTTTTTTAGAGAGGATGTAGGCTGAAAACGCATATTCATCTGTATACACCCTGCAAGAACAAGTAACAGCAACAACGGCAAATACTTAAATCTTTTCATATCATCTCCGTTGAATCAGGTATTAAGCTCTTTCTTTTCTTCTTCGGAAGGCTCTTCCGCTTGCGGCTCAAGAGGTATTGAGTCAGCAGTCAGCACTTTTTGTGATTCGATTTTGACTATATCCAGCTCATCTGAAACCTTTTCAGCCTCAGGTTCTTCCACATCTTCTGCGGCCGCCTCTTTAAGCTGCTCCTCTTTAGACTCGATCTCAGCGTCTATATTTTTGATATAGGAGAAATCAGGTTCAAAAAGGTCGGAGTCAAGTTCACCGTTTTCGATAAGTTCGATCACTTTACTGCCAAGAAGCTTAATTCGCTCATCCTTCTTTTTATTGAGTGATGTGATATCTATTTTTTATCTTACTTGTCTTAGCGAATTTAAGAACTTCAAGTTTCCCTTTGTCAAAACTATCTTGCAGCCATTTGGTATCCATTTTTTCCTCCAGTCATTTTAAAAGTTGCTCTATCCTGCCTTTTTTGCCAGAAAAGCAGTAAAAGCATCAGTAAGTTTAATATAGATGATAAAATAAAAAAGTACCATCCATCCATTAAACTTTTTTATAGGTTTTCCAAAAAAAATTCAGATTCTTTCAGGTGTATCCAGTCTCCGTCTTGATTTGCGATGAAATCAGAAGGGAGGTATTTGCCCTTTGATATACCATCAGCAACCTGATTAAAGCTGAGGTCTTTTATTATAAGCCCATTCAGCATTTTAATGTTGTACAAATCCGACGAGTTTTCCAAAAGACACCTTTTATAAAGCGATTCAGCCTTCCCAACGCTTGTATAGGTTGTGCTGTATATTGATTATATCAAAGATTTTGCCGACTACAAAAGATATTAAGTCATCAATTGTTTTTGGCGAGTGATAAAAAACCGGGGGGAGGCCGGCATACAGACAGCTCCGGCTCTGGTTAGTCTTGTTAGATTTTCCATATGGATAAGGCTCAGAGGGGTCTCTCTGTATAGTATGATTAAGTCCCTGCGTTCCTTCATGGCAACATCGGCACACCTCTCGATAAGGTTTGAGCTTATGCCGCCTGCGGCACGCCCGACAAAGCCCATGGAGGCAGGTGCTATAATATATGCATCGACCATGAATGAACCGCTCGATACAGGTGCGGCAAAGTTTTTTATGGTCGTACAGTTCAGCTTTTACACCGAGTGATTCGATGAATTCAGAGGGTGAGCTATAGTCGGTCTCCAGCTCAAGGTTGATGTTGGTAAGTCCGTCGGGAGTTATACAAATGTGCAGTTCACATACGCCTGACAGCTCTTCAATGAGCTTTTTTACCGTATAATGCTCCGCTTGCACCTGTTATCCCCAGAAATATTTTCTTCATGATCCCCTCATATCATAAGGTCGAGAAATGTGAAAACACATATACTGACGCTAATATATGCATTCAGGTTAAAGAATGCCATATCTAGGCGTGAGAGGTCTTCGGGTTTGATTATTGAATGCTGATATACCATAAAGCCCCCCGTCAGGAGGATGCCAAGAAGGTATATGAACCCCAGATCGAAGTATATCCACGTATATAAGAATATAAGGAAAGCTATTATGTGGAACAGTCGTGCCAGATACAGGGAATTTCTGAGACCGAGGTATTTAGGTATTGAGAATAAACCTTCCTCTCTGTCGAAATCTATATCCTGACAGGCATATACGATATCAAAACCCGACACCCAGAAGAGGACTGCCAGACCAAGCATAACTATGCCAAAATTCAGACTGCCGTTAACTGCCACCCATGCACCTATGGGTGCAATACCGAGTGCAACACCGAGTACTATATGACAGAGTGCCGTGAAGCGTTTGGTATATGAATAAAGTATAAAAAAAACTATGAACGGAACGGGTGAGAGTAATAGACAAAGCGGATTCAGCATATAGGCTGCGAAGAAGTATACGGCGAATGATATAAACGTGTATAAGGTTGCCTCTTTCATGCTGATGCGGCCGGCAGGTATATCTCTGCCTGCTGTACGTGGATTTCGTGCGTCGATCTTAGCATCTGCCACACGGTTAAAGCCCATAGCACCGCTTCTTGCACCCAGAACGGCCACCACAACCCAAAATATAGTCCATATGGATGGAATCCCTCTAGCCGCAAGGAACATCCCTGTGAACGCAAACGGCAGAGCGAATAGAGTGTGCTCCACCTTTATCATACTTAAAAATGTTTTAAACTTTTCCAATTGGGTAAACCCTCGTAATAACAGATCATTTTTGTAGACTGAAAATTAGCATAAGGGGATGTATAAATCAAGAAGTGTCGGTCTAAATCTGGTTTACGAATAAGGCAGGTTTACTTGATTACAGATAGAAGGGCATCGGCAAAATCGTCGGAATCATTAAGGCTGTCTATGCGTATGATGTTTAATCCTGCTTCGCGAACTGAGGGCATGTATTGCTCATCCAGTTCAATGAGGGTCTCTATGTGGTCGGAGACAAAAGATATAGGCACGACAATAATGTTATCCACACGCTCGTCAGCTAGCCTTTGAAGCTCTTTGTCGGTGTATGGACCAACCCATTTAACAGGACCTGTTCTGCTTTGATAAGCTAGGGTATGGGCTTTTGGGTTTGTCTGTTTTAATATGTATTCTGACTGCTCGATGATCTGTTCAGTGTACTTGTCCCCTTTTTTTGATAGTGTATTCGGGGAGTGAGTGAGCAGAAAAGAGAATATGGCACTCGGATATGTCCTTATTCAGCTTTTCAGCCGCTTGAAGGATACGGTCAACAATACATTTATTGTATTGCGGGTTCATATACCATTCTTTAATGATTGTCGGCTCTTTGGCAAGCCTCTGTGAGTCATTGAATCTACTAAAGCAGACACCGCCGGTGGTATAGGAGTATTGCGGATACATTGTCGTTACATAGATGTTTTCATAGTCCACACCTTCGTGTTTTTTTAACAGAATCTTCTATGTATGGGTGGTAGTAGCACATGCCTATATCTGTAACAAGCTCTCTGCCTGTAAGTTCCGTGTATTTTGGTCTGATCTTTTCCAAGAGGGATTTAAGGTATGGGAGCTGAGGTGAGCACCCGCCTATCTTCTGATATTCAGGTGCTACCTTTATTGATCGTTTCTTAGCTATTTTTTTTTGCGATAAAAGTCTGTAACCTGCTTCCGATATGAAAATCTATAATGGTTCGGTCAGAAAAAAAGGTTAAAGAGGAATTCCTCTATCCCTTCTATGCTGTCCGGTCCGCCCATATACATTACATATAGCAGGTCTTTTTTTCATGCTTCGCCTTTAACTACTTTAACCAGATAGTCCACATTCTCTCTAGGTGTCGCAGGGACTATACCGTGCCCGAGGTTGAATATGTGTCCTTTAAGGGTTTTGCCCTCTTCAATGATCTTTTCAGCTGTCTCTTTGATGGATTCTTTAGTACCGAAGAGCTGAATAGGGTCAAAATTACCCTGAAGAGCAAACTTCCCTTTACCGAGCCTTTCGTCAGCATCTGTAAGGCGTGTCTTCCAGTCTACTCCCATGCCTGCACAGTTGAGCTTTCCGATAATGTCGTAGAAGCTGAAACTGTCCTTTGCGAAGTAGATGAGCGGAGCACCCTTGAGGTTGTTTGCGATGTATTCAACATATGGGAATATAAACTTTTCATAGTCGTAAGGTGAAACCACGCCTGCCCACGTATCAAACATCTGAACAACATGTGCACCGTTGTCTATCTGAGCCTGCAGGTATTTGAGCGTAGAGTTAGTGAGTTTCTCCATAAGCACACGGTATGCGGCAGGATCTGTGTGGATGAGTGTTTTGATATGCTCATAGTTTTTTTTAGAGCCTGAACCCTCCACCATATAACATGCGAGAGTGAAAGGAGCACCTGAGAAACCTATAAGGGGTACGTCGAGTGCTTTTACAAGCATCCTTACTGTTTCCAGTACAAATGGAACATCTTTTTTCGGGATCGATTTCACGCAGCTTATCTGCATCGGCAAGTGTACGTACAGGGTTTGCTATGACAGGTGCCGGGTTGAAATCCAGCTGGACACCCATAGGCTCTATAGGCACGAGAATGTCGGAGAAGAGGATAGCATTGTCAAACCCGAAAGCCTCTATAGGCTGCAGTGTAACTTCCGTACACAGTTCAGGGGATTTGCACAACTCAAGGAATGTCACTTTTTTTCCTGACTGCTCTGTACTCTTCCATATATCTGCCTGCCTGTCTCATAAACCAGACAGGGGGTCTTTCTACTTTTTTCACCATTTATGGTTCTTAACAGCAAGTCATTGAAAGCCATAATTAACTCTCCATAATAAATGTATTTTCATGTATTGAACCAAGAAAAAACTGTTAAGTGTCAAGCTGTTTTACAAAATTAACCCATTAGCAAGACAATACCTTGATAATAATCATCAATAATATATCTTTCTTAGATGTAGATATTCTGATTTTGATTATAAAAAAGGGTGCACTATGTTCAGAATAATACTGATAATAATTATGTTCAGTATCTTAGGTTGTGGCGGCTCTTCTAGCTCCACATCACCGAGTAATAATAATGAAGTTCCTTCCAGATGGTCTCCTGTTCCTGACACAAGTTGGCAGATTCAGCTTAATGGAGCACTGAACCTTACATATGATGTCGATGTTTACGATATAGACCTCTTTGATACTCCTGCTTCGACTATTAAGCAGCTTCAGGACTCTGGGAAGAGGGTGATCTGCTATTTTAGTGCAGGTTCTTATGAAGACTGGCGTTCAGATGCTTCTGACTTTCCTGACAGCATATTAGGTAATGACCTTGATGGCTGGGAGGGTGAAAAATGGCTGGATGTCCGCGAGACTGATATACTTATGGATATTATGGAAGCCAGGCTAGATCTGGCAGTTGCCAAAGGGTGTGATGCAGTCGATCCGGATAATGTAGACGGATACACGAACAACTCAGGATTTCCTCTCACATCTGACGAGCAATTAGCCTATAATATTATGATAGCTAATGCAGCTCACGAAAGAGGGCTGGCTGTGGGGCTTAAAAATGATCTTGGTCAGATAACTGACTTAGTCGGTTATTTTGATTTTGCTGTAAACGAACAATGCTTTCAATATGACGAGTGTGATATGCTTGCCCCGTTTATAAATGCAAACAAGCCTGTTTTCGGTATAGAATATGAGCTTAATGCCGCGGATTTCTGTAGTGAAGCAATTAGTTTGAATTTTGATACCCTGCTTATGACTTATGATTTAGAAGGTGAAAGGTATTCCTGTCGCTAATAAATGACAATTTTTTGAATTCCCATAGTTTTAGTATGTTTTACCTTGTCAAAAATTATTCACTTTGGTATTATCGGGACTCTTCCCGACACATATATAATACCGAGGTAAGGCATGCCGAAATATAAAGTTCTAATTACAGACCACATCTCACAGGATGGGGTTAATATCCTAAAAGCCGATAGCGATATAGAAGTCGATATTAAAGCAGGAATCAAAAAATCCAGATCTTAAAAAAGATAATAGGTGAATACGACGCTATCATCACCAGAAGCGGAACAACTGTCACACCGGAACTGATAGAGAAACCGGGTAAGCTGAAAATTATCGGCCGTGCAGGGGTAGGGCTTGATAACGTAGATATCGAAGCCGCCAGCATGAAGGGGATCATCGTAATGAATGCCCCTACAGGAAACACACTTGCCGCCTGCGAGCTTACAATGGCTATGATGCTCTCTGTGGTTCGTAAAGTTCCTGCCGCAAACCAGTCTACAAAGGCGGGAGAGTGGGACAGAAAGCGTTTTATGGGTATACAGCTGTACCGCAAAACGCTTGCCGTTATAGGGCTTGGACGTATCGGCAGTAACGTTGCAAAAAGATGCAAGGCATTTGAAATGAATGTCGTTGCTTATGATCCATATATCAAAAAAATCCAAAGCCGACTCACTCGGTGTACAGCTGTGCGAGACTCTCGAAGAGGCACTCGCTCAGGCTGATGTGGTCACTTTCCACACCCCTCTGACCGATGAGACACACAACATGATCACATCTAAAGAGATAGCCATGATGAAGGACGGCGTGGTTGTTATTAACTGTGCCAGAGGCGGTATCATCAATGAGCTTGATCTTGTTGAAGCTTGTAAATCAGGAAAGATAACCGCAGCAGGTCTTGATGTTTTTTGAAAAAAGAGCCACCTGTTGAGCATCCGTTTTTTTGATGTGGAAAATATATATGTGACCCCTCATATCGGAGCTAACACAGCGGAAGGGCAGTATGGGGTTGCCGTGATTATAGCAGAGCAGGTTGTTAATGCACTGCACGGCAGATCATACAAAAATGCTGTTAACATCCCATTCATGAAGACTCAGCTCCCTGAAGAGATGCAGAGATACTTTTCACTTATCGAGAGTATGGGGCATCTCGCAGCTCAGCTTACAAAGGGGAGACCTGAATACATAGAAGTGCAGATGGTCGGTCAGAAATTCGAAGAGGATTTCGGCGAGCGTACATTCGATACTCCGTTTAACTTTCAGCCGTTTACTATTGCCGGTCTGAAAGGCTTTATGGAGGTTGCCGTGGCAGAAAACGTATCATTCATCAATGCTCCATACATTGCGAAAGAGCGTAACATTGACATAGTTGAGACTAAAGCTGCTAATTACAGTAAATTTAACGATCTTGTCGTTATCAAAATCCGCACTGACAAAGAGGAAAAGATATACGCAGGAACTGTGTTTGCAGATAATACAGGCAGGCTTCTTATTTATGATAAATACTACACTGACCTCATATGCGAAGGAACATTCCTTTACTTCAACAACCTTGACAGACCTGGGATGATAGGTAAGGTCGGTACTATACTCGGCAACCATAGTATAAACATCGCAGACTTTGAACTTTCCAGAAATCTTGATGAAGGTTCAGAGGCGGATGCTGTGGCATTTGTTCGAGTGGATGGCAAGATACCTCACGCTGTACTGGACGAGATTCTTGCTCTTGACGGTATGCTCGAGGCTAAAGCTATTACACTCTGATGGAGACTATATCTGTCAGGACGAACTTCAGGAATACATTTGTAGATATCACACATGATATTGCGGATGTTTTGGGTAGGAACGGCTGGAGTGACGGAATTCTGGTTGTTTATACTCCGCACACTACATCGGCTATCACTATAAATGAGAATGCCGATTCTGATGTTCAGACAGATATGAATGCTTTTTTTATCAAAACTAATTCCAAATCTGTCAGAGTTTCGCCATATGGAGGGGAACTCTGACAGCCATATAAAATCGTCTCTGGTAGGCTGTTCTGAAACGTTAATAATTGAAAACGGTAAGATGGTTCTTGGTACTTGGCAGGGGATATACTTTTGTGAATTCGACGGACCCAGAACAAGGAAAGTTTATCTGAAGTTTATTAAAGCCTGAGATTTAAAGGTTCGCCACGTCTTCTGCAGTGAAGACAGTGGTTCTGTTTCTCCCTTCGGTTTTACTCACATATAAAGCTTTATCGGCAACATCCACCATTAATTCAGCGTCTTTATATGATTTATGGTATGGGGTGATGCCTGCACTGAATGTAACCTTGAAGCAGGTCTGGTCACTGTTAAAAACAGTTTTAGCAAGCTCTTCACGTATGCGGTTCACAACACAAACTGAGCTTTCTATGTCGGTTTCGGTAAAGAGTATCGCAAACTCTTCTCCGCCGTACCTTGCTGCAATATCTGTATTTCTTATAATATCTTTAATGATATTGGCAAATGCTTTGAGAACCTCATCCCCTTTCACGTGACCGTATTGATCGTTCACTTTTTTTAAAGAAATCCAGGTCTAAAATAGCTACGGTGAATGAATTGTTATATCTTTCGGAACGAATGATTTCATCTTTTAGTTTATCTTTGAAATATGAGTGGTTATAAAGCATGGTGAGGCCGTCTTTTCTCGCCATCTGCTCCAGAAATTCGTTCTGTTCAAGTACGTTGGTGGATGCGAAAGCCAGTTCAAATATGGTATCTTCTAATTCTGTACGTTTCTTCTCCAGCTCCAGAGTGAGTGCTCTGTGCTTGACGAGTGTATTGAATCTGATATTAATCTCGGCAACAGGGTCACTTTTTTAAGGTGAAGCCGAAATGGTATTTCTCAGATAGTTCCAGAAAAAGATCATCATGGCATGTCTCAGATATAAAAAGAAAAAAGTTATTGGTTGAAAGCATCTTCTGGAGTTTGTCGATTTGACAATCCTCCATTACCTCAACAATAATAATTTCATGCTCTTTTTTTTCGTAAACATCTTCAAGCCCAATAAAATCGACATTTTCGAAAAGTGTCTTAATATGTGCTTTGGTATCAGCAGTTCTTACCTCGGCACAAACTTTTTCTTTAATCTACATCCTCCGGTCTCATATGTGGAAAGAGTATAACGTCTCTGATAGAAGCACTGTCGGTAAACAGCATAACAAGCCTGTCAATACCGAGTCCTGCTCCGGCAGTCGGCGGCAGACCGTATTCAAGGGCTCTGATGTAATCACTGTCCATCATGCATGCCTCTTCGTCACCTGCCTCTTTGGCTGCGACCTGTTTTTTGAAAACGCTCTTTTTTGATCCATCGGATCATTCAGCTCATTAAATCCGTTTGCCATTTCGAATCCACCGATAAAAAAGCTCAAACCTTTCTGTGGTTTCAGGGTCATCCTTTTTTTTGGACTTAGCCAGTGGAGAGACTTCTTTCGGATAATCAATAATAAAAGTCGGGTTAAAAAAGCTCATGTTCAACAAGCTCCTCAAACAACTCCATTACAATCTTACCCTTTCCCCAGCTTTTATCAACATGAATACCGAGTTTTTCTGCTGCAGCTTTTGCAAGCTCCCTGTCATTAAGGGTTTCAGCAGTTATATCACTAGAATTAATGATGGCTTCCTGCATTGTCATTCTAGCCCACGGGCGCTTAAGGTCGAGTGTCTTCTCTTTATATGTGAGTTCCTCTTTTCCGTACAGATCCATAGCAATTCCGCATACCATCTCTTCTATGTCGTCCATCAGACCATGGTAGTCGTTGTAGGCATTATACCACTCTATCATTGTGAACTCAGGGTTATGCCTTGTAGACAGCCCTTCATTACGGAAGTTTCTGTTAATCTCAAAAATTCTTTCAAATCCGCCGACTACGAGTCTTTTAAGGTATAGCTCAGGAGCGATACGCAGATAAAGAGGCATATCGAGAGCATTGTGATGAGTTTCGAAAGGTTTTGCAGTTGCACCGCCGACGATAGGGTGCATCATAGGTGTTTCAACCTCAAGAAAGTCTTTGTTTATAAAGAAATCACGAACCTTCTGGATCACTCTGCTTCTTGTGCGGAACGTATCTTTAACCTCGTCATTAACTATGAGGTCGACATACCTTTGACGGTATCTCTTCTCTACGTCTTTGAGTCCGTGCCATTTCTCAGGGAGGTCACGGAGTGCCTTTGTCAGCATTTTGTATTCTGTTGCACAGAGAGTAAGTTCACCTGTTTTAGTTTTAAAGAGAAAACCCTTCACGCCGATAGTGTCGCCAACGTCTGTGGTTTTGAAAATGTCGTGATCCTCGTCAGGGATTTCACCCTTTTTTTTAACGTATAGCTGTATGCTTTCCGTTCTGTCTTTGATGGTCATGAAGGCTGCTTTACCGAACTCACGCATAGCCATAACACGACCTGCTATATCAAATATAATGGTTCTTTCTGGGAGTTGATCTTTCTCTGTTTCATTGTATTTATTAACGATATCAGCGATATCATGTTCTACTTTATGAAAATTTACATAGGGTTGCTTTGACAGTTCTTTGATCTTTTTTAAGTTTATCCAGACGGTGTTGTTCCATTTCGTTTATTATCTCCAGTTTTATGCTTATATTATTTGACTTGTTATACAAAAAACTTTACTCTATTACAATAAATAAATTCCTTCTCGTACAATGTGTTAGTTTCACTTGCAATATTTCTTATTGTGGACTAAGACTTGTACAGGAAAAAAGAATTTTACCCAAACTTGGAAGGTGCATGAAATATGGGTTTTTTTTGATATGTTTTCAAACGATTTGGCGATCGATTTAGGTACTGCTAATACGCTTATATATGTTAAAGGCAAAGGTGTTGTCTGTTCTGAACCGAGTGTTGTTGCTATTAACAACCAGAATAATGAAGTTCTTGCTGTCGGTAGTGAGGCTAAGAGTATGCTTGGACGTACTCCTGCAAATATCGTTGCAATCCGCCCTATGAAAGACGGGTTATTGCTAACTTCGAAGTTACCGAAAGAATGCTTAAAAATCTCATCCAGAAGGTTCATAATAGAAAGTCACTTGTCAGACCCCGCATTGTTATATGCGTTCCGTCGGGTGTTACTCAGGTGGAGAAGAGGGCTGTTAAGGACTCTGCTATTCAGGCAGGTGCAAGAGAGGTTTATCTCATAGAAGAGCCTATGGCTGCTGCTATAGGTGCAGGACTTCCTATCGAAGATCCGTCGGGCAACATGGTTGTCGATATCGGCGGTGGAACGACTGAGGTAGCTGTTATCTCTCTCTCAGGTATAGTATACGCCAATTCCGTCAGAGTCGGCGGTGACGAAATGGACGATGCTATCGTCAGCTATATTAAACGAAAGTACAATCTGCTTATCGGTCACGGTACGGCAGAGCAGATAAAGATGAAGATAGGTACATGCTTTAAGCTCGATACCGAGAGCAGCATAAAGATCAAAGGTCGTGACCTTGTAACAGGTATCCCGAAGACAATCGAGATAACTGATGATGAGGCGAAAGAGGCTCTTGATGAAGCTGTTACAAAGATCATCGATGCTGTAAGGATCGCTCTGGAGAAGACTCCGCCCGAACTGTCTGCCGATATAGTAGACAGGGGTATAGTTCTCACCGGCGGCGGTGCTCTGCTCAAAGGGCTGGACAAAAGATTATCCAACGAGACTGGGCTGCCTATTATCGTTGCTGACGAACCACTTCTTTCTGTGGCTTTGGGTGCAGGTAAGGTTCTCGATAGCCTTGCACTGCTGAAGAAAGTCACAATAGACTAATCCCTAGAAGGGGTCTATGAAGTCTTGGAAAAAAAGTTTTAATAGTCATTGTGGTGCTGTTGGTGATCATTATCCTTCAGGCACGAAATCCTAATATCAAAGGACCTTTCAAAGGTATAGTCGGAAACCTTGTTAATCCGTTTGTATACCTTACCGATAAGACTGTCGGTGTTTTCGGCGGTATCTGGAATGGCTATATCAACCTTGTTAATGTTCATAAAGAGAATGAAGCTCTCCACATCGAGAATGGTCAGCTGAAACTTGACAACTCTCTCCTTCAGGAGAAGGTTGCCGAGTATGCCAGACTGAAGAAACTTCTCAGATTCCGCGAATTTTCTAAGCTGGATTCCATAGCCTGTAACGTCATAGGGCGAAACATCAGCGGTTATCTAAAATACATTATCATCGACAGAGGCTCTGACGACGGAGTACAGCAGAAAGACCCTGTAATTAGCTATAGCGGTCTTGTCGGTATGGTCAGCGAAGTTTATAAAAATACAGCTAAAGTTGAGGTTGTTCTGAACCCGGGCAGTAATGCATCTGTCATTAACAGTAGAACAAGAACTGTCGGCATTGTTCGTGGAGATGGACGTGGAAAGATGGCTGTAGATTTTTTATGACAGATTAGATGATGTCGTGAAAGGGGATATCCTTATCACATCCGGGCTTGGAGGTGTTTACCCAAAAGGTATCATCATAGGTCAGGTAGAGGATGTGGAGGACGTGGAAACAGGTCTTTTCAGAAAATTGTCACTCACTTCGAATGTAGATTTTTTTTATAAGCTGGAAAATGTTCTGGTTGTAGGAAAATGATAGATCGTATCTTCAATAAATATACTTTTACTCTCTTAGCACTTATTATCACTCATATTTTGACTGTAACCTTCAATAGTGTATTTGCTTATCTCGATTTCATAATCGTAATATTTATTCTGACTATGGGGATGGCTGATGAGCGAAATTTCCTCTGGCTTGCCTTGTTGTTTGGTTTTTTTTACAGATTTCTCCAGAGACGGATTTTACGGTCCGGGGGGCTATCCTGTTTATAGGTTTTTTATCTCGTCAGGTTCAGAACAGATGTCATTATGGATATGACCAAAGTTCATTATAAGCTTCTGCTTTTTTTTCAGGACTCTCGCTTGTTTACTGTCTTTATAACTTACTTATCACAAGCTACACTTTCGACAGTGCATTCTCTTTATCTCTGATTCGTACAGTATTTAATGTCGGAGTGATCTTTATAATATTATCGTTCTTTAAGGGGTACACACATGTTACTCAAAACACTTAAAGACGACGTACAGGAGTACCTTAAAAAGCGTACAATCGTATTCTTTGCCTTCCTAATGATTTTTTTTATGATGATCCTCGGTGTCCGTATGGCGTATATGCAGGTGGTGGGTTTTGACAACTATAAACGCCTATCGGAGAATAACCGTATAAGGCTGATGCGTATTAAAGCCGACAGAGGCTTTATAAAGGATGTTAAAGGCCGCAGAATAGTCAAAAACACCCCTAGTTATGAGCTGAATATTGTTAAAGAGGATGTGAAGGATCTGGAGTCTCTGCTTGATAGGCTTAATGAGATTGTCCCTATAGATAAAGTATTTGCCAAGAAGCAGATTAAGAAATCCTACCTTTACGAGCCTGCTGTTATTCAGCGTGGACTCACTTTTGAGCAGGTTTCCGAAGTTCTGGAAAACTCTGCTGATTTCCACGGTGTTGAGATAGGGCTGGAGTCGGTACGGAGCTACATGGATAGTGAAGCTTTCAGCCATGTTTTCGGCTATATGTCAGAGGTTAACGACGGCGATATAAGGAAGAGTAAACTATACCAAAGCGGTGACATGATAGGGAAGACCGGTATAGAGAAGATATACGAAAAGGTTCTTCGGGGTGAAGACGGAGCAAGACAGGTTGAGGTGGATTCATACGGCCGTATACTTGAGGTTTTGTCTGAAAAGCATTCCATCCCCGGTCAGAATGTTGCTTTGACTATCGACTACGACTTGCAGAGCTTCACTCATAAACTTATGAAAGGGAAGATGGGTGCTGTTGTTGTTATGGATATCGAGAATTTTGATATCCTGACACTATATTCAGCTCCGTCATATGACCTTATGTCTTTTACACCTTTTGCTTCATCGAAAGAAAGGCTCGGTATAATAAAAAAATGAGCGTAAACCACTTCTGAACAGAACCATTGAAGGGAGCTACCCCCCAGGGTCGGTTTATAAGATACTGATGGCTGTCGTCGCTCTCATGGAAGGGAAGATTACCCCCGAAACCACCTTCAGTTGCAGTGGAGAGCTGCAGTACGGAAACTTTAGGTACGGCTGCTGGAAGAAGGGCGGTCACGGCAAACTTGACCTTGTACATGCCATAGAGCAGTCCTGTGACGTTTATTTCTATAATGTAGGTCTTCTTACAGGTATCGATGCAATAACGAAATACTCTAAACTCCTATCCTTGGGGCAGAAAACAGGTATAAACCTGCCTAACGAAAAAAAAGTTGGATTTTTCCCCAGCAGGGAGTGGAAGAAGAAGAGCAGGAACGAACCATGGTATCCGGGTGAGACAATCATCACATCTATTGGTCAGGGATATATATCTACAACACCTATGCAGACTGCGGTTATGCTCGCAGGTATTTTCAACGGCGGTAAGGTGTATGCCCCTAATTTAGTTAAATATATTGAAGACGTCGACAACGGCGTAAAAAATAATGCAAGAGCCGAAACTTCTTCGAGAGGTGACACTCGACCCTGCTGCGGTCAGTGTTGCACTGGAAGGGATGAGAGAGGTTGTTCACGGTAAAAGAGCGACAGGCTACAGAGCTAAGGTTGAGGGTGTTACCATAGGCGGTAAGACAGGTACGGCTCAGGTCGTCAGCCTAAAGCATACGGAAGAGATGGAGGATGATGAGATACCCGAGGAGCTAAGAGACCATTCATGGTTCGGCTCGGTGTTCCCTGTTTCCAACCCGAAGTATGTTGCAGTCGCTTTGATAGAGCATGGCGGAGCAGGAAGTAAAGGCGGAGCACCTGTTATCGGTGCAGTAATAAATAAAATGGCGGATTTAGGATATGTTTGGCGTCAACCTAGATAGGAAACATATAGAAAATTTTGATCTTACGCTGTTTCTTACAATGCTGGTTATCACAGTCATTGGGGTTGTGGCTATTTATAGTGCCGGCTATGATCCTGTCACCGCAACTGTTAAAAAAGTATTATGTAAGACAGGGTTACTGGCTTATTATCGGATATTTTATGTTCTTTTTCTTTAGCTCCATAGGGCATAAGAAACTGGTGAAATACTCATACATTATATATGTTCTCGGGATACTTGTTCTTGTGGCGGTTTTGGTGCTGGGGCATGTGGGAATGGGGGGGGCTAAGCGTTGGATAGCTTTCGGAGGGCTGCGTATACAGCCGTCGGAGGTTTTTAAGTTTATATGGGTGATATTTTTAGCCAGATTATATCTCGATATCAGCCGTGATAAGTTCGGGATGATAGGAATTCTGCGTAAACTGGTTTGGGTTATACCGCCTTTTGCACTCGTCTTTTTTTACAGCCTGACCTCGGAACAGCAGGAACATTCATCGCTATATGGGGTATGGTTCTGCTTGTAATAGGTATCAAGCGTATGACCCTGCTTGTGATCATCATAAGTATGGTATGTGCCGCACCTGTTTTGTGGTCGCAAATGAAGCCATACCAGAAGAAGAGGGTAGTTACATTTCTGAACCCGGAGAAAGATCCGTTCGGTTCAGGATATCATGTTATACAGTCTAAAATTGCCATAGGTTCGGGCGGACTTACAGGTAAAGGTTTTCTGAAAGGTACTCAGTCCCACCTGAAATTTATTCCCGAGAGACATACAGACTTTATATTTTCTGTTATAGCAGAGGAGTTTGGGCTTGTAGGGTCTATGGTTATTATCATACTTTTTTTTATGATGTTGCTGTTACGGATAATGCTTATTTCGCTGAATGCTAAAGAACCTGCAGGAAAGCTGATTTGTATAGCCGTAAGTGGATTCATTTTTTTTCCAATTTTACGTTAACCTTGCAATGACCGCAGGTATGATGCCTGTCGTCGGTATACCTATGCCTCTTGTGAGCTACGGAGGGTCGTCCCTCCTGACTTTTATGTCTATGCTGGGGCTGGTAAACGGTATTGCAATGAGGAGATTTGATGACCCGAGTGATGATTAATGAAAGATTATAAGAGACTTCTGGAGGTTAATAAACCTGCCAGATATATAAATGGCGAGATAAATTCTTTCCATAAGAGCCACGAAGGCAGAACAACTTTTTTGTCTTATTTTTCCTGATATATATGAAGTCGGTATCAGCCATATAGGCTATAAGATGCTGTACGAAAGACTGAATAAACTTGAGCATGTAGCTTGTGAACGTTTCTTTATGCCTTGGGTGGATGCTATCAAAACCTTCGGTTCAGAGATGTTTGTCAGTCTCGAATCCTCTACGGAACTCAGAAACTTTGATGTCATAGGTTTCAGCGTTCAGTATGAGCTGGCTTATTCGAATATGCTTCAGACTCTGCTGAAATCAGACATAGCCCTGAGAGCCGTGGACAGAGGCGAGGACGAGCCGATAGTAATCGCAGGCGGACCTTGTGTGGTTAACCCTATGCCGATAGCCCCTTTTATGGATGCATTCTTTATCGGTGAATCCGAGGGGACGCTGATTGACGTTATGTCTCAGTTCCACGAAAAGAAGAAGGCAGGAGCTAAAAGGAAGGAATTGCTTGAATTTCTGAACAGTTTTTTCTTTTGTATATGTTCCGTCTGTTGACCCTGAAAAAACAGTAATACGTTCTATACATGCTGATTTCACCAAAGAGAGCACAATAGAGAAGCTTATAGTGCCTACATACCTGCCGTGCAGGATAGGGTGGCTGTGGAGATATCCAGAGGCTGTACAAGGGGCTGTAGGTTCTGTCAGGCAGGGATGATATATCGACCCAACAGAGAACGCAGTGTTGACGACATCGCCCGTGATGCCCTCACACAGCTATCAAATACAGGTTATCTGGAGACATCACTCCTCTCGCTCTCTGCATCCGACTACAGCAGGCTGGAAGACCTTCTTATAACCATGGTTAAGCTGACAAGCAGCCGCAAGGTATCATTGTCGCTGCCGTCTGTCAGGGCCGACAGGATAAAGGAGTATATGTTCCGTGAGCTGTCGAAGGTGCGTAAGAGCGGTTTTACCATTGCTCCCGAGGCAGGATCTCAGCGTATGCGTGATGCCATAAACAAAGGACTTACGGAAGAGGATATCCTTGCTGCCGTGGAGAAAGCGTCCGATGCAGGCTGGAATGGTGCTAAGCTGTATTTTATGATAGGTCTGCCGGGGGAAACCATGGAAGACGTTCTCGCTATTGCAGAGCTTGCGAGAAAAGCAAAGTTTCTGCGTAAAGGGCGTTTTAATATTAAAGTTTCCGTTTCCAATTTCGTTCCGAAACCGCATACGCCTTACCAATGGTGTGGGCAGAATCGCGGTGATGACTTTTTTTTAATAAAAAGAATGAGCTTAAAAACCTGCTCAAGAAATATAAGATTATGTGTTCATTTCACGGTATCAGAGCGAGCGTACTTGAAGGGGTGCTTGCGAGAGGCTCTGTAGAGCTGGCTGATGTTATCGAAGAGGCTGTTAAAAAAAATGGTGCTATCTTCGATGCGTGGAGTGAATTTTTCGACAATGATATATGGTCGGCGGCTTTTGCTAAGTTTGGGTATAAAGATTCCGACTTTGCAGAGCGGAATTATGACTATGATGAAAAACTCCCTTGGGACAACATAGATGTCGGTGTTACTAAAGAGTTCCTTTGGGAGGAGTATCAGAAATCTGGTCAGCTAATCGCAACACCTGACTGTACGGGTGGGGAGTGTTCCTCTTGCGGCATATGTGACTTTGATAAGATTAAAAAATGAATTTTCCAAACCGGTAACTATAAACACTGACGAAGCTGTCGAAGAGGACGAGGTTTTCCAAAGGTATTCGCTGGTGTTTTCCAAAGAGAATCGTATGAGCCTCCTTTCTGCTATTGAGACCCAGAGGCTGTTCACACACGTGTTGACACTCACAGACATAGGACTGAAGTTTTCTGCAGGGTTTAATCCTCAGCCGAAACTGAGCTATGTTCAAGCGGCATCCACAGGTCTTGAAGGGCTGAATGAGGTTATCCTTTTCGAATCTGCACCTATTGAGGATACCGAGGCACTCGTTGATAAAATAAACAGTATAATGCCCCCGGGTGTTGCTGTGAAATCCATCGCAGAGTTTAATATTCACCCTAAAAAAGTTTGATACTTATGTGAGATTTACGTTCAGAGAAGACCTCTTTGCCATATTCAGAGAAAAGTATCTGAAAGGTGAAGCCTTCTATACAAAGCTGAACAAAAAAAAGGTGCTGAAAAAAGTGCTGAATGCCGCAGGTTTTGTCGTGAGCATAAGGGATAAAGATGTTGTTTTTAAAACTGAAACGACAGGTAACTTTAATCTGTTCGAGTTCTTCGAGAGTCTCGGGTATCAAAGGTCTGAGATGAATATCGTAAGGCTGAACACCTTTTTTACTAGAGAAGGTTGGGTAGACTTTTGGATAAGTTTCGTAACTTTTTTTGAAGAGATATATTCTTTGTATAACAAACGTGAATTTGTGCATACAGATCCGATCGATTTCCCTCATAAAATAGAAGGAAACAAAGAGTTTATCGCATTTACGGCTTCATGTTTTGCATATGGGAATGTTAAAGCGATTAAATCATTCGTGAAGAAATTCTTCGATCATTACGGAACTGACCCGCATAGCCTGAATAGTGAAAATGGCGGGCTGTATTACAGGTTTCAGTCTAAGGACGATATCACGTATTACACCGAGTTTATAAAACGTATCTACGGTGAATACGGTAGCATAGAAGCTGTTTTTAATCAGCGTGAAACACTGGAAGAATCGATTGTGCACTTTTATCAGACGATGAAACAGATGTGTTCGGATGCTGATAAAGGTTTTTTCTTTTTTAATGCCTAACCCCGAGACATCAGGGGCTAAGAGACTGCGTATGTTCCTGAGATGGATGATACGTGCCGACGATGTCGACCTCGGGTTATGGGATAGTTTCAGCACCTCCGAGCTTAAGATGCCGATAGATACGCATATCCTTAGGTTTGCGAAGAATAACGGCGTGATTACAAATGATTCCGCCAGTAAAAAAGAACCTCGAAACAGTCAGTGATTTTTTCAGAAGTATTAATAAATCTGACCCTGCAAAATATGATTTCGCCCTCACCAGACTGGGAATAGTGAATGACTGCAAGTATCAGGAGTGTGAATTTTGTATAAAATGTCCGCATAAAAAACACTTGTATTTTTTGATAAGAAATAATATATGAATATTAGAATATAGACCCTGTATGCATTGACAAAATATTAAAAAATGTATACTATATCAATGATAGATAACTCAGGAGGAATTAGATGGCAGCAGAACTTAACGAAGCTAGTTTTCAGACAGACGTATTAGAGGCAAGTGTGCCAGTTCTCGTAGATTTCTGGGCAGTATGGTGTGGACCATGCAGAATGCTCACTCCTACAATTGAATCACTCGCTTCAGAATATGAAGGCAAAGTAAAAGTTGCTAAGGTTAATGTTGATGAAAACCAGCAGCTCGCAGCCAAATACGGCATCATGAGCATCCCAACTGTAATGATCTTCAACCAAGGTAAAGTTGTTGAGCAGTTCATCGGTGTTCAGCCAAAAGGTGTTTACGAAGACGCTCTTAAGAAACACATCTAAGAGGTTTTAAGAATGCCGATTTATGAATACAAGTGTAAAGAGTGTGAGAATACTTTTTTCAAAACTTGTTTTCAATAAGGATACAGAAATTGAATGCCCCGGATGTAAGAGTACAGAGGTTGAAAAATTAATTTCTACCATCAGCTCGACTTCAGGTTCTACAGGAACAGGAATAGGTGCAGGTGCTGGAGGTTGTTGCCCATCCTCAGGTTTTAGCTGACGCTAATTAATGCTCCGGTCTGGTGCAATAAGAATATAAGCGGACTCGTTTGGGTCCGCTTTTTTTTATGTTAAATTTTATTTAAATGTGAATAATACCTAGTATAAGACAAAAAAAGGTATTAATATGTACTCATGATTAATTGTTAGAGGTGGCATATGAGTAACATAGCTATTTTTTTACGGCACAAACAGCGGGATAACAGAAGACATAAGCTGGTATATTTCAACGAGATTCGAGAAAAAAGGGATAAATGTAGACATATATAATGTGGCAACCACACCTATAAGTGATGTCGCCGCATACGAGAGGATTCTACTGGGGACATCAACATGGAAAGGGGCAGTGTTTCAGGATGATTGGGAAGAACTTTTCATGAAATTGAACAGAGTGGATTTTTTCTACTAAAAAAAGTAGCTCTGTTTGGTACAGGTGACCAGAAGAAATACCCTGGTTCATTTGTTGACGCTATGGGCGAGGTTTATAGAAAGATCGCCAACGCAGGAGCAAATGTTATTGGCGGCTGGTCGTCGGAAGGGTATCAGTTCGGACATTCCAGTGCATTAGTTGATGGGAAATTTGCAGGGCTGGCACTTGATGAGCATAACCAAGCACACAAAACTTTCGGCAGGATAGATAACTGGGTGACTGAGATATCCGCTCAACTTACTCATTAATAAGAATAAAATCACAATTTACATTTTAATAAATCATAAAAAAGGCACATTTGTGCCTTTTTTTTTGTTGCATAAAGATTACGCTTGTAGTATTGATATTGAAAATCGTTATCAAAAGTATATTGTATACAGTATATTGTTGGTCTCTTAAATATTATAATATTTATCTTTTTTTTGTTTGACTGGAAGAATTGATTTTTTTTACTATTATGTAAATCTTTGGAGTGAATAATGGAAATATCCTTGAGGGAAATGAAGAAGAATCAGAAAGGCATTATCGTGAGTGTGCATTGCGAAGGTGAACTTCGCCAGCGTATCAACGATATGGGGCTGACACCGGGTGCTGAAGTCAGGGTTGTGGGGCGTGCACCGCTTAAAGACCCTGTTGCATTGAAAGTCCGCGGATTTACCATCAGCCTTAGAAATAATGAAGCTGATCATATTACTGTAAAAGTGGAAGGTTAGTTATGAAAACTATAGCTATAGCCGGAAACCCGAACTGTGGTAAGACTTCCCTGTTTAATAATATTACAGGTGCTAACTATCATGTGGCTAACTATCCTGGTGTTACCGTAGAGAAGAAAGAATCTCTCATAACACATAACGGAGTAGAATATAATATCGTCGACCTGCCCGGAACTTATAGCCTCAGTCCATACTCTCTGGAAGAGGTTGTGGCGAGGGATTTCGTCGTCGGCGAGAAGCCTGATGTTGTTATTGACGTACTTGACGCATCGAACCTTGAGAGAAACCTATACATGTTTGTTCAGTTCATGGAGCTGGATGTGCCTGTTGTTATGGCTCTCAATATGATGGATGTTGCTAAGAAGCGTAATATCTCCATCGATGTTGATGCCCTTGCTAAAAAAGCTCGGTGTGCCAATCATTGAAACCGTGGCAAGAGAGAATAAAGGGACTAAAATTCTTCTGGACGGGATAACCGATTATCTAAATTCGGAACGCCCTCCCAACAATTTTAAAATTTCTTACGGTCAGGATATCGACACAGCTCTTGACGAAATGACCCCTATAGTCGAACAGAATAATTTTCTGACAGATAAATATCCTGCCAGATGGGTAGCACTGAAATATCTGGAGAACGACGAGCAGGTTCATGCTCAGGGTGCTTTGAATGTTGATACACATAAAACACTGCTGGACATGACTGACAAGCTTAATAAACACCTGAAGGCGACCCTGAAGATCACTGCTGAAAACCTTATAGCCGACTATAGGTACGGGTTTATTAACTCTATCCTTAAAGGTGTGGTCTTCTGTGAAGAATCATCAATGGACAGGCTCTTCTGGAGTGACAATATCGATATGCTGCTCACTCACAGACTGATAGGTCCTATTCTTATGTTGTCTTTCCTGTTTGGTATATATGAATTTACATTCTGGGCTAGTGAATATCCTGTGGCATGGTTTGATATGGGGTTTGAGTGGCTTTCAGGAATGATAGATGCAAACCTCAGAGACGGATTGCTGAAATCACTAATGATCTCAGGCGTTATCGACGGAGTGGGTGGTGTCTTAGGTTTTGCTCCGCTTATCCTTTTCATGTTTTTTTGCCATAGCTATTATGGAAGATTCGGGCTACATGGCAAGAACAGCGTATATGCTCGACAGAGTATTCAGAATATTCGGTTTGCAGGGGAACTCGGTTGTTGCCTATATCGTCTCAGGCGGTATTGCCGGCGGGTGTGCAGTCCCCGGTGTTATGGCGGCAAGAACTATCAAAGGCGAAAAAGAACGCCTTATAACTATTCTGACAGCTCCGTTTATGCCATGTGGTGCTAAGCTGCCTATTTATGCACTTATAATAGCCGCATTTTTTTGAAGAGAACAGAAGTGCGATAATGCTGGCGATAACATTAGTTAGTTGGCTTCTTGCATTGACTGTTGCACGGATACTTGGTGCTTTTGTCTTGAAAGAGGAATCATCTGCATTCGTTATGGAGCTTCCTCCTTACAGAATGCCGACCCTGAAAGGGCTTACTATTCATGCTTGGGAGCGTTGCTGGATGTATGTCAGAAAGGCAGGTACAGTGATACTTGCTATCTCTATCCTTTTGTGGGTACTTATGACGTTTCCTGCTCTGCATGATGACGATATCAGCATTTTCGAGGCGAAGATAAGCAATGTTGAATCTCAATACACCAAAGAGGTAGTATTAGAGGCTGCCAGTGACGAAGAGGAGGTATCTGCTGATGCTCTCAAGCTTCGTGATGAGATTCGTGAGATAGATAATGAAATGGCCGCCGCCGGATTAAAGCATTCAATTGCCGGACGTGTAGGGCTTTTCTTTGAACCTGTCAGCAAGTATGCAGGCTTTGACTGGAAGACGAACATAGCACTCATAGGCGGTATAGCGGCGAAAGAGGTTGTTGTCTCGTCACTGGGTACGGCGTACTCTATGGGTGAGGTCGATGTAGAGGATTCTGCACCGCTCTCCGAAAGTCTGGTCACAAAATCAGGATGGACACTTGCCAATGCTTTCTCACTGATTATATTTATATTATTGTATTCACCATGTTTCGTCACTGTGGTGGCGATAGCTAAAGAGACAGGTTCGTGGAGATGGGCAGGCTTTACCGTGGTTGCCTATACATTGATAGCTTTCGTAGCGTCGGTAGCTGTCTATCAGGCGATAATATAAGGAGATTAAGATGATTAGTAATATAATAGTAATATTGCTTGTTATATGGGCTTTGGGCTACTCTGGGTATAGATTAATAGACTTTATTAAGAGTGCAGGGAGTGATAAGCCTGCTAAGTGTTCATGTAGCAGTTGCCCGTATGTTGAAAAAAAACATAAAAAAAATAATCTTACAACTTTCTGATTTAATCAGATTAAATGTTTAAGGCATAAGTGTATTATACTTATGCCTTTTTTTTATTATAATCATGTCTTTACGAAGAGATATCCTCAATAATTATAACTAATAATAAGCTACCCACTAGTTTTAGTAGTTTTGTGAATATGTAAAGAGGGGTAATAATTGATATGACAAATAGATAACAAAAAAAGAATAATAACAATATAGAGAATACGGTAGATCTAAAACTACCGTATCCCGCATTGGCCGTCAGAGCGCAACATTTTCCGGGCTTTGCATCTGACGGCATTTTTTTTATGCTATAATAAGCTTATATATTATTAATTAACACGGGAATGCTGAGATGTATGAGTTAAATAAATCTGACTATAGAGCAATATTGGATCTTGTGACAACGTTAGTAAATGTCAAAACTATCAGTGCGTTCTCTGAAATGCTTGTTAATGCTAAAGAACTTTTAGGGTTCAATCACGTTTACTTATCTGAATTGGTATATCATAAAACCTGCACATTTAAACTTATTTTTACAGATGATAAAAGACTGGAAAATTTCGGTGAGCATACACTGACTCAAGAAATTTATAATAATGATATCAATATACAGCAAATTAAAGATGGTAAGGAAGTTTTGAAAGTTCCTGGACTGCCGGAGTTTTTTTAATAATATACTTTTAAATAAATACAGCGAAGACGTTATGATAGCTTTGAATCAGGCTACATATCATTTGCTGTCTAAGATGAATAAAGAGACCATGTCTGCTAATGTTATAACTTTTATGAATGTCACTCAGGACGGTTCTGATAAATTCGACGCTATGGCGGGATACCTTAACACCCACCTTAATCACACGTACGGACGCATAATGAGTGTCGGCGATCTTAGCCGTGGTAACCTAAGCGACAGAGAGCTGAGTGTAATAACATGGCTGAAATATGGCAAGACATCATGGGAAGTAGCGAGAATTTTGGATATTACTGAAAACACTGTGAATTTTCATATAAAGAATATTAAGCGTAAATTAAATGCCACCAACAGGCAGCACGCCGTGGCTATAGCTATAGCAAAGGGAATTTTGGACTAAAAAAAAGCCAGACATTTCTGCCTGGCTTTCCGAATATTTAAATTAATTATATTAATTAGTATCTTCTGTTGTTGAAGCCGCCGCTACGGTCGTTGTTTCTTGGCTTAGCTTCGTTAACTGTAAGGTTTCTGCTACCGAACTCAGTACCGTTAAGCTGCTCAATAGCTGCTTTAGCCTGCTCGTCGTCAGCCATTTCTACGAAACCGAAGCCTTTTGAACGGCCTGTGTCTCTGTCTGTGATGATTCTAGCTGAATCAACCTGTCCTATGTTCTCGAAAAGCTCGAAAAGTTCGTCTTCGCTAGTTGTGTAACTAAGGTTACCTACATAAATGTTCATAAATGATCCTCATAAATTTTATTGTCAAATTCAATTTCTCTTGCGAGTCTGGGACGTAAATACAAAATGCTGGATGCGGAATTATCCTTTTTTTTGGATGCAGGAACTAGAACAAATTTATGTGGGCACTTATTGAAGAACAATAGGAGGCTTTGTAAACTGTCATTTCTGATTCAAAAATCCATATCAAATTTGCTAACAACCTTCAGAACCTAGTTGAGTACTGATTGACTTAGATCACTATAATAACTTTAATTTATAAAGCAAGGGTTATTTTTAATTTATTATCAATTTTTTTATCTGCGTCGGTAATATCTATTAAAATTCAGACAACCGTTTAGGTGTTGAATAGTGATAACCCTGCAGGTGACTGATGCCTATGGATTTGAGCTTTGAAGCCGTCTGACTGTCCGAGACAAATTCTGCTATAGTTTTAAGGTTCAGACTTTCAGCTATTCTGATTATGCCGGTGACAATATTCTCTTTATAAATGTTTACGTGTATGTTTTTTTATCAGTGAACCGTCTATCTTCAGGTATTTTATCAGTCCTGCCTGAGCCAGATCGGATACTATGCTGAAGTTTGAATACCCAGAACCGAAATCGTCAATGGCAAAGACTGTGTTGTATTTTTCATGGATATCTTTGACTATCTCAATATTGTCAAAGAGGGATTGTTCAGTGATCTCACATACAGGCTCGATGCCTATCTTATGAGCATCATTAATGAATTGGTTCAGTTTAACAATATAGCTTGGAGCTCTGAGAGATTTAGGGCTGATATTGATAAAAAACGTGTGAAACCTGCTCTTTAAGGACAGGGAAATCTTTGGTTATTTTTTTCCAGTATTACCTTGTCGAGATCTATAATCCTTTCTGTCTCAACGAGATAGTCTATGAAGGTAGCTGCACTTACGCATGTGTCACCGTCGCAGACCCTTGCCAAAGCCTCAAAGTGAGCAATCTTATCACTTTCTGCACATATAATCGGCTGGTAGAACGGTGTGAAGCTGTCTTTATTAAAGGATTGTTTCACAAAGTGCCTTATTTTTTTTCATCGTGCATAACTTTTATATTGAGTTCTTTAATTTTTTTCCTGATCGCATATGAGCGGTTTGTTCTCAGATGTTTTAGACTCGGCTATTGCCTGAAATACTATCTGTTTCAGGTGGTGGCGGTATTCAAGGGATTTATCACCGAAGAATATAAATGCACTGGATATTTTGATGTCAGAGTTGAATTCCCCACGTTTAGGTATTGAAGTCACTATAGTATTCAGGAGGTTGTGGAAGCTTTCAAGGTTAGTTGAATAATCCTGCCCTATGATCATGACAACAAATTCGGCGTTATATGATTTAAAATAAACGGAGCTGTCGCTGTCCATCCCATGAACTTTATCTATGACTCTTTCCACCTCATTTACAAGGAAATCGCCATTTTCATAACCCCATATCTTATTGATCATATGCATATTTCTGATATTAAAAGTGAATAGGGTGATCTCTTTGTTATGGTTGACTTTGCCTTCGGCAAATTTGTAAAAATAATTCACGTTGTTCTGTTCAAAGAGGACGACCCTTTCGAAATAGAAATTCAAAAAATGTTTTGCACTGCTCGATAAAGTGGTTATAAACTGAATATGCGTGTATATAGTTGTGTTCTCTTATAAAGAATAACAGACTGTTGGCTTGGTTATGAAGTTCGAGATGCATTCTGTTGAATTCAAAAAAAATTGTCCTCACTGTCAAATATCATATTAAAGCTTGGTTTGTTAATGAATTCTAATAATCGGCACGATCTGTCCAAAGATATCAGGTTTGAATCATCACTTTCGTTGAGTAGAACCTCATGCATATCCACCATCCACGAGACAACCGCCATTGCTATCTTTGTGGTGGACAGGACTGAAAACAGGGGGGGGATAGACATAAGGTCTGCATTTTTTAATACTCTCGTGCAGATACCCTTTTGATATGGCATTTTTCATGTACTCGATATTTTCAGGTCTTAGATTCTTAAACGCTTCAGGCTCTTTCTTGCTGTATTGAAAAAACCTCTTGCTGTATGGTGTCTGTGAAGTTGAGTACGATATTCAGAGGGACTCCCATCTTTGAATGCTGTGTGCCTATATAGTATGATTTACTATCGTCTAAATCTTCTTTCTCAGATGTGAGAGTATAATGTATATAATCTGTAACATGTTGTTTTATATGATCAAAATCTTTATCAATGAAAAATGCAGAGAAATAATCATTGTCTATGATTTTGGTATAAAACGAATCAGATATTTCAGAAATTATGCTTTTCATGTGCCCTCATTAATATAAATATAAATAATATTACCATTTATATCTTATTATTCAATTACTATTCACATTTTTTAACTGCACAAAGTGATTATTTGATATTGAAATAATCACTTTTACTGTTAATCTATACACTTATCCGATTTAAAATGGAGTTTATTATGTCTGAGAAAAAAAATGGGAACTTAAATGGATGGCTTGGGAGATCACTTCAAAATGTAATCTGAAGTGTGTTCACTGCCGTTCATCCTCCGGGATACATTCTACTGTCGGCAGGTTTACGCTTGAAAAATCCAAAGAGTTTATCGATAACCTTGTTGACTTTGCTAACCCTGTCATCGTGCTTACAGGTGGAGAACCGCTCATGAGAGAGGATATATTCGATATAGCTAAATACGGCACGGACAAAGGTCTTCGTATGGCTATGGCGACAAACGGCTCTCTGGTGACTGATGAGGTCTGCGAGAAGATGCTTGCATCAGGTATAAGGATATGTTCACTGAGTCTCGACGCTCTAAGCCGGAGATACATGATGATTTTCGTCAGCAGGAGGGGTCATTTCAGGCTGTCATGGATGCTGCTGCACTTTTCAGAAAGCATGGTATTAAATTCATTATCAATTCTTCATTCGCGAAGCTAACCAGCACGACATCATGGCAACATATAAACTCGCAAAAAAGTCTTAAGCCTACAGCGTGGTATATGTTCCTGATAGTCCCTACAGGGCGTGGTGAAGACCTCATGGCTGAGCTTATCAGCAAAGAAGACTATGAAGAGATACTTAACTGGCATTATGAGATGGAGCGTGCCGAGGAAGAGATTCTTGTTCGTCCTACATGTGCTCCTCAGTATTATAGAATCTGGAACGAACGCAGCAAAGAAGACGGTTTGGATAAAGACCGCAGAAGCCTCACTTTCTCCACAGGGGGGAGGGAAGGGGTGTATTGCTGGGCAGACTATCGCTTTGGTTAATTCCAACGGGGACGTGCTCCCCTGCTCATATTTCCCTGTCAATGGCGGCAATGTTTTCGAAAAGCCTCTCAAAGAGATATGGGAAACATCTGAGCTGTTTAAAGATATGAGAAGTTTCAGAGACTATGAAGGTAAGTGCGGTCCTTGTAAACACTTGGGTGTTTGCGGCGGATGCAGAGCCAGATCATACGCCGTTACAGGTAATTATATGGCAGAAGAACCTTTCTGTGATTATATACCGGAGAATTATAAGGGTTAATTTATATAAGTTTACAAAACGAATATGTGATACTATAGCTGTAAAGGTGATAATATGAACCCAACTGACTTAAGATTGACAGAACAACTGAAAATTACAGACAGAGAGATTGCTAAAAGGCTTGATTTACTTCAGTTTACTGCCGAGGATGCCAAGGCTCTTATGTCAGTCAAACCTATAGTTGCAAAGCATATAGATACTATTGTTGAAGAGTTTTATGAGTTTCAGGTTAATATCTATGAAATATCCCGTCAGATAGGTGATGCGGAAACTCTTCAAAGGCTGAAAAAACTTCATGAGGCAGTATATCCTGTCTATCTTCGACGGTGACTACACTCGTGATTATGTCCAATCAAGGCTCAGGATAGGTTTGGTTCACAAACGTATAGGAGTCAGCCCTAAGCTTTATATTGCCGCTTTTACCAAACTGCTCAGTATGCTCAGAAATCTTGTAATCACCTCCAATGATAAGGATGAATGTTTGATCTGCAGCGAGACAAATAATGCTATAGAGAAGATAATGATGTTTGATCTGCATCTTGTATTCGATACATACATTTACAGCCTTATGGACGAGCTTGAGCGTAGCAAACAGGATGTCGAGGAGTACGCAGAAGGTCTCGAAATAAAGATTGCAGAGCGAACAAAAGAGCTTGACCAGTTATCCAGAAAAGACGGACTGACCGGGTTGAACAACCATATGTCTTTTTTATGAGCATCTCCGCAGAGAGGTCTCCAGAGCTCAAAGGACGGGCGAAAGCATCGCTTTGATATATTTTGATCTGGATGGTTTTAAGAAAATTAATGACGCTCTTGGGCACGCTGTCGGTGACGAAATGCTGAAGACAACTGCCGACTTGCTTATTAAAGCTTGCCGTGAAGGGGACATCCCTTGCAGATACGGCGGCGATGAGTTTTGTGTCATACTTCCTAAAACACCAAAAGAAGGGGCAATAAATTTCGCTGAGAGGTTTATTAAAGAGTTCGATGCCGTGATGCATGATAAAGATGTAACGGTTAGCATCGGAATCAGCTTCTGCACATCTGAAAACTATAGAGATTACGACGAGATGGTGAAACTGGCAGACACCAGAATGTATAATGCCAAAAAAAATCAAAGGGAGTAATTACATTTATCAGGATTGATATGGGTTACTCTTATTGAAAAAAATTTAACTTTTCACAAGTGTTCTATTCAATGACAGTGTTTATGAAACCTGCTCTGGGAAAAGGTTTTTTTAAGTGCTTATCCTTTTGTGCTTTCATTATCCGATATTTAGCATCTTGACATCATACAAATTATGTTTTAAAATTCCACTCGTTTAGAGGAGAACTATGAAAGTCGTATTATTCCAGCTTCCTGTAGTGCTCTCAGATTTTGAAGGGAACAAAAAAACTGTTCCTAGATAAACTTGCACAAGAGACTGGTAAAGAAGAGACTATTATAGTTTTTCCTGAAATGTGGAGTTGCGGTTTTGACTACAAGAACCTTTCGATATATGCTGAGAGGACAGACGAAGTCATTTCCGAGATACAAAGTATTATTGATGATAATACTATGGTGGTGACAACTCACCCTGAAAAAAAATCAGAACAAGGTTTTTTAATACTGTTTATGCAGTTACAAAAAAAAGCGGTGTTCTTGGTAAGTATCGTAAAAAACTTCTTATTCTCTCCCACGGGTGAGGATAAATACTTTGATATCGGCAATGATATATGCGTTGTTGATTTCAAAGGAATAAAGGTTGGTCTGCTTTTGTGTTATGAGGTTCGTTTCCCTGAGCTTTTCAGGCTGACAGCTTCCGCCGGAGCAGATGTTATAACTTTACCGGCTGTCTGGCCGGAGATGAAAAAAAGAGCACTGGCAGACACTGACCAGAGCCAGAGCTATCGAAAATCAGCTATACATTGCCGGTTGTAATTGCAGTGTTATGCATACAGCCAAAAAATGATATGGCTTGCGGATATAGTGTAGTTTTTTGACCCTTGGGGGGAGGATCTTTTAGGTTCTCATGATGGAGAAAGGGTTCTGAGTTGCAATATTAACAAGGCGAAAGTCGCTGATGTCCGCGAAAAGATACCAAGTCTCTCAGATGCTCTAGCAGCATTTAATATAGAGAGGAATTAAACTGGAAGAGGTCTTCCCATTTTGGGTCGGTCACAGGTTTCAGTTTATAGAGATTGTGAAAAAAAACCTCGGAACTCAAGTTTTTTTCACTAACGTATAAGTCTTTCAGATGCTTTATAAGCATTTAGATTGAATAGATTATAATATTAATGAATTAACCTTAATACGGAGGAAGTATATGTCTGAATTAGAGACCAGAGTACGGTGTAAAAGTCTTCTTAGCAAAGTAATGCAGCCAGAGGAGACAATCCAGTTTTTCAAGAATGGAATGAACCTCGGATGGTCAGGTTTTACACCTGCAGGATATCCTAAGGCTGTGCCAATCGCACTTGCTGATCACGTTGAAGCTAACAACCTTCAGGGTAAGCTTAAGTTTAACCTTTTCATCGGTGCATCTGTCGGTGCAGAGACTGAAGACAGATGGGCTACACTCGATATGATCGACAGAAGATGGCCTTACCAGACAGGTAAAAACATCGCTAAAGGTATCAACGAAGGACGCATCAGAATGGGCGATAAGCACCTTTCACTCTTCGCACAGGACCTTGGTTATGGATTCTACACAAAAGATACAGAGTCAGGCAAACTTGACCTCGCTATCATAGAAGTTTCTGCTGTTACAGAGGATGGCGGTCTTGTACCTACATCTTCATGTGGTGTTATCCCTGAAATCCTTATGGTTTGCGATAGAATCATCCTCGAAGTAAACACAGGTCAGCCTTCATTCGAAGGAATGCACGACATGATTACACCGGGAACACCTCCTAACAGACAAGTATTCGATATTACTGAGGCCGGCAGCCGTATCGGTAAAACATACATCGACTGTGACCCTAGCAAAATCATCGCTGTTGTTGAGTCTAAGCACCGTGATAAAGGACGTGCTTTCACTGATATCGATGATACATCTAAGGCTATTGCTAACCACATTATGCAGTTCCTTGGTGATGAAGTTAAAGCAGGACGTCTTCCTGAGAACCTTCTTCCGCTTCAGTCCGGTGTTGGTTCAATCGCTAACGCTGTTGTCGGTGGACTTGCTGACGGACCTTTCAAGAACCTTACTGTTTATACAGAAGTTCTTCAGGATACAATGCTTGATCTTTTTTTTGACTCTGGTAAACTGGACTATGCATCTGCTTGTTCACTTTCACTTTCAGAAAACCCTGGCTTCCCACGTTTCTTCGACAACTGGGACAAGTATGCTGACAAGATCGTTCTTCGTCCGCTTTCTGTTTCTAACGCTCCTGAGCCGATCCGTCGTCTCGGTTGTATCGCTATGAACACACCTGTTGAATTCGATATGTACGCACACGCTAACTCAACACTTGTCGGCGGTACAAGAATGATCAACGGTCTCGGTGGTTCTGGTGACTTCCTTAGAAACGGTTTCCTTAAAATTATGCACACACCGTCTGCTCGTCCTACAAAGACAGACCCGACAGGTATCACATGTGTTGTTCCTAAAGCTCCGCACATTGACCACACAGAGCACGACCTTGATGTTGTTGTTACTGAGCAGGGGCTTGCTGACCTTAGAGGACTTGCTCCGAAAGACAGAGCACAGGCTATCATTAACAAGTGTGTACACCCTGACTACAAAGACATTATGCAGGAGTACCTTGATATGGCTACTAAGATTTGTCTTGCTAAAGGTATCGGTCATGAGCCACAGCTTTTCGACAGATGCTTTAAGATGCAGATGAACCTTGCTAAAAACGGTACAATGAAGATCGATAACTGGGATGTTCCTGAAATCGTTTAATTATTGCTAACTATATAGCTTTTAAAAGGGAAACCGTTTGGTTTCCCTTTTTTTTGTTTTTTTATTACATACTTTATCTGTAAATAGTGTATGTAGTAGTATTAAATATAATATGAGGTACTTAAGATGCTTAATCCTAAATATGTTTTTTTTGTTTTCGAAGGTGAGAACGACGCTTTGGCCGTGAACCTGAATAACTTTTGCACAATCAGCTTCGACGATGCAAAAAAAAGAGAGATACTTATCGACTACGGTACTACTGAGCGTGTGATAACTCTGGATGATGACAAGGATTTTTTCGATAACAAAGAGATGATACTTGAGGCTATTGCCGGCGAGTAGTCTTAATCTATATCCAAGGTTTAGGGCTGGCTGAAAGCTTCATTCAGGAGTAACGTCAGCCCTGAGACCGAGATGATGCCGATACAGCTCCTTTGCTTGCATATTAATAAAACTCAAATGATATTTTACTATACATAAAATTAGTTATATGATTATATTAGTCAAACTAAAAAACTTTGCATTCTTGACAAATTTATTATACATTAATAATCGCCATAAAATAGATATAACACAACGGTCACTGCAAAATGATATTTTTTTTAACAAGCTATCCACCAGAGCTAAATTCTTTCTTGGTATATTTACATTCAGCATGATGCTCTCTTTTGTGGGGGTATTTTCCAGTTATATCATGAGGGTGATTCAAGTACGTGAAAATCTGATGGATGTTATGCAGGATAAGCTTACAAGTGCAGAAACCGTGCTTAAATCCGATATTCATAATATTAGTAAAATGCTCAACATAATTGAAGAACTGGCTTCCTTTAAGGAAGACGGTGCTTTAGATGAATTTAATCAACAGTCCCTGTCATATTTTCTAAATGTATTAGTAAAGACAAACAGTAATATTATGCAGATGAGAATTATAGACATTAACGGTGACGAAATCTACAGACTTCAGAGAAATGATATAGCATCCCCGGTCACGTGTGTGGATAGCGGCGAACTTCAGAATAAAAAACACAGGTATTATTTTACTCAGACGCTTACAATTCCTGAAGGGGAGATATGGATATCTGATCTGGATTTAAACATTGAATACCGACAGATACAAAAAACCATTAGTACCCACTATAAGATTTTCCACACCTCTAGTAGTGAACGGTGAGAAGAAAGGGATAGTCATTGCGAACTATTTTGCCAAGAACATTATCAAACATTTCCAATCAATCGATAAAGTTGATGTTTTTTTGTCGCCAATAAACATGGCTATTATATAAGCCATCCTGATGAGTGGGTGGAGTACGACGATAATGCTCAGTCAGATAAAAAGATATTTGACGATTTTGGTTTTATGAGGCATGTGAAAAAAAAGCGGTGTTTACTCAAATAGAAAAGGAATTTTTTTGCTAAAAAAAATCGCACTATCAGACAGTAGTCATTTTTTATGTGGTTTATCGTATTAAAACCGACTATTTGCAAGATATCCATAAACAACAGATATTTCTAAGTTTTATCCTTTACACGGTATCACTTGTATTTTCGTTCTTAATCTCGCTGTATATATCTAAATACCCGGCTGAGCAGTTTGATAATAAAATCCATGAGATCAAAAAAGATCAAATCCACTTCAAATAAATTAACTATCAGAATCAGCGAGTTAGAAAAAAAATCATATTTAGATCCATTAACTGAGATATACAATAGAAGATATCTTGATGAGCAATTGGAAATCTTCGTATCAAATGATGTGGATTTCGGCATGATCTTATTAGATATTGATCACTTTAAAAAACGTTAATGACACCTTTGGACATGACGTAGGTGATAAAGTCCTGAAATCCTTGACAGAGATAGTCCAGAAGAATATCAGAGATACAGACTTTCAGGCCAGATGGGGCGGAGAAGAGTTTTGTGTAATCCTCACGGATATTTCACCTGAAAGTTTGACGGATATAGCCGAAAAGCTGAGAAAAAATCACTGAAAAGCATGATTTCGGCATAGGACAAACGGTGACATGCAGTTACGGAGTGACTAAGTGTCTGACAGAAGACAGTGTCGAGGATGTTTTCAACAGAGCAGACAAAGCACTGTATAAGGCGAAGAATTCAGGAAGAAACAGAGTCGTTTTCGTCTAGTAATAAGTGCCTCTTCTGATTTATTATTAATCTATATTGGAGTTTGAAGGCTGGCTGAAAGCTCCATTCAATAGTAAAGCTAGCCCTGAGATCACAAAAAAAAGTACCAATTGCTTTATTAAAAAAACCTGCCGCTGTTTTTTTTAAAGAACATAATAATTCTTTTACCTGCAAATGCATATGTAAGACTGCAAAATATCTGGATAATTACAAGACTGATTAACAAAATAGAGTATGAGGTCATGCTTGCCGTCTCCACATGTATGAATTGTGGGAATAGTGCAGTGAAGAATATAATAGCTTTCGGATTCAATATAGCTACCATGATCCCTTGCTGTAAAAGCTGTTTATTATTCGGCTTGATTATAGCTTTTTTTCAAAATTCGTCTGATAGACCCCTTTGCTTAAGATTAACATTATTCCAAGGTAAACCAAATATGTTGCCCCTGCTATCTTAACAGTAAGAAAGAGTACCTCTGACGCGATGAGTATTGCTCCCAGTCCCGCCATGGAGATTATCGCTTGAATTAATGTAGAGATGGTTACGCCGAGCGTTGATATTACTGCCTTTCTGACACCAAACTGCATCCCGTGAGTTAATGCCAGAAGCATTGATGGTCCCGGTATAATTGAAACTACAAAAAACTGTTGAACAGTATAGCAACCAGAATTGGAGCGACATGGCAAACCTCTTAAGGATTATATACATAAAAAAAAGGGCACCTGTCAAAAAACAAGTGCCCTTTCTGATTTAAACTTAAAATCTAATGTCTTTTAGCAACCGGCCATCATAGCTTCGATGTCTGTCTGAACATCACCGATAGGTTTGATGTCAAAGTTCTCTACGAGTACTTTAGCAACATTAGGGCTGAGGAAAGCAGGAAGGGTTGGCCCAAGCCTGATGCCCTTAACACCTAAGTAAAGGAGTGCGAGCAATACAGTCGCAGCCTTCTGCTCATACCATGCGATATCGAAAGATATAGGAAGCTCGTTGATATCTTCAAGCTCGAATACTTCTTTCAGTTTAAGAGCGATAACAGCGAGTGAGTAACTGTCGTTACACTGACCTGCGTCAAGAACTCTTGGGATACCGCCGATGTCGCCGAGAGCGAGTTTGTTGTAACGGTATTTAGCACAACCTGCAGTGAGGATAACGCTGTCTTGTGGAAGACCTTCAGCTACTTCAGTGAAGTAGTTTCTTTCTGTGTGACGTCCATCACAGCCTGCCATAACTACGAAACGCTTAATAGCACCTGATTTAACTGCTTCGACAACCTTGTCTGCAACAGCCATAACCTGAGCGTGAGCGAATCCACCGACGATCTTGCCTTCTTCTATCTGTGTAGGAGCAGCACATTTCTTAGCCTGCTCGATGATAGCAGAGAAGTCTTTTGCCTGACCGGCAGGAGCATCTTCTATGTGAGCAAGACCTGTGTATCCAGCCATACCAGTAGTGTACATTCTGTCTTTGTATGCATCTTTTACAGGTACGATACAGTTTGTTGTCATGAGGATAGGACCGTTGAATGATGTGAATTCATCAGCCTGCTTCCACCATGCATTACCGTAGTTACCTACGAAGTTATCGTATTTTTTTTGAACTCAGGGTAGTAGTGTGCAGGGAGCATCTCTGAGTGAGTATAAACGTCAACGCCTGTTCCTTGAGTCTGCTCAAGAAGTTCCTTAAGGTCTTTAAGGTCGTGACCTGAGATAAGGATACCGGGGTTAGTTCCTACACCGATATTTACTTCAGTAATCTCAGGATTACCGTAAGCATCTGTGTTTGCTTTATCAAGGAGAGCCATAGTTGTTACAGCGATTTCTCCTGTCTTCATAACCATGCCGATCATCTCATCGAGTGAAAGGTTTTTAGTTGTAGAAGCAAGGCATGCTGTCATGTGGTTGAATATTGCAGGGTCTTCCTGACCGAGAACAGAAGCGTGGTCAGCGTATGCCGCGATACCTTTAAGACCGTAGATAGCAAGCTCACGGAGTGAACGTACATCTTCGTTTGCCTGTGAAAGGATACCGTTAAGAGCTCCGATCTGCTCTGCATCTTCCAGAGATTTTGGAGTCCAGTTTCCACCCTCAACAGCGATTTCTACCCCTGCGAGCTCTTTGAGTTCGTCACGGATTTCACATGCTGTCTGGATGAGCTTGTAGATTCTATCGTTATCAAAGTTAGCATTAGTAATAGTAGCGAAGAGTGCCTGACCGACAAATCTTCCGTACTTATTATCAATTGCTCCTTTTTCGAGAGCCGCCTCAGCATATACTGAGAGACCTTTAAGCACGTAGACGAGTGCGTCTTGTAGGTTAGCTGTAGAATCATTTTTTTTCCACAAACACCTTTTACTGTACAGCCAGTGTTTTTTTTAGCTGCTTCTTGACATTGGTAACAGAACATACTCATGTAGTGTTCCTCCTTTTGTTTTCTTCGATGAAAGGATATTAAAGTAATTGTAACAGCATTTATTTGATTCAAGTCAAAAAAAAGTGTAAAAGCGTCTAAATAATATTTTTTTATTGTAATTTATAAACTGTCATTGCGTACTGAGTGACGTGATTGTTATGTAATTATTAATGAGAAAACGTTTACAAATATAATTTCACAGTGAAATATACCTTGTTAAATCCTTAATAGTAACGATAATTATAATATGATTAGATTAATTTTATTTATAACCATACTTACAGTTGCAACATACACATCTTACGCTAAGGATTTTCTGGATGCCGGTAATCGATATGTCGCTGGCAAGTTCGATCTAAAAGCAGCTAATAAATATAGTGTGAAACTTGGGCATATACCTGTGAGGATAAAGGCGACTATAGAGGCTGGGACCCCTACTATTTACACCCTTAGCGATAATGGTCAGATCTATAAGACTAGTCTCAAATCTGATAAACCGACCACTATCAAATGCGATAAACAGAGGGATACTCACTCGACTCTGAGACCAGTGGTTAATCCTAGTGATGCGTCAAAGCAATCAGCACCTGTCTGGACTACTCACGGTCTTATATATGTAAACGACAAAGGTAATGCCGTAGTTAGAGGGAAGGTGTTAGATATTGATGCTGCTAAAGATAACGAAATAGCAGTCGCATCGAATATAGCAGTTGTTCTTATCCAGCCAACCACTAGCTACGCTCACGGTGTGCTAGGGGATAATGTAGAATCAAATGGATTTGCTGTTATCGATCTCAAGAATCGAGAAGTAATAGCCAAAAAGTTGATAACAGAGATAGGTGTGATAGAGCAGAAGGGTGTCTTACTTGCAGACTTGGATGCAGATGGCATTGTCGAAATAGTAGTGACTATTAGTAACGATACTGAAGGAGCTAGGGTTAATGCTTACGGATTAGATGGGCAGTTAAAGTATGCTGGCACACCAATAAACCATGGCTATAGGTGGAGACATGTTTTTTGCCGCTGCTGATTTTGGTTCTGGTGTTAGGATTGCAAATGTTATCACTCCACATATAGGCGGCACTTTAGAGTTTTTTAGAAGCTAAAAAATGACATACTTAGAAGGACAACTTCAACTTACGGCTTTTCAAGCCACTCCATAGGCTCTGCTAACCTTGGCATGGGTCTGGCTGTCGATACTGATGGTGATAGTCTACCGGAGGTTATGGTTCCAGAAGTGAATAAGCGTGTGATTAAGATTATAAATGGGAACGGCAAACTCAAAGGTAATATAGGGCTTGATTCAAAACTATCTACTGAGATAACAGGGCTTAGTATAGGCTCTGATGTTAGAATGATCGCTTTTGGTACAAATGTTGGAAGTTTACATATCTACTTGAAATAGGTACTTTTTTTCTTATAATCAACATACACAGTATAATTATTATTCTACTTATTTCTTTATATAAATAAATCTTATAACGGTAATTTTACTCTGATAAGCTGACTTCCTCTATAGATGCTGAGCAGTGCAATTTCACCGAGACTGTTGGTTATCAGGCTGTTGAGCCCGTCGATGCTTTTCACTTCTGCATCATTCACGGCTATTATGATGTCACCGATTCTGAAAAAAAATCCGACTCGGTACTCGCACTAATTACTATGAATTTACCTTTTTTTCTCAAACTCCAGCCCAAAATTGTTTTTCAGAATGGATATACCGTAGTTCTCGGGATAATCAGATATGGCTATTTTCCCTTTGAGTGTCTTTTGTCCTCGTTTTATAGCTACGCTGACATTTGATCCCGGTGGATAACTGCGAAGCATGTTGCTCATGGCCTGCAGGGATGAAACCGGTATGCCTGCAACTTCTAATATCTCGTCACCTGTTTCTATGCCTATATAATTTGCGTTCGATTTACGTTCGACTCTCGTTACAAGGAGTTTTACATTCTCTTTATTCTTGTGCTCTTCTATGGTGAATCCCATATAGCCCATACGGACTTTACCGTATTCCATTATTTCAGGCAGCACACGTAAGACTGTATTTATAGGGATAGAAAAACCTATACCCTGAGCCTCTTTAAAGATAGCAGTATTGATACCTATCACCTCACCATCAAGGTTCACAAGCGGTCCGCCTGAGTTTCCGGGGTTGATTAATGCATCGGTCTGCAGGAAAACCGAGTAACCGTTGCCGACATTTATAACCCTGCTTGTGGAACTTACGATACCTGTTGTGATAGAGCTGTTCAGACCGTAAGGGTTACCCATTGCAATAACTGTCTCCCCGAGCATGATGTCGTCACTATCTCCTGTTTGGGCTGAGGTATAGTTCTTTGCGGTATCTTTGATCTTAAGGACGGCTATATCCAGTATTTCGTCACCGCCTATATATGAAGCTTCATAGGTCTTTTCCCCTGCCAGCATGACGTATATCTTTGTTGCCTTGGAGACAACGTGAAAGTTAGTGATGATAGTCCCGTCCGATTTGATCATAACCCTGAGCCGATTGACTGGGTTTTATAGGTATTCCTGAAGCCGAAGAATTCGTTAAAAAAGCTGTCGTTTAGACCGCCGAAAGGGGACTGTCTGGTTACTATCTTTTCTGTACGGATATTTATAACGGACTGCTCAATCTTTCTGACGGCTTTCACAACAGGAGTTTCTCTGTTGCTCGACTTGGTATTATTGCTGTCGGCAGGTGATGTACATGCCACTGCAAATGTTAATATGGCTGTGATAAAGGCTATTACCAGTCTGTTCATGTATGCAATCCTTTAGTGTGAGTGTAAATAATATATAAATATATTTGAAACAAAAGATTTATTCAACTATTGTATTCAAATGTCATTAGATAAGTATTTCAAAAAAAAGGGGGGGGTTCGCTTGAGACTATTCTGTCTCGATACAGACAGAGGGGTGCTCAGGTTGAAGCCGCGGAATGTATATTCCAGTCGATGAGGGATTACGTTCCATCAGTTATTGAAGCTCCCACAGGTTCAGGCAAAACCTTTGCCTATCTTATCCCTGCATTCGAAATGGGAAAGAGAATTATTATATCCACAAAAAACTAAACAGCTCATGTCACAGATAGCAGGTAAGGACATACCGATTGTTCAGCAGATTTTCGGTGATGATATGTTTGTTGCAGTTTTGAAAGGGCGTAGGAACTACTTCTGCCATCTCAGATTTTTTTAGATTTGTTTATACTAATCAGGGGAGATTCGAGAAGGTTATGCAGTGGTATGAGACTGTCGTGGATGATGAGATAATAGAGATCCCCATAGGCACATTTTCACCACATGAAATAGATCATATATCCACAGATTCGTGGCAATGCCCTGCATCTAAATGCGATTTTTTATGACATATGCTCATTTTATCGGGCTAAAGAGAGAGCAAATAGTGCGGATATAGTGATAACCAATCACTATCTGCTTATGAGTGATTTTGCTCTTAAATGTGAAAACGAGCATGCATCTATATTCGATTTTGCAGACCATATTATTATGGATGAGGCACACTCTATACCTGATATTTTCCCCCCCCGTTTTGCAGGGACTGACCTTTCACTCAGAAGTTTTCTGAAGCTTATGAATGAGAACAGACATATTTTCGAAGCCAGAGAGATAGAGATAGCCGCAGGCATGCTTTCGGGGCTGCTTGAAACAATACAGACCAGACAATACACCAGCGAAGTTAAAGGGGCTGTTCTGCCTTATATAGAGTTTGTGAATCGAGCGATAGGAGAGAAGGAAGGGGACGAGCTTAAAAAATCTGCACAAGCGGCTTGTTGAGAAGGCTCAGATCGTTCTCGGGGATTCCGAAGGTGTGCGGTTTACTGATCAGGAGCGTGGCGATATCGTAATGCAGTATATCCCTCTGAATGCTTCCGATAAACTGCGTGAAGGGCTTAAAAACTCCTGCCTTTCGCCCGTATTTGTCAGTGCGACACTTTCGGGGAAAGGTAATTTTGATTATTTTCTACGCGAGACAGGCTATGAACCTGAAGACGTTATTAAACTAAGCCTCGACCCTGTCTTTGATCTGCCGAAACAAGGGAGACTGCTTGTCGCAGAGAATACTGACGAATTTTACGAAGAGCTGGCAGAAAAAAAGCAAAGGGATCAGTGCTTATAATCTGCAACAGCATCGGTCGTATGAATAAAATAACAAAACTTTTAAAAAAATCTATGCCCCGGTAGGGTATACTCACAGAGAGACATAGATATAAGCGATACTGAAGGCTTGACTGATACTTTTTTTTGTCGGTTGTGCGGTTTTTCGTGAAGGGATGGACTTTGCACACACAGGCATATCATACGTTATCCTTGATAAACTCCCATTTGAGTACCCTGATGACCTTGTACTTAAAGAACAGGCGGAGAGTGTCAGACGAAGAGGTCAAGAGCCTTTTATGGATTATTTTTTACCAAGAGCTGTGATATACTATCGTCAGGCACTAGGCAGGCTCCTGCGTCATGAGGACGACAAGGGTGTTTGGGTTGTGCTGGATAATAGAATAGATACTAAAAAATTATGGCAAGTATTTCAAAGGCGTGCTACAAGAAGTGCCGAGAATAAATTCACTCGACGAAGCCGTATCGTTTCTGGAGGTTAGTGATGCAACAGAGAATGAAGGTTGATTTTAACTATGCAATGGGTGCATTTGTAAAAGGCGGTCTTGACGACAGTGCCCTTGCAAAATACAGAGAGAAATCAAGAGTGGGGCTGTCACGCCTTCTTAAGCTTGTGGAAGAGGGTAAGATAGGTTTTACTGATCTTCCTAAGCAGGATACATCCGCTATGAAGAAATTTGCCAAAGATATAAACGGCAAGTTCAATGATCTTATATTGATAGGCATAGGCGGAAGTGCTCTCGGTGTGGAGACCCTTTGCACATCTATGCTTCCGCACGGATACAACGCAAGGTCTTTTGCCGGGCGTGGTGCGTTCCCTAGAGTGTGGGTTGCAGACAACGTAGATCCATGCAAAATATCGGCAATACTTGACGAGTGTGAACCTGAGGACACTTACGTGGTAGTTATCACCAAATCAGGAAGCACGGTTGAGACAGCCGCTAATTTTAATATTATTTATGAATGGCTGGACGAAGGAGCTAAAGACCCTAAAAAGCATATATGCACCGTTACCGATCCTGAAAACGGAACTCTCAGAAAGATAACTAATAACAGCGGCTATGCCTCATTCGAAGTTCCGCAGAATGTCGGCGGAAGATTTAGTGTGCTCTCGCCTGTGGGGCTGCTCCCTGCGGTTCTGCTGGGTATGGATATCGACAAGCTCCTCGAGGGTGCCGGCTCTGTTACTAAAGACCAGTATGAAAAGATAATTACTTTAGCATCTATATATATGTACTTCATGGATAACGGCAGAAACATAAACGTGATAATGCCTTATTCGTCCAGACTATCCTCAATGGCAGACTGGTTCTGTCAGCTTTGGGGTGAATCACTCGGCAAGCAGTTTAACATAAAAGGGGATGAGGTTCTGTTCGGAACAACACCTGTAAGAGCTGTCGGAGTGATAGATCAGCACTCGCAGGTTCAGCTTTTCAAAGAAGGACCGCAGGACAAGATAGTCACGTTTATAGAAGTCAGCAAACATGAGAAGGATAAGAAGATTATAGCCGAATACGAGGATTACGAATATCTGGAGGGGCATAGCCTTGGCGAGCTCTGCAATATCGAACTGCTGGCTACGGAAGCGGCTCTGAAAAATACAGGTAAACCTTCGGTAAAGATTTCAATCGACTCCATAGACGAGCAGACTGTCGGAGCTCTGTTTATGCTGTTTCAATATATCGTCCCTGTTATCGGACTTGCCTGTGATATAGATCCTTTCGACCAGCCGGGCGTGGAAGAGGGGAAAAAAAACTATGCATATGGCCTCCTCGATAAAGAGGGATATTCAGATATGAAGAAGAAATTCGAGGAGATTTTTGTAAAAAAAGAGATGACTTTATCGTTTGAAAAAAAAGCTTTCGGCAAAACTTAGCGAATTCATTGGCAGGCGTTTGTTGGTTGCTTTTTCAGGCGGAAAGGATTCAATCTCCTTACTCCATTTCCTTAAGAAGAATGAGGGCATCAGGGGCTTTAGTGTCGCTGCATGTCATGTGAACCATATGTTCCGCAAAACGTCATACTGGGATGAAAAGTTTTGTTCCGACTTCTGTGAAAAAATTATCAATACCTTTTATATCATACAGGGCGGATGTGCCACGTTATTGCAACGTCAAAAAAGGTCAGCTTTGAGCATGGAGCAAGGACTGTTCGCTACAGAGCACTGAAACAGGCGATGAAGCATTTTAATGCCGATCTTCTGCTGACTGCACACAACAAAAAATGATTTGGTCGAAACCTTTTTTCATTCACTCGGTTCAGGGTGCATCTATCTTTTCTTTGAAGGGGATAACAGAACAGCAGGATGAACTATTTCGTCCTATGTTGGATATATCCGCAGAAGAGATTTATGAGTACCTTCACAGGTATAATGTGAAGTTTACGGAGGATGAGACAAACTCCGATGAGAGTTACCTTAGAAATTTTGTTAGAAAGAATATCACCTCCAGTCTTTCTGAATACAGGTCAGGATACGAGAACAATATTATAAATATAATGAATGATGTTGTTAGATTTGACAGCTATTTATCTGAAAAAAGTTAAAGATGTAATAAAAGTTTTTAGTCAAGGCATTCAGGCGGTTGATAGAGCAGTTTTTTGATGACTTGCACAATGTTGAGCAGGATTATATATTGCATCGGATGGCATCTAAACTTTTTTCGTGTTGAAAAGAGGCATATTGAAGAGATGAAGGATCTGGTTGCCAGTGATTTTTCGGTGAGGATAGATATGCCCGACGGTTATAAATTTGAAAAGAGTGCCAAGTACCTCAGGCTGTTCCATAAAAGACTGGTAGAAAAAATTTGAAATCGTCAAACCGTCAGGAAAGGGCGTTATTGAAATAAGTCATTTAGGAAAGGAACTTACACTGGATTCTTCTTGGACGGATAAAGAACTCACCGTCAGAAACAGAAGGGTCGGGGACAAGTTCAATAATAAAAAAAACTTAAAGACATCTTTATAGATAAAAAAACTTGATCTATTCACAAGAGACACGAGCTTGATAATTCTTTACGATAAATGCATTGTATGGGTTGAAAATATCTCGGATGATGATACTATAACTTTGTCTCTTAACAGGAAAAAATTTGGAGTAGTGATTTTGAAGGAACATACTTTAATTGAGATGATCAGTGAAGAGAAAATAAGGGAGCGAGTCAAAGAACTCGGAAGAGAGATTTCCGCAGACTATAAAGGGGAGAGTGTTTTGGCTGTGGGAGTCCTCAAAGGCTCTGTTATTTTTTATGGCTGATCTGGTTCGCGAGATGGAAAGCGTGAATGTTGAGATCGGTTTTTTAGCTGTTTCCAGCTATCAGGGGACAAAATCCAGTGGAGAGGTCAGGGTTTTATGTGATCTTGACAGGCCGCTTGACGATACACATGTTCTTATAGTCGAAGATATCCTTGATACAGGCAACACTCTTTCATATCTTAAGAAGATGCTCAGGGTAAGAAAACCTGCGTCAATTAAGATTGTCTCTCTTTTGAATAAACCTGAAAGACGTGTAGCGGACATCAGGCTTGATTATGAGGGGTTTGAGATACCGGATGAATTTGTTGTCGGGTATGGTCTCGATTATGACGGATATTATAGAAATTTAAAAAAATATATGCACTGTGGAATTCGCAGATGATATTGACTTATCGGAGAATGATTAATGAATAACAGCTTTTACAAAAAATCTGGCACTGTGGCTTATCATAGCCTTTATTATGGTGTTTCTGTTCAACGTGATTAGCGGAACACAGGCAGCCAGACAGAATATCAGCTATTCTGAATTTTTAGATCAGGTAGCTGCAAATAACGTTCAGTCTGTAACTATTAAACAGAACAGAGTGAGCGGAATGTTTCTTGAAGGCGGACAATTCGAGACTTATAACCCTGACGATATGGAGCTTGTTAAGACTCTCAGGGAGAATAAGGTTCAGATAACTGCACTCCCACCGGACAGAAATCCGTGGTATATGCAGGTGCTTATCTCATGGCTTCCTATGCTTCTACTCATCGGTGTATGGATATTCTTCATGCGTCAGATGCAGGGGGGCGGAGGCGGAAAGGCTTTCAGCTTTGGTAAATCAAAAGCTAAGCTTCTGACTCAGGACCAGCATACCGTGACTTTCAATGACGTTGCAGGTATAGAAGAGGCGAAAGAGGAACTGGAAGAGATTATCGAGTTCCTTAAAGACCCTCAGAAGTTCCAGAAACTCGGCGGAAAGATACCTAAAGGTGTTCTTTTGGTCGGTCCTCCGGGAACAGGTAAAACACTCCTCGCACGTGCTGTTGCAGGTGAGGCCGGTGTTCCTTTCTTCTCTATATCCGGTTCTGATTTCGTTGAGATGTTTGTCGGTGTCGGAGCATCCCGTGTGCGTGACCTTTTCGAGCAGGGTAAAAAAGAGTGCTCCATGTATAATTTTCGTTGACGAGATTGATGCAGTAGGTCGTCACAGAGGTGCAGGTCTCGGTGGCGGACACGATGAGCGTGAGCAGACACTTAACCAGCTGCTTGTAGAGATGGATGGTTTCGAGTCGAACGAAGGGGTTATCCTCATCGCCGCGACAAACAGACCTGACGTTCTCGACCCGGCTCTGCTTCGTCCAGGGCGTTTTGACAGGCAGGTTGTAGTTCCTAGACCTGATATGGCAGGTCGTTTTGAGATACTTAAAGTACATTCCGCAAATGTAAAAAAAACCGATCCTGATACAGATCTTGAGATTATAGCTAAGGGAACACCCGGATATGCAGGTGCTGAGCTTGCCAACCTTGTTAATGAGGCGGCTCTCCTTGCGGCTAGAAAGAATCAAGAGACTGTTACTATGAAAGACTTTGAAGAAGCCAAAGACAAGGTTATGATGGGTAAAGAGCGTAGAAGCATGGCTATCAATGATGTTGAAAAAGAGAATACTGCTTATCATGAAGCAGGTCACGCCATAGTTGCTAAGCTTATCCCTGAGGCTGACCCTGTACATAAAGTGAGCATAATCCCAAGAGGGATGGCTCTCGGTGTGACAATGCAGCTCCCAGAAGATGACAGGCATATGTATACAAAAGAGTATATGGAATCCATGCTTGCCGTTCTTATGGGTGGACGTGTTGCGGAAGAGGTCATCTTTGACAGGCTTTCGACAGGTGCAGGTAACGATATTGAGAGAGCTTCTGATATAGCCCGCAAGATGGTTTGCAGCTGGGGTATGAGTAAGAAGATGGGACCTCTCGCTTATGGTAAAAAAGATGAGCAGGTCTTTCTGGGTAAAGAGATAGGTCATGCTCAGGACTATAGTGAGACTACTGCCGTGGCTATCGATGATGAAGTGAAAAACTTCGTTATGGATGGATACAACAGAGCCAGACAGATACTCGAAGACAACCTTGAGCTTCTGCATGGGGTTGCCAAACTGCTCCTTGAGAAAGAGACCATAGACGGTAAAGAGATAGATACTCTTATGGGTATCGAACCTGAGCCAGAAAAAAGAGCCGACTGAAGAAAAAAAAGCTGAAGAACCGACAATCGATGTAACAATCGAAGATGAGGAGAAGGAGACAGTCTGATCTGTTTTCGCTCTTTGATTCTTAACTTTAAAATATATAGAAAGCCGGCGTACATCTCGTACGCCCTTTCGCATTTGTGAGGGTGGCGATTTTAGTATCACGAGTTAAATCCTTTGCACTGGATAAACCGTTATTGATGGGGATTATGAATCTTACACCCGATTCATTCAGTGATGGCGGAAGATATAACTCTATTGACGGTGCTATCACAAGGATAGAGGAATTCCTTATCAAAGGGGTTGATATCGCTGACATAGGCGGTGAATCAACAAGACCCGGCTCTGACCCGGTCTCCTTTGAAGATGAGGTCAGCAGGGTTATACCTGCGGTTAAGCTCGCTACCGACAGCGGTTTGTTCGTTTCTGTCGATACGTCTAAGCCTGATGTTGCGAGACTTGCTTTGGAGAACGGAGCAGGTATGATCAACGATGTCACAGGCATGCGTGATGAGAGGATGAGAAAGATATGTGCAGAGCATGGATGTTGTGTATGTATAATGCATATGCTTCGTGAACCAAAGAGTATGCAAACCAGTCCAATATATAGGGATGTGGTTGAAGACGTTAAAAGATATCTGTTCGACATGGCGGATGCATGCATCAGAGACGGTATAAAAGAGGATGCAATATGTCTTGACCCGGGGTTTGGTTTCGGCAAGACACTTGAAGATAACTATCTGCTCCTTATGGAGCTTTCGAGATTTAAAGAGTCAGGGATGCCTGTATTGGCAGGTGTTTCGAGAAAGTCTATGATAGGCAGTGTTTTAAATAAGCCTGCCGATGAAAGACTTATTGGTACTATTGCCGCAGAAACTATAGCACTTATGAATGGTGCTGATATAATTAGGGCACATGATATTACAGAAACTGCCGATATGATAAACATATATCATATGGCGAAAAAAAAGGTGGTTGGCAGATGCTTGAACTGATTAAGTCAGTCGGTATTTTTTGATGTTATTGATATAGCGATCATCGGTTTCGTTATCTACAATATCCTTATGCTCATTAAAGGGACTCGTGCCTTGCCTATGATCATGGGGATTATGCTCCTTGTGCTGGTCTCCTTCGGTGCGAAGTTTCTTGGGCTAAAGACCACTAGTTGGGTTCTTAACAACTTCACAGGTTACCTTTTTTATAATTATCGTTGTACTCTTCCAGCAGGAGATCAGGCGTGCTCTTGCCTTCATAGGTGAAACAAAAGTCTTCGGTAGCTCCGCAAAGGCGAAGAGCGTTATTCTGGACGAAATAGTAAAAGCTGCCACAATCCTTGCCAACAGACAGATTGGTGCTCTCATTGTTTTACAGAGGGATACTGATTTGCTCAGTTTCTTAGATGATACAGGTCAAAAAACTTGACTGCCAGATTACCAGAGAGATACTTATAAGTATCTTCATACCTTATTCCCCGCTGCATGACGGTGCTGTTGTTATTACCAACGGTCGTATAGCCACAGCAGGAAGCATTCTGCCTCTCACCAGACAGACAGATTTGGGGAAGAACTATGGTACTAGACACAGGGCTGCTGTGGGTGTCACTGAAGAGACAGACGCCATAGCTATAGCCGTAAGTGAAGAGAAGGGTTCAATAACCGTAGCACAGAACGGTCAGCTCAGTGACGAGCTGGATGCTGATCAGCTTCGTGAAAAGCTTGAGGGGATTTTTTGGTAAAAAATAAGCAGTCCAGTGGTCTGTTTTCGGGGGTGAAGAATGCTAAATAATCTTCATCTTAAACTCCTCAGTATACTCATTGCTATATTATTGTGGCTTTCACTTGTTACAGGCGAGTTTCAGGAGATATCATTATATGTCCCAGTAAAACTGTCTAACATCCCTGAGGGATTTGTCGCCGTTACGGATGAACACCTTATAAATATCCATGCCAAAGGACCGAGGGCTCTGATAAGCGAAGAGAAATTCACTGATGTGAATATCGAGATCGATGTTTCTAAAATGAAACCCGGATATACTAACTCTATTATTAATGTTGAGAATATAAAGATTCCGCCCGGTATACAGGTGGTTGACATACAACCTGCGGCAATTGAGATCATAGTCGACTCACTCATCTTAAAGTCTATGAAGGTAGCTCCCACTTTTATAGGTGAACCTGCACTCGGATATAAGGTCGGCAGTGTTAATGTCTATCCTGAGAATGTTCAGGTTAAGGCTGCCGAATCAAAGATTGAAGATCAGACAACCGTAGAGACCCTCCCGGTTAATTTATCCGATAAGAGAGATCCTATAACATACAGCATAGGTATGAAGCAGTATGAAGGGATACAGGAATATCTGCCACCTCAGGTGGAGGTCTTTGTAGTGTTTAAAGAGGATATTCAGGAAAAAGTATTCGAAACAATAGAGGTCAGCCCCGTAGAGGTTGCCGAAGGGTTTGAAGCAAAAGTGGCAGATACTGTCACTATGACGATATCAGGCAGAGTAGACCTGTTGGAGAATGATTTCATAAAAAGCGAGCTTATGCCTTCCGTTGATTTAAGCTCCATTAGAACAAAAGGAAAATTCTTGAGAAAGATTAAAATAAATGACTCTAAGTTATTGAAGGTATTAAAAGTCGAACCTGACAAAGTTAGAGTAGAGGTAATTGATGAGGAAATACTTCGGAACTGACGGCGTTAGAGGGAAGGCAAACGAATTCCCTATGACGGCTACATTCGCACTCCGTTTAGGGCAGGCTGTTGCAAAACATTTTTCCAACGGCGGCAAAAAAGTACATAGAATAGTCATAGGCAAAGATACCAGAATATCCGGTTACATGTTCGAGAGTGCTCTTGTTTCAGGTATTACGTCAATGGGGCTCGATGCTGTTTTGGTGGGGGTTCTTCCTACGCCTGCTATAGCTTATATCACAAGGGGACTCAGGCTGATGCCGGTGTTGTTATATCCGCATCTCATAACGAGTATTGCGATAACGGAATTAAATTCTTTTCAGGTGACGGATTCAAACTGCCTGACGATGTAGAGCTTGAGATTGAACGTATTACCGAAGAGATGATCGAGAATAAAGAGATACCTATATCCAGCGAAAGGATAGGTAAAGCTTACAGAATAGACACTGCGATCGGCAGATATGTCGAGTTTTCTAAAAGCACATTTGATAAAGACATAGACCTGAAAGGCTTAAAGCTTGTGGTCGACTGTTCAAACGGTGCTGACTATAAAGTTGCTCCTATGGCTTTTGAAGAACTGGGAGCGAAGATACATGTTATAGGGAATGAGCCGAACGGTACAAATATTAATGCAGGCTGCGGCTCTGTATACCCTGAGGTCATGTGTGCAAAGGTTAAAGAGACCGGAGCTGACATAGGTATATCATTCGATGGTGACGGAGACAGAGTTATCTTTGCAGATGAAAATGGCGAGATAGTCGACGGTGATATCATAATGGGTATCTGTGCCAGATATATGAACAGTATCGGTCAGCTGAATAAAAACACTATGGTTGCCACAGTTATGAGTAACTACGGCTTTGAGAAGTCCATGGAGAAAGAGGGCGTAAAGCTTGTCCGAACAGACGTGGGTGACAGGTATGTGATGGCTGAGATGCTTAAGAACGGCTATAACCTCGGCGGTGAACAGTCGGGGCACATCATATTCAGTGATTTTAACACCACTGGTGACGGACTTGTCAGTGCCATGCAGCTTTTGAAGGTTATCGTCAGGAGCGGTCAGCCCCTTAGTGAGTTAAAGAAGTTTATCACTCTTTATCCTCAGGTTCTTAAGAACTTTATGGTAAAGAATAAAATATCGCTGGACAAGCTGAGTAAGACCTCGGCAGAAATAGCGGCTGTTAATAAAGAGCTTGAGGGGACAGGGCGTGTCCTTGTTAGGTATTCAGGCACAGAGAATAAACTGCGTGTCATGCTGGAGGGTGAAGACCTCGACAAGATTACTGAATATGCTGAAAAGATAGGCGGTATCGCAGTTAAAGAGATAGAGGAGTTGTCTTAACAATGGTAAAACTTGGTGTAAATATCGATCATGTTGCCACAGTGAGACAGGCTAGGCTTGCCACTGAACCCGACCCTATACATGCCGCAGTTCTGGCAGAGCTCGGCGGTGCTGATCAGATAACAGTTCATCTGCGTGAGGATAGAAGACATATCAACGACAGAGATGTAAAAAAAATCCTGCGTGAAACCATAAAGACAAAGCTGAATCTTGAGATGGCATGTACTGATGAGATGGTGAAGATAGCTCTGGATGTAAAGCCCGATATGGTTACGCTTGTCCCTGAAAAGAGAGAAGAGCTTACAACTGAAGGCGGATTAGATGTTATTAAGAATTTCGAATCTATAAAGCAGGCTACAGAAACTCTCAGGTCTGCAGGAATATTCGTGAGCCTGTTTGTAGACCCTGAGTTCTCTCAGACAGAGGCAACGGCTAAAACAGGTGCTGAGGCTGTTGAGATACACACAGGGGCTTATGCAGATTCAACCGGTTCAAAACAGCTTGCAGAACTTGCAAGAATCATAGATGCAAGTGCAAAAACACGTGAGCTGGGTCTGGTACTGAATTCAGGGCATGGTCTGAACTACCGCAATACTGCCGAGATTGTAGCTATCCCCGGGATGAATGAAGTCAACATTGGTCATTCTATTGTCGGACGTGCGATCTTCGTGGGGATGGAGAGGGCTGTTGCGGATATGAAAGAGATTATACATAAGGCATTGATGGATGCTAGGGTGTGACCTTATAGAGATAGACCGAATCAAAGCTTCTGTTGAAAAATATGGAGAGCACTTTATTAAAAGGATTCTCTCCAGTCGTGAAATCGACATCTATAATAAACGAAATGGTAATGTTAGCTTTTTTTGCCGGTAGGTTTGCGGCAAAGGAGTCCATATCTAAATCCCTTAAGACAGGGATAGGGAAATTTTCTTTTACAGATATTGAGATACTAAATGACAATGCAGGTGCTCCTGTTGTATATTTGTGCGGTGAACTGCGTGAGGATATACAGGTCAGCATCTCACACAGCCAGACACATGCGATGGCCGTAAGTATGATTGTGAGGTAATTATGAGTATTGTTGTAATACCGGCAAGGTATGCATCCACGAGACTTCCGGGGAAACCGCTTAGAAAGATCAAAGGTGTCCCTATGATTCTCAGGGTTGCTGAGAGATGTATGAAATCCAAAGCGGACAGAGTTGTTGTCGCCACTGATTCAGAAGAGATTATGCTGGCTTGTGATGTTATCGAAGGATTGGAGTCCACTATGTCTTCACCCGATATTCAGTCAGGGACAGACAGAGTCGCCGTGGTCTCAAAGTTTTCTCTCGATGATATAGTAATAAATGTTCAGGGGGATGAACCCTTTATCGACCCTGAGCTTATCAACGCTTTAATAGACGATCTTGAGCAAAACCCTGATGTCAAAATGAATACGGCAGCCTGCACATTTGGAGAGGATGAAGACCCTTCCGATATTAACTCCGTGAAGGTGACCATGGATAAAAATGGGAAAGCCCTTTATTTCTCCAGATCACTCATTCCCAATGACAGGGACGGTGTGGGTAATGTAGAATATTATAAGCACATAGGTATATACGGGTTCAGGAGAGATTGGCTTCTGGAATATGCCGAAATGGAGCAGACTGCACTTGAAAAAGCAGAGAAGCTTGAGCAGTTACGTGCACTTGAGAACGGGATCGGGATTAAAGTGCTGAAAACACAATATAAGCCTGTATCAGTCGATACAGAAGAAGATTTAATAAAAGCTGAAGAAATTATTAACGGGATGGTCTGATGGCAAAGTTTGTTTTTTACTACCGGCGGAGTTCTATCATCACTTGGAAAAGGGATTACCGCAGCATCGCTTGGTGCACTGCTTGAATCCAGAGGTTACAAAGTAACCATAAAAAAAATACGACCCATATTTGAATGTTGACCCGGGAACTATGAGTCCTTTCCAGCATGGAGAGGTTTTTGTTACCGACGATGGTGCTGAGACAGACCTTGATCTCGGTCACTACGAAAGATACCTTAATACAAACACCTCTAAAGTGAGCAATATCACCGCAGGGAAGATATATAAATCAGTTTTGGATAAAGAGCGTAACGGTGATTATCTCGGCGGTACTGTTCAGGTTATCCCTCATATCACTGATGAGATAAAAGAGAATATAATGAAGAAAGCCGACGACTATGACATAGTTATAGTGGAGATCGGCGGAACTGTCGGTGACATTGAGTCACTCCCGTTTCTTGAGGCTATCAGACAGTTTAAATATGACATTTGCGAAGAGGATGTGTGTTATGTACATCTTACTCTTGTCCCATATATTAAGTCTGCGGGAGAGCTTAAAACCAAACCTACGCAGCACTCGGTTAAGACTCTGCGTGAGATAGGTATCCAGCCCGACGTACTTGTATGCAGATCGGAATATCCTATAGATGACGACATGAAAAAAGAAGATAGCACTGTTTTGTAATGTATCTAAAGATGCGGTTATCAACGCTCTGGATGCTAAAACAATCTATGAAGTGCCTATCATGATGCGTGAAGAAGGGATAGCGGCACTTGTCCTTAAAAAAGCTGAACATGGACGAAAGAGTTTCCGACATCAGCAAATGGGAAGAGATAGTTACCCGTATTAAAAAAAACCTGAAGGCGAGGTTACTATCGCTCTTGTGGGTAAATATGTTGATCTTAAAGATGCATATATCAGTATTAACGAAGCCCTTATACATGGGGGTATAGCCAATAAACTTAAAGTCAATGTCAAGCGTATAGATGCAGAAAAAACTTGAAAACGGTGTTAAGCCTGACGAGTATTTCGAAGATGTAGACGGTATCCTTATCCCTGGCGGATTTGGAGAAAGAGGGGTGGAAGGTAAGATCAGAGCTGTCAAATTTGCCAGACTCAAAGATATCCCTTGTTTCGGTATATGTCTAGGACTACAGTGTATTGTTGTGGAATTCGCCAGAAACGTACTTAAGCTTGAAAATGCTAACAGTGTGGAGTTTGATGAAAACACTCCTCATCCTGTTATCGACTATATGAATGAGCAGAAGAGTATCACTCAGATGGGTGGTACTATGCGTCTCGGTGCTTACGACTGCACATTGGATGAAGACAGTACTGCTTTTAAGGCGTATGGAAGCAAATTGATATCCGAGCGTCACAGACACAGACTCGAGTTTAATAATGATTACAAAGAGGCTATCACGTCCAGCGGACTCTCAATGATCGGTGTTAATGAGGAAAGAGGGCTTGCTGAGATATTTGAGCTTAAATCGAATAGATGGTTTCTTGGATGTCAATTCCATCCTGAATTCAAATCCAAACCATTTTTCCCGCATCCGCTTTTCAGCAGTTTTATAAGTGCGTCGTACAAATATAAATTAGATAAAACCCCTGACGATACGGAGTAAAATCTGTGACTGAAAATAACAAGATAGATGTACTGCAAATAGGAAAAAAACACCTTTCAGATAGAGATCGATGCCATGCATCAGGTGAAAGATAGACTGAACGGCAGTTTTGTCGAGGCTGTTGAAGCCTTGATGGAGTGCCATGGACGTGTGATTGTCACCGGTATGGGGAAATCAGGCATTATCGGCCGTAAGATTGCGGCAACTCTATCCAGTACAGGGACGCCTTCACTCTTTATGCATCCTGCGGAAGGGCTTCACGGGGATCTTGGGATGATGGTAAAAGGTGACATATGTATTGCCATTTCTAACAGTGGTGAAACCGCAGAGATAGTGACACTGCTTCCGCTTATCAAAAGGTTCAACATCCCTCTGATAGCTATAGTGGGTAAAGCGGGTTCGACACTTCATCAAAAGAGCGACATATTTCTTGATGCTACAGTATCGAAAGAGGCCTGCACACTTAATCTTGCACCGACAGCAAGCACTACTGTTGCTCTCGCACTGGGGGGACGCTCTGAGCGTTGCTCTTCTTGAAAGACGTGGATTCAGAGCTGAGGATTTTGCCATGTTTCATCCGTCGGGTGCTCTTGGTAAACAGCTCCTTATGCGTGTTGAAGACCTTTATCACACAGGTGACAGTGTTCCTGTTATCAATGAAAATATGAGTGTGTCAGATGCTCTTTTTTGTTATGAGTGATAAAGGGTTCGGCTGTACGGCAATTGTCGATGATAATAATAAATTAAGCGGCATTATCACCGATGGCGACCTGCGTCGTGGACTTGAAAAAATATAATGATATTTTTGATAAGAAGATTAAAGAGATAGGAACTAACTTTCCTAAATTGATAGATAAAAAAAGCTCTTGCAGCGAAAGCACTTCATATAATGGAAGAGCACTCGATAACATCTCTGTTTACAGTTGACGAGAATGACGCCCCTGACGGAATAATGCATCTGCACGATCTTCTGCGTGAAGGTATCGTATGATAAAGCTGCTTATACTTGACGTTGACGGTGTATTGACCGACGGCGGCATTATTTATGACGAAAACGGTTTAGAGACCAAGCGTTTCAACGTTAAGGATGGTCTGGGGATCAAAACTGCCCAGAAAGCAGGGTTGGAGTTTGCAATCATATCAGGCAGAAAGTCAAAAGTTACTGATCTTCGGATGAATGAACTGGGTATAAAACATGTCTACACTGGTGTCAAAAAATAAACTGGAGTGTTATGAAGGTCTGATAGCCGAGATGGGGCTGAAAGATGAAAATGTTGCCTATATCGGTGATGATTTAAACGACATGGCTCTTTTGCAGCGTATAGGCTTATCTGCTACAGTTGCAGACAGTTTTAGCTATATCAAAGAGAATGTTGACTTCATCACAACCAGAAAAGGCGGAGATGGAGCTGTCAGGGAGTTTATCGAAGAAATCCTTGAAAGAAACGGTCAATGGTCAGAAATAAAAAACTCATTCTTTTCATAACATCTTTACTGTTGATACTGGCAGTTTATTCATTCTTTAAAAAAAGATAATGAAGGGATGAAGATAAGTGTCAAAAAGAATGAGATAATAATCGATAATTTCGAAATGGCAAAGGTTGTTGATAACAAAAATAACTTTTATAAGATAAATGCCAAAAAAGCTGTAATTAACAGGTCTGCTAAGGTAGCAGATTTGCAGGACTTTACACTGGTTTATAAGAAGGGTGAAACTGATCTTGCTGCAAAAGCAGATAAGGGGACTCTGGTAGACGAGGTAAAGGTTGATGTCGCTGGGAAAATCATAGGAACAGTGAATGAGCTTGCTTTTGAAACGGATAACAATGGCACATTCCATTATGATTTTGATACAAGTATCGGTGTAATGACAGGAAATGTAGTTGTTAATAATGTGGAAGGGACTATTTTAGCTGATAAGGCAACTATTTATCAAAATGAGAATAGTGTGGAGTTTAATGGAAATGTTAAAGTTATATACAAAAAAAACTAAATTCATCATAGCGGTAATGCTGATCGCTATCCCTTTATCTGTCTTCTCTGCGGAGCAGAAGAAGGAAGAGCAGCCGATACAGATAGAAGCTGATAATATGAAATATTACGGCGAAAAAAAACAGATGTCTGAGTTTAAAGGTAACGTTATCGTTATCAAAGACGGGATGAAGATGACCTCTGATGAGATGGATGTTTTTTTTACTGAGGCAAGGGAAGTAAAAGAGATTTTCAGCAAAGGTAATGTTAAAATAGAGAAAGAAGGATTGTTGGCACTTGCAGGTAAAGCGAGAATTTTTCAGTTGGAGCAGAAGATAGTTCTGACTGAGAATGCACGGGTCTGGCAAGGGGATAACTATCTGGAGGGTGACAAGGTTACTCTCTTTAATGAGACGGATAAGCTTTTTGTGGATAAAGGTGATAAAGACAAACGAGTTAAGATCATTCTAACACCGCAGAAGGAGAAATAAGCAGTTGGCACTGAAAGCAGAAAACTTAGTTAAAATATATAAAAAAACGCACCGTAGTAGAAAATGTGAGTATCGAAGTTCAAAAGGGCGAAATAGTAGGTTTGCTAGGTCCTAACGGAGCAGGTAAGACCACAACATTTTATATGATTGTCGGGCTGGTAAAGCCTGACGGCGGATCAGTATTTCTCAATGGAGATGATATCACAACAAGCTCGATGCACAAACGGTCACTGGGTGGGATTGGTTATCTTCCGCAAGAACCATCTGTTTTTTCGCAAGATGTCTGTGTATGATAACATATATGCTGCTCTGGAACTTAAATTCAATGATAAGAGCCTTATAAAAGAGAAGACAGAGAGACTCATCGAGAGCTTTGGTCTTCAGAAGGTCGTTAATTCCATGGGTTACGCTCTTTCGGGCGGAGAAAGAAGGCGGGTGGAGATAGCCAGATGCATGTCGGGTGAGCCGGAAGTTATACTTCTTGACGAGCCTTTTTCCGGTATTGACCCCATATCTGTTACCGATATCCAGAACATGATTTTTGCACTCAAAGACATGGGGATAGGCGTTCTTATTACTGACCACAATGTGCGTGAAACACTTAAAATAACAGACCGGGCATATATCATCGCTGATGGAAATGTTCTGACGGAAGGTTCACCTTCAGCTATAGTTGAGAATCAGCAGGTGATTGAAAGATACCTTGGCAAGGACTTTACACTTTGAAAGGCGGAAGGCTTAACCTCGAAATAAGCGGAAAACTTTCTCAGAAGCTGCACATAACACCGCAGATGAAGCAGTCTTTGTCCATATTGCAAATGCCCATTACGGAGCTTTTGCAGGAGCTGAATACATTTATAACCGAAAACCCTGTCCTTGAAGAGACGGAGCAAGAACCCGAAGAGCCGAAAGAGGACAAGCCGGAAGAGCCTGAAAAGGCTGAAGAGAAAGATACTAAGGATGATCTGCTTAATGAGGATCTGGAAAAGATAGACTGGGACGAACTCTACAGAGATTCTGGAGAGATATCGTTCAGACCGAGTGATGACGAAGGTTATGATTTAGAAAAGTTTGTCAGTGGTCAGGACAATCTATTCGGGCATCTGATGTATCAGCTTAAGGTCACCGGGTGCGATCCTGATGTGATAAAAGCCGGTGAATATATTATAGGAAGCCTATCGGACGAAGGGTATTTCGATCTGGAGTTTTCCGAAGTCGCGGAAGAGACGGGAGTTGATGAAGCAACAGTAAAAGAAGCTCTTGCACTGATACAGACCTTTGAACCTGCAGGCATAGCAGCGACAAGCCTCAGAGAGTGTATTGCTATGCAGCTTGCTCAGTTTGATGTTGAGCAGGTATATGTTGATCTGGTTGCCGAACTGCTTGAAAATCATGAGAAAGAGCTCATAGCGTTCAGATACGATGATATACGGGACAGCCTATGCATAGAGAGGGATACGTTTGATTATATGCTGTTTCTTATCCGCAAAACCGACCCCAAACCCGGTCTTAGTTTTTCAAAAGATTCCAATCATTCTGTTACCCCCCGATGTGTATATCGTAAAGAAGGATGGAGAGTACGACATCATCCTCAATGAAGACGGTATGCCCACTCTGAGGATGAACAGTTATTATATGAGTCTTCTGAAAAACAAAGAATTGGACGAAACGACCAAAGAGTATATCGAAGAAAAAAGTTAAAAAATGCAATCTGGCTAATTAAAAGTCTTAACAAACGTCAGAAAGCAATATATAAAGTAGTAAAGGTACTTACAGAAGTTCAGGCAGAATTTCTGGAACATGGGGTTAATTATCTAAAACCACTAAAATTGAAAGACGTAGCCGATGTTACGGAACTTCATGAATCCACTGTCAGCAGAGTTACCGCAGGTAAGTATGCTATGACAGAGCAGGGGCTCTTTGAGCTGAAATCGTTTTTCGTAAAAGGGCTGGATACCGACGACGGGGATATGTCCACCCAGAAAGTGAAAAAAAATATGATCAAAGAGATTGTGGAATCGGAAGATATTGAAAAACCATTCAGTGACCAGAAGATAGTCGAGCTTTTGAACGGTAGGGGGATCAAAATTGCCCGCAGAACCGTTGCGAAGTACAGGGATGAAATGAACATCCTTACTAAATCACAACGTAAACGAAGCAGGAGGTAGGCATGAACATACAAATTACAGCCAGAAACATTGATTTGACAGATGCTATTAGAAGTTACGCTGAGAAGAAGGTTTCTAAGCTTGAGAAATACTTTGACCATATAACAGAAGCTAGTGTACTTCTTGAAGTACAGAAGAACGTTCATATTGTTGAAATTTTACTCTCGGCTAAAGGCGTATTTATGAAGGGACTCGAGAAATCAGAGGACCTTTATGCATCAATCGATCTCGCATCAGACAAGATCGAAAAAACAGTTGGTTAAATACAAAGAGAAGCTTAAAGACAAAAAAAATCCACGACAAAGACTATGAGACACCTCTTAGACTGAACGTACTCGACTCTCAGTCTGTGGAAGATAGTGAAACAAGAGTAATCATCTCTAAGGATATTCCTGTTAAACCTATGGATCCTGAAGAGGCAGTTATGCAGATGGATCTTCTTAATAAGTCTTTCTTTGTTTTCAGAAACTCTGACACAAACGAAGTCGCTGTTGTTTATCAGCGTGATGATGGAAACATTGGACTCATCGAGTCCTAAGAGGCATAAAAAAGAATGGAACTGTCTGAACATATTGACGAAAATAGTATTATAAGCATCTCCTCCGACACTAAAGAGGGAGTTCTTAAAGAGCTTGTGGATGCTTTAGTAAAAAATGGTAAGATTAATAACCCTGAAGTCGCTCTCTCCTCATTGCTGGAGAGAGAGGCTCTGGGCAGTACAGGTGTGGGTGAGCAGGTTGCGATCCCTCACGCTAAGATGAAAGAATTAGATGACGTAGCTATCCTTGTGGGTATATGCAGAGAAGGTATAGAATTTGGTGCATCCGACGGAGCTCCGGTGAAGATTTTTTTTCCTTCTGATAGCACCCGAAAAACAGATGAACCTGCACCTTAAAACTTTGGCACGTATAAGCAGACTGATAAAACTGACTGATTTCAAAAATAAAGTTTTAGAAGGTGATATGAGTGCTGCTGAAGTCAGCAAGGTATTGAAAGAGGAGGAAGCCCGACTCTAATGAACAGAGTGCCTGTAACCGATCTTCTGGGTGAGGATGCAAAACATCTGCACCTGAAGCTTCTATACGGTAAACAACACTTAAAAGACAGGTACATTGATAGTCATAGAATACAGAAACCGGGACTCGCCCTCGCTGGATTTGCTGATCATATCCATGGCGGTCGGGTTCAGGTTCTGGGAAATACCGAAGTGTCCTATCTCTGGACACTCAAACCTGCCCAAAGGTTCGACTCCATACATAAGCTGTGTAAAAAAAAGGACATCAGCTGTTTCCTTATAACCAAAAATCTTCATCTCCCCATAGAGCTGTTGAATGCCGCAAGGCATGTCGGCGTTCCGCTGTTTAAAACCGATCTGCCGAGTTCTGAAGCTATAGAAGGCATAATGTCTTATCTGGAGGAAAAACTCGCTCCTGAGACGAATTGTCACGGCGTATTCATGGATATATTCGGTGTAGGCGTGCTGATAACAGGACGCAGCGGTATAGGGAAGAGCGAATGTGCCGTAGAGCTGATTAAACGGGGTCACAGGCTTGTTGCTGATGACGCTGTTTTGTTCAGAAGGATACAGGAATATCTGGAGGGGCAGAGCTCTGACCTGCTCAGATATCATATGGAAGTTCGCGGGCTGGGGATTATCAACATTAAAGATATGTTCGGTGTTACAGCCATCAGACAACGGAAAAAGCTTGAGCTGGTGGTTGAATTTACTGACTGGGATAATGAAGCCAGCTACGACAGGCTGGGGCTGGACGATAACACGGAAGAGATACTGGCTCTTAAAGTGCCTAAGATACTTCTGCCGCTCAGTGCAGGTCGGAATATGGCTGTTATCGTTGAAGTTGCGGCACGTAATCATCTGCTGAAGATAATGGGGTATGACTCTGCCAAGGCCTTTTCCGAGAAACTTTTGGCGACAATGAACCCTTCGGCAGCATTAGAGAGGACAAATACAAAAGACAATAGTATTATCAGAAGGAAGAGTGTGGAGTAATCATGAAAGGATTCAGCAAATCACTTGTTGTGCTCACCGGTCTTTCCGGAGCAGGTAAATCTATTGCAGCCTCCACTATGGAGGATCTGGGCTACTATACCATAGACAATCTGCCTTTGATGCTTTTTGACAAACTTGTAGAGCTTATGGTCAATTTTGAAAATGATCTCCATAAGGTTGCTCTTGTGATAGATTCAAGAAGCAAAGATATCAACTCCGTCTTAGATAAAATCTCTCAGCTCAAAGATAAATATGAAGCGAAGATAGTCTTTATTCATGCCAGTGAGGATGTTATCCTTAAGAGGTATAAAGAGACCAGAAGAAAACACCCTATGGGTGAAAACCTTATGGACGCTATCACGTCAGAGCGTAATATGCTTTTGCCTGTCAGGGAGCATGCGGATTTATCAATTGATACGTCTCAGCTCAATGTACATCAGTTGAAGGCGAGGCTGGAGGATGCCTTTTCCGAAGGTTCTGATGCGGAAATGATTATTACTATTCAGTCATTCGGTTTTAAGTATGGACTGCCGCAGGATTCGGACTTGGTTTTTTTTGATGTGAGGTTTTTTTTGAAAAATCCATACTTTGTGGAGGAACTCAGGGACATGACAGGGAAGGACGAGATTGTCAGAGATTATGTCTTTTCCGATACGGCAGCTAAAAAGTTTCTGAAAAAATTAAAGGATTTACTGGGATTTCTTATCCCTAACTATATACGCGAAGGTAAAAAGTTTCTTACAATCTCCATTGGCTGTACCGGCGGTAAGCACCGCTCAGTAGCTAATGTGGAGTTTATGGCGGAGTATCTTGAAAAGAAGACAACCCATAAAGTAAATACAAGACATAGGGACATAGACAGGTGATCAAATGATCGGAATTATACTGGTTACGCATGGTTCGTTCGGTTCGGAGCTTATAAAAAACTGCGGAGATGATAGTCGGCAAGCAGGATCATATAGAAACAATATCAATGCAGGAGGGCTCGTCACTGGCAAATATTGCCGATGAAATCGAGGTCTCGATTGAAAAGTATGCTGAGACGGGTGCAATTGTTTTCACGGATATGTTTGGCGGAAGCCTTCAAATATTTCTATGGCTTATCTTGGGGCAAAGAATGTTGAGGTCATATCAGGTGTAAACTTACCTATGCTGATTAAAGCTTTCAGCGTCAGGAAAGAGAATAAATCCTTATCCGCCATATGTGAAGATTGTGCAGAGTCAGGAAAATCAAGTATAATTATTGCAGGACAGTTGTTACAAGGTAAATCATGAAAAAAAATAATCTTTCGTGTAGACGACAGGCTCATCCACGGGCAAGTTATCGAAGGATGGGTAAAATACTTTAAGATCAATCACGTCATTCTTGTCAGTGACAGGGTGAAAGGTGACCCGCTGCAAACCATGATATATGGTAGTTCGCTCCCCCCCCGGAACTGAACTGACTATATGTACTATGGCTGAGTTTCTGACTACTTTCAGTTTTAAAAGATACAATAAAGATTATGTGCTGATACTCGTAGAGTCTATAGACGACCTGTATGAAGCAAAAGATATGCTCAGTGATGATGTTTATATCAATATAGGCTGTGTTGCCTGCAGAGAGCATAAGATAGAGGTTTCAAATACAGTCTTTCTTAATCCTGAAGAGATAAGCAAAGTCTGTCAGATAAGAGATGACTATGAAGTATTTATACACAAAGTTCCATGGGAAACCAGCGTGGAGATACGCAATTTTACAGACCTTTTGGAGGGTAATCTGTGACATTTGTCCTTGCAGCAATGTTTGCGGGTCTGATTTCTGTGGACAGGTTCGCGGCTTTCAACCTTATGCTGTCCAGACCTATAGTTGTTGCTCTTATTCTTGGCTTGATCTTCGGTAATCCAGATGAATGTTTTTTTTATATCGGCTTGGTTTTCGAAGCGGTAGGGCTTATAGATGTCCCTTTCGGAACTCGTATCCCCAAAGAGGACTCTTTCGGGACTTTTGCGGCATGTACTCTCTTTGCTGTTTTACCTATTGAGCATGCGGATGAATTTGTTCTGGGTTTTTTTACTTTCTATACTTTTCATGTTTCCTGTCACACTTTCATGCTCAGTCGGCAGAACAATAAATAAAAAAACTTTTCCTGTGGCAGCATAAAAAAAGGGAAGGTCAATACAGAGTTACTGCTCTTTCTGGGGCTGATGGTCGCATTTATCCGTGGTGTTGTCGTTTACGGGCTCGGGACAGGGTTGATATATCTGATATATAACCATGTACACGGCTATCTTGGTAAGCATATCAACCTTTTACTCTTTTCAATCATGATATTTACTTTCCTTTCGGGATACGTGCTTAGGTTTCTTTCCGTAAGGTCAATTGCGAAATATATAATGTTTGCGTGCGGACTATTAGCAGGGTGGGTGATGCTATGAAGCTGATATGGCTCGCACTGAAAAGTCTTTTTTTTATCAGTCAAACCTCAACCATGAAAATATGCAGGGGACAGGCTTCTCGTTTATGATTAAGTCTGCTGCCAAGGCGAAAGGCGTGGAACTGGATGAGGCGACTTTGTTTAATGAAACGTCATATTTTCACACGCACCCTTATCTTGCTAACTTTATTTTAGGTATGTGGGTAAAGGAATATGAAAAGGGCGGACAGCCGGATTTTTTTTATAAGAAGGTTTATTCGTCAGCTTTCGGAGCTCTCGGTGACAGTTTTTTTCTGGCATTCGCTCAGACCTTTATGCTTTATCGTTGCTGCTATTCTGGGGTATCACTCACCCATTGCAGGTCTTATAGCGTATCTGGGTTTGTATAATATGTTCAGCCTCACGTTCAGATTTGCAGGGTTTCCGATAGGTTATAAGCTGGGGCGTGATGTAATAGTTTTTTTTTAATAGGATAAGTTTCAATAAATGGTCTTCATATTTAGATAATGTCTCGACTTTTTTTGTTGGGTTTCCTGCTCTCATTTTTAGTCAAAGAGAGTGTGGGTTTTAACCCTCTGGTCCTTGGTGTTTTAACGGTTTATCTGCTGATAGGGCTTGCGTTAGCACGAAAGCTTGATATCGTTTTCGGGTTAGTGGGGATGTTATTTGTTACGGGGTTTTTTTCTTTATTTTACAGGAGTATAGCTTTGGGAGTTAAAGAAGAGGTTAATATTATTAATGAACTGGGGATGCACGCAAGAGCCGCGGGTGCTTTTGTGAAAATGTCGGAGAAATTTAAATCTGACATCAAAGTCTCCAAAGATGGTATGGACGTGAACGGTAAGAGTATTATGGGGCTGATGATGCTGGCAGCCAGTAAGGGATCTACTATCACGTTAAAGATATCAGGTGAAGATGAACAGGATGCGTTTAATGCATTAAAAGGACTTATTGATAACAAGTTTGGTGAAGAGCGTTGAAAAAAACTTAGTGGGATTCCTTCGAGTGATGGTATATCTATAGGGCGTTGCTATGTGCTTGACAGGCAGAAAATACAGGTGCGTCATTACTTCATATCAAACGAAGAAGTTCCATTAGAGATAGCCAGACTACAAAAGAGTGTTGCCGAGACAGCAGATTTCATAAACACGTCCAAATCTATTAGTGAGGATTCTTTAACTGAAGAGCATTCATTCATATTCGATGTTTACCTCATGCTTCTAAGGGACAATATGCTCATAGGGGAAGCGGAGGAGACTATATCAAAGATGCTGGTCAATGCTGAATATGCACTTAGCCTTGCATGTGCTAAACTTATGGCACAGTTTGAAAAATCGGATAATGAATATCTCCGCGAAAGAAAATCAGATATCAACCATATAGTCCAGAAGGTTCTCAGATTTATGAGCGACGAAGAGATGGACACAGTCCTTGATGCTGAAAATGCCGATATTATCATTGCACACGACCTGACACCATCCGACACCTCGCAGATGACCAAGAAGAATATCAAAGGTTTTGCTACGGATTTAGGCAGCAGAACTTCACATACATCTATTCTGGCGAGATCGCTTGGCATTCCTGCTGTGGTTGGGCTGGAGGATATCGCATCTGCCGTACAGGACGGCGACCTTGTTATCATAGATGGTTTCGAAGGGGTTGTTATAGTCAATCCTGACGAAGAGACTCTTAATAGTTATAAACATAAAGACAGCCGCTATAGTGATTATGTGGACGAGCTCTCTAAGCTTAAGGATGAGCAGTCTGCCACAAAGGACGGCACGAGAATATATACATACAGCAATGTGGAGCTGAACGAAGAACTACACCTGTCAGAGATTTATAATCATGACGGGGTAGGGCTGTATCGTACAGAATATATCTATATGACTCACGGAGATGTAAGCGAGGAACAGCAATACTCTATACTGAAAGAGGCGGCTGAGCTTAATACGGGATTGCCCATAGTCGTGAGGACATTTGATCTGGGGGGGGCTGAGAAGCTGTCGAAATATATGCCTCATCCTGATGAGCAAAACCCTGCTATGGGGCTTCGGGCGATCAGATACTCGCTTAAATACAGTGAATTCTTTAATAAGCAGTTAAGGGCTATCCTTCGTGCATCCGTACACGGGGATATACGGATTCTATTCCCTATGATATCGGGGATGGAGGAGTTTTATAAGTGTAAGGCATCTCTCGATCTTGCTAAAGCTGAGCTGAGGGCTGAGAATATCGAGTTTAATGACGATATAAAGATAGGGGTCATGATGGAGCTCCCTTCTCTGGCTGTTATCAGTGATATTATAGCCACAGAGGTAGACTTCTTTAGTGTCGGAACTAACGATCTGATCCAGTATACCCTTGGTATAGATAGAAATAATGAATTTGTAGCTTACCTTTACAGACCGTCGCACCCTGCAATACTCCGAACCCTGAAAAGGATTATAGAGAGTGCAAGGGATGCAGGGATAGAGTGTACCGTATGCGGTGAAATAGCAGGTGAGCCTAAATACATACCTTTCCTGCTGGGGCTTGGCTACAGACACCTGAGTATGAGTCCTGCTCTCCTTTTGAAGGCTCGTATGATAATCCGTGCTCTGGACATGTCTGATTGCGAGGAGCTCGTCGAAGAGCTGTCTCAAATCAAGATCGCAAGGCTTGCAGAAGAGCGTGTCGAAAAAAAATTTATAGATGAGAAGTGTTCAAACGTTTATTTCCATTAATATCTTTACAATTATATGCTGGAAATATCTCATCTAACTATGTATAATCCACTCACTTGAGAGGGAGTTATTATGCCGTTTCGTAATCAAATGAATATAGCAAACAAGATAACACTGGCTCGGATAGCTTTTGTTCCTGTATTTGTGGTACTGCTTTATTTTGATAGGTACTGGACAAATATAGCGGCAACAGTTATTTACACCATCACAGCACTTACTGACCTGCTTGATGGCTATTTAGCCCGCAAACATGATATAGTCACGGATCTTGGTAAAATACTCGATCCTGTGGCAGATAAAATATTAGTTACGGCGGCACTTGTTCTGCTTGTTGAAATGGGCAGGCTCGGTGCAGTTGTTGTTATAATACTGATAGGAAGAGACCTGTTGATCGGGGCTCTTAGAAATGTTGCCGCCAGCAAAGGGACTGTTATCGCAGCCGGAGCAGGCGGTAAGATAAAAAACTGTCTTTCAGATGATTGGCGTAGGCATGATTATCTGGAAGAATGAACTGTTAGGCATTAATATTCTGCTTTTCGGTCAATTAATAGTTTATGCATCGGTGATTCTGTCTCTGCATTCCGGCTGGGTTTACTTCCAGAACTATGCGGAAACAGAAAAAACAGCTGCAAACCACGGAAGATGAATAATATAATTACAGCACATTGCACTGGTTACAATGATACGGCGTTGCCAGAGTTGATAGACAGTTATTTCAGAAACGAAGCAGAGAGGCTCAAAGGGGCTAAGCTTATCCTAATAAAGCCAAACCTTCTTTCTGCGACCCCGCCTAACATGGCAGTGACCACACATCCGGATTTCGTTAAAACAGTAATCAATAAACTCAAAGAATACACAGAAGCCGAGCTTTGGCTCGGAGACAGTCCAGGTGCAAATTTTATCAGATATGACAAGGTTCTGGAAATCACGGAGATAGGCAGAGTCGCGCAGGAGTGCGGAGTTAAAGTTGTCCGTGTGGAGAGCTTTGAACCTGTCAGTAAAGATGGTTTTATATACTCGTCACTGGCTGATGAAGTGGATATCATACTAAACCTTGCGAAACTGAAGACTCATTCCCTTACGGGGCTTACATTGGCAGTGAAGAATCTTTTCGGGCTTGTCCCGGGTACTGCAAAAGTCGGCTACCATAGAGATTACCCTGTTGATACCTTGCTTGGAGAACAGATTTATAAGTATTTCTCGGTTCTCGGTGATAAGACGATGAATATCATCGACGGGATATTGGCACACGAAGGGGACGGACCGTCCAAAGGGACACCTATAGAGCTTGGTATCGTAGCTGCATCAAGCGATGCTGTGGGGCTGGATATTGCAGTCACACGTATGGTAGGGTTCAAAGACGATTTTTTGCCTAACCAGCAAAGCGGCAATAGACAGCGGCTATGACAAGAGCCACATAGAAATACCTGAGACGAATGTTCCTCTCTTAAAACTCCCTATGTCTAAGAAACTGCTTCTGCCTGCATTTATAAAGAGGCTGGTTGCTGAGCAGGTATACGTCAAACCAAGAATTCTCAATGAAAAAATGTATAAAGTGTATGCTCTGCGTAAAGAGCTGTCCCGTGGATGCCATATCTATGGTTAACGATTATCCTTTTGTAAATAAAAAAGAAATGTATAGAATGTTTTTGCTGTCACGAGGTATGCGAGTCTGACTCTATCGAGCTGGACAGGTCGTGGCTGCATAAGGTAATGGTGAAGAAATGACGGAACTTTATATTTTTTGTACTTTGTTACAACCTTGGTTCTATCCCGACGGCATATATTCTGGCTCTTAAGCTTAAAGGGATAGATATCCGTACAGTCGGCAGCGGAAATGTCGGTGCGAGCAACGCTGGCAGAGTCCTTGGCAAATTCGGCTTTTTTTACAGTTTTATTAATCGACACCCTGAAAGGTTTTATACCCGTATTTCTACTTATGCATTGGTATGGTGAGAGTGACAAGGTTTTGCTTGGTGCTGCGGCTGTTGTTTTAGGTCATACGTTTACGATATTCCTTAATTTCAAAGGTGGTAAAGGTGTTGCAACGGGTCTGGGTGCTTTTATCGCACTTGCACCTATCTCCACTCTGATAGCCGCCGGCGTTTTCGGCATAGTTTTACTTGCATTCAGGATGATATCCCTCAGCTCAATGACCGCCGCTGTGGCTCTGGCTATAGCAAACTGGTTTATATACGATTGGGTTAATCTGAAATATTTTACGATCATTATAGTTATACTTATCATAAACTTACATAGAAGCAACATTCAGAGAATAATGAATGGAACGGAGAATAAAGTTGGAAAAAAAATCTGCTTAACCCTTTAGATGTTATGCAGGAGTGTGCTCAGCTTGCACTCCTCGGTAAAGGATATACGAAGACTAACCCCGTCGTCGGTGCTGTAGTGGCAAACCGGACAGAGATTATCTCAAGGGGCTGGCATGAGGTTTACGGCGGTGCACACGCTGAGGTTAATGCGATAAATAACTGCCCCGTTCCTACTGAGGGGCTTGATCTATATGTGACACTTGAGCCTTGTTCTCATGAGGGCAAAACTCCTCCGTGTGTTGAAAAGATAGTCACAAGCGGTATCAAGCGTGTCTTCATAGGTGTTATCGACCCTAATCCCGTAAATGCAGGGAAGGGGCTTGAGTATCTTAAAAAAGAACGGTGTGCAGGTTTATGTGGGCTATATGGAAGACCTTTGTGCCTCTATAATAGAGGACTTTGCTAAATATATTACTGAAAAGAAACCCTACTATACTTTCAAAACTGCTCAGTCGCTCGACGGCAAGATAGCAGCCTCCACGGGTGATTCCAAGTGGATCACAAGTAAAGCATCCAGAGAGTATACACACTATATGCGTGCAGTATCCGATGCAATCTTAGTCGGTGTAGGCACTGTAAATGCGGATGATCCTGAGCTTAATATCAGACATATTAAAGCAAACAGAGACCCGTATAAAATTGTCCTCGACCCGAACGGCAGAATGTCGCTCGACAGAAAACTTGTCCAAAACAGTGCGGATAAGCTTATTTATGTCACCTGTAAGGATAACGATGTCTCTGACAGGCTGAACGGTCTGGGTGCTGATATAATAACTCTCGGCGGTGATGGTGAGCTTGATCTTAATAAGCTCTCTGATGAGCTTGTAAAGCGGAATATCCTGAACGTTATGATAGAGGGCGGCGGTAAAACTGCAGGCAGATTTTTTCGATGCAGGTTTGATAGATAAAGTGAATATGTTCATAGCCCCTGTGCTACTCGGCGGAGATGCGGTTTCCATAGGCGGAAAAGGTGTTGCGTCAGTGGCGGAAGGGTATAGATTAAAAGAGATACAATCCAAACAGTTTGAGTCAGACTTATTCATCAGCGGAAAAGTGAAGGACTATAAAAAAGCCTATACTGGACCGGACGGAGTATATCAGAGGATGCTGTGCGTGCGGATGTGCGAGGGATAACGCTTAATGTTTACAGGTATAATAGAAGAGACAGGCAAAGTCGCATCCATCCAGAGGAAGGGTGATTTTGCTGTTTTGACTATCCAGTGTAAAAAAGTGCTCGAAGGTACTCAGATAGGTGATTCTATCGCCGTGAACGGAGTATGCCTTACTGCTACGTCTTTATCTTCGGATACATTCTGTGCAGACCTGTCATACGAGACTCTCAGAAAGAGTTCGTTTGCCGATATTTCCGGCGGCTCTATCGTCAACCTTGAGAGAGCACTCACCCTGTCGACACGCCTCGGCGGACACCTCGTCAGCGGTCATGTTGATGCTGTGGGTGTTATAGAAAAGCTGGTGCAGAACCAGTCGGCATATTTGCTGACTGTCAGGTATCCTGCCGAGATAGATAAATATATTGCAGAGAAGGGCTCTATATGCATAGACGGCATAAGCCTGACCACTGCAAAATGCTCCCACGGCACTTTTGAAGTAGCTGTCATACCTCATACATATGAGGAGACATCGCTGAAAGGGAAACGTCAGGGTGCAAAGGTCAATCTTGAAGTGGATATGATCGCTAGATATCTTGAGAAATTATTGAAAAGTTCTGAAAAGACAGATACATTGATGGACAACCTTAATGGGTTGTTGAATCAGGAGGATTTTTTAATGCTTAAAAGCAGACTGGCTACTGTTGAGGAAGCTCTGGAAGACATCCGCAACGGTAAGATGATAGTACTGGTGGACGATGAAGACAGAGAGAATGAGGGTGACCTTGTTTTCGCTGCTGACTTTGTCACACCTGAGAAGATAAATTTCATGGCGAAGTATGGTCGCGGACTTATATGTCTGGCTATGCCGTCTAAGAGATGTGATGAACTCGGGCTTGACCTGATGGTGAGAGAGGACAGCAACTCTGCAAGATTCGGCACAGCCTTCACAGTCTCCATAGAGGCGAAAGAGGGTGTCACCACAGGCATATCAGCCCATGACAGAGCTCAGACGGTCAGAGTGGCTAACGACCCTACAAAGGGTGCTGAAGACCTTGCTAGACCCGGGCATATATTCCCTCTCCGTGCGAGAGACGGCGGCGTGCTGGTGCGTACAGGTCAGACAGAGGGTTCTGTTGACCTTGCCAGAATGGCAGGGCTTTCCAATCACGGTGCTGTTATCTGTGAGATCATGAATGACGACGGTTCTATGGCTAGGATGCCTCAGCTTGAGATATTTGCTGCAGAACACGACCTTAAGATACTCACTATTGCATCTATGATTGAATACCGCATGGAACACGAACAGCTTATCGAAGAGACTACATCTGCGAAAATGCCTACTAGATTCGGCGAATTCAACATAACAGGCTATAAGAGCGTTGTTGACGGTCAGGAAGCTGTCGTTATCTGGAAGGGTGATATTAAATCTAAAGAGCCTGTCCTTCTGAGAGTGCACTCACAGTGCCTTACGGGGGACGTTTTCGGTTCAGCCAGATGTGACTGCCGTGCTCAGCTGCATGAAGCGATGAAGCAGGTAGAGGTTGAAGGGCGTGGAGCTATACTTTACATGTTCCAAGAGGGGCGTGGAATTGGTATACTTAATAAGATAAACGCTTACCACCTTCAGGATGAAGGTATGGATACGATACAGGCTAATATCGAACTTGGTTTCGAGGAAGACCTCAGAGACTATGGTTTTGGTGCTCAGGTGATACGTCACATGGGTATCAAAGATATAAGGCTCATGACCAACAACCCTAAAAAAGATGAGAAGCCTTTCAGGTTTCGGTCTGCAGGTAGTGGAGAGGGTGGATATCACTTGTGACGTTAATCCGCACAATGAATACTACCTTAAAACAAAGAAAGACAAGATGGGACACCATCTGGATATAGACTAAGGAGTATGGGTATGAATGTTAAAACTCATAATGGGATTTACAACGGAAAAGGACAGAAGTACGCGATAGTTGCAGGTCGTTTTAATGACTTTATAACTAAAAGTCTTGTTGGTGGGGCTGTTGACACACTCGTACGCCATGAAGTAGCCGAGTCTGACATAGAAGTATATCAGGTGCCGGGTGCATTTGAAATGCCTCTCATGAGCAAAAAGATAGTTGAAAGCGGTAAATTTGACGCTGTTATAACTCTTGGTGCTGTTATCAGAGGTTCTACCCCTCATTTTGATTACGTATCTTCTGAGGTGGCTAAGGGTGTTGCAAAAGTATCACTGGATACAGGTGTGCCTGTGGTTTTCGGTGTACTCACAACAGATACAATAGAGCAAGCTGTAGAGAGAGCTGGCACAAAACACGGAAATAAAGGTGCTGAGGCAGCTATGACTGCACTAGAGATGGTCAGCGTCTTAAAGATGGTATAAATGAAGAAAAAAAATTTTAAAAGCCGTACCAAAGGCCGCAAGTTCGCTTATATGATGATGTATCAGTATATTATGACTGATTTTGACCCTGCCGACGTTACAACGACCTTCTGGGGTTCTGTCAAGGAGACAGATCAGGAGGTTATAGATTTTGCTAACAGGCTTTTCACGGGTGCTGCGGCTTCTATAGATGCTAATGACGAGATAATAACTAAATATATCCGCAACGACTGGACATTCGACAGAATGGGCGAGGTGAATAAGGATATATTACGTGTTGCAGTATATGAGCTTTTCAGAAAAGAAGCTCCGTATTACGCCATCATTAACGACTTCGTTACTCTTGCTAAAAAAAAGTATAATGATGAAAAATCCGCATCTCTTGTTAACGGTATTTTAGAAAATATCCGTAAAAAACTATAACATTGCGGAGGACGAAGATTGATCGCAGGTGACAAATTATTAAAGATCAATTTTAACTGCTTGGATAGATTTCCTGTTTTCATCGATTACGACATAGATGAAATGAAATGCAGAGGTATGAGCACAAAACTGGATCTGTTCAGCTATGGTGCTCTGTCTGATGAGATAAGCAGGTTAAAACCTGATGATCTTAAGTTCGCTAAAGAGGAGGGGATCTTTATTCGTAAGGCAGAGCTGCTCTTTGACAGTGGTTTTTTCCTTTTCGATTTTAAATATCTTCTTCAGGACATAGACAGGTTTGTAGAGAAAATCAAAAAAGATGAACCTTGAGGTTGTATATATTGAAAACTCTAAACGTTTTCAAATGGAAGAAGTCGTCAGTGCTTTGAACTTTTGCAGAGCACAGCTTTTGGAGTTCGACGATGCCTCACACGGTTAAGGTCATACTGAACATCCCCAAAAAAGGATGTATTAATCTTAAACAGTTTTATAGATGCATACGAAGGAATAGGGATAGTTCGCACGGTGGATGCTGCTGCGGGTTTGGTTATTATATATGCTACTGATGCCACATATAAAATTGTCTTAAAAGTTCTGGACGATCTCATAAAAGATGGTATCAGGATCGAGAATATCAAAACACAGGTGAGCGAAGATGTCGATGCTTGGTAAGGTGTCGGATGGTCTTTTGTATGAGACCATTCAGGTTCTTTCTAAATATGGAGACTATTCCGAGCTTTTCATAGAGACATCTAAGAAGCAGTCTGCCGTGTTTGAAAACAACAGGCTGGACAGGGTGGATAACTCTATCGACGGCGGTATTGCATTCAGAGTTATAGAGGGCGATAAGACCTATTTCGCTTATACAAACTCATTTGATGAGCAGTCTGTCAAAGAGACGGTCACAGAGCTTACATCGGCTCTTAAAATCGGCTCAGAGCGTGACATATCCATCCGGACAAAAGACAATGTAAAATACTACAATACTGAATCCGAAACGGATGTTGCGGATAAGATAAAGCTTGTCACCGATATGGGCAAAGCTGCGAGACTGGATAGCAAAATTATTCAATCAACTAGCCTATATGCCGAGAATCTTCGGGATACGAGGATAATAAACTCTGACGGGGCAGATATTACCCAGAGTCTGTGTTACGTTACAGGTTATACAGCCGCTGTGGCATCGGACGGAAAAGATATGCAGCAGGGCTATATACCTATCGGCGGTGCTTTTGGTCATGAGGAAGCTTCTAAACTTGACCTGATAGGTGTTTCAGAGGAATCAGCGAAATTAGCACTGAAAAAATCTGACAGCAAAACATGCTCCGGCAGGATTAATGACTGTTGTGATAAGTGCAACGGCCGGCGGAACTATGGTTCACGAAGCTGTAGGGCACGGACTTGAGGCTGATCTTGCCTGCAACGGAATGAGCGTATATGCAGACAGAACAGGTGAAAAGGTTGCATCCGATCTGATAAATGTCGCCGACAACGGGACTCTCAACGGTAAAAGGGGTAGCTTTATCTATGATGATGAAGGTGTGAAAGCATCCGATAATCTGCTTATAGAGGACGGTATCCTCAAAACTTACATGTATGACAGATTGTATGCAGGTAAAGAAGGGAGACCATTAACAGGGAACGGACGCAGACAGAGCTACAAACATAAACCTATTGTGCGAATGACAAATACAATGATATTGCCAGGTAAAAGTGATCCTGATGATATAATTAAATCTGTTCCGAAAGGACTTTTTTGTCACCAAAATGGGCGGCGGAGAGGTCAATACGGTTACGGGCGACTTTGTTTTTTGAAGTTACGGAAGGTTTTTTTGATAGAAAATGGTAAACTGGGTGAACCGGTTAAAAAAAATGCTACACTCATAGGGAATGGTCCGAAGGTTATGAGTGATATAGATATGGTTGGGAATGATCTTGGCTTTGGCATAGGAACATGCGGTAAGGAGGGGCAGGGTGTGCCTGTCTCAGATGCTCAGCCGACACTTCGGATACCTGAGATAACAGTAGGGGGAAGATAAGTGGAAATACCTGTTAAATATATGATAACTGACCTGATAAAGAGTAAAACCAAAGACGGCAAACCTTATCTGCGTGCAATCATGTGCGACAGAGACGGGAATCGCAGACAGGGTATTATGTTTGATACCGATAAGCTTGACTTCGACCCTGAGAATGGATATATAGTCGAGGCTATCGGTGTTATACAGCAATACGCAGGACAGGATCAACTAAAGATAAACCATATGAAGCTTATCGAAGATGCTGACCCGGCAGATTTTTTTACCTAAAAAAAGGGCTGGACGAAGAGGCTCTCTTCACAGAGATGACAGAGATACTCTTAGACAATGTAACAGACCCTCACCTTGTAAAGCTGGTTGAAGCTTTTCTTGACGACGAGGAGGCGGTTAAGCTCTTTAAAAAAGATGCCTGCGGCAAAATCTGTTCATCATGCATATCTTTCAGGTTTGCTGGAACACACACTCAGCATAATGAAAATGGCTGTAATGATGGCGGATTTTTATAAAGATACTGTGAATAAGGAACATCTCGTCCTTGGTGCTCTGTTCCATGACATAGGGAAGACAAAGGAACTTGCGGCTAAAACAGGGTTGGAATATACCGACAGCGGTAAGCTCCTCGGACACCTTATACTCGGTGTTGAGATAATGAACAGATATATTGACGGAATCGAAGGTTTTGATGCAGAGACTAAAACCCTTTTAAACCATCTGATACTCAGCCATCACGGGCTACTTGAGTATGGTTCGCCGAAAAAACCGAAAACTCCTGAGGCATTTATACTGCACCATCTGGATGATCTTGACGCAAAGCTTAACACTTTCTCATCAATTTTTTTTGAAAAAGAGGGTGTAGAAAAAAAAGGCTGGAGCGGTTACGACAGATTATTAGAAAGGCAATTGTTTAAGCACAAATAAGGCTTTTTTTTATGGAGGGCAATATGCTCGCTAGGATCAGAATGTTTTTTTCAGCGTGCGCTCATAACGGGTGTGCTGGCTACTCTCCCGCTTGCGGTGACCTATTGGTTTATAACATTTATATTTAAAAAGTTTTCAGGTTTTTTTCCAACCTTTTCTTGTTATGCTGACTACAAAATTCAATATTGTAATCCCTTTATATGTTGAAAGGATAATATCATTCTCTGTTATAGTCATAGCTCTTTTTTTTTATAGGGCTGATAGCAAAGAACTTTATTGGCAGACAAATACTCGGCATGATCCAGTCAATCGCTGAGAATATTCCTATAGTCCGCGGTGTATATTCTTCTATAAGGCAGATTGTCGATGCTTTTCAGACTACAAGCGGTTCAAGCTTTAAAAAAAGTAGTTCTGATAGAGTACCCACGCAAAGGGTTATACAGTTTTGGTTTTATCACTAAAGACTCATCTGAGTTTCTTAATAAGGCTACGGGTGAGGTCTGCGTTAATATCTTTATCCCTACAACACCTAACCCGACATCAGGATTTATCCTTATAGTCCCAAAGTCTGAAGTTATAGACCCTGAGATACCTATTGAACACGGTATCAAATTTATCATTTCGGCAGGGCTTGTTGAGCCTTTTGCCGCACAGGATCGGAATGCTGTGGCAAACAATGTAAAGAAAAAGGTTTCGGAGGGGTAAATGTTTATTAATCTTGGATTAATTGGACAGCCTCTGAAGCATTCATATTCTCCGTTTATCCAAACACGTTTTTTTTAGAAATTCAGGTCTCAACGGCGGATACTGCTGTTTTGAAACAGATGGCGGTGAGGCGTTAAAAGAGACATTCGATATATTGCGTAGATACTCCTTTAAAGGGGTGAATGTTACTGTCCCACATAAGCAGGAAGTTTTTTGATCTGGTCGACACCTGTGACGATACGGCTGTGTCTATAGGAGCTGTTAATACAGTGCGGATAGGTGATAAGCTGGAAGGGTTTAACACTGATGCGATAGGTTTTGAAACCATGGTTAAAGATGCAGGGCACGACCTTACCGACAAGGATGTTTTGCTGCTTGGTTGTGGCGGAGCTTCCATGGCAGTTCTTCATATTCTCAAGAAGTACAACGTCAATTTGACTTTGGTGAACCGCAGCATGGATAAAGCTGAGGCAGTTTTAAAAGCTATGAGCTTTGACAATGTTAACCTGCAGGATTATAATTTAATAAAGGATGGTGCTGAGTTCGACTGTATTATTAATGGGACTTCCATTGGGCTGGAGGATGGCAGATTTCCCGATATGGAAAACGTCATCTGTAAAGGGGTTGCAGTCGATCTGCAATACAAAAAAGGGCTAACCCCTTTTCTGAGAGCAATGAACCACTCTGAATGCGATAAGCTGGATGGATTTTCAATGCTTGTTCATCAGGGTGCAAAAGCTTTCGAGATATGGACAGGTGTTTATCCCGAGTTTTCTGTGGAGACAATCGCCGCAGAGCTTGGGCTTACATAAGGAGAAAGATATGTATAGTCTACAGGAACTTTTATCAAAAATGGTAGAGATGGGTGCCAGTGACCTGCATATCACAGCCGGAACTGCCCCTGTTCTGCGTATAAATGGCGATCTGGTGCGTATGGAAGGGGAAGAGATGAAACCTGCCGACACCAGAGCTTTATGCTACAGCATATTAAACGAAGCTCAGAAGAAGAGGTTCGAAGAGGAGTGGGAGCTTGACCTCTCATTCGGAATAAAGAATGTCAGCCGTTTCAGAGCAAATGTTTTTTATGCAGCGTGGTGCTGTTGCGGCGGCTTTCAGAGTTATCCCTTACGAAATACGCAGTTTCGACAAACTGAATGTCCCACCTGTAGTGGCAGAGCTATGTAATAGACCACGTGGACTTGTTCTTGTTACAGGTCCTACAGGGAGTGGTAAATCGAGCACTCTTGCCGCTATGATTGATAAGATCAACAGCGAAGAACCAGTGCATATCGTCACAATTGAAGACCCGATTGAGTTTGTGCACCAGCACAAGGTTGCGACTGTTAATCAGCGTGAACTGAATGCTGATACCAAGTCATTTAAACTAGCACTCAAATATCTTCTCAGGCAGGATCCTGATGTATGTCTCATCGGTGAAATGCGTGATACAGAGACCATAGAGGCGGCACTCACTATCGCTGAGACAGGTCACTTATGTATGGGAACTCTGCACACCAACGGAGCTGTACAGACGATTAACCGTATCATAGACGTATTCCCTCCGCATCAGCAGTCGCAGATCAGAGCACAGCTCTCGTTTGTGCTTGAGGGTGTTATTTCACAGCAGCTTGTTCAGACAAAAGACGGCAAAGGGCGAGTGATGATTTGTGAGGTTCTCGTGCCCACATCAGCCATAAGAAACCTTATACGTGAGGATAAACTTCATCAGGTTTACGGTTCTATGCAGACAGGGCAGGGTGAGCACGGCATGCAGACTATGAGTCAGTCACTTATAAAAGCTCTGAAGGATGGTCTTATCACTAAAGAAGAGGCTATAAACAGAGCAACTTACCCTGAAGAGATCAAACAGCTTATCAAGAGAGAGGGGCTGTAAAAGGTCGGTTAGTTTTTTGTCATTGGATGACGTTCTTGTTTTGTCATTCTGAGGAACGAAGTGACGTAAGAATCTACGGCTATCAGGTGGTCAGGGCATGCAGGACTAATCCTTAACAGTCATATAAGCAGTAGCTATAGATCATCACGTCGAAGCAGGCTTCTCCTCATGATGACGTTAAATTGAATAAGAAAAAAGGGGTGTTTCAAGCACCCCTTTATTTGTTATAGATTAAAGTTTCTGTTCGGTGATTCGTTCTATGTCTGCCACAGCTCTCTGGATATTAAACTTGGCATTGTTATATGTGTTTTCAGCTCTGGTCAGCATAACTCTGGCATCCATGAGGTCAGTGTTTGTTGTCACCTTCTGCTTAAATTGGTTTTGTGTAATACGGTAGTTTTCCTGTGCTGATGCAAGCTCTTTTTTCAGCGGCCTTCAGGCTGGCATTGGCAAGGTCGAGATTTTCAACAGCGTTTTTTTTGAGTTGAAGGGTCATGCTTGCCTTTGTATTTCTCAGCATATACATCATATACATCTTATCAGCCTGCAATGACTTAGTAGAGTTATACTTGTTGAATCCGTCAAATATATTCAGGTCCACTGTCAGGGACAGGGTTGTCTCATTGTCGTAGGAATATCCTCTGTCGGTCGGTGAGAAATCCTCGCCATAAGAGTTATAAGCAGCACCAAGGTTCACCTTCGGCATATATCCGCCCTTTTTTTTGGCTTTAATGCTGTATTGCTGAGCATTGATGAGCTCTGTAAGATATTTGAGCTCGCTTCTGTTCGCCATCATATCGGCTTTGAGTGACTCTATATCTGTAATACTGCCGCTATAATATGTAAGTTCTTCGAAGGTTTCATCAGACGGTATGTCTGTTCCTGTGAGCTTTTCAAGGTTGAATACAGCCATTTTATATGCACTCACCGCTGAAATGACATTCTGCTGGCTTGATGCAAGTTCGGATTCAACTTTCAGCACTTCGTTCTTGGCAACATAACCAACCTCATAAGACAGCTTAATATCTTTCAGCTGATTGTTAAGAAGCTGTATAGCTCTCTCTGCCACGACTATGCCGTCCTTAGCTGCAAGCACGTTTATATAGGCTCTTTTTTACGGAAAGAGTGATATCCTCTTTGGTTGCCTGTGTGTCGTGCTTAGCTGCGACGTGTGCGCTCTTGGCGGCTTCAACGTTGAACTTGTCACTGAAACCGTTAAAGAGGTTATAGCCAAGCGTGAGGCTGAATGTCGAAATCTCATCTTCCGGACCGTAAGCTTTTTTCGGAGCTTTTGACGTATGCATATTTAGCGTCTAACTGCGGAAGATAGGGGGTTTCTGCTGCCTTGACTTTATACTTGCTTGATTCAGCCTTATGCTGACTGGCGAGTATCTCAAAGTTGTTTTTTAAGAGCACTGTCAACAGCTTCGTCTATAGTGATAGCAAAGCCTGTTGAGCTAATAAGCAGAGCGACTGCTATACCCGATATAACCTTAAACATCTATACCTCTCTTTTTTTTCAAATTTTATAACAAAAAAGTAACATAGTCGGTATTAAAAAAAACTGTAAAAAACAGTCGAAAGTGCAAGACCGCCAAGTACAACACCACCAAGCCCTCTATAAAGCTCTGAACCTGCTCCCGGTGAAAGGACAAGCGGAAGCATACCGAAGAGGGATGTAGTCGCACTCATATAAATAGGGCGAAGCCTTGTTTTTGCAGAATCCATCACAGCCTCTTTATAATCCATTCCGTGTTCTCTGATGTTGTTCAGAGACTGGTGGACTATAAGGATGGCGTTGTTTACAACTGTTCCTATCAGGATGATAAAACCAAGCATAGTAAGGATATCCATCGGCTGAAGTATAAGGAATACATTAACCAGTTTCAGACCGATAAAACCTCCTGCCGCAGCAAGCGGAACAGTAAAGATGATGATAAGAGGATAAAGGAAATTACCAAACAGTGCTGCCATAAGCAGATAAGTGATAATCGCCGCCAGTACAAAGTTCCATGAGAGACTGCTGATAGCCTCAGTAAGTTTGTCCGCTGTACCGCTCATATTTACTTTTAGGTCTCCAAAACCCGGTGTTCCTAAAACTGCAGGCTTTACCTGCGTTTCTATAATATTCATAGCTGTCTCTATAGGTGTAGTCTCGGGTGGAGTTACCTGCAGAGTTATTGTTCTGTCCATCTCGTAGTGGCGTACCTGCTGGATACCGCTGCTAGGGGTAAGGGTCGCCAATGTATTTAACGGAACTATGTCGCCCTTAGGGGTCGCTATGAGCTCGTTACCTATATCTTCAGGTGTCAGGTTTGCAGAGTCTTTATTCTTCACAAGAAGGTCTATACTGCTTTTACCCGGCTCTTTGAATTCGCTGACTTTTCTACCGTCCATGATAATATCAATAGCCTTACCGAGTGATGCTGTAGACATGCCCACAGACTTCAGTCTGTCTCTGTCCGGGACAAAGTTAACTTCGGGGTAGGAGACCTCCATGGAAGGTATAGGTCTGATCTGAGCACCGGGGATTGCCTGAGAAAGCATTCCGTACATCATTCCTGAAGCACCTGCTATAAGGTTAAGGTCCGTTCCTGATACGTTAACGTCTATGGAACGTCCACCGCCGATTCCGCTTTCGAAGATGCTGGATTGTATCGTAACACCAAAGATACCTGGTACAGAGTTTACTTCTCTGTTCAGAACAGGGAGAAGCTCTCTGGCACGCTGTTCTTCACTGCTGATTATACCTGCGATCATAAATCTTTCCGCACCGACATAAAACATATCTTTGATGGCAGGAAGACCGTCCAGAGGTTCTCTATATTTATTTGTTGATTTAAAGAGGTTAGTACCTATCTCTGTCCGTTCTTCGTATGAAAGCCCGGGAGGTGGGATAAAGATACTGAGGAGCAGGTTTCTGTTACCTTGCGGCAGGTATTCCCTAGGTGGGAAGAGTACAAAAGTCATACCCACTGAAAAACCTACAAGCAGAACTATTGTCAGTATTCTGGTCATTACATTTTTTTTGTACATAATGCAAGCAGTCCCATTATTCCGTCTGCCATTACACCACTGAATTTATCCACTACACCAAGCTTCTTGGCTGCTTTTTTTTCGGTTTATTCTCTTTCAGTCTCAATAGCTGATATATGAAAGCAGGGATAACTGATATTGAAACGAACAGACTGATCAGAACTGATGATGTGATAGCTATGGCTATATCTTTAAAGAGCTGACCAGCTTCCTCCTGCATAAAAAAAACGATAGGGAGGAAGACCGCCACTGTTGTGGCTGTGGAGGCTATAACAGCACCCCATACTTCTCTCGCTCCGTCATATGCGGCATCAAAAGCAGATTTGCCCATATTTCTGTGTCTGTCTATATTCTCTAAGACAACAATAGCGTTATCCACCAGCATACCGACCGCAAAGGAGATACCTGCCAGAGAGATAACGTTCAATGATCTGCCCATGAGGTTCAGGAATATGAATGTTCCTATAATACTGATCGGGATGGCTGTTGCTACAACAATAGTTGATGTCGCACTTCTGAGGTACAAAAGCAGAACAATAACTGCGAGTATAGCACCTATGAGGATGTTCCTTTTAACGAGATCGATAGAACCTTTAATGTATGGTCTCTGGTCGTATGCCCAGCTGAATTCAAGACCGTTATCCTTCATTGTTGTTGCATTAAGTTCCTGCACAACCTTCTCGACAGCGTCTGTCATTTCAAGAATATTTGCAGTGGCTTCAGGTTTAACACCCATAACGATACCCTGAGTGGCGTTATGGAACATTGCGTCCTCAAGCTTTTTTATAGTCACGCTTGACTTCGGCTATATCGGACAGGATTATACGAAGCTGTCCATCGGAGCGAAGTACAAGGTTTTCGAGCTGTTCAGGCTTAGTAAATTCTCCTGTCGTTCTTATACGATAGTTCTTTCTACCGACCCAAGAACGCCTGCAGAGGTGTTTACGTTTTCCGACCCTATAACATTGATGATATCGTCATACGTGAGACCGTAAGACGCCATCTTGTTAGTGTCTACGAGAACGTGAAGCTCCTCTTCAACACCGCCGAAAACCAAAAGTGAAGAAACACCTTTCACCCTCTCGATATACTGTCTTATTTCATCCTCAAAGAATGTCATGTAGTAGTTTGCAGGTTTAGGGTTTCCGTCTAAAGACTTTATGATAGTCCATATAACAGGGGAGGCAGCCGAACCGGAAGCACTTATGATAGGCTTTTCCACGTTATCGGGATATGATGAGACTTCGTCCAGCTTGTTGGATACCAACAGCATAGCATCGTTGATATCTGTCCCCAGCTCAAACTCCAGAGATATCTCCCCGAGGCTGTTATACGAGTTGGATTCTATCTCTTTAAGTCCTGAAACACCCTTGAGAACATCTTCCTGTTCGTTGATGATCTCACTCTCTATGTCGTAGGGTGTGGCAGAAGGCCATATGGTTGTAACAGTAATCTCAGGCTTACTGACATTGGGTGTCAGCTGGTATGAAAGAGAATTGATACTGATAAAACCAAACAGAAGTATAAGTATGACTATTACTATAGTAGTAACAGGCTTAAGTATCGAAAATTTTATGAAGTTCATATCTAATTACCGATTATATTTACAGGCTGGTCGGGTCTCAGTCTTTCATTCCCTTTGACTATTACAGGCATACCTGCCTGCAATGCCTGAGACTGAACTCCTGCCAGATTACCTTTATAGCCTACAACTTTAAGCGGCATAGGCTTTGCGGCATTCTCCATTACAGTGTATGCGAAGATCATCCCCTGAGGTGATTTGACAACAGCATCTCTATTGATAAAGAGAACCTTTGTCGGTGCAGAGGTCGGTAAATATACTTTAGCTTCCATCCCCTGAAGGAGGGTGTCAGCATTATTGGTTATAAATTTTACAGGGAAAGTTCTGTTTGTAACGTCGCCTGAAGGTATAACAGAGACAAAATCAGCCTTTGCGGATTTGCCTACTGCTTCGATATCGACAGTCATTCCTTTATTAAGATAGGACAGGAGTTTTTTTTCAGGAACGTTTACTATTATGTTCATAGCACCTGTTCTGGCAAGCTCAGCAACAACAGACCCAGAGCCGACCCATTCACCCACAGACGCTTTCTTGGATACGACTATGCCGTCATAAGGGGCGTAGATTATCTTTTTTATTTAGCTGTGCTTTGAGATTATCTATAGCTGCGTACTGAGCTGCTTTCTGCTTCTCCAGTGCTATAGCGGTATATTTCTTATTATCATATGACTGTTCAGATGTAGCATTACTTTTGTATAGCTTCTCTGTTCTTTCAAAGTCATTTTTTTCGCGAGCTGAAGATTGGCTTCGATCTGACCGAGAGCCGCCACGGCTTCTGCGATAGACTTTTGCAGAATTTCACTGTCAATAACTGCGAGTATGCTCCCTCTGGAAATTATGTCTCCCTCTTCGAACTTGACGGTTTTGATCTTGCCGGCCGATTCGGCAGCGACACTTGAGATATCTGTAAATTTTACAGTCCCGACAAACGGGGAAGTAGGTGCCAGCATCCCTGATGTAGTGGTCTCTACAACGACATTTGAGGCTGGTTGAGCAGGGGGGCTTTTCATCGGACGCAAAGGTACTGGATGTTAGAATACCGAATAGTACCAAACATAATAATAAGTTTCTCATGCTAAAGTTCCTTTTAGCTATCAGTTATTGTCGATTAGTTTGATATTTTTTAATGAGAACTCTGAGGACATTTTTTCGCAGTTTCATAGTCTTCTGTTGGGATACCTTTAAGGAAGTTATCCTTGTAGAATTCTAAAATAGGCTCAACAGGTGTTAAAGCATCTTTCCCTGCGTCAGTTATGAAAACATGTGTAACCCTTCTGTCTTTGCGGTTTTTTCACCTTTTTTGACATACTTTTTTCTTCACAAGCCTGTTCACAACGCCTGTTGTGGTCGGCTTATCGAAGTAAAGAAGATTACCAAGTTCGGTCATATTGAGCCCATCTTGCTCAGAGAGTCTGATGAGAACTGCCCACTGTGCAGGGGTAAGGTCAAGCTTTCTAAGTCTTGCCTCGAATTCCTGCCTAGCGAGTGTTGCCGCTCGGTTCACTAAAAAATATAATTGAGTCGTCTAGTAACATGATGCTAAGTTAGTGTGCTAATATTGAGTTGTCAAGAAAATAGTTTAGTAAATTAAATAAATTTACAAATATTAGCATTAAAATTATTTATTTTCTTAAACCTAATCTACTATGCCATTGAAAAGTCAATACGGTGAAATGTTAATTAATGTAAATCTCCCTATTAGTATAGATTATTATAAATGAGATGAAAACTGGAGTTGATAAAAAATGATAGATTGTGTATTTTGTTAAGTTCTAATTGATTCAGAAGGTGTTTAATGAAAGATTGTTTTAATCAAGATGATATGCAGTACCTTATAGACGATATGAAGGTAGGAGACACTTGGCGGATTTTTTAAGATTTTGGCTGAGTTTGTTGAAGGTTTTGAAAAAAAATTATCCAGAATAGACCCTGCGGTCACCGTGTTTGGCTCTGCGAGAGTCAAGCCTGACGACCCACACTATAAATTAGGTGTCGAGATCGGGCGTAAGCTTGCCGAAGAGGGTATCACTGTTGTTACAGGCGGCGGTCCTGGTATTATGGAAGCCGCAAACAGAGGTGCATTCGAAGCAGGCGGTCAGTCTGTCGGTCTCAATATCGAGCTGCCTTTCGAACAGCAGCCCAACCCTTATGTTAAGAAATCACTCACTTTTGATTATTTCTTTGTGCGTAAGGTTATGCTGGTCAAATATGCTAATGCATTCGTTATCCTTCCGGGCGGATTCGGTACTTTGGATGAGCTTTTCGAATCTATCACGCTTATCCAGACAGGTAAGATAATGCCTTTCCCTACGATACTCGTAGACAGCAGTTACTGGGGCGGTCTGATCGACTGGATGAAGGCGCGTATGCTTGAGATGGGATATATATCAGAGAGCGATCTGAATTATATACAGGTGGTAGACACTGCTGATGAAGCTATGGCTATCATAAAGCAGTTTTTAGAAACCAGCAGGATGAGCTAATGTATAAAATGTATGATCTGCACACGCATACGACATTCAGCGACGGTGTTCTGATTCCGGCGGAATCGGCAAGAAGAGCTGTAATGGACGGATACGCAGGTATGGCCTTCACCGACCATGCCGATGAATCAAACTATATGCACATACTGGAGAACCAGCTGAGGTTCAAAGAGCAGTTTAATGCCATGAACGACGATTTTAAAGTGATTGTCGGGTTGGAGCTTACTCACGTCAGAGCTTCACTTATCGGTGATCTGACTGAGAAGGCAAGAGCTGCAGGTGCTGACCTGATTGTTGTGCATGGCGAGACCATCACTGAGCCTGTGGAAGAGGGGACGAATTTGGCATCCGTAGAGGCAGGTGTCGATATATTAGCCCACCCCGGGCTTATTACCGATGAAGTTATTCAAATAGGTATAGATAACGGTGTGCATTTCGAGATGACAACCAGAAAGGGGCACAGTATAACAAACGGGCATGTTGCCAAAAGGGTGCTTGCACTCGGCGGTCAGCTTGTGATAAACAACGATTACCACGCCCCGGGCGACAGGGTTTCTGCCGATATGGCAGTGAAAATCCTCAGCGGAGCAGGATTAAATAAGTTAGAAATAGAGAAAGTTTTTTGATAATAATAGAAAAATATTTTCGCGTTCTTTGGAGGGTTAAGTGAGCAGAAAAAAAACAACAACAACAAGTTGAAGAAGTACCTGTAGATAAGATGGATCTGTTTTTTTTAGCAGAGCATTATAAGAAAATCCTCATAGGAATAGCTGCAATCCTTATTGTTTTCCTTGCAGGGTACGCATTTAACAATATGCAGAAATCGAAAAAAAACGATCTTCTCGCAAGCAAGGTTGGTCAGCTTGAGATGATAGTTGCTATGTCAGGCGGTAAAAGCCAGCTCGATAACTATCTGCCATGGCAGACGAATACCCGAAAGCCGGTGATTATATAAACCTCAGAGCCGGAGAGATACTTCTCATAGGCGGAGATAAAGACGGTGCTGCACCTCTACTTGCGAATGCAGGGGGGGGATTATAAAGAGCTTGCCGACGGACTGGCTTTTGACGCAGGCATAGGCAGCGTAAACCCTGAGACATATTTAACTGCAGGTAAGATGGGTGCTTTATGGTACTACAGAGCATACCTCAGTGCATCCGATGAAAAAAAAGAAAGAGATCCTTGAAACATTTAAAGCTAAATATCCAAATAATGAACTGCTGGAGCAGATAGAAAGGTGGGATGGTTAATGAAGAAAGTTTTAAGCGGTAACGAGGCATTCGCCAGAGCCGCATACGAGGCCGGAGTGGGCGTTGTCAGCTCATACCCGGGTACTCCTAGTACAGAGATTACTGAAAATTGTGCTCATTACACTGAGTTTTATACAGAGTGGGCTACAAATGAGAAGGTTGCCATGGAGGTTGCCATAGGTGCATCTCTCGGCGGCAAACGTACGATGACATGTATGAAGCATGTCGGTCTTAATGTAGCGGCAGACCCTATTATGACACTCTCATACACAGGTGTTAACGCTGGTCTCGTAGCCATTGTTGCAGACGACCCGAATATGTACAGCTCACAGAATGAGCAGGACAGCAGACATTACGCCAGATTCGGCAAGATGCCTATGCTTGAGCCTTGTGACAGTATGGAAGCTAAAGAATTTACTAAAGAGGCTTTTGCTATCTCTGAGAAATATGATACGCCTGTGCTTATCCGTTCATGCACAAGGGTTTCACACACTCAGACAGTCGTAGAGCTTATGGATAGAGTCGAAGCACCCGTATTTACTCATGAAATGAATATCCCTAAATGGGTTATGATCCCTGCGAATGCCCGCAAGAGACACAGAATAGTCGAAAACAGGCACGAGGAGCTCACTGAGCTTGCAGAAGGGGATAAATATAATAAAATCACTATCAGAGATAAAAGCATAGGGGTTGTTTGTGCAGGTGTGACATACAACTACGTTCGCGAGGCTCAGCCGGAAGCTTCTACATTGAAGCTTGATATGGTATGGCCGTTACCTATGAAAAAAAAGATAAAAGAATTCAGTAAGTTAGTAGATAAACTTTATGTAGTGGAAGAGCTTGATCCTTTCTTTGAGACTGAGATAAAAGCGGCAGGCATAAAGATTGAAAAAACTTGACAGAAGCCTCTGTGGCGAGCTTTCTGTAAATGCTGTTAAGGCACTCTTCACAGGTGAGGAGTATGAGGTCGAGCCTGATATGTCTCTTCCTTTCCGTCCGCCTGTAATGTGTCCAGGCTGTTCTCACAGGGGTATGTTTTATGCGATAAACAGGCTTAAGCTGTTTGTTACGGGAGATATCGGATGCTATACACTCGGTCTGCTCCCACCGCTTCAGGCTATACATACGACTGTATGCATGGGTGCTTCTATAGGTATGGCTCACGGTCTTGACAAAGCTCTTGACGGTGTTTCAGAAAAATCTGTCGGTGTTATCGGTGATTCAACATTCCTTCATACAGGGATCAACTCACTCATAAACACCGTATACAATAAAGGGAATTCCACTACTATTATCCTTGATAACGGTATAACAGGTATGACAGGTCACCAGCCGAATGCCGGCTCAGGCTGTGATATCCGTGGCGGCGGAGCTCCTAAAATCGACTACGTAACCCTTTGCAAATCCATAGGCGTTAATCCTGACAACATCAGAGTGGTAGACCCTTTTGACGTTGTTGCCTGCATGGAAGTTCTTAAAGAGGAGACAGCTAAAAAAGAGCCAAGTGTTATCATAACCAACAAGCCCTGTATCTTTGCCGACAGGTCGGTTATAGAGCCGTCATACTTTATCAAAGAGGACGATTGTTCGGGATGTAAAATCTGTACGAAACTCGGCTGTCCGGCTATCCTTTGGGAAGAGGACAAGAGGGTTGCATACATTGACGAAACACTTTGTACAGGCTGTCACCTTTGCATTAAGGTGTGTAAGTTCGGTGCAATAGAGCAGAGGAGCAAATAAATGAAACTTGATATACTTATGGTTGGAGTCGGCGGACAGGGGACTGTCCTTTCAAGTAATATCGTGTGTGATGTTGCTCTGGCAAACGGTTTCGATGTGAAAAAAAAGAGTGAAATTCATGGTATGGCTCAGCGTGGCGGGTCTGTTGTGACTCATATACGGGTTGGTGATGAAGTATTTTCACCCACTATACCCGACCATGGTGCAGACGTAATTGTTTCATTTGAAAGAATGGAATTTCTCAGATATATGGATTATCATAAAGAGGATACGACTCTTATTCTGAATACTCAGGTCATAGCTCCTATGACTGTGGCTGACGGTACTCTTGAGTACCCTGAAGAAAAGGTTGTTGAAACTAAAAAGAAATTTAAAAAATATTTATGAAACGAATGCCATTTCAAAGGCTATGGAGATAGGCAATCCTAAGATTGCAGGGATGATCGTTCTGGGTATCCTTGCCAAGAATGTTCCTTTTAAAAAGGAAGCTTGGGAACAGGCTATCAGGGACAGAGTTCCGCCAAAAAACCATTGAAATGAACCTGAAAGCTTTTGATACAGGTTATAATATATAGTTTTATGGAGTGATACTTGAACTTTAAAGTAAACGCCTTTGATCTGCACATGCACTCAGACCACAGTTCTGACGGTGTGCTGACCCCTTATGAGATACTTACTATCATGAGGTCGAGAGGGATTAATTTCTTTTCGATCACGGATCATAACTCCGTAGCGTCAGCTAATGTTATGAAGTGGTACGAGGGGAAATACGGCGGCAAGACTCTGTATGTAAATGGTGTAGAACTGTCGCTTTATCACGGTGACAGAGAGATACATGTGCTTTCATACGGGTATAACCCCAGCTGTAACATAATGGCAGGTGTTCTTGAGACTTATCACCGAAATAGAGTGCTTCAATCTGAACTGCGTGTAGAAAAAAAACTTCAGGACATGGGTTTTAAGGTTGATTATGACGAGGTAATAAAAGCCGCAGGCGGTAAGCTCCCTTCTGGGGTGACGTTCCTTAAAGTTCTTGCCAAATACGCAGAAAATAAAGAGGGTTTAAAAGACTACCTTGTGGGCGAAAAGTCCAAGTCACCTTATACCAACTTCTATTTCGACTACTTTACCAAAGGCGGTCCGGCATATGTAGATGTTCCGCTACTGGACTTTGATGAGACGGTGGATAGGCTGAAAGACAGGTCTGTTTTGGTGCTTGCACACCCTTCGCTTTATAAAGGCAAGGATATATCAGAGATTACTGGTGACGGGATAAGCGGTATAGAGGTTTATTCATCATATCATAAGGATGATGATATTGACTTCTATTTGGATTATGCCGTAAAGAATGACCTTCTTGTTACTGCAGGGAGTGATTTCCATGGTGACAGGATAAAGCCGGGGATATTTCTTGGCGGACACGGCTCAGAGGATATCACCGTAGCTAATAAGCTGGTTGACAGATTTACTTCAATGGAAAACGGGTATTTTTTTTATATAATGAAAAGTTCAAACAGATATATTGCAAACAGGCTTAAGCCTGAGATAGAAAGACTTCTTGAAGGTACGGAGATAGAGCTCTTTGATGTTGTTATGAAGAGCGAAAAAAGGGATGAAGATACTTCGCGTGTCTATCGATACAGAAGGTGGTGCAGGGATAGACGACTGCACAAAAGCCACTAAGATAATATCTGACTATCTCGACGAAAACGACGATATTATCAAGTTCAGGTACGATCTGGAAGTATCCACCCCCGGGCTTGAAAGACCTCTCAGAAATGAGAAAGACTTCAATCGCTTCAAGGGCAAGAAGTGCAAGATAACGACCAAAGAGAAAGATTCCACAGGCAGACAAAGCTATACCGGTAAAATTGACAAGGTGGATGAGGATGCAGTTGTTCTTTTCGTTGAAAAAGAGAATAACTCCTTCACCATATCCATAGATAATATTGCTAAGGCAAATCTGGTGGTAGAGTTCGAGTAGCATAACAGCCGCAAGGAAGAAAAACCTTGCATAAACTGGAACAGTGTGATATCTATAAATCGAAGTGGGCATTGTGCCCACTTTTTTTTGTGTTTAAAGTTAATCAAAATCAAATAGATTCTTATAGCTTTTAGCCTGTTTTTCAGGAGGAGAGATGAGCAAGGAACTGACAAAAGTTGTCGATGAGATCGGAAGGGAGAAAGGTATAGCCAGAGAGCTGTTACACGAAGCCCTCGAAGAAGCGGTACTGGCCGCTGTTGCAAGAAAAAAAATCGGCAAACTCCTTGAACCTGACGTAATGATAGATATAGACAAAGGTATCATAGATATCATGCTTCCGAAGGAAGTCTGCGAGTCTGTGGATGATAAGTGGACAGATATACACATCGATGATGCAGGCGAGTATAAAGAGAATCCGCAGCTGGGCGACATTATAATGATCCCTGCTACACTTGAGGATCTCGGCAGACAGGCCGCTCTTGTGGCTAAACAGAAGCTCTTTGAAAAAACTTCGTGATGCTGAAAAACAGGTTGTTCTTGATCAGTTTCAGGATAGAATCGGTGAGATTATCAACGGTGTTGTTCTCAAGACTGACAGAGAAAACCTTATCGTCAATATCGGTAAAACAGAGGCTATCCTCCTAAGAGAGAGATGATCAACGGTGATTTCTTTAACAGAGGGGATTATGTCAGAGCACTCCTTCTTGATATCAGAATAGTAAAAGGCTGGCCTCAGCTTATCCTTTCCAGAACTCACCCTGAGTTCATGAGAAAGCTCTTTGAGACAGAGATTCCTGAAGTATTCGAAGGTATCATAGAGGTAAAGGCTGTGTCCAGAGAGCCGGGGGACAGAGCTAAGGTTGCTGTTTATACTACTAACAGCAGTATTGACCCTGTAGGTGCTTGTATAGGTCTAAAAGGTAGCCGTATCAACTCTATCAGTAATGAGCTTCGCGGCGAAAAGATAGATGTTATTGAGTGGTCGCCTGATTCTATTAAGTTTGTATGTAATGCTATATCTCCAGCGGAGGTAGTGCTTACCAATATATTTGAAGATGAAGAAACGATTGAAATTGTTGTTCCTGACGATCAGCTTTCACTTGCCATAGGTAAGAAAGGGCAGAATGTTCGCCTCGCTGCGAAACTGACCGACTGGAGACTGGACGTTCTGAAAGAGTCTGAATACGCCGAAATAAGAAAAGAGCGTATGCAGGATCAGGAACAGGAGATGAAAGAATTCTATGAAATGTATAACCTTGAAAACCTTGAAGGGCTTGATGCGGATACGATATCAAAGCTGATCGAGGGTGGTTATGATGATATAGAGAAACTCTCCAACTCTACATTTTCTGAGATAGCTCAAGTACTTGAGAGTGGTGATGATCAGGCTGTTTCTATTATAAACATGGCTCTTGATTATCTCGCCAGCAGGTTCGAGGAGCTTGACGACGAAGAAATAGACGAAGAGACTGAAGAACAAGCGGAGACAAAAACAGACACAGAAGAAGAATAATGATGGGGGGGTAAACCTCCGATAAGAACATGCGTCGTATGCGGCATAAAAAAAACAAAATCAGAAATGATTAGGTTTGTGCTGAATGGCGGTGTATGTATAGATGAGGACCAGACAAAACATGGGCGTGGTGCTTATGTTTGTGAGAATGAGAAATGTAGGGAAACCGGAATCGAACACAACAGATTAGAAAGGTCTCTACTTAAGTTCGCAAAAGGACGCAACCGTAAAACGGGGTGAAATATATGGCTGGAATCAAAATATCCGACGTAGCAAAGAAGCTTGGCAATAGTGAAGAAGAAGTAAAGAAGAAGATTGAAGAGGGTGGTCACAAGATCGCTGACGATAACACAGTGAACGATGCCGCTGTGCAGTCTCTTGGCGTAGACCCTAAACATCTTCGTTTAGATAGAAGACAAGAGATGCTTAAAAAAAGCTATGGAAAGACATAAAAGACACCCTAAGTCCAGAGAGGTTAAAGTTGGTTCAAACGATGAGCCGACAGCTCCTAAAAAAAAGATATCAAAACAAGAGCTTATGGATAGAAAGAAAAAAGCTTGAAAAGACCATCAGAAAGGTTGACGAGCATAGAGAAACCCATAGAGAAGAACAGGCAAACGAGCCGGCAGTTCCAGCCGCTGAGACTCCGAAACCTGTAGAGACCGAAGCACCGAAACCTGCTCCTGTCAAGACTAAGCCTGTGGTTGAAGAGAAGGTAGAGACACCTAAAGCACAAGAGCCTGCCAAGAAGGCGGATGCTCCTGAACCTGCTAAAGAAGAGCAGAAAGAAGCTCCTAAAAAAAAGAGACTGCCGAAGCCAGACCACCGAGACAGCAGGGTGATCGTCCGCAAGGCGACAGACCGCCGAGACAGCAAAGTGATCGTCCGCAGGGTGACAGACCTCCGAGACAGCAAGGTGATCGTCCTCAAGGGGATAGACAGCCATACAGACAAGGCGACAGAAATCGTCCACAGGGAGATAGACCTCCATACAGACAAGGTGATCGTCCTCAAGGTGACAGACCGCCTTACAGACAAGGTGATCGTCCACAAGGTGACAGACCGCCTTACAGACAAGGTGATCGCCCGCAGGGTGATAGACCGCCTTACAGACAAGGAGACAGAGATCGTCCCAAGGTGACAGACCGCCTTACAGACAGGGTGATAGAAATCGTCCACAAGGCGATAGACCGCCTTACAGACAAGGTGATCGCGACCGTCCTCAAGGTGACAGACCTCCATACAGACCTGGCGGACAGGGTGGACGTCCACAAGGTGACAGACCTCCTTACAGACCCGGCGGTGCAGGAAGACCAAAACCGGGTGAAGAGTCGGGTACTTTAGCACCTGAAAAGAAGAAGGTGATGAAGGATAAGCCGAAAGCTGCTCCTATTGAAACCAAGAAGGTTAAAACACCTGTTCAGAAGAAAGAGAAGAATATACATAAAGGTCTTGATGAGGGTATCGAACTGTTCGAACTTGAGCAGGAGATACTTAAATCAGATGATACATCATCAGATTACAAGGAAGCTCCTGAAGAAGTTAAACCTGCCGCAGAGTCTACTCCTACAAGGAGAACTCCTCAGCAGAACTATCAGAACAACCATGATAATAGAAGAAAATACGGCAGAAAGCCTAAAGGCAAAAAAAAGAGAGAGCCGCAGGCTGATGCAGTTATAGTGAGACCGTCCAGCATTGTTATCGGTGAGAATATTATTGTTTCAGAGCTTGCTAAGCTTATGGGTGTCAAAGCAACAGAGCTTATCAAAAAAGCTTATGCTCATGGGTACTATGATAAGCGTGAATCAGGCTATCGATTCCGATACAGCTGTTATTCTCGGAAGCGAGTGGGGTATAGAGGTTAAGGTTAAATTCCTTTCAGAGGATGATCTTATCCCTGTACATGAAGATAACGATGAGGAGCTTGTATCAAGACCTCCTATCGTTACTGTTATGGGACACGTTGACCATGGTAAAACATCTCTTCTTGACCGTATCAGACAAACTGCTGTTGCTGAAGGAGAAGCAGGCGGAATTACACAGCACATCGGTGCGTATGAAGTGAAAATGAATAAAGGGACAATAACTTTCCTTGATACACCGGGACACGAGGCTTTCACTACTCTCAGGGCGAGAGGAGCATCTGTGACCGACGTGGTAATCCTTGTGGTTGCTGCTGACGACGGTGTTATGCCGCAGACAAAAGAGGCTATAGATCACTCGAAAGCTGCAGGTGTTAAACTTATTGTTGCTATTAACAAAATAGATAAAGAGAATGCTAACCCTGATATGGTTCGTACTCAGCTTGCTGATCATGAAGTTATATCAGAGGAGTGGGGCGGAGATTATCAGTTCCAGCAGATATCTGCTAAGGCTAATCTGCATATTGAGGACCTTCTCGAAAGAGTTCTCCTTGAGGCTGAGCTTCTTGAACTGAAAGGCAATCCGAATGCTTATGCAGAAGGTATCGTTATCGAGTCGAAGCTTGATAAACAAAAGGGTGCTGTTGCCACAGTGCTTATCAACAGAGGAACACTTAAGAAGGGTGATAACTTTGTAGTAGGTACTGAGTACGGTAAAGTAAGAGCCATGTTTAACTATAAAGGCAACTCGATAAAAGAAGCGGGACTATCTGTTCCTGTTGAGATTATGGGATTCAGCGGCGTACCTCAGTCCGGAGACAGATTTGTCGTCACCCCTGATGAGAAGACAGCCAGACAGGTTGCAGAGCTTCGTATGGAAGAGTTCCGTAAGAAGAATTTTGCAGAGAAATCTGCTGTCAGTCTTGCTGATCTATTTAGCAAGATCAAAGAGGGTGAGCTTAAAGAACTCAATATTGTCCTCAAAGCTGATGTTCAGGGTTCACTTGAAGCACTGAAATCATCACTTGTAAAACTTTCCAACCCTGAAGTTAAAGTTAATATCATCTCCAGCGGAGTCGGCGGTATATCAGAGAATGATATAATCCTTGCTACAGCTTCAAACGCCGTTGTTATAGGATTTAACGTCCGTCCGGGTGTTCAGGCGAGAGTCAAGGCGGATCAGGAAGGTATAGAGCTGAACCTTTACTCTGTTATCTATCAGGCTATTGATGATGTTAAGCAGGCTATGGAAGGTATGCTTGATCCTTCAAGCCGTGAGCAGGTTATCGGACGTGCGGAAGTTCGTCAGGTATTCTCAGTGCCTAAGATAGGCAAGATTGCAGGTTCTTACGTTACAGACGGAAAAGTACAGAGAAATGCACAAGTCAGAGTTGTAAGAGACTCAATTGTTATATATGACGGCGTACTTTCATCACTGAAACGCTTTACTGATGATGCAAAAGAAGTTGCACAAGGTTACGAGTGCGGTATAGGTGTTGATAAATACAACGACCTTAAAGAAGGGGATACATTCGAGTTTTACATTATGGTAGAAGAGAAGCGTACTCTTGAGGATGTTCGCAAGGACTCAGAAAAGAGAGAAAAAAGCTGAGGCCGATGCTGCTGCTAAGGCGGAAGCGGACGCTAATAAATAATATTTGCCAGTATTGCTAAAAAAAGCATATTATAAGTCACTGCGAGGAGGGATTAACCCCGACGCGGCAGTCTTATAAGTTGCATTACGCAGTGGAGTTTGAAGACCACTTCGCTTTGCTCGTAATGACGAGGCTGATATTATGGTAATAGGTAGTGTAGTTTATACACTGGCAATAGAGCAGGCCTTTTCGCTGAAAGATAAAAGAAGCGTTTTGGAAGGTCTGAAAAAAACGATTAACAAATAAGTTTAACATTGCGGTGAGTGAGGTCGGTTTACACGACACATGGAACCGCAGTGAACTGGCCGTTGTAACGGTTTCGCCCGACAGAAAGAGGGTTGATCAGGTATTATCCAAGGTCACTCTTTTTGTGGAAGATTATGGCGAGGCTGTGCTTCTGGACATAGAACAGGAGATTTTCTAATTGAGAGACAGAAGAGTAGCAGAGCTTTTACGCACTGAAATAATGGATATCATTTTGAAAGAGGTCAACGACCCTAAGATAAAGGATGTTGTACTGACCAAAATCGATGTAACCAAAGACCTCTCATTAGCAAAAGTCTACTTCAGCACTTATAACAAAAGTGCTAAAGAAGGTATTGAGCGTGGACTGAACAGATCCGCAGGGTTTATCCGACACTGCATTCTGAAAGGTCTGAGCATGAAAAAAAAGTACCTACCTCCGCTTTATCTATGACGATTCAGGAGATTATGGCCAGAAGATTGATAACCTGTTAAACAAGGTCAATCACGGGCAATAATGAATGGCGTACTAAACATTTACAAAGAGAAAGACCTTACATCATTCGCAGTAGTGAAAGCCGTCAGGCGTATTACCGGAGTGAAGAAATGCGGTCACCTGGGCACACTTGATCCTCTCGCAGAAGGGGTTTTACCTGTGTGTGTGGGCTATGCTACTAAGCTCGTAGACTATATGATGGCTACTGATAAAGAGTATGTCGCACAGTTTGAGCTTGGGTATAGCACTGACAGTTTTGATGTAACAGGTAATGTTCTTGAAAGAAATGACGATATCAAACCTTCGAAAGAAGAGGTTGAGAAAGTCTTTGCATCATACGTGGGCGAACCTGAGCTTACCATTCCGGCATATTCTGCCGTGAAGATAAACGGTAAGAGAGCCTACGAACTTGCCAGAAAAGGCGAGATAGAAGATGCAGGACGCAGAACTATGAAGATAAATGACATATCTCTGATGGATTATGAATATCCTGAGGGTATGTTTAGAATGTCCTGCTACAAAGGTACATACGTTCGCAGCGTGATACATGAAGCAGGGATAAAGCTTGGGACTTACGGGGTAATGAAAGGGCTCATCAGAACTGTGAGCGGTGCATTTGACCATACTAAGTCTTACAAACTTGCAGAGCTCGAGCAGATGAAAGAGGACGGCGAGCTTGAGAAGGCTTTCACCTCTGTTGTTGACGCAACAGGCTGGCCTGTGGCTGTTATACACCCTGACGCTGTTAAGCTTGTGAAGAACGGATGTTCCGTGAAGAGCCACAACTATATAAAACTGCCTGACGGTACATCTGACATGTTCTTTATGGCTGCACCTGACGGGGAGTTACTGGCTTTTGCGGAGTATAACAGCGGGAGCACATCACCGCTAAAGATAGTAAAACTGCTGACATAAACTGCTTATGTCGCCTTATAACGGATTTTAACCGATACGAAGCAAAGTCAGGATGAAATAATTCTGACAATTTGTAGAATCGGTTTAGACACAATAAATAAAATTTACCTTAGGAGGTAAAAGCAAAATGGTAATGACTAAAGAACGCAAAAAATGAGGTAATCGCGACTCACAAAACACACGATAAAGATACAGGTTCTCCGGAAGTGCAGGTAGCTCTTCTTACAGAAAGAATCACATATCTCACAGACCACTTCAAAACTAACCCAAAGGATCACCACTCAAGACGTGGTCTTCTCCTTCTCGTTAGTCAACGTAGAAAGCTTCTCGATTACGTTAAGAAGAAAGATTATATGAGATACAAAAAAATTAATCGATACACTCGGTATAAGGAAGTAATGGTTTAAAACATGGAAAAAAAATATCCAGAATTTTACTATCACACTAAGTGATAGCTCAGAAGAAATTATTTTTTTTGAGACGGGCTGGAAAGCCAAGCAAGCAAACGGTAGTGTATGGATGAAACAAGGGGGGACTGTTGTTCTCGTTACTGCTGCAGGTAAAAAGACTGCATCAGAGAATCAAGGTTTTTTTCCCTCTTACTGTTAACTATTTAGAAAAATTTTATGCCGCCGGTAAGATCCCGGGCGGATTCTTTAAAAGGGAAGCAAAACCTACTGACAAAGAGACTCTTACATCAAGACTGATAGACAGACCTCTTCGTCCTATGTTCCCTGACGGATTCAGAAACGAAACACAGATAATCGCTCAGGTCGTGTCATATGACGGTATTAACTCACCTGATATGCTCGCAATGAACGGTGCTTCTGCTGCTCTTATGATTTCAGACATCCCTTTCAACGGACCTGTTGCAGGTGTTCGTGTGGGCCGTCTGAATGGTGAGCTTGTTATCAACCCTTCTGATGAAGTTATCGATGATCTCGACATGAATATCATCCTCACAGGTACAGACGATGCTATCGTTATGGTTGAGGCCGGTATGGATACAGTCAGCGAAGAAGAAGTTATCGAAGCTCTCCAGTTCGGTCATGAAAACATCAAAAAGCTTGTTGCAAAACAGAATGAGATGGTGGCTGCTCTCGGTAAAGAGAAATTCGAATACACAAGCTTCTGTGTTGCTGACGAACTTGTTGACGAGGCGATGGGCGAGCTTTCTGCTAAGCTGAAAGAGGCTCTCGTTATCCCTGCTAAACTTGAGAAGTACGAAGCACTTGACAAGATTGGTGAGGAATACCTCGAAGCTATGAAAGAGAAGATCGGCGAAGAAGATTTCGACGCTTCACTTTACAAAGATATCTACCATGAAGTTGAGAAGAAGGCTTTCAGAGACTTCACTATCGACTCTAAAACACGTATTGACGGACGTTCATATACAGACATCCGTGATATCGATATCGAAACAAGACTTCTCCCTATGTCACACGGTTCAGGTCTCTTCACTCGTGGTGAGACACAGGCTCTCGTTGTTGCTACACTTGGTACTAAGACTGATACTCAGATCCTTGACACCATCTATGGCGACGGAAAGAAGCGTTTTATGCTTCACTACAACTTCCCTCCATTCTGTGTGGGTGAGGTTGGTTTCCTCAGAGGTCCAGGACGTCGTGAAATAGGTCACGGAGCACTTGCCGAAAGAGCATTATCATATGTTCTTCCTGATGCAGATGATTTCCCGTATACAATCAGAATAGTATCAGAAGTTCTTGAATCTAACGGTTCATCTTCTATGGCTACTGTTTGTGGCGGTTGTCTTGCACTTATGGATGCAGGTGTACCTATTAAAGCTCCTGTTGCCGGTGTTGCTATGGGACTTATCTATGAAGGTGCTGACAGATTTGCTGTCCTTTCCGATATCCTCGGAACAGAAGACCACCTCGGCGACATGGACTTCAAAGTTACCGGTACTAAAGACGGTATCACAGCTCTACAGATGGATATCAAGATCGAAGGACTCTCTAAAGAACTCCTCGAAACTGCTCTTGGTCAGGCGAAGGAAGCAAGAATGCACATCTTAGGCAAGATGACAGATCACCTTCCTGCACCTAATGAAGATCTCGCTCCTACAGCTCCTAGATATGTAACTATGAAGATCAACCCAGAGAAGATCGGAATGGTTATCGGACCTGGAGGAAAGATGATCAAATCTATCATCGAAGAGTCAGGTGCTGCTATCGACATCGACGATACAGGTACAATCAATATCTTTGCTGCCGACAAGGCTTCTATCGACATAGCTGTCGGTAAGGTTAACGAGATAGTAGCAGAGGTAGAAGATGGCGGTGTTTATAATGCCACAGTTAAGAAGATCATGGAGTATGGTGCATTTGTAGAAATGATACCTGGACATGAGGCACTTCTTCATGTTTCCCAGTACAGCCACGAGCGTATTAACTCTATTGCTGATTTCCTTGAAGTTGGCGATAAAGTAGACGTAAAAGTTGTAGGGAAAGACCCTAACGGCAGATTTAAACTCTCCAGAAAGGTTCTCCTCGAAAGACCTGCCAAAGAAGAGAAAAGCGAAGATTAATAATTAAGTCACTGTGTAGCACTCTTAGGTCAAACTAAGAGTGCTTAATCTAAAAGACTCGCAATAACAAAATATTCTCAAAAAAAAGGGAAGGCTTCGGCTTTCCCTTTTTTATATCTATATGTATTTTTATTGATAGTGAATTATTTTTTTATGTAAAATAAATAATTATTTAAACTATTATTTAAAAGAGAGGTTTAGTTATGTTACGAGTCTTTGCTATCTTATTAATTCCATTAATATTTTTTTATGATTACTGCATGTGGCGGTGGAGGGGGCAGTTCAACTTCTAACACAACCACATTAACAGAAACTACTGCGAACTTTTCAGGAACACCGATTGCTGTCACTATTGATAACAGCGGCAATGCTAAAGTCACTTCAGGAAGTTTAATAGACACTGTTTTTTAACCTTAATGTACAAAGCTTAAATAACTCTATTATAGATAATTTAGAGATAGCATATACAGAGGATGACGGCCTTGCCATGTTTTTTTTTGAACGATGTAAGCGGTGATTTTAGCGATGCAGTTATGATTGGTACTCCAGCTGAATTAGCTGCAAGAAATGCAGGCAGATCAACAAATACATCACTTAATATCGAGCTTGAGGAATCTCAGGGATCTACAGTTGGTTTTACTGAGGATGCATATGAATTTAATAATTTCTATATGACACTTAGCGGTAGAACAGGCAGCAACTGGGAAACAGGCTGCTATACTCCTGCTGAAATGATTACGCTACTTTCAAATACATATAAAGTAACTATGGAGAATGACTATTCTCTACTTCGCATAACTGGTCCTCTTGCTCTAACAAATCATAGAAATGTGAGATTCAAATCGAATACCATGAGTGCAGCAAATAGTTTTGCCAGTAAGTTTAACTCTAGGCTTGCTTTCATATTGGATGATGATATTTCAAATCTGGCATCTGAGTATATGTATCTTTCATGTTATATACCGGAGTCTGACAATCGCCTTGGAGTATCATTAAAACTGAGCTCAATATGCGAAGTTGAGCGTGGTGCATCAGCTTGTGATTCGCTGAATAATACTAATACGCCCCCCCACAATCAGTGGCACTCCTATTACACAGATAACTGCTGAATCTTCTTATAGCTTTATTCCTGTTAGTGATGATGCAGAGAATAACGTATTAACCTTCAGTATTGTAAATAAGCCTGCATGGGCATCATTTAGTACAGCTACTGGTGAGCTTAGCGGTACACCTACCAACTCTAATGTGGGAACAACAGCTGATGTTACTATAAGTGTTTCTGATGGTGAATATACAGTAGCTCTTACAAAATTTAATGTGACAGTTAATTACTACAACTCCCCGCCTCAGATTTCAGGAACACCCGCTACAGATGTAACCGCTGATTCAGTCTATAGTTTTGTACCAACAGCGTCAGATGCTGATGGAGATAATATGACATTCAGCATAGTCAATAAACCTTCTTGGGCATCATTTGATACGTCAAACGGTACACTCTCAGGAACACCTGTGAATGCTGATACTGGCACTACAAATGACGTTACAATAAGTGTTACTGACGGTAATGAAACAGTGGCATTGACAGCTTTTGCTCTGACAGTAAATTATCATAACTCCCCACCTTCAATAACCGGTACTCCAGTAGCACACATTGTATATGGTAATGCATACAGCTTTACTCCTGGTAGTAGTGATGCTGATGGTGACGGACTTACTTTCAGCATAGTTAATAAACCCTCATGGGCAAGCCTAAACACAAGTACGGGTGCTCTTACAGGAACTCCTACAGCCGCAGAGAGTGGTTATTACTCAAATATTGTCATTAGTGTTACAGACGGAATAGATACTACTGACCTTGAAGCATTTGATATATCAGTGTTTTTTCCTGTTTATAAAACGGGGGGTAACAGCAGTTTACCAAGCTAATGACGATGGTTCGTATCAGGCAGGACAAGCTATGAACTACACCAGAGCCGGTGATATAGTTACTGATAATAATTCAGGAATGATGTACCAGGATGATGCAGGGACCCCTGCAAGATTTATGACTTTAGCCGATGGTACGAGCTACTGTGAGACTCTCTCTTTGGGAGGCTACGACGACTGGAGATTGCCAACACCGCTTGAGTTTGTTTATGCTACTGATTTTACACTGTCCTCAAGAGTGCTTGAGGCAACTTTTGTGAATGAAGAGAACGGTTCGTCCTATACAAACCAAGAAGTTCCGTTTAATACAACAAACCAGTTTATCTTTCAGCATTCTGAAGGGTACTATGTGGAAGATGCTAAAACAGACACAAATAAAATAAGATGTGTAAGGGGTGGTTTACCACTAAGTAGTTTTGTTAGAGATGACGCTAACGACATTGTTATTGACTATACAACGGGCTTGATGTGGCAAGATAACCTTGACGCTGCTGGTACTGTTGCAAATTATCAAGCAAGCATAGATACTTGTGAAGCTTTAACTTTAGGTGGATACAACGACTGGAGAGTTCCTAATATTAAAGAAGGATCAACAATTTATGATAATAATGTAACTTCTCCATCAGTGCAGAGCGTATTTCAAAATATACCGGGTAGTGCTGTAAAGACAAATACCTCCACATCATATGCCATCTTAACTACTGCAGTGCATTCATTGGCACAATACTATGGATACTCTGGAGTAAATATGAAGGATGCAACTGCTGGAATAAGGTGTGTCCGAACAATAAATTAAACTTATACTTTAGGGGAGGGCTTCGGCTCTCCCTTTTTTTATTGTGCAGATTTATATTCACGTGTAGAATTGCATTCTTATTTTTTATAAAGGATACTGAATGCGTACAATTTTAGATATAAATAATATCCCTGTGATATATGAGAATGTGTCTGATACGTCAGGACTTTTCACCATGTCGGTCTTTTTTCAAAAGAGGTTCGGTTCATGAGCCTGATGAGCTTAACGGTGTTTCACACCTTATAGAACACATGGCATTCCGCAAGACAAGAGATTATTCATCAGAAGATATAAGCAGACTCTCCGAGATGTATGGCGGCTACCTGAATGCATACACTTCAAAAGAGGTCACATCATTCTATATCAAAGGTTTTAAAGAGAATTTAGAGCTGTTCATCAGACTGATGGCTAATATCAGTTTCTATCCTGAATTCACAGAAAAGGATCTCAAGCAGGAGAAGAGCATTATTGTCGACGAGATAAACTCAACAATGGATAACCCTGAGGAGTTTCTCGGCGAGATTGCTGAAGAGAAGTTTTTCGAGGGCTGTTTGCTGCAAAATACTGTCTCGGGAACAACAGATGCTGTCGAATCGATATCACTTGAGGCACTGAAAACCTATTATAAAGAAAACTTTACCCCTGAGAACTGCGTAATAGCCGTCTGCGGCGATGTGTCGCTTGATGACGTGTCTGAGTATATTTCGGATTTCTTTCCGCAAGGGGAATACAAAGAACAACAAAAATCTGACTTTCAGATTACATATAATCAGTTTAATTATGATAACAATTTTAAATCAGATCAGGTGTATGCACAGATAATGTATCCTGCGTTCCCTTATAAGGATGACCGCAGGTTCGCTCTGGGCGGTCTCAGTATGGTGCTTGGAGGCTTGATGAGTTCCAGACTGTTTCAGCAGGTGCGTGAAAAGCGTGGACTTTGCTACAACATAGAGAGCGAAACTGTCCTGTATACCAGCGGCGGTTACCTTAATATTATGTTTTCCTGTGCCAGAAAAAATAGCGACGAAGTGATAAAACTTACTAATGCAGAGATGGACAAACTGCTCAATGACGGGATAACAGAAGACGAACTTACTATGGTTAAGAATCAGCTTAAGTTTTCGTACTATTCAAATTTTGAAAGTCTGGAGAGCAGGGTGCAGATGAACTTCAGACACCTGCATCACCATGGACACCTGCTTGACAGAAAATATATATTAGGACTTGTTGACTCTTTAAGTGCTAAAAGTGTAAACTTGGTCGCAGAAGACCTATTAAGTAAGGAGTACAGCCTATGCAGACTCTTACCGTAAAGATTAAAGCTGATGATAAATCATTAATACCTGAATATAAATCTCCTCTTGCCGCAGGTGTCGATCTCATGGCATCAGGTGACGGAGAAATAGCCTCAGGAGCATATACGCTTGTTAAAACAGGTATATCCATAGAACTCCCCGAAGGTTATGAGGCTCAGGTCAGACCACGCAGCGGACTCGCACTCAAGCAGGGTGTGACGGTTTTAAATACTCCAGGAACAATAGATGCAGACTACAGGGGTGAAATAGGTGTTATACTTATTAATCACGGTAGTGAAGTTTTTAAATATACTAAAGGCGACCGTATAGCCAGATGGTGATAGCTCCGGTTGTTCAGGCTGAATTTATTCAGTCGGACGATCTTTCAGACACAGCCAGGGGTGCAGGCGGCTTTGGACATACAGGTGTATAACACCGAATTTATGAAATCAGGCAGGTAACGGAATATGAAAGTTTATGAGTTTAATGTCAAGACGAAGCTTCCAGAGAGACTTAAACCGCTTCAAGATATAGCACACAACCTCTGGTACGGTTGGACATGGGAAGCCAGAGAGCTTTTTCGTATGATCAGTTATGATCTATGGGAAGAGTGTGAGCACAACCCTGTGTGGGTTCTGTCGAAGCTGACAGAGAAGGATTTTAACAGACTGATAGCCGACCCTGTTTTTATGAATTTCATGGTGAACGTTCATGAAAAAACTTAAAGAATATGAGTCACTTCCAAAATGGTTCGACCTTGCACATAAAGAGAAGAGAACCGAAGAAATGTGTGTTGCATATTTCAGTGCAGAGTACGGCATACACGAATCAGTTAAACTTTATTCAGGTGGTCTCGGTGTTTTATCCGGCGACCATTGTAAATCTGCAAGTGACCTAGGACTGCCTTTCATCGCAGTAGGTCTGCTCTATAGAAACGGTTATTTCCATCAGTATCTTAATACCGACGGCTGGCAGCAGCAGTCTGTCCCTTATAACGAGTTCCACCGTATGCCAATGAGGCTTGTGGAGGACGACAAGGGCGAGCCGCTCATGGTTCATGTTAAGATGGCCGAGCGTGATGTCGCAGTCAAGATATGGGAGATGCAGATAGGTGTAATCTATCTTTATCTGCTTGATACGGATGTTATGACCAACCATTCCGAAGACAGAAAGATCACTGGACAGCTCTACGGCGGTGATACTGAGATGCGTATCAAACAAGAGGTTATCCTCGGTATAGCAGGTGCGAGAGCATTGAGGGCTATGGGTAAGAAACCGACTGTTTACCACCTTAATGAAGGGCATCCGTCTTTCGCGGCACTTGAGCGTATCAGACAATATGTTTCCGAAGGGCTCAATGTCAAAAAAAGCTGCCGAAATAGTTAAAAAAGAGTACACTGTTTACGACACATACACCTGTTCCTGCGGGATTTGATGTGTTTAGTGTTGAGCAGATTAAAAGATATCTCGGACCTATCTTTCAGGAGACAGGGTTCAATATAAATCAGCTTATGGGGTTCGGACGTGAGAACCGTTCGACGAGACAGAAGGTTTTGCTATGGCTATATGCGGTATCAGGCTTTCTACGTTTCGCAACGGTGTGAGTGCCTCCATGGGAAGGTATCCAGAGAGATGTTCAAGAAGCTGTGGAATAATGCACTGGAGGAGTATGTACCTATCGGGCATGTGACAAACGGTGTCCACCTCCCTACATTCATAGCTGAAAATTTCAAAACACTATACACACGATACATGTCAGAGGCGTGGATTTCCAAGCCTTACGACTTTGATGTATGGAACGATATAGAAAAAAATTCCTGATTCTGCACTCTTTGAAGCCAAGGAGAAACAGAGGAACAGGCTGGTAATGTTTGCACGTGAAAGGCTGAGAAAACACCTTATAAACAGCGGCGGTACTGCCAGTGAAGTCTCTAATGCAGATGATGTTCTCAGCTCTGACTGCCTTACCATAGGCTTTGCCAGAAGATTTGCCACATATAAGCGTGGTTATCTCCTTTTCATGGATGAAGAGAGGCTGGCTAAGATATTGAATAACCCTGAGAGACCTGTTCAGATTATCATTGCAGGTAAGGCTCACCCTAAAGACGACGGCGGTAAGGAGATTATCAAAAAGATATTCCATATCTGCCGTAAGCCTGAATTCAGAGACAGAGTAATGTTTATCGAGGATTATGACATCGAAGTGGCAAGACACCTTGCCCACGGTGTTGATATATGGCTGAACACTCCGAGAAGACCAATGGAAGCCTCAGGTACATCAGGCATGAAGATTGCCGCTAACGGCGGTCTGAACTTCTCTATCCTTGATGGATGGTGGGACGAGGGCTACAACGGAGAGACAGGCTTTGCCATAGGTGCAGGTGAGCAGTATGATAAGGAGCAGTATCAGGATTATATAGAGAGTATGGAAATCTATGACAAGCTGGAAAACGAAATCGTACCTCTTTTCTACAGCCGTGACAGAATGGGTGTCCCAAGAGAGTGGATGCATATGATGAAGCAGGCTGTGAAAGTTTGTGCGGCATATTTCAACACATCCAGAATGGTTATGGAGTATACGGATAAGTTTTATGTCCCTCTGCACAATCTTCACACTGAAGTGGCAAAGAATAACTATGGAAACATAGATAAGTTTCTTGAGTGGAAAGATAATGTTATATCAGGATGGGACGGTGTTGCTCTGAGCTATACCAACGTGCAGGCCGACAACATGGAGATGGGATCATCCGTCGTGTTTGAAGCATCTGTGGTGTCACCGAAGATCAATCATGAAGAGCTGTCTGTTTATGCCGTGGTGGATTTCGACGGCGAGAGCGGGGTGCTCAAAAAATCCTGAATTCATTAAGCTTGAGCATATAGATGACAATAACGGCGGACATTACTACAAGGCAGAATACAAGATTGAGAAGGCTGGAAAGATGAAAGTCGCTTTGCCGTATTGCCTGTGCACGAATATATAAAGAATATATTTGAGCTTAATATGGTTAAATGGGCTTAAAGTATTAGTTTATGTTCCATTGCTAAAATACTGTTGATAAAAAACATAAGAGGCGTGTGTCGTTCGATGCACGCCTTTCTTTATACTGCAAAATTTCATCTTTATCTTTCCAGAAAAGAGCGTATGCTTATCTAAAATATTATCTGGATTATTGTAATGACCGATGCTTCAAACAGACAGATGTATGTCTTCCTGCTGATACTTAATATTGCGGCTTTTGTCGGCTTTCAGAGCTGGAGTTCCATGTTTAATAACTTTGCAGTGGAAGTCGGTAATATCAATGGTTATCAGATGGGGATTATACAGTCTCTCAGGGAAGTCCCTGGGTTTCTGGCACTGCTTGTTATACTTGCCATCATTATGCTCCCTGAACATAAGCTCGCCTCTGTCAGTATTATAACTCTCGGCGGTGGAGTGGCTCTCACAGGTTCATGCCGAGTTTTTACGGCCTGATAATCACGACGGTTATCATGTCCTTCGGTTTCCATTATTACGAAACAGTTAACCAGTCACTAACCATACAATACTTTGATAAGAAGACTTCGCCACTGGTCTTTGGAAGGATGCGGAGTATCGCCGCAGGTACAAATGTTATCGCAGGCGGACTCGTAATCGGACTGCTTACATTTATGGAATATAAGTATATCTATCTGATAGCAGGCGGACTTGTTATGGTGGCAGGTTTTTTTTACTGCCTGACACTGGACCCGACTGACCCTAATAAACCTGTCCAGAAGAAGAAGCTGTACCTTAAGAAAAAGTATTGGCTTTACTATATGCTTACATTCCTTTCAGGAGCCAGAAGGCAAATCTTTGTGGCGTTCTCCGTCTTTTTAATGGTGGAGAAATTCAATTTTTTCTGCCACAGAGGTTGCAGGGCTTTTTTATTTTCAATAATGTAGTGAATTATTTCTTTAACCCGTTAATAGGCAAGGGTATAAATAGATTTGGTGAGCGTAAAATGCTTAGTCTGGAATACATGACACTCGTTTTTTGTCTTCACTGCATATGCATTGACCGACAGTAAATGGATAGTAGCTTTCCTGTACATACTCGATCATATTGTATTTAATTTTGCTATATCTATCAGAACATTCTATCAGAAGATAGCAGACCCCGAAGACTTTGCCAATGGTATGGCAATGGGCTTCACTATCAACCATATAGCCGCTGTATTCATCCCTGTTATCGGCGGAGCTCTCTGGCTGCTCGACTATCGGATATCCTTCTTTTCAGGTGTTGTGCTGGCTATGATATCGCTGATCTTTGTCCAATTTATAGACAAAGAAATAGCCAAGTCCGATGCGGAAGCAGTCTAAAGTAACCTTTCTCTTGCTGGATGTAAAAAACCTCTTGTATCATAATGATATATGGGGGGGGTATCTTTGATCGAAATCAACAGAAACGGAGTCATCGTAAAGAGTTATGAAAACGCACCCGAAGGGGTGGACTGTTTCGTCACCACAAAAAAAACGGGCGGTTATAGCGAAGGGTGTTTTTCTTCAATGAATATGGCTGTTTATACTGATGATGATCCGAAGAGAGTCATTAAAAATACTGAACTTTTAAAGTCCTCATACGGTCTTAAAAGCCTCGCCACGCTCCTGCAGGTTCATGGAAATCTTGTCCACGAAGTGAACTCGGATAATTTTGCTGACGTGCTTTTCAGAGAGGGTGACGGGCTGTTTACCACAGAGCCGGATATGGCACTGGGCATCTTAACCGCTGACTGCTATAACCTTTTCCTCGCCGGAAACAAAGGCGTAGCGGCTCTTCATTGCGGACATAAATCCGTTTCGGCAGATATTATGTCTGAAGGTGTCAGGATGTTTGAAAAACATGGGGATTTTCCTATATTTGCAGGGATAGGTCCGGGTATCTCAGGAGAGAATTACGAGGTAGGCAAAGAGCTGGCGGACAAGTTTTCAGCGATATGCGAAAAGGCCGTAACAGAGACCGACGGCAGGTATCATCTTTCTCTGAGAACAGTTATTGAAGAGAATTTAAAATCCAAAGGGATTAATAATATAGAGCATTTAAATGCATGTAGCTTTGCTGATAACAGCTTATATTCCTATCGTAGAGACAACGGCAGAACTGGTCGTATGATAGGTGTTATTGTGAGGAGAGATCGTGTTTAAAGACAGGCTGGAAGCCATAAGAAAAGGGATAGAGGAGACGAAGAGCAGGGCAGGTTTAACCAATGAGGTGACGATCGTAGCCGTGAGTAAACGTTTTCCCCTTGAAGACATAGTTAATGCTTATGAGACGACAGGGCATACCGTATTTGGTGAAAACCGTATTCAGGAGGCACTGGATAAGGCATCTGAGCTTACGAAATATCCCGATATCGAAATACATTTCATAGGGCATATACAGACGAATAAGATTAAATACCTAAAAGGTAATTTTTCACTGATACATTCAGTGGATTCTGTTAGGCTCGCAGAGCTTATGCAGGGGCAGTTTGAGAAGATTGACCGTGTGCAGGATGTGCTTGTGCAGGTGAATATTGCCGATGATGAAAACAAATCAGGCGTTGGTGCTGAAGGTGTTTTCGAGATTTGTGATTATGTTATGCAGGCGGACAGCCTTAATCTGAGAGGGCTTATGATGATGCCGCCTCTGGTCGACGATGTTGAGGATAATAGAGTCTATTTTGCTGGTATGAAAAAACTATTTGACAAGTGTAATGATATAAAGGGATACAATATGGATACCCTTTCAATGGGGATGAGTGACGATCATTTAATCGCTGTTGAAGAGGGGAGCACGATGGTTCGTGTCGGTACTGCATTATTTGGTCAAAGAGAGTATTAAGAGGTAGTTATGGGACTTTTACAAACAGTTATAAAGTTTTATCTAATAGTTTTACTTTTCAGAACCGTTATGACAAGGCAGGAGCTGTATTTTAATCCGCTGGGAAAACTGGTGGCTAAAATGACCGACCCCGTTTTGGAGAAGGCGTTTAAGCTGACAAAAAAAGAGTGCTGACAATATGCTGCCGCTGTTTTTTCTGGCGGCTGTTGCATTGGAGACTGTGGTTATCTTTATGCTGACAGGAGCCAGTTTGCCTGTTGCGTTCCTATACGGGCTTGCTGATATATTGGTCTTCTTAATGATATTCTATATAGTGAGTGTGATCATAGGCAGCTTTGCGAATAACTCTCAGATGAGTCATTATGCTATGTTCTTTCACAGGCTTGCGTCTGTCTGGGTGAAGTTCACCAGAACCTTCTTCCCGATAAAGAGCAATTTTGTGATTATACCTGCTGTATTAATCATTTTTTGCATTTTTTTACCATAATCAACATCGGCGTAACAATCGGCTTTCAGTCCTTTTCAGGTCAGGTTGATATTATGTATGCTGTCACGACTACTATAAAGTCAAATATACTTGAGATAGCAGGACTTTTGGATATTTTTGTATGGCTTGTGATTATCAGGGCTCTGCTCAGCTGGGTTAGTCCTGATCCGAGAAACCCCGTTGTTCAGCTGATAGTTTCGCTGACTGACCCTATCATGGAACCTTTCAGAAAGGTTATCCCTTCACTCGGCGGGATAGATATTAGCCCCATGTTACTGATATTTGTAGTATACTTTATGAAAACGATGATAGTACAGCTTGTGAGGATGATGTTCTGATGGTAGTCGATTCAAGAATCAGGTTTGTTTATATAGCATAGCCTTGATGTCGGGCACTATTGCGTTCGGCGTTATTGGTTATGTGACTATAGAACATGCAGGGTTCGTCGATGCTCTTTATATGACAATAATCACAATATCCACAGTGGGATACGGTGAGGTTATACCTCTGTCCCAGACAGGGAAAGTCTTTACTGTTGTACTGATTATACTGGGTACGGGTACGTTGGCATATACTGCTTCTCAGTTCATAGACTATGTTGTTGCTGGTGAACTTCGGGATTTATTTGGGAGAAAAAAAAGATGGAAAGTAAAATTGATGCATTGAAAGATCATTATATACTTTGTGGATTTGGCAGGATGGGGCGTATTATTGCTCAGATACTTTCTGAAAATAATCTGCCGTTCGTTATCGTTGACCCTACGCCGAGACAAAGTGAAACATCTGATAATCAATATCTTTTTTTTGTTACCGGTGATGCTACACACGAAAATGTCCAAATAAAAGCTGGCATTTTGAAAGCGAAAGGGCTTATAACTGTTGTCGATCAGGATGTGAATAACCTTTATATAACTCTCACCGCAAAGGGGCTTCGTAAAGACCTTTATGTTGTCTCCAAATGTGCTCAGGAAGAGGCATACTCAAAGCTGATGTGGGCAGGTGCAGACAAGATAGTGTCTCCTTATACTATTGGCGGTCAAAGCATTGCTCAGAGTATCATAAAGCCTCACGTTACGGATTTTCTGGATATGGCAATGGGGAATACAGGTTATCAGATAATGGTGGAAGAGGTGACTATCCAAGAGCGTTCCCCGGTTAACGGAGTTCAGCTTAAGGATTCCAATATACGCAGACACGGTATTATTATCGTGGCAATTAAAAAAGAAGAATGATGCTTTTATATACAACCCGGGGTCTGATGAGATGCTGCTTGAAGGCGATACACTTATAGCCCTTGGGAGAAAAGAAGATTTCGAGTCTTTATCTAATTTTATAAATAGAGGATAATATGTGGATTTTTAGAATTTGTTATGGAATTTTTTATCATTGTGGCGTTTGTTCTGAGCCGCGATAAAGTCGCTATCACTATGGAACAGTCTGTTTTGTATTCGCTTGGAGTTATCTTTGCTATTATTTTTTATCGAAACTCTTATCTCTGACATAAAGAGTTACCGTTTTTTTTAGTGGAGCAGCAGGTGCTCTTATATTCTTAATTATTGGATACTCCATAGCTTCAATCTTTGCAGCCTACTTCACAAGTGATGCTCTCAGACTGGCTTTTTTACTTCTTTGTTTTATACATAGGGGTGATGATAGGGCAAAAGACCTCGTGGTTTTTTTTCGAAGCCCTGATATCGAAGATTTCGGTGAAACAACCGAAACAGCCAAAGTATTCTGCCACTGCTAAAGTGCTTGATACATCAACACTTATAGACGGCAGGATGGCTGATATCGTCGATACGGGCATAATCGAAGGGGCTTTGGTTATCCCTACATTTGTTCTGAAAGAGTTGCAGAATATCGCAGATTCTCACGATCATTTACGCCGGCAGAAGGGGCGTAGAGGTCTGAATGTACTCAAGAAGCTTCAGGAGCAGACTATTTTACCCGTGGATATCAATAACACTGATTTCAATGACATAGGGACTGTTGACGAGAAGCTTGTCGCACTGGCAAAGAAGCTGAAAGCAGGGATCATCACAACAGATTTTAACCTGCTTAAAGTCGCAGAGATACAGAATATCCCTGTCCTGAATATAAACACGCTTGCTATGGCTATGCGTCAGACTGTTCTCCCCGGTGAAGATTTCGACATCAGTGTCGTTAAAGAGGGTAAAGAGCAGAATCAGGGGGTCGGATACCTTGATGACGGTACTATGGTTGTTGTAGAAAATGGCCGTAAGCTGATCGGCAAGACAGTCAGAGTTTCAGTAACGAGTCTGTTGCAGACGGAATCAGGGCGTATCATCTTCACAAAGGCGAGAAATTGAGTCTGACTGCTGTTATACCCGCCGCAGGAATTGGAAAACGATTCAGCGGAGATGTTAAGAAACAATTCTTTACAATATTTGATAATACTGTTTTGTATTATACACTTATTGCACTTAATAGGGCTTACCCATTTAAGGAGTTTATCCTCGGGGCGAGCCCTTCTGATTTTGAATATATCACCAACCAGCTCAAACTTGCAGGCATAGAAAACTACCGTATCATAGAGGGTGGAGCTGAACGCTACGAAACGGTGTATAACTGCCTGAAGGCTGTCAAAACTGACCATGTACTGATACACGATGCTGTCAGACCTTTTATAACCGAGGCTGTCGTGAGTTCTGTCGTAGAAGCAGGAGTGAAACAGGGAGCAGCTATCTGCGGTTTAAAGGTGCGTGACACTCTCAAGAGGGTTGACGGCGGTATAATAGATAAAACGGTGAACAGGGACGAGTTTATCCTTTCCCACACCCCTCAGGTATTTAATACTTCTATTTTGAAAAAAGCTGTGGAGAACGCAGGCGAGTTCGATATAATTGTTACGGATGAGGCACAGGCAATGGAGCTTTTCAGGCAAAAAAGTTGCATGGGTGGACTCGACTCCCGATAATATAAAACTGACCTTTACAGAGGACATAGGGCTTGCTGAGAGCCTTGTGAGGAAATACTTCTCTTAGTTATTCTTCTTCATCTCTTTTTTGAAGACCTTTATACATAATCTGCAGTCTGTTGGTCAGGAAATCACAAGTAAAATATATTCCACGCTTGGTTTTAGTCTCGTATATCTCATCAGCTACTATTTCGACATCCTGAGGCACAAGAGTTTTATGCGATCCTGAGTGTCTGCATTCCTCTTTTTTTTGCATATGAACTTAATGGGCAGCATATCCCCTGCAACACCCCATATAACAGGTTTTTTTTCCGTACACTGATCCTGAATTTTAAATGCGTATTCAAGCAACTGGTGCTTTATTCTCGGTAAAAACAGTTCCCCCCCCAGCAGTGAGACTACTTTTCTGTCGGCAAAACCCTGAGCTGCAAGCTCGTACATGGCCTTATGTACCTCTATGCTTTCAGGTGCGAATTTATTCTTTTTTACTATATCTATAAAGAGGTTGGATGTCATAAGGAAGCTTTTATACATATTCTTCCTGTCAGCTATGCTGTCAAACACCGGCTTACCCATATCGTCGACATAGGAGTGTCTGCTTTGTACAGCATCGGTCACATTCTCATCTTTGCATAATCTTGAAACGACCATTGCCGATTTTTTTACATCTTTCAAATTGATGGGTGTCTTTTGTGACAAGCCCTGAAAACAGTCCGGCATTCTGCAGGAATGATGTACAGGCGATCTTCTGAAGAAAGGTCTTTTGGTCAACACTTTTATTCTTTCTGATATGCAGCAGTGCAAGGGTTATGCACAAAAAATGTGGAATTGGTCGTCTGTGTGAACTCTGCCTTATTCATGTCTATCGTTTTCATCATTTTCAGCATGAATGATATGCCTTCGGTGTTTCCGAGCATACTGTGCAGAAAACCTTCAAATTCCCTATGAGTCTTTATTTCACCTGTTGCCAGCCGTTTGTAGAACTTCTGATATTTTTTCCTGTTTGACAGTTATTTTATCTATTTCGCCAAAAACTTTTGTAGATGCTTTTTTGCTTATATATTCTGAGTATTTCGTCTGAGGTCTGGATAGCGAAAGGTGAGGTTGTAAAATACATATCAAGGACATAGCGGTCCAGTAGTGTATCGAGGTATTTATCCAGCGGGATATCTTTGTTTATCAGCACGCTGCCGATGGTGTCACGCAATTCTGCACTCAGCAGAGTAGGTGTCGTAAACATGCTGACTTCTTTGTTTTTTAAGAAACTCTATGAAGGATTGTGTGCCGAGTTCGTGGAGTTTATTCCGTATATCCTCTTCTTCCATATCCATATCAACAGAGAGGTATTCAAAAAATATTATCGTGTGCAATATGATTCATTTTAGGGGTTTCACCTTGTGTGTTTTTTAGAATCGTTTAATTTATATTATAAAGTTTAATTAGTAAATAACTAAAAAAGGATGATTATCATTCATAATATTAGTATATTTTGGAGTTGACTATTTTAATATATACTTATAATCAAATATTGTTATATATACTCTTGCGAAGACCTAAACTACGCCTATACTAATATATAACTGGAGTTCTGGACTTATTATTTTAAGTATCAACGTTTCAAAGTGGAACTCTATCTGTAGATATATAAACATCATTTTAAAATTATTTGCCTTTTAGGTGCTTGAATTGAGACTTATTGTCTACAGAAGTGGTTGTTTTGTAATTAGAAAGGAGGAAACTATGTCGTACCAGAAGCCGAAATTCAAATCTCAGTATGAAAATTTTATAGGTGGAAAATGGACTCCGCCTGTTGACGGTGAGTATTTTGATAATTCATCACCTGTAGATGGCAGTCATATAGCAAAGGTTGCCAGATCAAACTCTAAAGATATAGACCTTGCTGTCAGTGAGGCTTGGAAAGCTGCTGAGTCATGGGGCAAAACCTCCGTGACTGAACGCAGTAATCTGTTATTTAAGATAGCTGACCGCATAGAAGCCAACCTTGAGATGATTGCACTCGCCGATACCTGGGATAACGGCAAATCCATCAGAGAGACCATGGCGGCGGACATCCCCCCTGACTATAGATCATTTCCGTTACTTCGGAAGCGTTATACGAGCTGAAGCAGGGGAAGTTTCTGACCTTGACGCCAATACTGTAAGCCTTGAAGTTCATGAACCTCTTGGTGTAGTGGGGCAGATTATCCCATGGAACTTTCCTATACTTATGGCAGCATGGAAGCTTGCACCTGCACTAGCCGCAGGGAACTGTGTCGTTTTAAAGCCTGCTGAGCAGACTCCTGTTTCGATTCTGGTTATGATGGAAGTCATTGCCGATATACTCCTGACGGGGTTTTGAATATTGTAAACGGATTTGGTCCTGAGGCAGGTAAACCTCTGGCAACACACCCTGATATCAGAAAGATAGCTTTCACGGGCGAGACAACCACAGGACGGCTGATCATGCAGTATGCTTCTGAGAATATAATCCCTGTCACCTTAGAACTGGGCGGTAAATCACCGAATATCTTTTTTCAACAGTGTGATGGCTGAGGACGATAACTTCCTCGATAAGGCTATCGAGGGGCTTGTTCTCTTTGCTTTTAATCAGGGTGAGGTTTGTACATGTCCGTCACGTGCTTTGATACAGGAAGATATATATGATGAATTTATCGCCAGATGTCTTAAGAGAATAGCAGCGATCAAAATAGGCGATCCTTTGGATCCTGCTAATATGGTCGGTGCTCAGGCCTCCAATGATCAATATGAAAAGATCATGAACTATATCAACATAGGAAAGCAGGAAGGGGCTGAGGTTCTCATAGGCGGTGAAGCTCACAAAAGCAGCAAATACCCTAACGGTTATTACATAAATCCAACGGTATTCAAAGGAAATAACAAAATGCGTATCTTTCAGGAAGAGATATTCGGACCTGTCCTGAGTGTAACAACATTTAAGGATGAAGCCGAAGCTCTTGAGATTGCGAATGACACTTTATATGGCTTGGTGCCGGTGTATGGACACGTGATGTACACCAGATGCAGACTTTCGCCAGAGGCATTGAGGCAGGGCGTATTTGGTGCAACTGTTACCATGCATACCCTGCACACGCATCATTTGGAGGATATAAAAAAATCCGGTATCGGACGCGAGACCCACAAGATGATGTTAAATCATTATCGTCACACTAAAAAATATCCTTATGTCATACGATAAAAACCCACTAGGTTTCTTTTAAACCTTTAAATAAACTAAAGGCAGCTCATAAGGGCTGCCTTTTTTTTAAACATGGATAATCAAATGTATATAGAAAGACTGGATGCAACTGAACAGGCAAAAAAAAATAATTGATCAGCTGCGTGAAAAAACACGGTGAGCTTATTTTTCATCAGAGCGGCGGTTGTTGTGACGGTTCTGCTCCCATGTGTTTTCAGAAGGGTGATTTTCTAATAGGCTCGAGGGACGCATGTTTAGGAGAGGTTCACGGCTGTAAATTTTATATGGCATCGGATCAGTTTGAATATTATAAATATATGCACATCACCATTGGAATCACAGAGGGGAGAGGTTCGAGTTTCTCGCTTGAGATACCTCTGGGGGTCAGGTTTATGACAATTCTCAGGATTTTTTACTGACGATGAAGCAAAGAATTTGCGACCGATTGAATTCGACGTATAATTATTCTTTGACTTTTACAACAGCTTTGTAATATTCCTGAAGTTCTCCTGTCAGCATATTGCATGTATAGTAGATACCGGCAAAGAGACTGGTATTATCTATATTTTTTACTGTAATCGACACATCTTTTGAAATTAATGTTTTGTGTCCGCCGCTGTAGTTGCAAGACTCTGTGGTGCACAAAAAATTTAACGGGCAGCATATCACCGACCGTACTCCATATTATCGGAAAGTTAGCACAGCTGTTCTTAATCTTATAGGCGTGTTCAAGTATAAGATGCTTAGCCTCAGGGAGGAATAGCTTACCTATGATGGATACTATCTCTTTATCTGCGTGCCCCCCTTTCTGCCAGCTCATGCAATGCTTTATGGATTTCAAGATTTTGCGGATCGGTATCATACTCTGCTAAGAGATCCACAAAAAGCCTCACTGTCACAAGCATACGCAGGTGGTAATTTGTTTTATTGATAAGTTTGCTGAAAACAGGGGCGTCATCATTTGCAGAAGCAATATAGGTGGCAAGGGCTACCTCCATAGCTTCATCATTAATAAGCATTTTAATTATGTCAGGCGAACTCATACCGCACAGTTTATCACCGGCAATATCTGCAATATTTTGCAATAAGCAAAGTATACCTGCCTTGTTTATAAGGGTCTCACTTGATTCTTGAGATTTATTCTTCGTCTGCGAAGCAAGACATAAAGTGACGAGGGAAGAGCTGAGAGAATTGATAATCATATGTTTGTTTTCATTAAAGTTACTAAGCATTTTCAGGAAAGTACATATCCCTTTGGGTGTTGACGTAAGTTCGTTTATAACACCATTGAAGCTGTCTTTAATGCTTGGGTCATGCTCCAGCAGCATTAATGAGGTATCTTGTTGATAAACATAATTATCCATAAGGTAATTAACCTTGTCGCTGGTTTTACCTCTATACATTCTGAGGACACTGTCGGTACATTCAATACATAACGGTGTAGTGGAAAATTTATCATCCTTAACATATCTGTCCAGCAGAGACGTCAGGTATTTGTTTATAGGAATACCTTTGTTGATCAGAGTTTTGCCATATTCGTCCTTAAGCTCGTGAGTGAGCTTAAGCTCTGTCTTATGTATCCAAAGATTTTTTCTTTTTTAATAAAGTGTATGAATTCATTTGTACCTTTAGATAATAAAGTGTCTTTGATCTCTTCCTGAGGCATGTCCATGTCTATTGCTAATAATTCGAAAACATCATTATGCTCAATATTACTCATATCAACCCACCACAAATAATAATAATAATTAGTATACTCAGTTTAATTTAGAACCTACGCTTAAAAATGTAAATACATATACTTATTTATTGGTATTTTTTTTACAAAAAATAAAGTGAATTCTGCAATGAAATGATCCCCAAACTCTTTGACTTACAGCACTTATAGTGGTAAAAATACTGATGGATTTACAAATAGCTGAATACATCAAATTTATCACACTAGCCATAGTCCCTTTTATGCTCGCCATCACAGTGCATGAGTTTGCTCACGGTCTGAGTGCCTATATGCTTGGGGACGATACAGCCAAAAGAGCAGGGCGGCTGACCCTTAACCCTCTGGTGCATATAGATCCATTGGGGATTCTTTTTTTTCTTGTCGTTACAAGGCTTTTCGGTTGGGCTAAACCTGTCCCTGTTAATTTCGGTAATCTTCATAAGAACAGAAAATACGGTCCTGCCATAGTCTCGTTTGCAGGTCCGTTTTCAAACCTGATATTAGCCATTATGTCCGCCATATTACTTCATATCCTTTCGGGAGTCAGGGTAGAGGAAGGGAGTATGGCGATGAAGGTGCTTACACCTATTGCCGGGATGGTGTTTTTTGTCTGTGCGTATCAATGTCGCACTTTTTTATTTTTTAATCTGCTCCCTATACCTCCGCTGGATGGTGGACGTATAGTGCAGTCTCTGCTCCCTTATAATCAGGCTGTTGCATTTTCGAAGCTGGAAAGGTACGGATTTATAATCCTCATTATTCTTTTCCTGACTCATACCATCGAGGCAATCATCATGCCTCTGATGAATTTCATGCTTAAAATACTCTTATAAAGGATAGATAAATATGGAGAAAGTTCTTAGCGGAATGCGTCCTACAGGGCGTCTTCACATAGGTCATTATTTCGGTGCTCTCAAAAACTGGATAAAACTACAGGAAGAATACGAGTGTTACTATTTCGTTGCCGACTGGCACGCACTCACAACAAACTATGAAGACCCTGAAGATATTATCGAGAATAGGAAACAGCTTGTTCTGGACTGGCTTAGTGTCGGGTTAGACCCTGAAAAGTGTACCATGTTCGTTCAGTCGCATAATATATATCATGCGGAGCTGACACTCCTGCTCTCTATGATTACGCCTGTATCATGCTCGAAAGATGCCCGACATACAAAGAGATCAAGCAGGAACAATCTAATAAAGACCTGTCGAATATAGGCTTTCTTAGTTACCCCGTTATTCAGACAGCAGATATTATCATGTACGGTTCTAAATATATTCCTGTCGGTGAAGACCAGCTTGCACATATAGAAATAAGCCGTGAGATAGTCCGCAGATTCCACCACCTATACAAGTGTGATATCTTCACAGAGCCTAAGGGGCTTCTGACAGAAGTGCCGAGACTGCCCGGGCTTGACGGCAGAAAGATGAGCAAGAGCTACGGCAACGCTATTACTCTTTCGGAAGACCTGAACGAAGTAGAGAAGAAGCTGAAGCGTATGAAGACTGATACTAACCGCCAGAGGCTCACAGACTGCGGAAATCCTGAGCTTTGTCCCGTGTTCGATTATCATAAGGTCTTCTCCACCGAAGAGGAGCGTCAGGAGATCACTGCCGGCTGTACAACCGCTGGGATAGGCTGTATGGACTGCAAGATGATATTAAAGAAACATATGTTTGAACTGCTTGAGCCTATTCAGGATAAAAGGAAGAAGTTCGAGTCAGAGATTACGGATATAGATGAATTCCTCAAACCTATGCAGCAGAAAGCTGTGGCTGAGTCTGAGGTTATGATGGCTAAAGTGAGGAAAGCACTTAGAATATGAGCCGACTCCTTGATGTCAGGCTGGACAATTTCGAAGGTCCGATGGATCTTCTCATCCACCTGATATACAAAAAACGAACTGAATATTTACGACATACCGATCGCTTTCATCTCAGGGCAGTTTGTAGAGGCTGTTAACGAGATGGAGAAGCTGGATATTGAGGTTGCCGCTGAGTTTATCAACATGGCATCCTACCTCATATACCTTAAATCACGTATGCTGCTTCCGAAGGACGGGGTTATCGGTGAAGAGATGGACCCTGAGGAAGAGAAGTTTCTGCTCACACAGAGACTTGTGGAATATTCATTTTATAAGGATGTTGCCGAAACCCTGCGTATGCTTGAGAGGGAATCCGGCAAACATCTGATGCGTTCCTCAACGATATACATACCGAAAGAGGAGATGCAGACCGAAGACCCGTACAGTATAGCAAATGCTTTTTTTCTCTGTTCTGGAAAAAAACCAATATCAAACCGATGAAAATCGAAAAAAAAGATATAGTGGATGTTGCTGACGTTATTGTTAAAATAAAAGATATAGTCTTTAAGAAGACTAAGCTTTTCTGGACAGACATAGTTAAGACTTGTGCAAGCAGGAGAGAGGTTGTAATATCGCTCCTCGCTGTACTGGAGCTTATGAGGCTCAAGGTTATCGAAGCTGTACAGGCTGAGACTTTCGGCGAAATAGTAATAGAATGGAAAGGAGCTATGGAGGAGCCAAATGGATAAAGAACAGAAGATTTTTTTTATACATCACTCTTTCTTTCCGGCACACCTTTGGACAAGAAGTTCTTCAGAAAGATATTCGACCCTATCAACCTCGAAAACAGGCTTTTGAGCTATGCTGAATCGTTTAACGAGCTTGGTCTGGGGATGCATGTTAGAATGGTTTCCGGAGGCTACCAGATGGTTACGGATAAGGATTTGCTCAATGAGCTTTCCCCTTATTTCGGAGAGAAGACAGAGGCTCTCAGCAGGGCTTCCATGGAGACATCCGCCATCATCGCATATAAACAACCTATCACAAGAATTGAGATAGACGAGATCAGAGGGGTAAACTCATCCGGAACAGTCAGATATCTGCTGGAGAAAAACCTTATCAAGGTTACAGGCAGAAAGGATGTACCGGGCAGACCGCTCTTATACAGCACTACCAAATATTTTCTGGAATATATGGGGATAAACGACATATCAGAGCTACCTACATTTCGTGAGTGGCAGGAGTTAAAAAACAAAATAATGGACAGAATAAATAAATTTCTAGCAGCTAGATCAGGACTTTCAAGAAGAGATGCAGACAAGGCTATCGAGGCAGGGCGTGTACGTGTGAACGGAAAACTGCCCGAAGGTCCTTGGGTACAGGTTTCGGATAAAGATAAGGTATTGCTGGACGGCTCGGCTGTCAGCGACGGTGAATACTTCTACTGGGCATTTTATAAACCCGTAGGTGTTCTCACGGCTTACGGTGACGGACAGGGGAAAGATACTCTCGAGAAATACCCATTCCTGCGTGAAATGAAGCCTGCCTATTCGGGAAGACTGGATTTCGACAGTGAAGGGCTTATTATATTCAGTAACGACGGGGATTTTATCCGCCGTCTGCAAAAGGCTGACGAAAAAATTTGAAAAAGAATACATAGTCACCGTAAACAAAGTTCTTAAGAAGCATGAGCTTGAAGCACTCAGAAAAGGTATCCAGCACGAAGGGATTAAATATCGCCCATGCTCGATAGAACAGCACTCACACGACAGATATCAGGTCATACTCCATGAGGGTAAAAAAAACCGACAGATCAGGAATATGTTCCGTACTTTCGGCGTGACTGTTAAAAAAGCTTAAAAGGGTGCGTATCGGTACAGTTAACCTGAACGAACTGAGACAGGGTGAGTTCAGAGAATTCGCACCTAAAGAGATCAGAGAGATGCTTGATGTATAGAGTAAGAGTTGTAATGTCATTCAACGGTGCTCACAACTTGCGTAACTACAACGGCAAATGTGAGAACCTGCACGGTCATAACTGGAAAGTAGAGGCATACCTGAAAGGGGATAAGCTGAACGAGACAGAGATGCTTGTGGATTTCACCATACTGAAAAAAACGTCTGAAAGAGATACTGGAGACACTTGATCATAAATATCTGAACGAGCAGGTGCCGTTTTTCGTTGAGCACAATCCAACCAGCGAAAATATCTCCAGATATATATACACAAGCCTCAAGGAGACCTTTGGTAAGCTGACTGACAGGGTTGTTGTCTGGGAGACTGATATTCAGGCGGCAGAATACTGGGAAAATGACTAAGGAGCTGATACAATAAGGTATTCAATATAGGTGGTTTATGTTTTTTCGCTACAAAAGAGAAGACCATTTTTGATGCCCATGAGCTTTATCTATACGGAAAATATGATAAAGCACTTCAGCTGTGCGAACAATTATTAGCGAGAAATCCTGAAAGCTACTCTGCTATCAACCTCATTGCGAATATACATTTTATCAATGATGAATTCTCAAAAGGTGAGCAGTATCTATATAAGCTGAAAGACTTTTTCATACGCAGACATGAATATGAAAAAGCCATTGCCGTCATAGATAGGCTCTTGGCAGTTAAGCCTAATCAGCCTAAATACTTGAAAGATAAAGCAGATATATACAGAGCCTGCGAAAAGGATAATCTGCGTATCAGGCAATATCTTAAGATTGCGACATATACAGACGTGACGGACAGTTTAAAAAAAAGCGGCAGAAACATATATGGAGATGTCGCAGACCTATTCAGGCAACCCTAAACTGGATAAAATCATCATCAATGAACTGCTGCTGCTTGGTGAGCTGGATACGCTCGCTCATTTTGCAAACAACAGGGTGATCAACTCCGATATAGCTACTCAGGAAGAGAAGGACGATGCAATATTAGTTTGTGTCGAGGCCGGATGTAAACCAGAGCTGATTATCTCTCATATCGGCAGCTTTATAAAACCTAACCCCGAAAGACTGCAATTAGTTGAAGAGACTATTTATAAATACTTTATCAGGCATAAAGACGACAGCTTATTCCTAAAAATAGCAGATGCGGCAGGATACGAGAATATAGCCCCTCTGCTTGATAGAATCCGTGCTGAAGCTCCCGACACTGTTGCTGATCTGAATTTAACCCCTAAGGCTGAACCTATAGCGGAGGAAGAACCTGCTATCGTCGAAGAGCCTGTAGAGATTGATGATGCAGTTCAGGCTGTGGATGGCGTAGCACTAGAAGCTGATGAACCTATCATTGAGACCTTTACCTCAGATACAGACGCAGAAACCATAGTTGTCAATGACGTAGAAGTTGAATCTCATATGGATAATACCGCCACAGATGAATTGCAGGTTGAGCAGATTGATCTGGATGTTTTTTGATAACGGTGCTTCCGATGGTATTCCGTCGATTGAGCTGGACGGACTGGAGAAATTCGATTCTGACGATCAGAATGTCGACATTCCTGTACTGGAAGGTCTGCAAACATACGAAATAGATAAAATCACCGAACAACCCAAGCAGTCGGAACAGCCAAAAGAGGTGGTGGTTGAATCCATAGAAGAGATAGACAGTTTCGACCCCGCTGTGGACAAGAGCGACGATATCTTTTCAGCTTTTGAAGATGATAACGGTGAATCCGAGAAAGACGATCCTTTCGCCTCATTTGGCGACGATATAACAGAGAAAAGTGCGGATGATCTATTCGGAGAGCTTCTTAATGAGGAGACTGTTACCGAAGAGCAGTCAAAGGATATCCAAGTAGAAGAAGAGGTGGTCGAAGCAGAACCGACGGATATGTTTTCTGAGCTTATTCCCGAAGAGGTTATAGATAATAAACCTGAAGTAGAGCAGATAGATATGTCTGATATTATTGTGGAACAGACTGATACCAAAGATATCTTTGAAGACATAGTGGCAGAGAACGAAGTAGAGATCATTGAAAAGCAGCCTGATAAGAAGATAATCATAGATGCCGACGACATAAAGCAGGACGAAAAATCAGGAAAAGATATTTTTGATATGGAAATCTAATATATATGATCAAATTCAGATTCAAGAAGAATAATACAAACAACACCGAGAAGGATACAAGCTCACGTAAGCTTATAATGTATAGTCTTGTTGTCGTTGTGCTCCTTCTTGTTAACTTCTTCGCAGGGTCGAAGATCGTCAATACCAGCTTCCCATGGTACTCGAACGTTTCCATCTTTCTGCTCGTAAATATTAATATCATCCTCCTTCTGGTGGTGTTGATACTTATATTCAGAAACCTTGGTAAACTTTTTATAGATAGAAAGAAAAATCTATTTGGCACCCGTCTGCAGGGGAAACTTGTTATCTTCTCTACCCTGATAGCTGTTATCCCTGTTCTCGTTGTTTTCATATTCTCCAGTTCTATCATAAACAATAGTATCGATAAGTGGTTTGATACTCAGATCGAACAGGCTCTGAAAAGCTCGATTGACCTTATGCAGAAGTATCAGAACAGGCTGGAGAAGGATATTGTCGAGCAGTCTGATATTTTATCCGGCTTTATCTCTTCGGGGGAATATCTGTTTAAAACCAAGTACGACAAACTGGAAGAATTTACCGAAAACTACATAGATAAGAACAGGATAGACGGTATAGCCGTTTATAATAATCAGAATACAAGAATATCCACTCAGGAAAAAACCTTCTTTTACTTCAATACTTTTGTGAATGAAACCATCATTCAGGATATTTTGGAAAAAAAAATCGATAGCCAGATATGAGTTCGTCGGAAACGACCAGATATACTGGGTCGGGCATCCGATCTTGTCTAACAAAAAAAATAACAATATCGTTATCGGTGCACTGTTTATCTATAAGCTTGTTCCCGTGAACGAAGCGGATAAAGTTACAAAGATTCTCGACTCATATAATAACTACCGACAGACTAAGTTTTTTCGCCGAGCCGGTGAAGAACTCTTATAAGATACTGCTGATACTCATGACTTTGCTTGTGGTTTTTTGCAGGAATATGGGGGAGTCTTGTTTACGCAAAGAGTATCACAAAGCCTATTGAACTGCTGGCGGCAGCGTCTGTGGAAGTTTCTAAAGGTAATCTCGGCACAGAGGTAGAGGTTATAGGTGATGACGAAATGGCATTCATGACGCGTGCCTTTAACTCTATGGTAAAAAAGGTTGAAAATGCATAATGACGAACTTAATCTCAAAAATGAAAAACTGTCTGAGATGTTCATGCAGATTGCCCGTGACAACCAGTATGTTGATTCGATCCTTAAGAATGTTAAATCTGCAATCTTCTATTATACCAGCCGTTTAGAGCCTCTTAAGACGAACGATTACGCAGAGGTGATTCTCGAAAAGGCAGAGACCGATTTTAATGATAATGTCCTCATCCCTGCATCTGTTTTTGTCACCACGGATGAGCGTGAGTATGAATTCCAGATTGAGATGATGATTGACGGCGAGATAAGAACAATGACCGCCAACATAACAAAGATTTATGACCACGAAGGGAAGGCGGAGAACCTTGTTATCGTGCTTGACGATATTACCGACCTTCTGAATTTTCAGAGGGTAAATATCTGGAAAGAGATAGCCACAAGGATTGCTCACGAGATCAAAAAATCCTCTCACCCCTATAAAGCTCACAGCGGAGCGTGTACGGAAGAAATCCATGGCAGGCGACAACACGCCGGAGTTCATGATAAACAGCATGGAGACCATTATTAACGAGGTTGAAGGGCTGCAAACATTGGTGAATGAGTTCAATATGTTTGCCCGTTTGCCGGAGCTGAAAAAGGCTGTATTTTCATTTTGCTATTTTCTTGATGAGATATCGTCATTTTACACTGCTTCACATCCAAAGATAAAGTTTAAAATAAGCTGTCATGACATAGAGTTATATGGTGACAGACCGCAGCTTAAACGTGTTTTTTATAAATCTGGTCAACAACTCTATCGATGCCATGGATAACGAAGAGGGGACTATAAGAATATCTGCTGTTGAAAAAAAACATGATAGATTAAGAGTAATATACGAAGATTCAGGTAAGGGAATTCCTTATGAGGATCTCAATCGCATATTTATCCCGTATTTCAGCAAAAAGCCTGACGGAACAGGGCTTGGGCTTGCGATAGTTAAGAAGATTATCGAAGTGCATAACGGCTCTATCGTAGCTGAGAGTGAATACGGAGAGTTTACACGTTTTACTATGGAATTTACCAAGGTGACCTAAATGTCGAATATACTTATCATAGATGATGAAAAAAAAGCATTTGTACAACAATTCAGGGCATCCTCGAAGACGAGGGTTATGTCGCTGATTTCGCACTGAATTTCAATGAAGGATTCCTCAAGCTCAAAGAGGGCTCTTTCGATATCCTTTTCCTTGATATCTGGCTTCCCGACAGGACGGTATAGATGGTCTCAAGGAGATAAAAAAAGTATTTTCCTGAGCTTGAAGTGGTTATGATCAGCGGACACGGCAATATAGAAAACGCTGTGGAAGCCATCAGATTAGGTGCTTATGATTTCCTTGAAAAGCCGTTGTCACTAGAAAGAATACTTCTTATTGTTAAACATTTACAGGATAAATTTCAACTTATACGTGACCTTCGCGAATCCAGAGGCGACATACTGAAAAAGTATGATCTGATAGGTGTCAGTAAACCTATGATGGACTTGCGTAAAAAGATAGAAAAGATAGCACCCACTAACGCATGGGTTATGATTACAGGTGAAAACGGAACAGGTAAGGAGCATGTAGCAAGGCTGATTCATATGCTTTCCAAGCGTTCCAGACAATCCTTCGTGGAGATAAACTGTGCCGCTATACCGTCGGAGCTTTTAGAGAGTGAGATGTTCGGACACGAGAAGGGTGCATTCACAGGTGCTCACGCCACTAAAAAAAAGGACGCTTTGAAGAGGGGAACAAAGGCACTGTCTTTCTCGACGAGATAGGTGATATGGAGATTGCTGCACAGGCAAAGCTTCTCCGTGTGCTGGAGAATAACACATTCACCCGTGTGGGTGGGAATACGCCGATAACGTCTGATTTTAGACTACTCACTGCCACAAATAAAATCCTCGATGATGAAATTGAGGCTGGCACTTTTCGTGAAGACCTGTATTATCGAATCAATGTTGTTCCACTTGTTGTCCCTCCGCTGAGAGAAAGGCATGACGATATCCCTCCTCTTGTAAATCACTTTATCAAAGAGGCCTGCTCGCTCAATGGTTTAGAGCTGAAAAAAAGTCGATGAGGAACTTATGTATCTTTTTACAAAGTTCGAGTGGCCCGGGAACGTCCGTCAGCTAAAAAAAACCTTACCGAGCGTATGGTTGTTTTGTCAGAGGATGATACAATGTGTGTTGACGATGCTCCTGATTTTATACAGGGGAAGAGTGAGGCACAAAAGACTTACGATGTGGAATACGAATATCCTCTTAAGCACGCTAAAGAGAATTTTGAGAAACATTATATACTTAACGTTCTACAGAATAACGACTGGAACATCAGCCGATCAGCCAGAATATTAGAGATAGAACGAACATATCTTCATAGAAAGATAAAAGCTTACGGAATCGAAAAAATCTTAAATTTTTTGAAGGGAATCAAATGATTAAATATCTAGGCGGCTCGGTAGTAGTTCTTATTATAGCTTTCATTGTTGTTACATACGGAGTAGAAAAATCAGGAGTATCCGAACAGGTCGAAAAGGCTATGGACGTGCCTATCGGCGAGTTCGAAACTATGGGGATCAAAAAAAAGCCGAAACGGAAGAGGACGGATATGTCCTCTATTTTGACGGACTCAGTCTCTATGAAAACAGAGACAAAACAGGGACTATGTGCTCAACGGACCTCGAGATATATTTCCCGAAAAAAGAAGAATGCAAAACTTGTCATGAAGCTCAGATATAATGTCGGTCCATTCCTTGCCAAGCCTCTCAGGGGGATGTCTGCGAAGGAAGCACTCATGCCTGACAGCCAGTATAAGATGATCAGCTCTCTCAAAGACGGCTATGCCAAACAATACGGCATCCTAAATATGCAGAAGGTCATACTTAAAGACTTCATGTGTAAGGAAAACCACTAAACTGCATCCAATAACCTAATCTTTTTTTTGTTGACATCCATTCATAATGTATTAATATAACCATATAGGCGAACAAATGTTCCCTGTATGATATGTGCAGGAAGCAATATTTGATGGAGGTCGGAATGATGACAGATAGGCAAAAGAAATTTTTTAGACTTTATCGAAGGTTTTATCAATGAAAATGGCTACAGTCCATCTATCAGGGAGATCGCCAAAGGGATGGGATTATCCTCCACCTCCAGTGTTAAAAAAGATGCTCGACAGGCTGACTGACGGCGGTTTCCTTAACCGCTCAAGCAGCATAGCCAGAGGGATAGATATGCCGTCCAGAGGGATACCTGTCGTCGGCAGTATAAAGGCCGGTGTACCTGTCACCGCCGAAGAGAATATCGAAGGCTATATGAAGCTCGACAGGCTCACTATCCGTTCAGGCGGACACTTCTTCCTTAAGGTGGATGGCGACAGCATGAAGGACGAGGCGATACTTGACGGCGACTATGTGCTCATAAAGCCCAGCCCTGTTATATCAAGCGGTCAGATAGGGGCATTCCGTGTGAATGGTGAAGTTACCCTCAAAACATATCGTCACGACGCAGAAGGTGTCTTTCTGATGCCAGCAAATGAGGACTTTGATCCTATACTCATCGGAGAATATGATGATTTTGCCGTGATAGGCATTTTGAAAATGGTAATGCGTATGACGGAGGGCGGACATGCTTTTGAACCTGCATGAGCGGGTGCGTGTCGGTGCTGTTTTTTTTGAAAGCTCTCCCCGTCCTGTATGGTTTAGCCTGCAAGGGGAAAAGGTCGTTGTTAAAGAGATATGCTATCGCTGGAAAGAGCGAAACGGCAGTGACATCATTCATAAATATACGGTCACAGACGGTTTTAACGTCTTTGAGCTGTCGTTTAGTGCTCTCGATGCCTGCTGGTATCTGGAGGCGATGGACGAGGGTGATGGGAGATGATCCTCTGCATGGACATGGACGCATTCTTTGCGTCTGTGGAGCAGGCGGCAAACCCTAACCTTCGTGGCAAACCCATAGCTGTCATAGGGGCTAGGGAGCGTACTGTTGTTGTGACCTGTTCGTACGAGGCGAGGGCACTCGGCGTTCGCACAGGTATGAGCAAATATGAGGCTTTAAAGGTCTGTCCATCCGTCCAGCTGGTATGCACTACCAATAGGATATACACACACGTATCCACAGAAATAATCAAATACCTTAAGACTATAACGCCGAATGTCGAAGTCTATTCGATAGATGAAGCGTTTCTGGAAATAGATGAGAAAGAGCAAAACCCGATAAGTGTTGCTCACATGATAAAAAAGCCATGTAAAACGTACTTTCAATGTGACATGCTCCATAGGTGTCGGTACGAATAAACTCGTGGCTAAGATGGCGTCAGGGGTTAACAAACCCGATGGTTTCTATATGGTCTCCGCAGACGAGGCAATGGAGTTCATGGACAGCTTCGAGCTTGGGAAGATATGGGGGATAGGACGTAAACTCAGCAGTAAGTTCCGCAATATGGGCATATTCTCCACGGCGGATATCCGTCAGCTTGGGGAAGAGCGTCTTTGTGAGATGTTTGGCATAAACGGAAGCCGAATCTTTCGGATGGCACACGGGCTTTATTCCGACGGTGTCGAACATAATGATGGACCTGTCAAATCCATAGGGCACAGCATGACTATGCCTCACAACCTGAAGACGAGAGAAGAGGCGGCAGGTTATCTGCTCCAGCTATCAGAGATGGTGTCTGCCAGAGCCAGAAAGAACGGATACTCAGGGAAAACACTTCACGTTGTCATAAGGGATGCTGAGATGCAAAATGTGGGCAAAAGGCGAACATTTGGCTTTTTTTACATCCGCCACACATCACATATACGAGATAGCCATGTCTATATTTGACGAGATATGGAGTGGTGAGGACATCAGGCTGCTTGGTGTTTCACTTGGTTCGCTTGTACCCGGCTGTGTTACTCTGTCAAACATGATGGATAGCTTTCAAGGTTGGGCAGAAGTTTATGATGTGATTGACGAAATAAACACTAAGTATGGTAAGGATGCGGTCTCTTTCGGCACTGTTTTGCAGTGTAAAAGGAGAGGGGCGAAGACCATTTCTCCTGCGTGGCGTCCCGACGGTACTCGTAATATAAAGTTCTAATCGGCAGCACACTTATTTCCAGTCACTTTGAGGGAGTGTAACGACCGTGAGAGTCTATAGCCGTGGCTGGTATGACTGTCCTGCCTGTCATTGCGAGGGATATAATAACCGATTTTAAGTCACTCTGAGGGAGTGAAGCGACCGTGAGAGTCTATGGCTGTGGCTGGTATGACTGTCCTGCCAGTCATTGCGAGGAATGCAGTGACGAAGCAATCTGATAACTTCATATGTCAAACCACGCCTTAAGATTGCTTCACCTAAAGGTTCGCAATGACCGAAAGGAAGTGTCAGTATGCCTCAGGTTGACAGGAGTATGCGTCATTGCAAGGGATATAATGACCGATTCTCAGTCACTCTGAGGGAGTGAAACGACCGTGAGAGTCAATAGCCGTGGCTGGTATGACAGTCCTGCCCGTCATTGCGAGGAATGAAATGACAAAGCAATCTGATAACTTCATATGTCAAACCACGCCTTAAGATTGCTTCACCTAAAGGTTCGCAATGACCGAAAAGAAGTATCAGTGTTCCTCAGGATGACTCCTTAGATCCATCCCTTTTCCTAATAGCATCTTCTATCTCTTTTTTTTGTCTCAAGAGAAACTTCGTCGTTAGGCTCAAAATCAAGTGCTTTGTTTATAAGTTCAAGAGCTTCTTCCAGTCTATCTTCATAACCGGCAACATATATTACATCTGCCTTATTATTCAAAGCCAAGTGATCATCAGGTTTTATCTCTATAGCTTTATCATACGCCTTGATGGCTTCGGCATGTTCGCCCAGCTTTCGAAGAGCATTCCCTTTGTTATACCAAGCCTCGTGATAATCAAGTTTTATCTCTATAGCTTTATCATACGCTTTGATAGCCTCGGTATAATCGCCTAGCTTGCCTAATGTAATTCCTATATTATTCCAAGCCTCGTGATAATCAGGTTTTCTCTTTATAGCTTTATCAAACGCTTTGATAGCTTCAGCATATTTTTCTAGCTCGCCTAATGCAACCCCTTTATTATTCCAAGCCACGTGATCATCAGGTCTTATCTCTATAGCTTTATCATACGCTTTGACAGCTTCGGCATGTTCGCTTAGATTACCTAATGAGTAGCCAAGCTGAAACCACATACTATCATCACCAGTGTCTAATGCCACAGCTTTGCGGTACATCTCCACAGCTTCTTTATGGTTACCGTCAGATGCAAGAGACAGCCCTTTATGATACCAGTCTTTAGCTGTAAAGTCCCTTTCAGGCCTATTTTTGATATCTTCTTTAATAGCTCTCAGAGCTATTTTCTGCTGATCTGTGAGGTTAGTAACATCTTTAATCTCATTTATTGTGGTGATTGCATCATCTTTTAGCTGTAAGATTTCATCTGTAGTGAATTTTGCAGTACTTATATGCTTGTCGAGTTCTTGCATTTTTTGTGTCAAACAATTTCTGAATTTTTAGCTTCAGCTTTAGTAGCGAGATGCTTAGTATAAACAGGTGGGATAACAAGTAGAAGAATAGATGTACAAATTCCTGTAATGACCATAATCAAGTTTATTTTACTATACTCAATACTAATACGGTCTTCCATAGAGTCATAGTAACCTTTATATCTAGCATCCATTTGTTGGTTGGTTTGCAGTTGGATATCACGTGCTTTGTAAAGCTCATTTGTCTTTTGTTCAAGATCATGCACTTTAGTTTTTAAGCTCTTTATTTTCAGTTTCGAGCATTTCAATATATTTTTTGTGAAAAGTCGATTTGTGGCTCTTCTGAAGATTGTGTCTGTTTATATTTACGCATTATTATATTTAATTGATATTTTTATCATTGGCAAGTTTAAACCTTACATACATCAATATACCAGTCACTCTGAGGGAGTGAAACGACCGTGAGAGTCTCTGGCTGTGGCTGGTATGACAGTCCTGCCCGTCATTGCGAGGAATGAAATGACGGAAGCAATCTGATAACTTCATAAGTCAAACCATGCCTTAAGATTGCTTCACCTAAAGGTTCGCAATGACCGAAAAGGAAGTGTAAGTATGCCTCAGATTGACAGGAGTATGCGTCATTGCGAGGGATATAATGACCGATTTCCAGTCACTCTGAGGGAGTGAAACGACCGTGAGAGTCTATAGTTGTGGCTGGGTATGACAGTCCTGCCTGTCATTGCGAGGAATGAAATGACGAAGCAATCTAATAACTTCATATGTCAAACCACGCCTTAAGATTGCTTCACCTAAAGGTTCGCAATGACTTATTCTCAGTCACTCTGAGGGAGTGAAACGACCGTGAGAGTCTATAGCTGTGGTTGGTGGTAACTCGTTGATATTTATATTAAAGTAGTGGATATACTGTAGGCTATAGATCCTTACGTCACACTTTCAGTGTTCCTCAGGATGACAGAAGTATATGTCAAACCATGCCTTAAGATTGCTTCACCTAAAGGTTCGCAATGACCGAAAAGAAGTGTAAGTATTACTCAGGATGGCAGGAATATACGTCATTGCGAGGAATGCAATGACGAAGCAATCTGATAGCTCACAAGTAATGCCAAGCTAAAAGATTGCTTCATCTAAATATTTGTAATAACTAACAAAAGTTATTGACCGACTTAAACTTTAATATCTACGTCCATGCCGAGTAGGGCGGAGTATTTTGATATCACAGTGTCTACCTCTTCCGCAAGGAACTGATCAACCTGTTCAGGTGAACGCCCTACGAATTTTATAGGGTCTAGCAGACCGATGATTTCCTCTTTGCTGAGAGGGACTTCTTTAGAATTAGCGAGCCTGTCGAGGAGGTCGTTAGATTCACCCTCCATTTTAACACGTTTACCTGCTTCCATGGATGCCAGACGGACAACCTCGTGCATCTCCTGTCTGTCAGCACCACGTTTAACGGATTCCATTATTATATTTTCTGTTGCCATGAAAGGGAGCTCTTCCATAACACGCTTTTCGATCATTTTTTCATATACCACAAGACCATCTGTAATGTTGTAGAGGAGTTCTAAGATAGCATCTATGCAAAGGAATGCTTCAGAGATACCTATACGACGGTTTGCAGAATCATCCAGAGTACGCTCAAACCACTGTGTGGCGTGTGTCATATATGGGTTCATACCAAGTGCGATTACGTGACGGGCTAATGAGCACACACGTTCGCTTCTCATCGGATTTCTCTTATAAGCCATGGCACTTGAACCTATCTGGTTCTTTTCAAACGGTTCTTCAATCTCTTTCAGGTTGGCGAGCAAACGAAGGTCGGTAGCCATTTTGTGTGTTGTCTCAGCTATTTGTGCCAAAACAGAAAGAACACGTGTGTCCTGCTTTCTAGTGTATGTCTGACCTGTGATGGTGAGGACTTTATCAAAGCCCATCTTCTCGGTCACCATTTTGTCGAGTTTTTTTTACTTTTTTCGTGGTCTCCGTCGAATAGGTGCAGGAATGACGCCTGAGTACCTGTAGTCCCTTTAACCCCTCTGAAACGGATATTCTCTAGTGCGAATTCAAGTGATTCAAAATCGAGAACGAAATCCTGAAGCCACAGGCAGGCACGTTTACCCACGGTAGTGAGCTGAGCCGGCTGAAAGTGGGTAAAGCCGAGGGCAGGGGTGTTTTTATACTGTCTGGCGAACTTCTGCATGTTGTCCATGACATTCACGAGTTTTTTGCGGACAAGCTCCATACCCTCTTTCAGGACAATGGCATCTGTGTTGTCACCCACATAGGCACTTGTTGCACCAAGGTGGATGATAGGCATGGCTTTAGGGCAGCATTCGCCGTAAGTATGGACGTGAGCCATAACGTCATGGCGGAATTTACGCTCCATCTGGGCGGCGTATTCGAAATCGATATTTTCAACATTTGCCTTGAGTTCTGCTATCTGCTCATCCGTGATGTTCAGACCCAATTCCTGCTCAGATTCAGCCAGAGCAACCCAGAGCTTACGCCATGTGGTGAATTTCTTGTGCGGAGAGAAGAGGTAAAGCATCTCTTTGCTTGAATACCTTTCTGACAGCGGGTTTGAGTATTCTTTGTAATCTTTCATTTATATCCTCGTTATTTATTGTTCTGTATCTTTTGACCCCATGTGCGGGCTTTTTTCTAAAATAGTTTTTTTCGTCCAGAGTTTTCAGTTCCCTGTCCTTCATGAGGCATTTTCCTGCTACATATGTAGCTGTTATATCAGATGATTTTGCAGAATATATCAGATGAGAAATAGGATTGAAAACAGGTGTCATATGAGGTTCGTCCATAGACATAACGATGAAATCCGCCTGATAACCCCTTTTCAGCTCCCCGACCTTTTTAAGCCCGAGTGTTTTAGCACCGTTAACCGTAGCCATTTTGAGCACGGTTTCAGCGGTTAAGACAGTGGCATCCTGATGAAGCCCTTTGTGAACGAGTGCAACACTGTTCATTTCGTCGATCATATCCAGGTCATTGTTGCTTGCCGCACCGTCTGTCCCCAGCGACACATTAACGCCGGCCTCTATCATATCCGTAACCCTGGCGAAACCACTCCCCAGCTTCATATTGCTCTGGATACAGTGGGATACATTCGCCTTGCTGTCGCCAAGCAGTCGTAAATCTTCGTCAGACAGATGCACACAATGAGCGAAATTATTTTGCAGCTCAAGTGCACCAATATCATTCATTATCTGAACAGGAGTTTTGCCGTATTTATCTATACAAATCTGATTCTCATTCGGAGCTTCAGACAGGTGTGTATGCAGCATCAGGTCATGTTTTTTACAGAAATCCACACACTTTTGAAAATTTTCGGGTTTAACAGTATAAGGTGCGTGGGGGGCAAAGTGACGTAGATATCAACCTATCATCTTTATATTTAAGGTAAAATTCACTGGCACGCTCTATGTAATCATCTGCATTCTCGCCAAACTTAGTAGCGAAATCAAGCACGCCGATCCCCATCATTGCTCTCATGCCTACAAGGTGCATAACAGATGCCACAGCCTCAGCATGAAAATACATATCGCAACATGTTGTTGTACCGGATTTAATCATTTCGGCAACAGCCAGTTCCGCAGATGTGATTGCAAAGTCTTCACTGAGCCATTTTGATTCTGCAGGCCATATGTGCTTCTGAAGCCAGTCCATAAGGGCTAAATCATCAGCCATGCCGCGAAAAAGCACCATAGGCAGATGGGTGTGAGTGTTTATCAATCCTGGAAAGATAGCCGAGTTATGGAAAAACTCTAGGTCGTATCCGTTAACACCTTCTTCATCTGCGTGATTGGATATCCCGTGTATTTTGTCACCGACAACAAGGAGATACGCGTCTCTGTGTATCTCACCCTGATAGTAGATATAATCTGCGTAAAATGCTTTCCTATGCACTAGAATGCCTCCAGTATATTCACAAGTTCGGCAGGTGAATTGACAATATAATCTGCTTCAGTATTTTTTCAGACTACCATATCCATATGAGCAAAAGCAAGTTTTAGCACCTGCACCGGAGCCGGCAAGTATATCGCTGTAACTATCTCCTATCATTATTGTTTCCGATGGTTTTGCACCGAGTTTATGCATGATAGATTTCACACCGACAGAAGAGGGCTTTTTTTTAACATTAAAGGAGTCGCCCCCCGTACCAATCCTGAAAGTATTTCTCCAGTTTAAAGCTTTTTTGCCATGTCATCAGTTAGTTGTCTGAGTTTATTCGACAGGATAACCGCCTTAATATCTGATTGCTCCAAATAATCAAGGACAGTTTGAAAGCCCGGGATTATATCCGTAGTGTCCATCATGTGCTGTTTATAAATCGCTCTGAAATGTGCCTCCATCTGATCTGTGAAATTCTCTTCACCAGCGGAGTTGATAACAAGCTGACGCATTCCGTTACCGACGTTTGCCTTGGTCTTCTCTATAGTGCTGACAGGTAAATTGAAAGCTATTAAGGTTTTATTAAGGCAGGCGTGTATATCGGTTATAGTGTCTATGATTGTTCCGTCCATGTCGAAAATTGCGAGTCGCATATATAATGTGTTCCTTAGTTGTAAATTGAGACTACTGTTATACAACAACTGAGATTTATTGCAATAATATCAGTATCTTTAAATATGAAAAATCTGTTATAAATCGATATGACAGAATTCATCGCAAGTTATGGTTATGCAGCAATGTTCGCCTTCGGTTTTTTTAGCCGCCACTATCTTACCCCTTGGGAGTGAATGGCTGCTGATACTGCTTCTGACCAGAGAGCTTGATCCTATAATGTTGGTTTCGCTGGCGACGCTCGGAAACTATCTAGGTGCATGCACAACCTATGCCATCGGATTTTACGGGAGCGACATCATGATAGAAAGACTCCTGAAAATAGATAAGCAGAAGAGGGCGAAGGCGGAAAGATTGTATAATAAATACGGAGCGTTATCGCTGGCAATGTCTTGGCTGCCTATTATTGGCGATCCGCTTTGTCTGGTTGGCGGACTGTTTAGATATTCGTTTTTTCCGTTTCAGCATTCTGGTCAGTGTCGGGAAACTGGCAAGATACACTTTCTTAGCGTATTTGATCCTTAAATCAGTCGAAATCCTGAATAAATAACTAAAACTACCAAATAACGCCGTAAAAAAGCTCTATAAAGAAAAAAAAGAGTGTATTGAAAGGGAATTACAAGTAATGAAAAAATGAAAACGTCTTAAAAAAAGGCTTTAAATCGGTCGTTTTTTATACTATAAATAATTACGAGCATAAGTTCTAAAGGAGCGACAAATGGACAACTTTGATAAATTGATAATAGAAGCAAGAAGAGCGAATAAAGAAGATGATCTGCCTGATGATATTTTGAATCAGATACAGTCTGTATATGACAATCAAGGAAGATATATCGATGAGATAGATATGATTGATGAGCTTGTGGAGATGCTTGAGGACTATGAGCCATTCGCCGATGTTGGATGTGGTAATGAATCTTACAGCACAGCGGATATCCAAAGGGCAGTTGATAAGATAATAGGATAGGGGACAAACATGGAGTTTGAGATTATCAATGGTGGTAAAGAACTAATAAGCAGGATAGAGCCCATGTGGAAGTGCCTAAGAGCACATCACAAAAGTAGATCTATATAATTTTTTTCAGATGCACTTGATGAGACGACTTTTGATGAAAGAGTTAAGTCTGTATTAAATAACGCAAAACATATTAATATAGATATTATTTTCGAAATTAGTGAAAAAAAAGATGTAGGATATTGTATTACCACTATTGATATAGATAACGATATTGGTGAGATCGAATCTATTTACATTGACAATAATATACGTGGCAAAGGATATGGTAAAACTCTCATGAAACGAGCCTTAAACTGGCTAGACACCTATAACGTCAAAAAAGAAGAAGCTTTCTATAGTCTATGGAAATGAGGAAGTATTAAGATTCTATGAAAGCTTTGGATTCCTTCCAAGGTCTACAACCTTATTTCAAAAAAAACAGTAATATCAAATTACGCCGGATCAGACTCTGATCTCTATATAACACCTACGATATTTAACATAATATATCTTATCGGACGTTATGATTTTTTGTATAAGGTTGTTGTTATATGAGTTGATAAAATGCGTATAGTATTGGTATTAAAGGATATAATAAAATCTGATCACCGTGTGGATAAGTTACTCTGCCAATAAAGTTATAATATTATAAGTAGATTAGATAACATTCGCATACAGCACCACCCTCACCTATACAAAGCTAATACTTATAGTATGTGGATAACTCAGCTAATTGATTTTAAGGGTTTTAACGCAATTTAGAATCTCATCTAAGGTGTTTATATATGAAACTGAAAAACCCGCCCTGAAATCAATCAGAACGGGTTTTAATAAGTTAATAACGTTTGTAGGTCTTAGATTAAAAAATGTAGCTAATATATATCCAACGACACATGCTGTTGTGACAGATAAAATACCCGGAACCATGAAACTGTGATTGAAATAGTATTTACCTATCTTTGTTGTTCCTGTGCTGTCAAAGTTACATGTGGCGATATCTGACGGATAGTTCGGTATGAAGAAGTACCCGTAACATGAAGGCATGATACCTATAAGCAGTGCCGGTGGAAGTCCCATAGCAAGTCCTACAGGGAGCATCATTCTACATGTAGCGGCCTGTGAGTTAACCACTACGGATACGGCAAACATTGCAAGTGCGAATGTCCATGGGTAAGCCTGTACCATAGTTGTTATACCTGCTTTGAAACTAGGCATAGCAAACTGAAAATATGTATCACTCATCCATGCAATACCGAAGATCGCAATCGCTGCAACCATACCGGATTTGAATACAACACCTTCAGGTACTTTATTTGTTTTTTGTCTTAGTTACTATGAGTATAAGACCACCGAAAGCGAGCATCATCATCTGTATGATAATAGACATTTTAATAGGTTTAGCACCCTCTGCTACCGTTCTTATGGATGGTATCATAGCGATTATAACGATAGTTACGATCGCTAAAAGGAATATGATAACCGCATGTTTGGCTGAAGCAGGAAGTACCTCATCGAGTGTTGTGGCTGTGGTATTCTTGATACGCTCACCCCATATAGGGTCATTAAGTCTCTTCTGATATTCAGGGTCATCAGCCAGTTCTTTACCTCTGCGGAGGCTGTAAAGCGACATTACGAGACATCCGCAAAGTGTCGCAGGGACAGTCACGCTGAGTATTGTAAGCAGTGTAATGCTCTCATTAAGCCCTGAAAGCTGAGAAAGATAATATACCACGGCTGCGGATATAGGGCTTGCTGTAATACCAAGCTGTGAAGCGACAGACGCTGCTCCCATCGGGCGTTCAGGACGTATGCCATTCTTCAGAGCCACATCACCTATAATAGGCATGATTGAATAAACGGCATGACCTGTTCCAAGCAGGAATGTCATTGTATATGTAACAAGAGGACCATATATTGTGATTCTCTTCGGATTTGACCTGAGCAGCCTTTCAGCAACCTGAAGCATATACTTAAGTCCGCCTGCGGCTTCGAGAATCGAAGCACAAGTCACAACTGCCAGGATGATAAGCATAACAGTTATCGGTGGCGACGTTGGAGTCATACCGAAGATGAACACTTCAACGACGAGACCTATACCTGAGACCACTCCCAATCCGATACCGCCGAAACGGCTACCGATGTAGAGCATTGCCAATAAAAACATGAATTGCATGTATAACACGATGAACCTCCTATCATATTCAGCCTTTTGGCTGTTCTAGTTCTAATAGGAATATACATCGCACAACATAAGTGTAAAGTATTGGGAAATAAGTAATATTTAGAATTTAAAGAACATTTTGCTCTTTTTGCTCACGGAAGAGTTTTAATAGGTCGGTTTACAGAAGCGTTTTTTCAGGTCTGCCTACATTCCCGTAGTCGATATCAACAACCAGTAGGCCTGCCCCTGTCAGGTATTCCAGATAGCGTCTGGCTGTATTTCTGCTAGCCCCTATGCACTTACCCACTTCGTCGGCACTCATCCCCTCCCTCTTCTCGTCGAAGACTGCCATGATCTTCTTGAGTGTGATAGGGTCTATCCCTTTGGGCATCTCCGACTGATTGATTACATTATCTGTATGCCTGTCAAGCATGTGGTCTATGTCGTCCTGTTCTAAAGTTTTATTGTTTTTTCAGCTCGTTCTGATAATCTATAAACCTGTTCAATGACTTTTTTTTAAATCTCTCGAATACAACAGGTTTTACTATATAATCAAAAGCTCCGCCGCGAACTGCCTCCTGCAACGACTCGACCTCTCTGGAGGCGGTGACAAGTATAATATCTGTCACTATTCCGGCAGCTCTTACTTTCCACAAAAAAAAGTCCATCCCCGAACCTCCGGCAGGTACAGATCCAGCAGGATAAGATCTGGTTTAAGTATCTCAACCATTTCGTGTGCATCTTCGAGTCCGTTGGCTATGCCTACAACCTCAAACCCTTCTATCTTTTCGGTAAATCTGCGATGCAGATTCGCAATGTCTATATCATCTTCAACAACTAAAACCTTTATCATGTCTGCCTCTTTACGGGTATTCTAACGCTGAAATGTGCTCCACCAAGCCTGTTTGAAACACTTGTCTTTATCTCGCCGTTCAATTTTTTTAAGAGCCATTGAAAGGTTATAAAGCCCTATTCCTCTGTTATCAGACTTTGTAGAAATCCCTTTTTGGAATATATCAAGCTTGTCGGGTATACCCCTGCCTGTATCTTCCACGTCTATTAAAAAAATGATCTTCTGCTTCAGTTAAGCTCAATAAAACTTTTGGTAATACACGGTTATTCTCTTTTGCAGCATCTATAGCATTGTCGAGCAGGTTGCCGAGTATCGTAACAATATACTCTGGATTAGTTGGTCTGGTCTCCCATACACTGTCATAATCCACTTCAAAACCGCACTTGAGTTCACCCGCCCTATTATACTTGCCAAGGATAACCCCTGCCACCATAGGACAGTTTACATTCTTATTAGTATATTCCACAAGCCTGTGATAACCTTCGGATTCTTTCAGTATGACAGATTTTGCTTCGTCATACTCCTCTAGTTGGAGCAGTCCGCTGATGGCGTGCAGCTTATTAGAGTATTCATGACTCTGCACCCTCAGAAGCTCTGAACACTGGCGTACCTGCTGAAGCTCCGTATTGAGATAGTCCATCTCATCCTTTCTCCTGAAAGACGCAACTGCACCATAGACTTTATCATTGATTATCACGGTCTTGATATTAAACAGCATTAAATGCCCTTCTATAAACATTTCTTCATCCTTCACATCATCCCTGTTCTGCATCCGCTGAGTCATGAATGCTTCGGGGAGGATTTGTTCAATATCCATACCTGTGATGTCGTTTTCGAATTCGAATATACGCTTCGCCTCGTTATTAATAAAGCGAACCAGCCCTTCACCGTTTATGGCAATAATCCCAGCCCTCACGGAGTTAAGGATGATCTCACGCTCTCTATGGAGTGAAGCAATCTCATAAGGCTCAAGCCCCAGAGTCAGCTTTTTTAACGTATCCGGCTATCATACTTGCCGCCACAAGCCCGACAAAGAGCATAATGAACAGATATGTGGCAGGTTCTTTCTGAGCGTTCCTGATGATTCGCATTACGCTTGTCTCAAGGTAGCCTACAGATGCAAAGCCCAGTATATTCCCGTCTTCGTCCCTAACTGGAGAAAAACCTCTCAGCGACAGTCCCAGAGTCCCTGTTGCCCTTGAAGTGTATGACTCACCCTTTTCAACTGCGTCAGAATAATCTCCGCCGACAAACTCCTGCCCTATCCGCTCTTTCACTGGGTGCGTCAGGCGGATACCGTCACGTCTGGCAATAACGATAAACTGTGCACCTATCTCATTCTGCATGTCTAATATAACTTTTTGAAGTTCATCATTGGTGACACCACTTTTCAGAGCATCAACCACCATAGGCATACGTGCGACTGTTTTTTTTGCAAAATCTAGTGTTCTTTTCTTATGAGATTCTTCCAGAAAGTTGCCGACTATGCCATTGAACAGCACTGCCGTGACAGCTATTTGCAGAAATACCAAGACAGAGATCATGATAATCATCTGCCCTTTTATAGTTTTAGGAATTAAAAAATAAAATGCCCTTACCTGCTTTCATTTTGTACCATCTGTATATCGTTTTCATAAATATACCCCTTTGGTATAAACTTACAACACAGAAAAAAATTAAAGACTTTAAAAAAACTAAATAATCGTATTATGATAAACGCCTTATGAAAATATTACACATAGACACGGGTAAAGAGTGGCGGGGCGGACAGAGGCAGGCACTCTTCCTGCATGAAGGCTTGCTGGAATCAGGAATCAACTCCATACTCATTTGCAATCAAGCAGGTCAGTTGTGTAAAAAAAAGATGTTCAGAATATATACCCGTTGGCTTTTAAAGGTGAAGCAGACCTGCATTTCCTTTCGGAGCTGAAGAATATTATAAAGCATGAAAAAAAACCCGACATAGTTCATACCCACGATGCCCACTCCCTGACCCCTGCTCTCTTTGCAAGCGTGACTACAGGAGGTTTTAAGCTGATCAATACCAGACGGGTTGATTTCAGCATAAACAAGGGCTTCGTGAGCCGAAAGAAGTATAATAATGCCAAGGTAAACCGTGTTGTTGCGATATCCAACGCAATAAAAAAATATACTTATCAACGACGGCGTTAAGCCCGAAAAGATCCCTGTGATCAACAGTGGCGTCCGCTTTCCTAATAGCATCAGTTATTCAAAAGTTTTAGAATTACGAAAGAAATACAGCATTCAGGGGGGACGAATTCATATTAGGTAATGTTGCAAATTTTGCAGATCATAAAGACCACTACACCCTGCTGAGAGCTTTCGACATCTTTGTCAACGTGATAGACGATGCCAAGCTGATCCTCGTGGGGGGACGGTCCTTTATATGACGAAATATACGAATTTGCTAAATCTTTGGACTGCTTTAATAATATTATCTTCGCAGGCTATACTGACGATGTTTACGAGCACATAGCTCTATTTGATATCTTCTGCATGTCTTCCAAAACGGAAGGGCTTTGCACATCAATAATCGATGCACTCTTTATGGGTAAACCAACTGTGGCAACTGCTGCCGGAGGAATTCCTGAGCTGGTTAAGCACAACTTTAACGGTCTGCTCAGTAAAGTCGGCGACACATCTATGTTTGCAAAGAATCTGATGATGATTTACGAGGATGAACAATTCGAGGAGAAACTGGCAGGTAATGCTTTTCATTCTTCATTGAAATTTTCTGACGGTTCAATGGTTTATAAATATATAGACCTGTATAAAGAGCTATTGTCAAATTAGTTTTTTGTATTTCTTATATGTAAACTGATCAAACTCTTTTGTTTCCGTCTCTTCCCACTTGCTGAAATCGATTTCAGGGAAATATGTATCACCGTCGAATTCGCCTTTTACAAAAGAGAGATGAAGTTCATCTACCATATCAATAACTTCTGCATAAATCTGTCCGCCGCCAATGAAGAATAATGTCTTGTCATACTCTTTAGCGGCCTCAATACACTCATTTACAGATTTAAAAGTGCGACACCCTTCTATATCAATATCGGAACGGGTGATTACGAAGTTTTCCCTATTTGGCAGTGGACGACCTATTGATTCATAAGTCTTTCGACCCATGGCGATGATATGACCGCTGGTCTTCTCTTTAAACAATTTCAAGTCTTCAGGCAAGTGCCAGGGCATAGTATTATCCTTGCCTATCACCCTGCCCTTCGTCATGGCAACAATAAGTGCGGTTGTCATACGGCAACCTCAAATTTTATCACCGGATGAGAAACATAGTCTTTGAGAGTGATATCCTCAAACTTTAATTCATCAAACGGCTTGTCGGCAATCTCTATCTGTGAGAGCTTCATTGGCTCACGAGTGAGCTGTTCTTTAAGCCCTTCTATATGATTTTCGTATACATGAGCGTCGATTATAGTGTGAGCAAACTCACCCACATCAAGCCCTGTTTCTTTGGCGAGCATGATAGTGAGCAATGCATAGCATGAAAGATTAAACGGTATCCCCAGAGCTATGTCTCCTGATCTCTGAGTGAGGTGACAGTTCAGCTTTCCTGCCTTAACAGAGAAGCAGAAAGTATAGTGACACGGAGGCAGTTTACTCTCGGCGGCATTTGCAGGATGCCAAGCGGACACCACCATTCTGCGTTGCCCCGAACAGTTCGGATTCTCCTTAACTTCTTTAAGGGTATCTATAACATACTGGATCTGGTCGAACACCATCATCCCTGAGTCTTTGTCTTTATATGTCCATCTTTTTTCCCCAGTTCTCACCGTCGAGCCCTCTTTCAGGGACAGGAAACCGCCTCCAGAAACGACCGTAAGCTGTTTCGAGGAGTCCGTCCTCATCCGCCCATGCATCCCATATCTTGGTTTTTTTTGCTGAGGTCTTTGACGTGCTCTTCGCCTGAGAGATACCAAAAGAGCTCGTGCACCATGGAATTGAAAAAACATTTTCTTTGTAGTGAGAAGAGGATAACCATCGGCAAGGTTTACACGATAAAAAATAGCTGAAGACACTATATGTTGCCACACCTGTTCTGTTAGGTATATAAACTCCGTTGTCCAACACATATTTAACCATATCTTTATATACTTGCACGACAATCCTCCAAACTAAAAGTGTATCATTTATAGAATTTTTTTCAAGAGACTGGGTTTTATTCCCAGATGATAAAGTGAAATAATAGTCCAATTTCTAAGGGTTGTATAGAGAAATCCTTCCTTTTTTCCACCGTCTGGACGAGGTTTTTTACAGGCATCTTTGACAGGCAGAGGCTTAGTTTTGTCTTTTTTGCATTTCTGCATAAAACTAACGTCCTCCATCAACGGTATCTCTTCATAACAGCCAAGGTCATAAAAAAACTTTTCTTGTGCAGAATATTCCCTGATCTCCATATGGGATTTTCGTTATTTTATTTCTGACCCAAACTGACTTTTCAACCAGTCTGAATAATATTCTGTTATCATCTATCTCCAGCCTGAATGCACCCACGTCATGTTTAGCTAATGCATTTGTAATTTCTGAAATGAAATCTGCCGAAAGTTTTGTGTCCGCATGGAGGAAAAGTAGCAGTTCACCTGTGGAATTGACAGCTCCTGCATTGAGCTGAGAAGCTCTACCTTTGGTCGAAATTACTTTGATAACATTTTTTATCTTTAATGGTTTTATTTGTTTCACCGTTATAGTCGCATACCACTATCTCACAGTCGCCAAGCTGACGAATATGTTCGATCGTGTCGTTAATCGTCAACTCTTCGTTATAGACGGGTATTATGACGGAAAGCTTCATCCACGCCCCTTCAGCTTTTTTATAAGCAACAGGGACAAGCATCGACAGACCAAGCAGAACAAAGGCTGACAGCATCTGCAATGAAAAGATATCACCAATAGACTCGATCTCATTCAGCCTGCTACCTGCATATACGAAAACAAATCCACCGGGATCATCCCCACGAATGAAGTCCATAAAAAAAGTGCTAAGCTTAAGCCTTGTAAGCCCTGCCAGTATATTGATTAAAAAAAAGAATGGAAATATCGGAATAAGCCTGAGTGTCAGCATATAGATATAGCCGTTTGAGCTGAGTTCCTCATTGAATCTTCTGAGCTGGTCTTCATATTTTACGTTCAATGACGCACCCAGAAGGTATCTCGACATAAGAAACCCAACACCTGCACCTATTGTCGCCCCTGTCACAGCCAGTATCGTACCAGATAAAGCTCCGAATACGAAACCGCCGCTCAGGCTCAAAACAACAGCACCTGGCAGGTTAAGCCCTGCTACGGTAATGTAAATGATCAGGAATAAAGTTGCAGACATCAGCTTATTAGCTTCAACATAAGACCGCAATGAGTCACTGTTCGCCTTCAAAGCTTCAAATGTCAATAGGTCGGCAAAGTCACTTTGCCTGATCAGAATGACAGCAATAACAAAGATCAGCAATATTATTATTTTCTTTATCAATTTTTGAGCCTTTTTATAAATTTTACTATCGGATTATTCAACAGCATTTCAATGACAGCATATTTAGACGGCTGTCTTACGGCATATGAATATGTCGGATAAATATGTACCATGTCGGATATTTTATAGAAAGGGATCTTGAATTTTTTTTGCAAGCATAGGCTCATGGATAACCTCTCCGGCTCTGCTCCCCAGTATATGTATACCCAGCAAATACCCTTTTCTGTCAGTAATATATTTTGCCAGCCCAAAAGTTGTCACGTCTGTAATCGCTCGATCCACATGATTAAACTGATACTTATAAACCCTGATACCGTCACGCCCGTACTTTTCGACGGCTTCATCCTCTGTGAGTCCGCATCTGGCAAGCTCAGGATCGGTATAGGTACACCAGCCTATATTTGAATAGTCCACAGCTCTTTTAAAAATCGGTATCAAGGCGTTCCACGCCGCGGTCACAGCCTCATGATCCGCCACATGTGTAAACTGATACGACGGAACAACGTCCCCTGCCGCATATATATTCCCTGCCGTGGTTCGAAGGTTTTTTATCGGTTTTGATCCCTTTTCCATCATATTCCACACCTGCATTTTCAAGACCAAGTCCGCTGAGGTTCGGCTTACGCCCCACTGCTAACAGGAGTCTTTCCGCATGCACCTCGTCCATTTCGCCTTCGGTATTCAGTGTTATAAAGCCCTCTTTCTGCTCTACGGAGACAACTTTTGTACCTGTGACGATCTTTATATCATCCTCTTCAAGCTTCTCTCTGAGCATATTTGAAAGCTCTCTGTCCTCCATCGGCATTATCCGTTGACTCATTTCTATGATTGCCGTATCCACACCCAGTCCATTCAGTGCCGATGCAAGCTCAACACCTATAGGACCGCCGCCGAGCACGGCAACGGAGGAAGGGAGTTTATCCATATTAAATACGGTTTCATTCGTCAGGTATTCCACATCTGCCAGCCCTTTGATCTTAGGTATAAACGGGGCTGAGCCTGTGGCTATGATAAATTTAGCTGATGAGATTTTTTTCACCGTTCACGTCTATGGTGTGATTATCAATAAACTTCGCACCGCCCTCGAAGACATCAATCCCCTCTTCTCTGAATATATCAGGGGTTTCACCTTCATATACAGCGGATACTATCTGCCTTACATGAGCCATTACTTTGGATTTATCCAGACTGGAAGTATCCATTTTTAGTCCGAATTCATTAAGTTCTTTGATGTTCTGAGCCATATGTGATGTCCTGAGCAATGCCTTGCTTGGGACACAGCCGAAATGAGTGCAGTCGCCGCCAAGTTTGTTTTTTTTCGATGATAGCGACCCTCTTGCCCATTCCTCTTGCAAATTTAGCCGCTACCAAGCCGGCAGAACCACCACCAATGACAATTAAATCGTAACGCATTTTTCTATCCTTAAATCAAAATATTCAGCTCCGATAAGATGTCTTTAATAGAGTCTTTTACCCTGAATAAATCGTCGAGATCGTCAAGGTCGCTCAGCAAAGGAGCTTGAGCGGTATTTAACTGTGTATTTTCAAATATATGCATAGTTTCCGAAAAAAAACAACATCTGTACTCCAGCTAATATTCTCAAAAAAAACGCCATTTTCAGTTTATCTCTATTAAATCCTATCAGATAATATCCGCCGTCACAGGCTTTTCCGATGACAGCGTCACTATTTTCCAGTGATTGTAGCGAGGATGTTATTATTACCGAATCAAGCTCAGGGATATCTGTACCTGTTAAAACCGACCGTTCGTAACCTATGTCAAAACTGACCTGCAAAGCGTTGAACATCTTCTCACCTATATCTGCACCGACCTGAGGATGATAAACATAGCCGTCACCCAGCCAGTTTTTAAATTCTATTAATCTGTCATAGGGTTCAACGAATAGATGTACATCATAGTTCTGCACGTCGGCGGATTCCAAAAGACGCTCAACGAGCATTCTATATAGCTCCGCAGCCTTATCATGGCCTATCTCTTTACCGAGACGGGTTTTGACCTTTCCGGCTTCAGGAAACTTAAGAAAAATAAGGTGGGCACTTGATAACATCTATCTCCTCAGTTTCAAAAATGGGACAAGAGCTGGAACTTCCTGCATATAATCAAGATATTCCTGTCCAAACTCTTGCTTGAGTTTACGCTCCTCATTAATTGTACCGAGTAAAAAAAATATAATGTAAGCAGGATATTGAGATATAGATCTTTTACCTCAAGCGGTCTCGACCAGATAGCAACCAAAGATGCCGTATAGTACGGATGACGAACAACCGACAGAGCACCTTTTTTTTGCTTAAAGCCGGCTTTTCATAATGATAGTCCTCACCTTTCAGTTTTGCCGTCACCTGAGTTAGCCCAAGGAAACTGCTGTTGTCGTAGCTTCTTACGGCGTATAGAGCGAAAGTTATAGCAGAGATAAATATGATATTCAGAAAATTCTTCTGCGGCAGATTAGGTTGAAAGAAAACCTCTGACGGTATTTTATGATAAAAAATATAAAACAGGCAGAAGGAGCACAACCGACTGCACTACATAAAAGAAGCGATACCACCAGCTGTGGTAAATACTCCCCATAAGTTTCGAGTCGGCTAATATACTGTGGATTACGCAATAAATTATCAGAGACAAGCTAAAATATAACATTACGCCTGTATGGTTTTTTTGCAGATGATATTTAAGCTCGTTAATAGCATATGGGCTCACGCTGAAGTCTCTGTAGCCGATGTCTATAAGCTTACTGAGCATAGCAGGGTCAGCCGCCATCTCTCCGCATATCTCTATAGGTATCTCAAGCTCCTTGGCTTTTTTCTAATATCTCTGCCAAGAGCTTAAGGAATGAGCTGTTGTCCGTGTTATAAAGTGAACTGACTTTCGGGTTGCCCCTGTCGAGTGCGAAAAAGTATTGGAACATATCATTTGTCCCGATGCTGAAGAATGAGCACTCCCCTTTAAACTGATTGAGCTGAAAGAGCACCGAAGGTATCTCTAGCATAACGCCCATCTCAGGCAGATCCATCCCCTCTTTTTCGGCTATGGTTTCAGCAACCTTCTTAACGGCAAAATATTCTTTTGCATCAGCCACAAACGGGACAAGTATCTTTACGTTGCCGTATTCGTTATGCAGTCTGATCAGTGCTGTGAGCTGGTTTTCAAGCATTGGCATATAGTCTGTCAGCAGAAGCCTGACACCTCTGTTGCCCAGTGCAGGGTTATCTTCGTATGCTTCGTAAGCAGATTTTTTTATCAGAGCCTATGTCAAGCAGTCTGAACACCACGGGTTTCTCTGAAAAAAGCTCTCAGAACACTTCTGTACGTCTCCATACGCTTTTCAAGGCTGCAAGGTCCGTCCTTGCTGAGATAAAAGATTTCAGTTCTAACAAGCCCTATCCCGTCCGCACAGAACATGGAGGCCTTCTCGGAATCAAGTACACTGGAAACATTTGCAAAAAAAATTGACCCTTGAGCCATCCTTTAAAACAAGATTTCTGCAAGCATACTCTCTATCTTCTATCGGCAATTCTTTAGATGCCAGTTTCTCTTTGTATTTTTTCCACGGTTTCAGGTGTAGGGTTGAAAACAACCACGCCTTCGTAGCCGTCGACGATAACAGACTCAGAAGCCTCAACCTTCTGATGTACATTGTTAATCCCTGTGACCGCAGGTATCTTTCTGCTTTTCGCAAGTATTGCGGTATGGCTTGTCACTCCGTCTTTTTTCGGTAACGAAACTACATACCCTCTCAAGATCAAGGGTTGCAGTCTCACCCGGAGTGAGTCTGTCAGCGAAGATTACACTGTTTTCACGTATATCGACGGTCTTTGAAACAGCACCGAGATGAGATAAAAGCCTGAATGCTATGTCATCTATATCCTGAGCTCTTTCTCTGAGGTATGAGTCGTTTATAGAGCGGAAACGTTTTATATATTTGTCTGCCACATGCCTGACGCTGAAAGCGGCACTCTTATGCTTTTCTGTGATATGCTGTTCAATATCACTTCTGAAAGTATTGTCATTCAGCATCATGAGATGAGTTTCGAATATGTTCGAAGCGATCTGCTGTTTGGCATTATCCATATTATTAATAAGGACTTCCAGATCATTTCGTGTCTTTATCATTGCGTTGTTAAAAAAGATCCAGTTCTTCATCGGGTGAGCTGTGATGATGTGTCATCTCCACCAGTTTGGAAAGCACCATTACAGGCTCACCAAAAGCTATACCGCTGGAGAGGGGAACGCCCTTCTCTATCCGCTCAACACCGTTGTCGTATATCGTCTCGCCGTTGTTTTCACTCTGCATGAGATAATATCTGAGAACAAGCCCTGAAACCTGAGCAGCAACGGCACGAAGCAGTTTTCTGAGCATGTCGGTATTTCTTTTGTTTTTTTGTAAACTGAAACACCAGAACTCCGAATTCATGAGCACGGCTTCTGAGCGGTATACCTATGAATGTGTTATATGATTCCTCGTTTATTCCAGGGAAATACTGAAATTTGTCATGTTGGGTTGCATTGCGGATGAATGTATATGAATCGTTTGAAAACGTAAGACCTGTAAGCCCCTGATCCAGCCTTAATGAAATGCTTCCTACGGCATTTTCACTAAGCCCCTCTGTAGCGGATAAAACAAGCTTATCACGAGCCTGTCCGCTCAGAAGATAGATGGAGCAAACATCGCTTTCTATGGTCTCTTTAAGAAATCTTGTGATCTTTTTGAGTGTAGTGTTTGTGTCATCGGCATTAAGGATTATATTGCTTATGCCTAGTAATAGTTCGATTTTTTTTCATAATATATTGACGGTTACAATAGCAGAATGTTCATTTTTTTCGCAAGAAAACAAAATTAAATAAAAAACTGACTCATCACAATCTAAGAACTTACAAAGTGCTGGTATTGCTGGTGTTAAATCATAAGTAAACTCATTGACGTATAAATCAATGTGCTTACGGATCACATCATCCTCCATCTCCATGGCATGTTCTTTAATATAAGGCAATACTTTGTCATAATTCATATCAGCATATTCTATAGATTTTCTGATTCTGAAGTTTATCTTCTCTGCCTGATCAATAATACTGTTTGAGATAACGATAGCTCCCAAGGGGATAGGAGACTTGAACTTATCCTCATACATCTCCCCGAGGTCACATAGTTTATAAAGCCCAAGCTCTTCGTAAACGAATCTGCCCTCATGTATAACAACCCCTGCATCCACCTCACCTGCAAGTATGGCAGGCATGATCAGGTCGAACCGAAGTTGTATAAAGTGGAATTTACTGCCGAAGAACATTTTAAAAAAATCTGAATGCACTCGTATTAACGCCGGGGATAGCTATACGCCGCATCGATTTGATAGGTTTGTCAGCTCTGGAAACAACCAGAGGACCACAGCCGAAGCCCAAGGCACTCCCTGATTTTAATACTTTATAATTATCCAGAATATCAGGCACGACACCGTAAGAGACTTTAATAATATCAGCTTTATTCTTCAGAGCCAGACGGTTGAGTACCTGAACATCATCAAGGTAAGGTTTAAACGCATGGTCAACCGTTATCAGCTTATTCAGCATAGCACCGAATATGTATGTATCGTTAGGACAGGTCGAAATCGCTATATCTATATTCATATCTAGTTCGGCATAGGTGTTTTACCGAGAAGGTATTTAAGGTCATCGTCACGGAACTCGACACCTGCACCGACAAACCATGAATCTGTTTCACTGTTAAGTATGTCGTCGTAACCACCTGTTACAAAGAGGTTCTTAAAGAACTTGTACTTTATGCCTGCTTTTGTATGTACCTTTCTGCTCTCGTCACTATCAGGAAAATCGTAAGCATCAAAAGATAACGTAAGGTCGTGCTCTTTCTCACCGTCAAGAGGGAGATAATCCATCCCTAAACCTGCCTCTGACTCAAGCAAACCTACTCTGAAGAAAAAAATCATCGTAGAATCTGTGAGCGTATTGCAGTGTCCATGTCATAGCACCCGGTTTCTGCTCCTCTTTCTTCTCAGTATATGAAAAGTCAGTTTCTGCACTGGCAGTTGAATAGTCTCTGATGATAGTTGTGTTGGTCTTTTCTGTTATGCCGTCAGGATGGCTGGATAAACCAAGCAGATAATAACGCTTCTCGCCAGGTGTGAGCCTCAGCCTGACATGCCCTTTATTCTTATCAGTCTCACCGAAACGCTCCGCAGAGAACGCAAGATCAACCCTTAGCTGATCAAGCTTCCCAAGTGTATTCTTTACACTGCTGAGTGCTTCATTGATGTTGTCGACTGTCTCTTCTTCATTTACAAGTTTTCCGATAGTACCTTTACCGTCGTTGATCTTGCCTGTAATTCCGTTCATATTATCTACTGTCTTCTCAAGCTTTTCTGTAACGACTGCGATATTTTCGATAGCTTTTTTTTCAGGTTTTCTTTCTGACTGCTCATAACCTCGTCAATATCATCTGTGATATTACGAACGTTGGAAGTGATCGTAGGACCGTCTTTACTAAGACTGTTGGTTACGACCCTCAGGTTCTCGGCGATGAGAGGTGTCTGTTTTTTTTCAGATCGGTAGTTATATCATTGATATTTCTGACTATACTGTTAATATTAGCCGCATTTGCCACAGTGATATCGCTTAGAGTACCTGTCAGTTTCTCCATGTTTTGTATGATCATATCTATACGCTGTTCGTTGTGCTGAACCAGTTTATTAACTGAGTCCGTGATCTCTCTGACGTTTGTGAGCGTGGTGGACATGTTATCTCTGGCCTGTTCGGTGGCGAGCACCTGACGCAGGGATGCAGTAATGGCCTTAACATCGTCAGCTATGTCGCCTAACTTATTGCCAAGCTGATCTATGTCGGTTATTTCCCCTGATTCATATATTGTATCACCATTGCCGAGCAGACCTTTACTATCTGCACCTGCCACTTTGAGTTCAGCATACTTTTCACCTAAAAAGCCTTTGGAGCGAACAAGAACCTTCAGATTACCGGGTATCTCATAATCGTCATCTATAAGCAGTTCCGCAACAGCTTTACCGCCTTCAAGTTTGATGGATTTAACCTTACCTACTTCTACACCGCTGAAAATAACAGGTGCATCCTCTGCAAGCCCTGCGGCATCTTTGAGGTGAGCTTTCACAATTACCCCCTTTGAGTCAGAAAAAAGAAAAAATCCACCAGCCTGAGTGACATAGCACTAATCAGCACCAGACATGCTACAACAAAAAACCCCGACTTTCGCTTCAAGTCCGAAATTCATAATACGCTCCGTTATATGATATCGATAGGTCCCTCTCTGGATGCAGAAAAGAACTGCTTCACATAGGGATTATCCGTGTTTTTAAAACTGTCAGCCGTACCGTAAAGGACAACTTTTCCGTCGTAAAGCATTGCTATATAATCAGCAATCTTTAATGTACTTTCTATATCGTGGGATATAACAACAGATGTTATCCCCAGATGTTTCTGCGTGTCGTTTATGAGATTATCCACAGCGTCGCACATAATAGGATCAAGTCCCGTGGTCGGCTCGTCGTAGAGAATTATTTCAGGTTCAAGTGCAATGGCTCTTGCAAGCCCTACTCTCTTTCTCATTCCGCCTGAAAGCTCAGAAGGTAGTTTATCTTCTACATTTCTGAGACCAACCAGATTCAGTTTCTCTGTGACTATCCTCGATATCTCATCTTTCGATTTCTTAGTGTGCTCCACCAGAGGAAAAGCAACATTTTCACCGACGGTCATAGAGTCAAAAAGGGCAGCATTCTGAAACAGTATGCCGAATTTTTTTCCTCATCTCCACCAGCTCGTTTCTCTTCATAGTGGTGAGGTCCTGCCCATTGACATATACCTTCCCTGATGTTGGCGGCATAAGTCCGCAAAGCTGTTTAAGCAGAACGGATTTACCCGTTCCCGAAGGTCCGATTATGTATGTAATAGCCCCCCTTCACAATCTGAAGGTCAATCCCTTTATGGATTTTATGAGGACCAAAACTTTTATGCAGATCAACACATTCTATAGCGTTTTCCATGTACTAACGTACCCTCTGTAAATATCTTTATTTCTAAAACATAAATGCTGTAAGTATATAGTCAAAAAACAAGAATCAATATACAAGCCATAACAACGGACTCTGTGGTCGCTTTACCCACGCCTTCCGCACCGCCTGTGGTCATGTAACCTTTATAGCAGCCTACAAGTGTCACCAGACCGCCGAATACAAACGCCTTTATCATTCCGCTGGTAAAATCTGACAGCTCAATATATTGATACATATAGTCAAGATAGAGAGTTTTATTAATCCCCAGAACTTTTATACTGACGATGTAGCCGCCTATAATACCGCATATTACCGTAACAGCATTAAGCATAGGGACAACTATCAGCCCTGCAAGAATACGAGGTACAAAAAGGTATTGAACAGGATCAACAGCAAGTGCGTTAAGTGCGTCAACCTGCTCCGTAACCTTCATAGTCCCTATCTCCGCCGTAATAGCAGACCCTGCTCTGGCAGCTATCATAATAGCCGAAAGCACAGGACCAAGCTCTCTCGCCATGGCAAGGGCAACAATAGTCCCCACCATTTGCTCTGCACCGAATTTATGAAATCCTATATATGACTGTAAGGCGAAAACCATTCCTGTAAAACTACCTGTGAGTATTATAACCGAAAGAGAGTTGACGCCGATAAATTCTATTTGCTTCATTAGTAATTTAAATCTGAAAGGAGGGACAAAAAAACAAGCGGATTGTGTCAATGAACATAACGGACATACTGCCTGTTATTGTGATAAAACGCAGGATCGGGCTTCCGAAGAATTCAAAAAAAACTATTCACTAATCCACCTTATATATTCTCGGTATTCTGTTTTGAATACCTGTCAGTATTTCATAGGAGATTGTTCCTGCCAAACCTGCAAGCTCATCAGCGTCAATGTTGTCGCCCATGACCTCTACATTCAGTTCGCCGTCAAGGTCAACCCCTGTCAGATCAACCATTATCATATCCATGCAGACAGTCCCCGTTACCATGCACTTAATGCCGTCCACAAAAAACGTGGCTTTTATTTGTCAGGCATCTGGGATACCCGTCTGCATACCCTATCGGCACTACGCCGATCGCCATGTTTTTTATCGGCAGTAAATCTTCTGCCATAGCTAACAGTATCACCCTTTTGAAGATACTGCACCTGAACCACACGGGAAAAGATACGCATCACTTTTTTTCAGTTTAACATCATTTTCACCGTCAAGATACCCATAAAGGAGTATCCCCGGTCTTGTCAGAGAAAATTTATTCTCATAACTTGCTATACCTGAAGAATTTAGCATACTTGTATGGCATTTTATCCTGTGCTTTGTTATAAAATTTTCAAATTCTTTACACTGTTTCTCAGTGAAATCTCTATCCGAATCCGACGACGACAAATGACTCATCAGGTGCACAGGACGCAGGCTGGAAAAGGACGAGGTGAACTCATACCAGCTCATGTTAGTTGTAAAACCGAGCCTGTTCATCCCTGTATTCAGCTTAACAGAAATATCCGCTTTAACGTCGTGCTCTTTCAGGAATCTGTTATACTTCTCAGCACCGTTATTATCCGAAATAGTCAGTATCAGATTATGCTCGTAAGCCTCCTGAAAGAACAGCTCGTCCACATAACCCAAAACAAAGATAGTTACATTAGCTCCCAGATGCTCACGGAGGATTATCCCCTCCAGAACAGTTGCGACACCATACTTTGTAACATTATGGTGCATATATAAATATTCACAAATCTCAAGCTCGCCGTGACCGTATGCATCAGCCTTAACTATGGCAATGACATCTGTCCCCGACAGCTTTCTCGCTATCTCAAGGTTATGTCCGAGTGCCGTTAAGTCTATCTCTGCATAAGTAGGTCTGAGAGCTTTAAGTTTATCAATCATCGTTATCTATACCTGCGGTGTGCAGAAGGTATGCTCTGATAAACGGATCGAGTCCTCCACCCATCACACCGTCAACATTACCTGTCTCATGTCTGGTGCGGAGGTCTTTAACCATCTTGTATGGATGCATCACGTATGATCTGATCTGGTTGCCCCAGCCGATTTCCGTTTTAGAACTTTCGAGCTTCTGCTTCTCTTCATTCTTCTTTTCCATTTCTGCTTCATATATTCTGGATTTAAGAATCTTCATAGCGTGTGCTTTATTTTTTGTGCTGGCTTCTTTCAGACTGGCATGTAACGACAATACCTGTCGGAGCGTGTGTTATACGTACGGCAGAGTCTGTGGTATTGACGTGCTGACCGCCCGCACCGCTGGCACGATATGTATCTATCTGCAGATCCGATTCGCTGATATCAACCTCTATATCATCCTCTATCTCAGGCATTACGAAAACCGCGGCAAAAGATGTGTGCCTTCTGTTGGCAGAATCGTAAGGAGAGATACGGACAAGCCTGTGAACACCCGTCTCACCCTTCAGGTAGCCGTACATAAACGGTCCTTTGATGTTTATCGTGGCATTTTTGATACCTGCTTCTTCCCCTTCCATATAGTCGAGGATCTCGTATTTATAATCATTGTGTTCGGCATACTGAGTATACATACGATAGAGCATCGCAGCCCAGTCGTTCGCCTCTGTACCGCCTGCACCCGAGTTTATGGTGATGATTGCATTGTTGGCGTCATTTGCACCTGACAGAACCAGCTTCAGCTCAAAATCTGCAATGATCTTTCTAAGGCTCACCACTGCTTCTTCAATATCGGCTTCAAGCCCTTCTTCACCCTCTTTATGGAGTTCCACAAGGACATCCGCATCATCAACGATAGCCAGAAGCTGCTGCCACTCTTCGAGTTTTCTCTTTTTTGACAGCCTGCTCTTTCATAATAGTCTTTGACTCTTTACTGTTCCAGAAGTTAGGGTCGCTCATGGACAACTCGTCGATATCGGCTATCTCTTTTTTCAGCTCATCTTCATTTATTGCTGTCTTAAAACTACTCAGGTCTTTCTTTAATTTATCCAGTTCAATAAGAACATCTTCAATCATCATATAAGTTTATACTCCGCTAACGGTCATTTTATCAAACAAAGCATCTGCTGTTGAGATACTTCCAAAGTTTCGTGTATTGTCATATACATGCAGTAAGCCTTCAAGCAGGTCTGCCAGATTACCCGACAGTGCTGCTTCTTTAAACGGAAAAGCAGGCTCGCCGTCTTTGTAATATATACCCGATATACCTACAGAGAAATCGCCACTCACAGGGTCTGCCGTATGCATCCCCATAACCTCAGTTATCTTGAGGTATTTATCTGGAGCGTTCTTTAAGCTCTCGGTAGAGGCAAGTATAACGTTACTGCAGCCTATCTCTATATTGCCGCTGCCTGAAAGGGAAGCACGTGCATTATTCGGCATATTCAGGGCTTTTGCCGTATAGCTGTTATGCAGGAAAGAGATAAGCCGACCATCCTTGATAATATCGACAGGCTCACACGCCTGCCCTTCATCGTCAAAAAAGTATGGAGCCCACTCCGCCTTTAATATGGGGGGTTATCGGTCAAAGTAAAAAATGTCGGAAGCCACCTTGTGCCCCATCTTTTCACCCAGCATACTGATCCCTTTATAAACACTGTCACCATCCACGAGATCAAGCAGTAATTCGATGAAATCGGCCATAACATCAGCCGAAAACACTATGTGGTATTTGTCAGTCTCTATGTGTTTTGCACCCAAGAGCGAACAAGCGTTCTTAGCAGTGGATAACCCGACAGACTTATAGTCCAACTCCGCCAGTCTGGTACTCATCACATGATCATACCCGTCACGCTCTTCTACTCCGTCTGATGCAATAGTGTAAGCACCTGCGGAGAAGATGGTTTTCGCCCTTTTAAGTACAGGACCTGCCGAGGATATCATATACAGCTCTTTTGAGGTTGCGGATGCAGTGGACTGCTTAACAGCCTTCACTCTGTCATCATACTCAAAAGCGGCAGTTGTCATGCTCTTTGCTATATCGATGAGCTCCTGCATGGACAGCTCGTTATATACATCGTCAACAAGCTGCAAATCCCCTTTTACATCATGATACTCAGGGATGTACCTGTTCTCATCTGTCGGAAATTTTTTTGATAGCAGACTCATATATATTCAGGAAAGCCTCTATAGCTTCCACATCTATACCTGAAAAAACCTGATGATATCTGTCTGCCGTCTTTTACGGCTCGCAGATATACGGTAGTATCGGATGCATAATCGATACTCTCTGTTTCAAAGCCGTTCAGCTGAATGTTTTTTTGATCTTGATGAAGAAATGTGTACAACAATATTGTCATAGGATTTCTTATAAACATCAATAATTTTCAGGATCTTATCAGTCATATTGATTTAATCATTGCGATCTCATCGCAGTCAGGGAACTTTGTGCATTTTAAGCAATCAGACCATATTTTTTTTGGCAGTTCTTCTTTTTCCACCTCAGAAAAACCGAGTTTACGGAAGAATTCAGGGACATAAGTGAGCAGAAAAAACTCTTGATATGCCCAGTTTGGCAGCAGTCTCAATAGATTGTTCCACCATGGCTTTGCCTATCCCCTGCCTTCCTGTTTTCGGATTGACAGCGACTGAACGAATCTCCGCCAAATCCTCCCATGTCGGATGAATAGCACAGCAGCCGACGACCTCTCCGTCCTCTTCCCAAACAACAAACTCAAGAATCTTTTCATATATTTCATTCAGGCTTAGAGAGAGCATCTCTCCCCCCTTTAGCAAACGAATTTACAAGGTTCTGGATGCTTTTCGCATCTTTCATGACGGCCTTTCTTATCATTTCATAACCGCTTTAACAAATGCTCTGTAGTATCTGACGGCGGACTCTTTGTCAGGGATCAGCTCTATATGCTTTTTTTTGGCACGTATACTGACTTTGATTGTCATATCATCCACAGGAGTGATCGTCACATAAAGGAGTGTTTTACCTATGGTGGCGTGTATCTTCCCGTCTGTGATGCTTGAAACCTTGATCTGCCCTTCGTCTTTTGTGATAAGCCCTATCATAGTCTCAAAAGCCTGCTCTTTAGAAATACTGAAAACATCCTCTATATGATCACTGGTGCCGGAATACACTGCACCGCCTGATGCACCGCCGATAACCAAAGGGACACATGCACTCATAACGGAGAGCAGCAACAGTAAAGCAACAGTAATTTTCAGATTTTTTCATTTTGACCTCATTTTTAAATATCTTTTGTCCATATGATTTTATAAAATTCTACCTTTTTTATCAACAAAATTCGTTGACAAATTCCTCAACGAGAGGCTATTATTTTTCGGGTGAAAGATGTACATTAACAAATTACGCATAACTATTTTTTTGAGAGCTAAGCCTTTCTACCGCAATAGGCGGTCGGAAGGCTTTTTTTTTGCATAAATAACGGAGGAACTCATGCCAGCAAAAGAGTTGATGAATAGTGAGGAAATGGCTAGAACGCTTAACAGAATCGTATTCCAGATACTTGAGAACGTGAAAGATGCCAAAGAGATTTGCCTTGTTGGTATACGCAGAGGCGGAGCACACCTTGCTGACCGTCTGGGCGAAATTTTTAAGAGTGAAGGCTATAACAACATCCAGATAGCTACCTTGATATCACTCTATACAGAGATGATCTTACAAGTATTGCCGAGTACCCTCTCCTTCAGGGGACTGAGCTGGAGTTTGACGTGAAGGGCAGACATATTGTTCTTGTGGATGACGTTATCTACACAGGCAGAACAACAAGAGCTGCCATGGACGCACTTATCGACCTCGGCAGACCAAAGAAAATATCTATGGCTGTTCTGGTGGACAGAGGGCACAGAGAGCTTCCTGTTCAGCCTGATTTCATAGGTAAAGTGATCCCCACATCAAACGATGAGATAATTGAAGTATCACTTAAAGAACAAGCCGGAAACGACTCTGTTACAATACAAAAGAAGATATAATATAAAAGGAGCAACCTGATGTCTTATAAGAGAAAAGACCTTTTGGGCATGATAGACCTCAGCAAAGAAGAGATAACCTATTTGCTGGATACTGCCCAGACATTTTGTGAGATTAACGAAAGAGATGTAAAGAAAGTTCCTACCTTGAAGGGCAGAACAGTCATTAACCTCTTCTTCGAGCCGTCCACCAGAACAAGAACATCTTTCGAAATAGCAGGCAAGAGGCTTTCCGCCGATACTGTAAATTTCTCTGCTTCGTCCAGCAGTACAACCAAAGGCGAAACCCTTATAGATACTGTTCAGAATATGGAAGCCATGCAGTCAGATGCTTTTGTAGTGCGTCATGCCTACTCAGGTTCTGTAAAATTTATAGCAGAAAATACAGATGTCCCTGTCATTAACGCAGGCGACGGTCTGAACGAGCACCCGACACAGGCACTCCTTGACCTGCTCACAATCCGCCAGAACAAAGGGGAGATCAAAGGTCTGGAAATTGCAATCGTTGGTGATATCACTCACTCACGTGTGGCAAGGTCTGATATATGGGCAATGAAGAAATTAGGTGCAAATGTACGTCTTTTCGGACCGCCTACAATGCTCCCTAAGCACATAGCACCGTTTGAATGTCAGGTATGCAAATCTATGGAGGAAGCTGTCGAGGGGGGCTGATGTTGTTATGATGCTCAGGATACAGCGTGAAAGACAGGGTAAACTGCTTCTCCCTTCAACAAGGGAATATGCAAGATTCTTCGGACTTACCAATCAAAAGCTCGACTTTGCAAAAAAGGACGCAATAGTCATGCACCCGGGACCTATCAACAGAGGTGTGGAGCTTATGACAAATATAGCGGACTGTAACAGATCGGTTATTCTGCCGCAGGTTTCCAATGGTGTTGCTGTGAGAATGGCGGCACTCTATTTACTCGGACTTAAAAAAGGAGGAAAAAAGTGAAGACGCTTCTTAAAAAACTGTAAAATAGTCAACCATAACAAGACAATAGAAGGTAACATACTGATAGACGGTGAGATGATTGCAGATGTAAATGCACCTGCCGACACTCAGGCCGACAAGGTTATCGACTGTAAAGGGAAATATGCTATGCCGGGTCTTATAGACTTGCACGTACACCTTCGTGACCCTGGACTTGAGTATAAAGAAGATATCATCTCAGGTTCTAAGGCTGCCGTCGCAGGCGGTGTCACTGCTATATGCCCTATGGCAAACACTAAGCCTGTAAACGACAATAGCTCCATCACTAAATACATGATAGACAAAGGTAAAGAGCTTGGTATATGCGATATCTTCCCAATAGGTGCTATGACAAAAAATATGGATGGTGAAGAGCTCACTGAGATGGGCGATATGACGGGAGCCGGTGCGATTGGCTTTTCTGATGACGGAAAACCTGTCTGTAATGCTGAGGTATTCCGCAGGGCTGCCGAGTATGCTTCTCAGTTCAACTCATTTGTAATCAGCCACGCAGAGGATAAATCACTTGCAGGTGCAGGTGTTATCAACGACAGTGAGGTTGCAACCATTACAGGTCTCAGAGGCATACCTGCCGAGTCCGAAGAGGTTATGGTTGCCCGTGACATACTCATGTCCAAACTGACAGGAGCTCACGTACATATCTGTCACATAAGCACAAAAGGAACACTGGAGCTTATCCGCTGGGCAAAGGCTCAGGGGCTGAACGTTACCTGTGAGGTTACGCCGCACCACTTTACGCTTAATGATAGAGAACTCCTCTCATATGATACAAACTATAAGATGAACCCTCCTCTCAGAACTCAAGAGGATGTTGATGCAATGATAGACGGTCTCAAAAAAAGGCGATATAGATTGCATCGTTACCGACCACGCACCTCACCACATAGACGAAAAGAACGTGGAGTTCGATCTCGCAATGTTCGGTATAACAGGTCTTCAGACCCTTTTACCTCTGTCGCTTGATCTGGTAAAGAACGGAAATATATCCATGAATGACCTTGTAAGGCTCACGTCATACACACCTGCGAAGCTTATCAAAAAAAGACGACAGGGGCGAAATCGCTGTCGGGAAGCTTGCTGATATAGTTATCGTGGATGCAGATAAAGAGTATACATTTGATGAGAAGCTGAACGCTTCTAAATCCACCAACTCACCTTTCCTCGGTAAGCCGATGACAGGGGCGGCTCTGTATACTATAAAGAACGGTAAAGTAGTTTTTTGAATTTCCGATAAACTAATCTATACGATTATCTAACAGATAAAATCCCCGTTGCAGACAGCTTCGGGGATTTTTTTTTATTTTGCTATAACAAAAGGCTTATGCTCATGCGTGACTATATCCACATCGAGGCAGAAGACCGATTTAATAATCTCAGGTGATATATCCGATGTCAGGCATTTTTCGAAGACCTGACCGTCTTTCATAAAAAACAAGCTCGTCTGAAAACCTAATGGCTGTATTTATATCGTGCATGACTATCACACTGGTCAGATTTCTATCCAGAGTGATGTCTCTTATCAGACCAAGCACCTCAAGCTGATTAACCATATCCAGATGATTCACAGGCTCGTCCAGCAGTAATATCCTAGGTTCTTGAACCAGAGCTCTCGCTATGACAACCTTTTGCAGCTCGCCACCCGATATCTCCGTGGTTTTACTGCATACCAAAGGCATAAGCCCATTAATTTAATAATCTTTCGGCAAATCTCTTTATCTTTATTCGTAATGCTGAAGGAGATGTGAGGTTTCCTGCCTGTGAGAACAGCGTCCATAACAGTCGCATCTATCCCCTCGGAGCGTTGCGATAAGAAACCTATCTCTTTTGCGATCATCTTGCTGGACATCTTCTCTATGTCCTTACTGTCGATGTAGACACTGCCTGCGGTGGGCTTGAGTATGCCGTTTATATTTTTTTAGGAGTGTAGATTTACCTGAACCGTTACGCCCAAGAATCGATGTGACACTACCGTGAGAAAAAACTAATCGAAAAAAAATCATTCAGAATCTTTGTATCTTTCCTGTAAGAGAAGCTCAGGTCAGTTATTTTTATCATACCGCCCCTCTTCTACCGTGCTTTTTGAGAAGCAGATATATAAAGAAAGGCACGCCTATTATGGATGTCATAATCCCCACAGGTATCTCCACATCAGGGATGATCACTCTGGATATGATATCAGATGCCAGAAGCAGTATAGCCCCTGTCACAGCACTGTATGGCAGCAGAAACCTATTGTCGCCATTGATAAAAAAGCTTGACCATATGAGGAGCCATCAAACCAATAAAACCTATGATCCCCACAAAAGAAACAGGGACTGCCACAATAACAGAAGCCACAACAAGGCTTACCATTCTGAAATAAGTTGTCCTTATACCCAAGCCTTTAGCAACTTCGTCCCCCCCACAAAAGGCACGTATAGCTCCAGCTATTGATATAAAAATAAATCATTGCAGGAAAGAAGACTAAAAAAAATCACGACTATCTCTTTATAACCCACTTTTGAAAGATCCCCGAATGTCCATATGACACTTGCGGCGACCTCCGTATCTGTAGCAAAATACTGCATAAACATCGTCAATGCCGCAAAAAAATGAGCTTATGGCAATACCTGCGAGGATTATGGATTCGGATTTAATATTAATTACGGATGCCATCATAATAATAATGGCGACGGTGATAAGACTCCCTGCAAAAGCGGATATAGCTGTCAGATATATCGCTCCCACCATAATTTCTGTACCTGTTGCATTTATAGATGCCACACCTAGGAATATGATTGCAAACGTAGCACCAAACATAGCTCCCTGCGACACACCTGTAGTAAACGGGGACGCAAGCGGGTTTTCAAGGACAGACTGCATGACAAGCCCTGCCGCCCCGAGACAAGCCCCTGTGGCAACAGCCGCCAAAACTCTTGGGATTCGTATATTATAGAAAACATGCCCCATCACAGAATCAGGCTGAGCACTGAATAATAGATTATAAATGTCTGATACACCGAGACTATAAGCACCGGTTATCAGTGAGACACATATAAAAACAAAAGGGTAATGCAGAGAAATATTCCGGAGATTAACCTTGATGAGCGTATGTTTTGACAGGCATTTTCTGATCCGATATCACTTAAACCTGAAACCATCCTTTTCAAAAATGACACCTCTATAAATATTCTTCTTTTTTCATTATTTCATCGTACGGATTAATACCAAGAAAAAATATTATAGATGGCATCTGCTTTATGAGCAATATTAACATCACTGAATTCGTCAGGATAAAGGATTTTTCCCATAAAGTATGCACTCAAAAAGATGTTTTCTATGTTGGAGTTATACCAGTTATAAGGCATAACGGAATAAACCTTATCATTTTTAACAGCATCAAGTAGTGACAATGACTTATACATCTTCTGATAATCATTCTTCAATATGTTAAAACCTGTAATGTCATAAAAGATATACTCAGGCTGTCTCTTAAGAATGTACTCAAGCTGCATTATAAGATGCGTGCTTCTTGTCCCTTTTATGGCTTTTTCATCAGCAATATTAATAATATTCAAAAGACTGCATGATGGATGATTGCGTTCCGTGCTGGTAAATCCTCTAGCACCTTTGTATGCAATGGATGCCATATAAACGGATTTAGGTGAGGTACTCTGCGTCCTGACGTGTAAATCCTTTCTGAGCATCGCCATCTGATTCGCAATATTCTGAGTACGAGCCTGTTTACCTGTTAGGTAGCCTACTAGCCTGATGGAGTTCTTGACCTCTTTCAAATCGGCATGCCCTACCAAACCGTAATTTACTCCCACTACGGGAATATTTGTTTTTGAAGAGATCATGTCCATCTGAGCAATAGTGAACCCAGAGGCGATAATAACATCAGGGTTAGCTATGATAAGCTTCTCTATATCAGGCATTTTGCCGGGACCGCCGGCAGAGACCACAGGCAGGTCGTAGTAATTTGCAGGTAAAGCATAAGTATATGGTCTTATTGACTTATCTATCTTTTCCTCAAACTGCTCTCTTGCCACAAGCATATCCTGAGCACCTGCATAAACAAGCAGTCTGAGAGCACCGGGTCCAAGCACGGCAACCTTTTTTAATATTCTCAGGTATCTGCACAAGACGATGGTACATATCGTTCACAGGCACCTGTTTAGCAAAAGACGTGTTACATGTTATAAGCAGTATCAGAAAAAGCAAATAAAAGCGTTTCATCTTATTCCCTCGAAATAAATGACAATAAATACTTGTTTAATAAATGATATCTAAAAATATACCCGCCTGCAATATAATTATATTGACATCATTAATCAATATACTATGTTAGCACATGAATTTAATTTTTTTTATTTAGTAATTGGTGAATAATAATGCCTAATTCTGTATCCGAGAAAGTATCACTGGAAGCTGTAAGGCTTTTCAAGAGCGGTTATCACTGCTCAGAGGCTGTTCTGTTAGCATTTGAGAAATACACAAATAAAGAGTTCTCAGATGATGTCAAAAGAGGAATGTCTGCTTATGTTCAAGGTATAGGCGGTACCGGATGTATATGCGGTGCACTGGCCAGTGGAGTTTTTTATACTGAGTATATTAGGCGGCAGACTTAGTGTCGATGAATCTACAAAAAACTTAGAAAAAGTCGTATCCAGACTGCATGATGAATTCAGAAAAGAGTTTTCAAGTGCCTGCTGCAGAGTAATCACAAGAAACAGTGCCAAAATCTTTGGCATTGGCAAATTTAACTCATGTCATAAAACTGTCGATTTCGTAGCTATGCGTACTGTTGAGCTTGCTCAAGAAGAAGGATGGATTAGCTAAACACTTCCGACCTCCCCTGACAAAAAAAATCCCGGCCATATGCTTTAAGGGGGGGGAGGAGGGATAAAGCATAGAAATAGCCGGGCTAAAGTCTTTTTTTGATATATTTAAAAATATATATTATACAATTTTATGCAATAGAAATATCATTTCGATATATTATTACCTGACACACTACTAATTATAGTAGTCCGTTTTATGATGTCAAGTACAAAAAAAAAGCCGCCCTTTTACAGACGGCTTTAAATCTTTTAAGATTCTTTTTTCTTTATCTTTCAGTAGCTTATATTCTATCGAATCCATTAGAGCCTGATAAGAGGCATCCACGATGTTAGTTGCAACACCGACTGTACCCCACGAACCTTCAGCATCCTTTGACTCAATCAGAACACGTGTAACAGCCTCTGTGCCTGTTCCTGTGGTAAGAATCCTTACCTTATAGTCCACAAGCTCCATATCGGCAAGGTTCGGGTAGAACTTCAACAGAGCCTTTCTGATAGCGGCATCTATTGCGTTCACAGGACCGTTACCTGTTGCTGCCGTATGCTCCTGCTCGCCGTCAACTTCAATCATAACAGTCGCTTCAGCAAGCGGGCTTTCCACACTTGTTCTCTTTTCGTCAAGAACCCTATAGCTCATAGAGTCAAAGAAAGGTGTGAATGTTCCCATCGTTTTACGCATGAGAAGCTCAAAGGAAGCCTCAGCACCTTCGTACTGAAAGCCTTTATTTTCAAGCTCTTTCAGTCTTTCTACCACAGTATTGATCTTTGGATCGCTGCTGTCGATATCCAGACCGAAGTCTTTAGCTTTATAAACCAGATTAGACTTACCCGAAAGGTCAGAAAGTAATACTCTCTGCCTGTTACCGACCAGCTCAGGCTGAATGTGCTCGTAAGTGCTTGAGTTTTTTCATAATAGCACTAACGTGTACCCCTCCCTTGTGAGCGAAGGCAGAACGTCCTACATACGGCTGGTGGATATTATGCTTCAGGTTGCCTAGTTCATTGATATATCTGGAGATTGTTCTCAGGTTTTTTTTCAGTTTTTTTTCCGACGGCACGCAATCATAACCGTATTTAAGCTGTAAGTTAGGGATCACAGACATGATGTTGGCGTTTCCGCATCTCTCGCCATATCCATTGATTGTCCCCTGCACATGCACAATACCGTTACGAACAGCAACAACAGAGTTTGCAACAGCACAGTCACCGTCGTTATGACAGTGGATACCCAGCGGGTAGTCGCCTGTTACTTTCTTCACTTCCTGAATGATGCTTGCGATCTCTTCCGGCATAGTTCCGCCGTTAGTGTCACACAGTATCAGACAGTCTGCCTTTGCATCCATGGCTGCTTTCAGAGTCTGGAGTGCATACTCTTTATTCGCTTTGTAACCGTCAAAAAAAATGTTCAGCGTCATAAAACGCTCTGTCTACCTTAGTCTTGAGATATGAAAGTGAATCATTAATAAGCTCAAGGTTCTGATCGAGTTCGATTTTAAGTGCTTCCGTGACATGCAGATCCCAAGTCTTACCAAAAAATTGTAAGGTTAGGAACTTCAACCTCAAGCAGAGCCTGAATGTTTTCATCATTGTCACAGTTACGCTTAGCACGGCGAGTACTTCCAAATGCTGCTACATAATCATAAGGAACAGATGATTCTTTGACAGCCTTGAAAAAAAACCGATGTCTCTTGGATTAGACCCCGGCCATCCACCTTCTATATACCTGACACCAAAGTCAAAAAAGAGCTTCAGCTATCTTAACCTTATCGGCGATAGTAAAGTTTACATCTTCTGACTGAGTACCATCCCTGAGAGTGGTGTCGTATATCTCTATTCTATTCGACATAATAATCTCCAAAAAATTGTTTATCCTTCGACAAAAGCCTCGTGAAGCGTTCTCACTGCGAGTTCAGCAAATTTTTTCTTCTACCACGCATGAAACTTTTATCTCGCTTGTTGTTATCATCTTTAAGTTAACACCTGTATCAGCCAGCAGTGTAAACATCTTAGCAGCTACACCTGAGTGGCTTCTCATGCCGACGCCGACAATACTGACTTTAGCGATATTCTCATCTGCTAAAACCTCCTTGGCACCGATCTCTTTGGCAACTTCCTTACAAACATTAGTGGCTTTGATCAGGTCAGTCTTCTGAACTGTAAAAGAAAGGTCTGTGTTCCCCTCTTTGCTAACGTTTTGTACGATAACGTCTACATTTATATTTTCATCTGCAATTTTGTTAAAGATAGTTGATGCTATACCCGGTTTATCAGGTACTTCCGTAATAGTTAATTTCGCCTGATTTTTATCAGCAACCACGCCAGTGACTACAACCTGCTCCATTTCATCGTCCTCCTTAGTTACGAGTGTACCCGGCTTATCTTCCATCGAAGAGAGTACAAGTATGTCTACATCATGATTCATTCCAAGCTCTACACATCTTGACTGGAGCACCTTAGCTCCGAGAGAAGCAAGCTCTAGCATTTCGTCGTAGGATATTTTATCCAGCTTTTTTTTAGCATTTTTTTACTACTCTAGGGTCAGCCGTATAAATACCGTCGACATCAGTGTATATTTCGCAAACATTCGCCTTGAGAGACGCAGCTATGGCAACAGCCGTTGTATCCGAACCACCTCTTCCGAGTGTATTAATGTCGTTTGTTTTCGGGTCGAGCCCCTGAAAACCTGCACAGATACAAATCTTCCCCTGCTCTAGCTCTTTAAATATCCGATCAGCCGTTATCGTTTTAATACGGCTCTTAGAGTATGCCCCGTCCGTTATCATACCGAACTGGTATCCCGTAAGCGATACAGCCGGATATCCCATAGTGATCAGCGTCTGTGCTACCAGAGGTGAACTAGCCGTCTCCCCTGTATGAACAAGCTGGTCGTACTCACGAAGAGAATAATCCTCGTCGATCTCTTTCAGAAGGTTGATAAGCCTGTCAGTCTCCCCGGCCATAGCTGAAACAGTTACAACGACGTCATGCCCTTCGTCCTTCTTCTTTGCGATAATCTTCGCAACATTAGCGATTCGTTCTAAAGAACCTACACTGGTTCCCCCCGAACTTCATAACTACAATGCCCACAGGTCCCTCCTTGTGTGGCTACCCGTTTATAACGGTGCTTTTAAGAAAAAAAGTCGGCGATTTTATAACCCTCTTCGATAAAGAAGGTCGGAGTCATAAATTCGTCGTACTTCGTGTTTTCATCAGGGTTGACACCTGTGCCGTATATAATGGCAGGGACAGGCTCTGCAACATGTGTCCTCAGTTTAACAGGTGTCGGGTGATCAGGTGATACAAGTATCCTGAAATCACCGAATATCTTCATGCCCTCTAAAATTATGGGGCACATACGGCTGTCGATGTTCTCCACAGCCTTAATCTTCTCTTCTATACTGCCCATGTGTCCTGCCTCATCGGCTGCTTCCACATGTAAAAAAAACATAATCGGATTTCTCTAAAGCCTTGATAGCATATTCGGCTTTACCTTCGAAATTAGTGTCTATGAACCCTGTAGCACCGGGGACATCTATTATCTCCATCCCTGCAAATCTGCCTATCCCTCTGATGAGGTCAACAGCCGCCACGACAGAGCTTTCCAAGCTATAAAGGTCTTTAAACAGAGGCATGGAAGGTCTTTTACCTTCACCCCAGAACCATATGCCGTTCGCCCTTTCATAGTCCCCTTCGGAGAAGATTGCTTCGGCTCTCTGCATAACGTCAATGAGCTTCTCAGCACCCTTCCCTTTCGGCAGGTATTCTTTGATGGACTTCCCCATGATGTCGTGGGGTGCAGTGGTAGTAAGGTCAAAATCCACATTACGCATTACCATCAGGTTACGGAAACCAAGCCCTTTATGAAACTCTATACCTTCAGAGGCAAACATTGCATTTAAGGCTTCCACGCTTCTGGCTCCCGTCTCATTCGAAACATGGTGAGCAGAGTTGTCTTCCATAATATCCCCGTCTAAGGTGACGAGGTTACATCTGAATGACATATCATCAGGGCCAAGCTCTATACCTGAGCTTCCTGCCTCAAGAGGCTTCTGCCTGTGTAATATTTAGTAGGGTCGAAACCCATCATAGTCAGGTTGCATATATCACTCCCCGGATAATAGCCGTCGGGGGTGGATTTGACAAAGCCGCCCACTCCGTTTTTTCGCCATATAGTCCATATTAGGAGTCTTGGCATGCTGCATTATTGTTTTCCCGCCAAGTTCATCTATTTTAAGGTCACTCATTCCGTCAGTGAGGAGTACGAGATATTTCATCTACACAAGCTCCTTAACTCTTATAGCGACAGTCTTGTCTCTTACCACTTCTGCCCTGTCGATCTCTTCAAGTGCGTCATAAATCTTTCTGCCGACTGTTTTATGTGTCATGAATACCATGTTCACGGATTCGCCCGGGGCACGCTCATCAGGCTGTATCGCCTCGGAGATGCTTATGCCGTATTTAGCGAGCACTGTTGCAATCGTAGCAAGAGTACCCGGTTCATCCACAACACTGAAACGGAGATAGAATTTCGACTTAATATCTTTAATATCCTTGATCGGATAGTAGTAAGTATAGTCCTTTTTTTTAAAACCAAGCACAGATGTTCTCTGAGCCGCACCTGAGACGATATCTCTGGCAAGCCCTATCACATCGCCCACAACAGCAGAGCCTGTGGGTTTGCCGCCTGCTCCACGTCCGTAGTGCATGGTTTTATCAACCATGTCTCCTATAACTTCGATTGCGTTAAAAACACCGTCCACCTGAGCCATGAGCTCCTCTTTAGGGAGCATAGTCGGGTGAACACGCACTTCTATATCGTCTTCATGCTTTTTTGGCTATGGCAAGAAGCTTTATTTTACAGTCCAGTTTATTAGCAAATTCAATATCCATACGCTTGATGCTGGATATCCCTTCAACGTATATTTTCTCAAAAGGTATCAGAGTGTTAAATCCTATCGATGCTAGTATGGCTATCTTGTGAGCCGTATCTATACCTTCTATATCGAATGTAGGGTCAGCTTCGGCATACCCTTTCTCCTGAGCTACCTTGAGAACCTCGTCGAACTCTTTACCCTCTTTCTCCATATTGGTGAGGATATAGTTCGCTGTACCGTTAATAATCCCGAATATCTCTTGGATATTATTCCCTGCGAGATCCTCTTTAAGAACTCTGAGGATAGGGATACCGCCTGCAACAGCACCTTCGAAACAAACAGAAACGCCGTTCATCTCAGCCGCCTGATATATGTCAGTCCCCTGCATTGCAAAAAAGAGCTTTATTAGCTGATACAACATGCTTTTTAGCGTTCAGAGCTTTGATTATAAAGTCTTTGGCGTGTGTGTAGCCGCCGATCAGCTCTATAACAATATGAATGTCAGGATCGTTTATTATATCATCTGCGTTGTTGGTTATAACTTCGCACTGAGCCAGAAGCTCATCCGGATTTGACGTATCTATAGCTAAGTCTGCAACAGTTTTGAGGCAGACGTTTATTCCTGTATTCTCGAAAATTATATTTTTATTATTAATAAGAACTTCAGCAGTCCCTTTTCCGACTGTTCCGTAACCTATAAGCCCTACATTTATCTTTTCCGCCATTAAATCCTCCGATTTTGGAGACAGCTATACTGTCAAAAAATACGTTTGAAGATATTAATAGATTTAGGGTCTCAAGTCAAGGAATGGTAAGGTATTTAGGATAAAAAATTATCTTTCTAAATACAGCCTGTAAATAAGCTTAATAACCATAATTCATTATTTAGATAGATCAACCTTGCCTGTAATCTCGGAGAGATTAGAAATATTATTCTCTGTCAGGTATTTATCCAGTCCGTCTATAATATCGAGAGGGATCTGCGGATCAACGAAATTTGCTGTCCCTACCTGCATAGCAGAAGCACCGACAAGAGCAAATTCAACTATATCTTCCCATTTTGATATTCCGCCGATACCCATGATAGGGATCTTAACCGTATTGAATGTTTCATGCACCATTCTGATGGCTACAGGCTTGATGGCAGGACCTGAAAGACCGCCTGTAACATTCGATATATAAGGTTTTTTTTAGTGTGTATATTTATTGCCATCCCAAGGAGCGTATTAATAGCACTGATAGCGTCTGCACCACCCTCCTCACAAGCTTTGGCAAAAACTCTGATGTTTGTAACATTAGGAGAAAGCTTTACCATCAGAGGTTTATTCTTAAGTACGTTTTTTTTCACTTCGCTGGTGACTCTGAGGGTCATGTCAGGGTCAGTACCGAAGGCTATCCCCCCCCTCTTTTATATTTGGGCAGGATATATTCATCTCGAGCATATCAACGTCTGCATCGTCAAGAATTTTGGCAACTTCGACATACTCCTCCAGAGTTTTACCCCAGAAATTCACAATAATCTTAGTGTCGTGTTTGCGGAGTGCAGGGAGTTTTTTCTTTGAGAAACCTGTTCACGCCTACGTTTTGGAGACCTATGGCGTTCAGCATCCCTGAAGTTGTCTCCATGATCCTAGGCATAGGATTTCCGACTACTTCACGCAGTGAAATACCCTTTACGGATATACCGCCGAGCCTGCTTATATCTATATGTCTGGCATATTCCAAGCCATAGCCGAATGTTCCGCTAGCAGTGATGACCGGATTTTTTTTAAATTCGATTCCGCAAAAAAGTGGTTTTCAATCTATCAGACATATATAACTCCGAATACTAAGCATTATTAATAGTTTTAATCAGTATAAAGGGGTTACCCTTTACAAACTGTATCCCATACGACTTTTGTGCCGTCAAAAACAGGACCTTCCACGCAGCAGCGTTTCTGAACAACGTCATCACCCTCTTTTACATAGATGATACAGCCAAGGCAGGCACCAAGTCCGCACGCCATTCTTTCATCCAGAGATACCTCAACAGGAAGTTCATGTTCGACAGCTATCTCACTGACAGCTCTAAGCATTGGTTTCGGTCCGCAAGCGAACACAGTGTCGTATGATTTAATGTTTTTCACGAAAGGGTCTGTCACCATCCCCTTCACTCCTGCCGAGCCGTCGTTAGTTGTGACGATGAGATGATCTGTGATAGCTTTAAGCTCTTCTATGAGAACCACATCATCCACTGTACGACCGCCGTAGTATAAATCCACTGCACAGCCTGACTCTTTCAGTGTCTTGGCAAGCCAGTAGATAGGGGCAATACCTATACCACCTGCAAGAAGAGCAGTCTTCTGCCCTTTCACCAGAGAGAAGCTGTTGCCAAGCGGAGCTGAAAAGCTTATGTCGCTCCCCGTCTGCCACTCGCTGAGAAGCCTTGTCCCTTTCCCCACCACCATATAAACCAGTGTGAATCTATCACCGTTTATATCAGCAATACCAAGGGGTCTCCTGAGGAGCGGATCGCTTGTATAGTCATGATGACGGGTGTTTATCATAATGAACTGACCCACTTTCGCCTCACGTACGAACTCTTCGCACTTGATCTCCAGCAGGTAGTATTTATCATTCAGTTTCTGGTTGCGTACGATCTTACCTAGCATTATTTACTCCTGGTGTAGTAGTCCTGAATAGGTGTCACTTCTATACCTTCCTGTCCTGCCGTAATAGCAACGACAGAAGCCGCAGCAGCCTCTATGGAGGTCACATACGGAACAGAGTAACTGAGCATTACACGCCTGATTGACTCGCCGTCAAGACGTGATTTTTTTTCCTTCCGGTATATTCACAACAAAGTCTATCTCATTATTCTTTATCTTATCCACGATATTTGGTCTGATACCCTCGTGAACCTTGGCAACCTTTTCAACTCTCAGCCCTTTATCTGTGAGATATTTATAAGTACCTGATGTTGAAATGAGCTCAAAACCCAGCCCCTGAAGCTGCAGAGCGATACCTAGCATATCCTCTTTCGCTTCATCGTTTACACTTATGAAAACCTTACCGACCTTAGGAAGTTTGTTCCCTGCGGCAAGCTGAGCTTTGTATTGTGCAGCACCATAGTCACGGTCGATCCCCATAACTTCGCCTGTAGACTTCATCTCAGGTCCGAGAACAACGTCCGTCCCCGGGAATTTGACAAATGGGAATACGGATTCTTTTACAGCATAATACTTAATAGTTGCATCTTTGGTGAGCCCAAGGTCTTTAAGTTTGGCACCAGCCATAACCTTTGCCGCCATTTTTGCAAGGGGGGGGATACCTATAGCCTTACTAACGAAAGGTATGGTTCTTGATGCCCTTGGGTTAACCTCAAGCATATATATAACTTCATCTTTGATAGCGAACTGTATGTTCATAAGACCGATAACCTGAAGCTCTTTAGCTATCTGCTTGGTCTTCAGAATGAGGGCTGCTTTTACTTTATCACTGATCGTTCTGGTCGGTATGGAACAGGCTGAATCACCTGAGTGAACACCCGCCTCTTCAATATGCTGCATGATAGAACCTACAACACATGTTTCGCCGTCACTGATGGAATCGACATCCACCTCGGCAGCATTGATAAGGTATTTATCTATAAGTACAGGGTGATCCTCACTCGCCTGTACAGCGTGAACCATATAATGAACAAGGGACTCTCTATCAAAAACTATCTCCATAGCACGTCCGCCAAGAACATACGAAGGACGAACCACAACAGGATAACCTATCTCATCCGCTATGGCATAAGCCTCTTCTGCTGTTTTAGCTATACCGTTTTCAGGCTGTTTGATGTCTAGCTTATGCATAAGAGCCTTGAAACGCTCTCTGTCTTCTGCACAGTCTATGCTGTCAGGTGATGTACCGAGGATAGGCACACCTGCCTTTTCGAGCGGAACTGCGAGCTTAAGAGGTGTCTGACCTCCATACTGAACAATAACGCCGTACGGCTTCTCTTTCTCTACTATGTTTAGAACGTGTTCTCTGGTGAGCGGCTCAAAATAGAGCCTGTCGGAAGTATCATAGTCTGTTGAGACTGTCTCAGGGTTACAGTTAACCATGATAGTTTCAAACCCCATCTCTTCCAGTGCGAATGATGCATGAACACAGCAGTAATCGAATTCTATCCCCTGCCCGATACGGTTAGGACCGCCGCCGAGAATCATAATCTTCTTTCTGTCTGTTGGCTCTGCCTCACACTCACGCTCATATGTGCTGTAAAGGTAAGGTGTAAAAGACTCAAACTCCGCACCGCATGTATCAACTCTCTTATAAACAACACGCCCCTTTGTCCTCTCCCATACATCAAGCTCGTTACAGCCGAAGAGTTTAGCCAGACGTTTATCCGAAAAACCATACTCTTTTGCTTTTATAAATGTCTCTTCACTGATAGTCATTACTGTAAACTGCTTAAGCTCTTCCTCGAAATCGATGATCTGCTTAATGTTATGCAGAAACCAAGGGTCGATGAAGCATACTTCATGGATTTCGTCTATGGTCCATCCCGAACGGAAAGCTTCGGCAACATACCACATACGTTCAGCAGTCGGTCTTCTCAGAAATTCTCTGATCTCGTCCTGAGCCTTCTCTGTCTCACGCTCCTCAGCGGTATATATAGGGTCGAAGCCATCTTTACCTATCTCAAGAGAATTGATAGCCTTCTGGAATGATTCTTTAAATGTACGGCCTATTGCCATCGCCTCACCTACAGATTTCATCTGTGTTGTGAGTGTGTCGTCAGCACCCGGGAATTTTTTCAAATGTAAATCTAGGCCATTTTGTTACACAGTAGTCGATCGTCGGCTCGAATGATGCAGGAGTTTTCAGGGTGATATCGTTTTTGAGCTCGTCCAGAGTATATCCTACAGCAAGCTTAGCCGCTATCTTTGCGATAGGAAAACCTGTCGCTTTGGATGCAAGGGCGGAGCTTCTGGATACTCTCGGGTTCATCTCGATGATGATCATATCTCCGTTTGCAGGTTGATAGCAAACTGTACGTTAGAACCACCTGTATCGACCCCTATTTCACGTATAACGTCTATAGCTGCGTTTCTAAGCTCTTGATATTCCCTGTCGGTAAGTGTCTGTGCAGGAGCAACAGTAATACTGTCGCCCGTGTGTACGCCCATTGCGTCAACATTTTCGATGGAGCAGATGATCACGACGTTATCATTCAGGTCACGCATAACCTCGAGTTCGTACTCTTTCCATCCGAGAACAGATTTTTCAACGAGTATCTCTGTCACAGGTGAGGCTTCAAGCCCCCACTCTACATAAGCTTTATACTCTTCCATGTTGTAAGCTACGTTTCCGCCTGTACCTCCAAGTGTGAAGGACGGGCGTATAATCGCAGGGAAGCCTATCTCGTCTATACAGTCAAGTGCGTCCTGATAAGTGTTGCAGACTTCACTTGCAGGCAGGTTAAGACCTATCTTCTGCATAGCTCTTTTGAACAGTTCTCTGTCTTCCGCTTTATCGATTGCCTCGATTTTAGCACCGATAAGCTCGACATCGTATTTTTTCAAGGAGTCCTGCATCGTTGATCTCTTTTGCGAGGTTAAGAGCCGTTTGTCCACCAACAGTAGGGAGGATAGCGTCTGGACGCTCTTTCGCAATGATCTTCTCAGCCATCTCAACAGTGAGCGGCTCGATATAGGTAGCATCTGCGATCTCCGGGTCTGTCATAATGGTAGCCGGATTAGAGTTTATCAGGATAACCCTATAACCCTCTTCTTTCAGAGCTTTGACCGCCTGAGTACCTGAATAGTCGAATTCACATGCCTGACCGATAACGATCGGACCTGAGCCAATGATCATAATAGATTTTAAATCTTCTCTTTTTGGCAACTTGAGCCTCCCAAAGTAGTGATACAGACTTGGCATCTAAGCCTTTGCTGTATTATATATTTTTTGAACTTCGAAATACGAAGCTAGTTTATCCGTTGAAAAACGCAGGGCAAAACTTCAATTTTTTTAACAAATTTAGACACTTTTTTACAAGGGTATATTAATTTATTTTTCAGATGTTATATACCTAAACTTTATTTTTTTTGAAATAAACCCTGACTTATCCTATAATAACAAAAGATACCCAATTTCTTAAGGAGCGATCATGAATAATTTCAATTTCTATAATCCCACTCAAATCGTATTCGGCAAAGGTCAGACAAAACAACTGGATAAGCTGGTGCCAAAAGATTCTAAAATCCTTATAACCTATGGCGGCGGCAGTGTCATAAAGAATGGCGTGCTTGACAAGGTGAAGGCGGAACTTGCTAAATCCGACAGGGAGTTATTTGAATTTGGCGGAATAGAGCCAAACCCACGCTTCGAGACACTTATGAAAGCAGTAGATATATGCAGAAAGGAAAAAAAATAGATTTTCTTCTGGCTGTGGGGGGGGCGGTTCTGTTATGGATGGAACTAAGTTCATCGCTGTTACCACTGTGGCAGAGGATTTTATCGGTAAAGAAGAGGAACTGCTTAAATTCGGTTTCAGAGGGACTCCGATAAGTAACCCTTTACCCCTGGGAACAGTTGTGACACTCCCTGCAACAGGCTCAGAGATGAACAGCGGTGCAGTCATCACTCACGGCGAGGACAAACTGCCGTTTTTTTTAACCCGGGAGCTTTCCCGAAATTCTCAATACTCGACCCTGAATTCACATACACACTGCCGCCGGTTCAGGTGGCAAACGGTATAATAGACACATTCATACACACTATTGAACAGTATGTCACCTACCCTGCCGAGGGACGCTTTCAGGACAGAACCTCCGAAGGTATACTCCAGACACTGCTTGAAATAGATAAAAAGACTATAGACGACCCGACAGACTACGACGCAAGGGCTAACCTTGTATTGTGCTCAACCATGGCTCTGAACGCTCATAGGCTCAGGTGTGCCGCAGGACTGGTCTGTGCATATGATAGGTCACGAACTGACAGCCCTGCACGGACTAGACCACGCACAGTCACTCGCCGTCGTACTGCCTGCTATGTGGAAGGTAAGAAGAACACAAAAAAGCCGAGAAACTCATACAATACGCTGAAAGAGTTCTAGGCATCACAGATGGAAGCGATGATGAAAAGATTGATAAAGCTATCGAAATGACTGAAGCCTTCTTTAATGAACTGGGTACTAAAACTAGGCTGTCTGATTATGGTATAAAAGAGACTGATATACCGAAGATCATTGCAAACCTTGAAAAACACGGCATGACAAAACTCTCTGAAAAGGGGGGACGTTACACCTGATGTTTCGGAGTTGGTTCTCAGAACTGCACTATAACAAACAAAAAGCCCACTCAATCGAGTGGGCTTTTATCGTTAATTACGAATATTTTTTCTAATAGGAACAAGCACGACATTTTTTTTAAAGGGTCGGTAAGAGAATGATTCTTACCATCTGTATCGTCTTTAACCAGGCATGATATCTGTTTCATTGCAATACCTGTGAGCTCGGCAAGTTGGGATACACTGACACCTGCGGCTTTGAGATCGTCTAAAAGCTGTTTAAGTTTTGTCGTTTTGACATAAAACTGAATATCATCAGTAGTACGAAGAGCATTTCTATCCATTTTCTGGTTACTGGCAAATACCCAAGGTGTATAGATGTAAGTGAGCCCAAGAGCGGCGGCGTGTTTACAGAAAACTTCCTGCCCTTTCTCACAATCACATTTAAACTGTATTGGATCTGTGTCGATATCCATAGAGACTGTGTAGTCGCCATGGTTGCCTTTGATAGTGCCTTTGATACAAGAGTTGTCTATGGAGCAGTTATGAAACTTGCCTACATAGTTTTCGGCTCTTTGCAGGTTGATACTACTGCTGATATTCTTCAGCTGTTCTTCGGTCAACTTTTTTTAACTGCATCGGCATGCCTCCTGATTTGTTTACTAATATATTAAACCGCACATATGATGAGAAATCAATAAATTTTCAAATTTATTTTATATTTATCCAATCTCTATATATTGAAGCTCCTTCCGCCACTTACGAATGAGAACTTCTTTGATAACAGTATTTTTTGAGTGCGACAGTTCCGGATCGTCAGCGAGTATCTCTGCTGCATCTTCACGTGCATTTTGCAAGATCCTGACATCTCTAACAATGTTTGAAAATCTGAATTCAGGCAGACCCGACTGTCTTGTACCGAAGAAATCACCGGGGCCACGCATCTCAAGGTCAATCTCGCTAAGTTTAAAACCGTCAGAGTACTGACACATGGCATTGATACGTTCGTTAGCCTCATCAGATATATGCTCACTGCTTACCAGAATACAATACGACTGCCTGTCGCTACGCCCTACTCTACCTCTCAGCTGATGGAGCTGTGACAGCCCGAAACGCTCAGAATTCTCTATAATCATAACGGTAGCCTGTGGGACATCGACCCCCCACCTCGATAACCGTAGTAGAAACCAGAACCTGAAGCTCGCCCGCTTTAAAGCTGTCCATGAGCTGACTCTTCAAATCCTGCTTCATCTTACCGTGCAGAAGCCCCACATTCTCGGCACCAAATGCCTGAGACAGTTTACGGTGTTCGTCTGTAGCTGCTTTTAAATCAAGCTTTTCGCTCGTTTCAATGAGCGGATAAATAATATATATACCATGCCCCTTCGCTATCTCTTCACGCATGAGGCTATAAACCTTTTCGATACGCTCCACGGATGTGGTTTTAACCGGGGTTCTCCCGGGAGGAAGCTCATCGATGACACTGATATCTAAATCACCGTAAAATGACAGTGCGAGTGTTCTCGGTATAGGAGTGGCTGTCATCAGCAGTATGTCAGGCATATAGCCCTTTTCTATCAGAGATTTCCTCTGCTCGACACCGAAACGATGCTGTTCATCGATAATAGCCAGCCCAAGCTTCATAAAGTCTGCATTCTCCTGAATGACGGCGTGCGTGCCCACTACAAAATCCACATGCCCTGCCGCAATAATTTCTTTAGTCCGTCTTTTTTCGGCAGGTGTCATCGAACCTGTCAAAAGGGCTGATGTCACACCTGTCCCCTGAAGGAGATTAATAAGGTTCTCCATATGCTGTCTTGCAAGAACCTCTGTAGGAGCGATCACGGCAACCTGATAGCCGTTTTTTTTCACAGCCACAAGCCCTGCAGTGAAAGCGACAATAGTTTTACCGCTCCCACATCCCCCCCCTGAACAAGCCTGTTCATCTGACCCGATCCAGACATATCATTGAATATCTCCGCCATTACACGTCTCTGAGCATTAGTAAACCTGAAAGGTAAAAGCCCTTTTATCCAGTCCAGATACTCTTTTTTTTGATATCGAAAGATGTCCCTGCCTGCCTTTCGTATGATTTCTTTTTATAAAGCAGCCCCATTTGGAGATAAAACAATTCTTCATATATAAAACGCATAGCCGCAGGGTGGCGTCTTTCCGTAAGCATTTCCAGCTCATAAGGATTTTTTAGGTCTGTGTAAATCAAGCAAAGCACTCTTTGCCGTGGGGAATTTATATTTATCTTCCAGTCTCGCTGGCAGATAATCGGGGATTCCCGTCAGATACTTATCTATGGCAGCATTCACAGCACCTAGATATGTCTTTTGTGCGACGGTCTTCGGCAGTGAATAAACAGGGATTATCTTACCCATTTCGGACTCTTTCATAAACTGTGGATGGATGATTGATTCCATACCTGAAAAAAAGACCCCGACTGCCCATAGAGGGTATATTGCTTACCTTCCTTGAGGGCACTGGCAGGATAACCGGCAGAAAACCTGAACCATACGGCAGCAAACTGACCGAAATCACCTGAGAATACCGCCTTATAAATCCGTTTCCTGTTTCTTGTGGTGACAACAGCCCCTGACTGGAAAACACCTGTCAGAGCTTTCTTTCCGCTCCGAGACTCCCCAATATATTCATACCTGTACGGCAGGTGATATATAATGTCATCAATTGTTTCTATGTGTATTTTGGCAAGGGCTTCGGCAGCTTTTTTTACCTATCCCCGGAAGCTCTGACACTGAGACAGGTTCCGGTTCATCTATTATTGCCATAGACTGAGCCAGCACATTAAGCTCAGCGATAATCTCATCCAGTTGATCTGTGGAGACACTGTCACTCTCTATGGCGGACGCAACAAGACCCGACAAAGTATCACCTTGACGGGTCTTAATATCTGCAATCTTATTAAGGAGTTTTGCCGGAGCTTTATAAAAAAGCAGAACCGGCTTCTTTTATCTCAGATAGTACTCTGAGAATCTCACCCCTGTTATCAAGCATTTAGAACATATCTAGTGCATTGGCTTCACGTGAACCGAATATATGGTGGATATCAAAAATGATAACCATACCGGTCGGAAGCCGTGCAACACCTTTTATATAAGTGTTATCCACACTTGTTGAAGCCGCCGGAGCTTTATCCACAAGGTCGTCCTCCACCCTGAGCACCTCTTCAACATGGTCAACAATAAGTCCCACCTGCTTACCTCGGAGGTTCACAACGATGATCCTTGTTGAGTTTGTATACGCATTCGCAGGTATCCCCATCTTCTTTCTGAGGTCAACAATAGGTATAACCTTACCACGAATGTTTATAATACCTTCCACGAATGACGGAGCTTTAGGTACTTTAGTAATCTCTATCATGCGGAGAATCTCTTCTATGTCCATGATATCGATACCGTATTTCTCATCATTCAGCAGGAGATTAACATACTGCTTGTAATCAGACATAATAAACCTCTGTCTTGTTTTTTTAAAATAATAACAGGCATTTCACGTTATTGCAAATGTTAAACAAGAACCTCATCTTTGTTTACTATTCTGTTACGTGAATCCACCTGCACGACAGTAGGCTTATAGGTTTCGAGGTCTTTTTTCGTCCATCATGGCGAAAGTAGCAATAATAACCATATCGCCGACCTGTACGTGTCTGGCTGCCGCTCCATTCAGGCATATTTCGCCGCTCCCTCTTCTCCCTTTGATAGTATAAGTATGAAATCTGGCTCCATTTGTGATGTTCCAGATATCAACCTTTTCATACTCAAGCATTCCCGCAGCTTCCATCAGGTCTTCATCGATACCGATACTCCCTTCATAGTGTAAATCTGCGTCAGTAACAGTAGCTCTGTGAATCTTTGATTTAAACATCTCTCTGAGCATTTAAGCACCTCTTATATTGTAAAATATTTATTGTCTATCAACTTGCTTTACCGACCTTTACAGCCAGTGCAAGGACAAAATCCGCTTTTACAGTCTCCAGGGAAGTGATCATCTCCGGATGAACCAGCTCAACATAATCAACATTTGTGTTGTTATGCCCGTGTATAAACTCTATAACTTTGTCTCTGATGGCTTGTGCATCCCTTTCGCCGTCTTTAAGCAGTCTATCAACAAGCTCAAAAGATTTGGAAAGTGAAAGAGCTGACATTCGCTCATCATCCTTCAGGTAAACGTTTCTGGAGCTCATTGCAAGCCCGTCAGATTCCCTGATGATAGGCATGCCGATAACTTCGACATCCATGTTCAAGTCACGCACCATGCTCTTAATAACCTGTAGTTGCTGATAATCCTTTGAACCGAAGTATGCTCTGTCAGGTGAAACTATATTGAAAAGTTTACAAACTATAGTCGAAACACCGTCAAAATGACCGGGTCTTGACAAGCCGCACAGATTCTCCGTAACACCTGAAAGCTTAACCGTAGTGAGATAATTTTCAGGATATATCTCCGCAGGGCTTGGGAAAAATATAATATCAGCTCCTGCTTTGGAGAGCATATCCCTGTCACGGTCAAAATCCCTCGGATAAGCGTCAAGGTCTTCATTAGGACCGAACTGAGTCGGGTTAACAAAAAATACTGACGACGGTAATGTCGTTTTCCGCAACACTCTTGTTAACAAGGCTCATATGCCCTTCGTGGAGAAACCCCATAGTAGGTACAAACCCAATGTTTTTTTCCTTCACTCTTTAATCTCTTTATTTCAGCTTTAGTATCTATTATTGTTTCTATTATCTTCATAAATTTACCTTAAAATGAATGCTTCTCTTCGGGAAAACGGGATGCCTTCACATCGTTGATATAATCTCTGCATGCATCGGCGATGATAGTTTTAACATCTGCATACTGTTTTACGAACTTAGGCACGAAATCATCAAACATGCCGAATACATCATGAAAAAACAAGTATCTGACCGTCGCACCCTGCACCTGCACCTATGCCGATAGTAGGAATAGAGATGCTCTCGGATACCTTCGCGGCGACTTCAGCCACTACACCTTCCACAACTATAGCGAAAGCTCCTGCATCCTCTAATGCTTTAGCATCGGCTATCATATCTGCGTCACCACTTCGACCCTGTATCTTATAACCGCCCATAATATTGACCATCTGAGGCATCAGCCCGATGTGCCCCATCACAGGTATACCGGCCTCAGTCAGCTTGCGTACAAGAGGAGCTCTATTACTACCGCCCTCTATCTTTACCGCATCGAAACCTGTCTCTTTAATGACTCTGACACAGTTTGCGATGGATTGTTCATCTGAAATATGATAAGTGCCGAAAGGCATGTCAGCCACAAGAAAAGCTCTTTTTACGGCACGTCTTACAGATTTAGAGTGGTATATTATCTCGTCGATAGTCACAGGTATGGTGCTGTCGTAGCCGTTTATAACCATGCCGAGGCTGTCACCGACAAGAATAAGCTCCACGCCTGCTTTATCAAGCATCATTGCGGATGTATAGTCATAAGCTGTAAGCGTAGCGATCTTCTCGCCTTCGCTCTTCATCTTGCTGAATGTGTTAACGTTGATTTTCTTAAGTTCTGAGAATTTACTCATTTACCTCTCCGTTGACTGGATAACGGAAGACGCAACTCGAGCACGATTGAAAGGTAATAGACTTTTCGCGTGTCTCGGTCCTTCCGGATCCAAGCACAGATAAGTTAGTATATTAAAAAAATATTCGTCAAGCTTAAAAGCTAGGAGGTGTCCCTACCCAGAAAGCAACAGCAGGCTGGTCTGTTCTGTTTCTGATCTTATGAGGGAGGTTTGAGCTGAAATAGATACACTCACCCGTTTTAAGGTAATGCTCTTCTGTGCCTATAACGACGCATATTTCGCCCTCTATGACAAATCCAAGTTCTTCACCTGTGTGAGTGTAAAAATCATTACCTGTTTCGCCGTAAGGATCAAGCTCAATAAGGATAGGCTCCATTTTACGGTTTACAAGCTTAGATGCAAGAAATGACATTGTGATACTCTTATTCTTGAAAACTTTATAGTCGGGGTGGCTAAAGATATTAACTATATTACGCTCATCTTCGAAAAGCTCACTAATTGTAGTACCAAGTGCGTAGCATATCTTTTTTAAGAGAAGCTATCGACGGAGAGTTTTTTTCCGTTTTCGATCTGACTAATGAAACTCTTTGTAAATCCGGTCTTCTGAGAAATATCCTCTAATGTCATACCGAGTTTTTTTTCTAGTTTCTCTTAATTTTATACCATAAGACATATCACACCTCTGTTCATTATTGTTTGAATTATATCTAAAATAATAATTTAATGTCAAGTTAATAATGACTTCTGTTAAATATTATTACAATGGATTATTAATATGTTATGCGGTTTTCATTGAAATAGTTAATACCTCATCAAATTATTTTTTTAACAGTTGATCTTTATTGAGAGTAGTTTATGATTAAGAATATCAACATCAATTGGATCAAAGGTGAAAAAATGGAGAGTGTAAAACGAAGGCTGAATACTAAGCCATTAATCAGAGAAAATGTTTATATAGCTGACAGTGCAGACGTTATAGGTGAGGTCGAACTGGATGATGACAGCAGCATCTGGTTCAACGTTGTCCTTAGAGGGGACGTTGAAAAGATACGCATAGGAAAGTGCTCAAATGTACAGGACGGCACTGTTATTCACACCACACTAGACAAATATCCGACCATAATCGGTGATTACGTCACCATAGGACATAACGCAATGCTGCACGGCTGTACAATTGAAAATAATGTCTTGATTGGCATAGGTGCTATTGTACTGGATAATTCTACAGTTGGCGAAAACTCCATAGTAGCAGCAGGTTCGCTTATCCCCCCCTGGAAAGAAATACCCACCTAACTCACTACTGATGGGTAGCCCTGCCAAGGTCGCTAAAACTCTTTCAGATGAAGATATAGCAGGTATCAGAGACTATGCCGACAGGTATCTCAAGTACAAAGACATGTACATCGAACAAGGATATAAAAAAAAGATATAATTATACGGATATGCATATTTAATCTTTTATTACATCCGATTTAACAAGCAAACCAAAACTGTTTTATTTTTAAAAAAATTCGCATAATTAAAAAATAGAACGGTTTTGGTTATTTTTTTTAATACTAAGCACTCATTCTGAGTTAACAAGGTGAATGAAGAACCTAATAATATTTGAGAATCCACGGGTTTAGATCCTTCACTTACGTTCAGGATGACTTTGTTATTTAAATCTCACAAAATTACACGTTTGCTAAGGGGGCTAGGTTTGCCATGTAGTATTCTATCGACGACGCATAAAAAAAAGGCGACCCCTGAGGATCGCCTTTTGTCTATTGAAATATGAGAGAAATCTTATTTTCCGTCGAACAGTGACCAAGGTCCTCTGTTTCTTGAGAAATCATCTGCTTTAGCCTTCTCAGCGTCTTCAAAATGCTTACGAATCTTGAATATCTGATCAGGGAAGATAAGATCAGGATCTTTGATCAAATCTTTGTTAGACCAGTAAATGAGTGGCCACATAAATGGGTTCATATACTTAGCCTTAGAGATGTTCCAAAGGTTATCGCCTTTAACAACTTTATACTCTTCAGTCTGAGCTTTCATCATCTGAGCTCTGAGCTTAGCTTTACGCTCATTTTCTGCTTTTTTCTCAGCAGCCTTGCCTTCGATGATTTCCTGCTGGATTTTAGCATTATCAACCTCAAGCTGCTTAAGAACAGCAAGAGCTTTTTCGCCTTCACACTTATCTATGAGAGCCTGAGCCTCATCGATTTTAGCCATTGCTGACTTGTATGACTCTGAGTACATGCTTCCGTCTGCATTAGCGGCAACATTAAGATTTTTTCTTAACAGCGTCGAGTTCAGCTTGAGCTTTCTCGTTAATTTTAGAACGCTCAGCAGCAACTTCTTTCGCTTTTTTCGAAATCTTGAATAGCTTTCATAAGATCAGCCTTAGCTTCTTTGTAAAGAGTGCTTTTGTTGCCACCCTTCTCAGCTTCAGCCATTTTTGCTTCTGCAGCGGCCATAGCAGCTTTAGCATTAGCATATTCTTCAGTAGCACACTTCTCAGCACCACTATCCTGAGCCGCTTTCATAGCAGCTTTAGCGTTGTCCATCTCTTGTACAGGTGGTTTTGAACAGCCTGTTACAGCGAGAGCAGCAATGAGAGCTGCAAAAAGTATCAGCTTGGAAATTCTGGTCATTAGAGTCCTCCCTTCCATATTCGAGTATTATTAGCTAAATGCTAACATAGGATTTCATATATGTCAAATTCGGAAATTGTGAAAAGTTACTTATTCCTTAATCGTTTTCAACAACTTCGAACTTCATACACAACTCTTTAAGTTGCTTTTCATCTACCCTATTTGGAGCTTCACTCATCTGGTCAGTAGCTTTTTGAGTCTTAGGGAAAGCTATTACATCTCTGATGGAATCTGATCCTGTCAGGATTGTAGCTATTCTATCCACTCCGAAAGCGATACCGCCATGAGGAGGTGTACCATACTTAAGTGCTTCTATGAAAAAGCCAAATTTGTATTCTCTCTCCTCTTCCGAGAAACCGAGAGCACTAAACATCTTCTCCTGAACGTCACTACGGTGAATCCTGATAGAACCGCCGCCGATTTCTGAACCGTTCAGAACCAGATCGTATGCTTTCGCCCTCATCTTCTTAGGGTCTGTGTCAAACAACGGAATATCTTCGTCAAGCGGAGCTGTAAACGGGTGGTGCATAGCAACATAACGTTTCTCTTCTTCGTCATAGTCGAGAAGCGGGAAGTCGAGCACCCAAACGAAAGAGTAATCATCGCTTTTATAAAGCTCAAGGTCTTTACCGAGCTTCAGTCTGAGTTTAGACATATAAAGGTTAACAATACTCTCTTTGCCTGCACCGAAGAATATAATATCTCCCGGCTGGCCATCCATAGCTCTAACAATAGTATCGGCAGAATCACCCAAAAAACTTAACTATTGGGGACTGTAAACCGTCTTCATTAACTTTAATATACGCAAGACCGCCTGCACCAAGGGATGTAGCAAGGTCTGTATACTCATCAATATCCTTTCTGGAGAATTTAGCACCACCGCCTTTCGCGTTGATTGCTTTAACAACTCCACCTTCGGCGACAACATCCTTAAATACTTTGAAGCCGGAATCGGCAACAAGTTCATTAATAGTTTTAAGAAACATGTCAAATCTAGTATCAGGAGCGTCGTGACCATATTTTTTCCATAGCTTCGTCGTATGACATTCTAGGAAAGCCCTTCTCAAGATTAACACCTTTGATCTCGGCAAATATCTTGATGAACATTCCTTCGAGGATTTCCATAAGGTCTTCTCTGTCGATGAATGACATCTCCATATCAAGCTGAGTGAATTCAGGCTGACGGTCAGCTCTGAGGTCTTCGTCACGGAAGCATTTTACTATCTGGAAGTATTTATCGTAACCGCCCACCATCAGAAGCTGTTTGAACATCTGTGGTGACTGTGGGAGAGCGTAGCATCTGCGGGTTAACTCTACTTGGCACAAGATAGTCTCTAGCACCTTCAGGTGTACTCTTTGTGAGGAAAGGGGTCTCTATGTCGAGGAACTCTTTCTCGTAAAGATACTCTCTCATGATACGTGTCAGGTTGTGACGTGTGATGAGATTATTCTGTATAGTCCTTCTCCGAAGGTCTAGGTATCTGTATTTCAGTCGTATGTCTTCGTTAGCATTAGTAAAATCATCAATCATAAATGGAGGCGTGAGTGAGTTGTTCAGTATTCTGAGTTCTGATACCGTAACCTCTATCTCGCCTGTAGGGAGCTTGTCATTGATAGTCCCTTCAGGTCTCATACCAACTGTACCTTTTATGGCAAGTACAAATTCATTTCTGATACCATCAGCAACGGCGTGAACATCTTTGTTAAACTCAGGCTCATGACAACCTGCGTAAGACCGGCTCTGTCTCTGAGGTCAACGAATATAACCCCACCGTGATCTCTACGTCTCTGTACCCAGCCCATAAGGCAGACTTCTTCGCCAATGTTTGATGCATTTAGCTGTACGCAGTTATGCGTTCTTCTCCAATCGCCCATGTGTGAAAGCAATTTAGTTCCTCCTCAGTTTATCTGAAATATACTCTATTAAATTTGAAATCTGTATCTCTTCCTGTCCGCCCGATTCCATATCTTTTACAGCGGCAGTCCCTTTATCCATTTCATCCTCTCCGAGTATAATGGTGAATCTCGCACCATTTTTATCAGCGAGGGAGAATTGTTTCTTCATCTTCTTAAAATCATAATCCATATCTGCACTAAATCCAGCGTCACGGAGCGACTTTACAAGTTTTACCGCCGCCTTGTCAGATATACCGTCAAAAGATACTACAAAAGCGTCTATTTCGTTCTCTTTCTCGGTTTCATCCAGCATGCAGAGAGCAACAATCCTGTCTATCCCTGTCGCAAAACCTATCCCCGGGATATCCGGTCCGCCAAGGAGCTGAATAAGTCCGTCATAACGACCGCCTGCCCCGACAGCAGCCTGAGAACCAAGCTTATCGGTTACCATCTCGAATGCGGTGCGTACATAATAATCCAGACCTCTGACCATCATAGTGTTAACACTATACGGCACTTCAAGTACGTCAAGGTAGCCTTTAACCCCTGCGAAGTGCTCTTCACACACGCCGCAAAGGTGATCTAAAGCCACAGGTGCCGACTTAGTGATGGTTTTGCAGTTTGGATTCTTACAGTCAAGGATACGCATAGGGTTCTTATCAAGCCTACGCAGACAATCCTCACAGAGATGCTCTTTATGGTTGTTAAAATAATCTATCAGTTTTTTTTCATAGTATGCAGGTCTGCAGTCAGGACATCCGATAGAGTTAATCTCCATGGAGACGTATTTATCAATCCCCAGATTCTCGGCAAGCTTATACAATATAGCTATTACGTCTGCGTCTATTGCAGGTCCGCCTGAACCGAAAACTTCTATCCCTGCCTGAGTAAACTGCCTGAAACGCCCCTTCTGTGGACGCTCCCTGCGAAACATAGGACCTATATAATAATACTTTAATGTTGCAGGAGGATTATACAGCTTATTCTCTACATAGGCACGCACGATGGATGCAGTCCCTTCAGGTCGAAGTGCAACATGTGTACCGTCCCTATCCTCGAAGGCAAACATCTCTTTCTCCACTATATCCGTGGTAGAGCCGACACCTCTATTGAAAACCTCAGTCTTTTCAAGAACCGGGAGATAAAACTCCTGATAATTAAAAGACCTGAATGTATCTTTTAATACTTTCTCTACTTTTTTGCCAATATCTTGACTCGAGACCATATATATCTCTGAATCCCTTAACTTTTTTTATACACCTGAGTCCTCCGCCAAACTCAAGTAATATTCCAATTTAGCCTACTAGTCAATATGGAATACCTATATTTCGAATTTTGTTTTAGCAATATCGACTATTGCATGAGAAGCCTCTGTAAGATCGAGCTTCGAAAGATTTAAAATACCATGATACATCCAGTGATCATCTATGCTTCTGTCGAAATGATGTTTAAAATATTTACGTTTTCTATTGTCGACATCTTTGATCCTTTCGTAAGCCTCTTTGTCAGACAGCTCTTCCCTCATGGCAACCCATTTAACACGGTCATCCATCTTTGCCACCAGACGAAAATGTAAAGCTTCGGGGTGATCTTCAAGAATACATACCCCTCCTCTACCCAGTATTACCGCATTCATCTCCTCTGCCGCTTTGTTTATGATCTTACGAACCATACTTTGAAAAGCATCGGAATCGGATATGTTCTCCTGAGAACCGTAAGTCTGAAAAAAAAACTTCCTGCTCTTCCGACATTAACTGCCTTATAGTTTTAGGAGAATAATCTGTCTTAGAGAACAGATCACTAAACATATTCACATCAAAATATTTTGACATGAAAGAACGCACAGTCGAATGCTCTTCTTCGTCAAACATTTTAATCTTATCCTCATCAGAACCTGTAAGAATGGCCGCAAATCTGACTAACTCTTTATTAAACAGACGATAATTTAATTCTTCTGCGACCCTCTCTGCGACATACTCACCACCGCAGCCGTATTGTCTGGATATAGTTATAACCGCCATAATACAACCCCTATCTTTTTTATACCAAGATCATCCTTAAGTATTTTTACCATATTATCAATACTCAGGCAACTTACAGGATGTTTATAGTTTAGATTTATATCTTTTATAGGATAAAGCACAAAGCTTCTGTTTTCCATCTGCGGATGAGGAATTGTCAGCATATCCGACTCATAAATTTCGTTATTAAAGTCAATGATATCAATATCTAATACTCTTGAATACCATTTTCCGGTGTTCTCTCTCCCATAAGCTTTTCGATTTGCTTTAGGGTTCTAATGAGTTCATTAGGCTGCATATCGGTATGGATAAGGGCACACAAATTAAAATATGCATCCTGATCGTCTTTTAGCAAAGATTCGGTCTTATAGATTGGAGATACGGATTCTATATCGCAAAACGTATCGATATATGACAAAGCCTGACAAATGATCGATGATTTCTTTCCTAGGTTGCTACCTAGTCCAAGAATCACGCAGTTCTTTCTGCTCATCTTCCATCCTCTCCCTGATAAGTACCAACAGGTCTCTATCTTTTAATCCGCCGGGACTTACAGGCTCAAGGAAGCGAACCTTTACCTTTTGGAATGGATTAGCAAAAAAAACTGCTCTTCGGCAGTGCATGCCCCGTCCCTTCAAGCACGAAAGGGGCGATGTCATGACCTGTCCTGACCGCTAGTGTAAATGCACCCCTTTTAAATGGGAGCATCTCTCCGTCTGTAGACCTTGTACCCTCTGGGAATAGTAGCACAGAGTAGCCATCCTGAATCTTTTTTAGCAGCTTCAAAAAAGTGACTTGAGAGCATCTCGGCTCTCACCCCTGTTTATCGGGATAATACCTAATGCTTTGATAGCAAAGCCGAACATAGGTATTTTGAAAAGCTCTTCTTTTGCCATAAACAGGAATTTTTTTATCTATGATCGCAAGCAGCAAAAATATGTCTATATAGCTCTGGTGATTCCCCATAAATACATAGTTTTTTTGAAGGTCGATATTCTCCATCCCTTCAACGTCATATCTTACAGTAAAGATAAACAGATTAATCTTAGCCCAGATATCTGCCAGTGTGAAAAAAAATATTCTTTCCGAACAAAAGGAACACAGCCCCGATAATAACCAGAAAAAAAACAGTTTGTAGAGCCAAAAGCGGCCATACAAAAAATACTGTATATTAATTTCATTTAATTTTACTCGCTATTTCGCCTAAAATACTTGAAAAAAGTAGGATGGTTGAAAACGAAATCCTCTAAACGGTTTAATGGTATATTTGACTGCACCATCATTGCGAAAGTAGAGACAAGCTCACTCGCACCGCTTCCCACAGCATGACACCCAAGTATCTTTTTAGTATCAGGTAGATAGATAATCTTTACAAAACCTTTGATAGTCCCCTGAACAATTGATCTCTCGTAATTCTTAAATGTATGTTTCACAACTTTATAGTCCAGTCCTGCATCCTTCGCAGCAGTCTCCGAGTATCCTACGGAGGCTATCTCGGGATCAAGTTTGAGGATACGGGGGCAAAGATCTGCCGAAATATTCTTTTTTTTCCTTTCCAAAATGTCTGTGGATGCTATATCTGCGGACATATATGCCCAATTCACAAACATATTCATACCTGTGGCATCTCCGACCATGTATACATCTTTATTTGAGGTTCTGAGTTTTTTTTGTAAGTTTCGGGAAACCCCTTTCATCAAACTTGATACCTGCATTTTCAGGTGTAAGTTTACTGATATTCGGTGCTCTGCCCACTGAAACAAAGACCTCTTCACCTTCAATTTTATTGTCATCATCAAGAAACACTATTGTTTTGTTGCCGACTTTTTTCGATACGGTCAACAGATACCCCTTTTAAGATATCAACGCCGCTCTTTCTGAACTGATCCTCGAACTCTTTCACCACCTGAGCATCGATAGACGACAGCAGTCTGTCACTCTTCTCAATTATGGTGACTTCACTGCCAATCCTTTTAAAGAAGGTAGCATACTCAGTACCGATAAAGCCGCCGCCTACTACGACAACACTTTTCGGAGCTGCTTCCAGATCAAATATGTTTGTTGTATCTAAAAGTTTTTTTGTGGAAGGGACATTAGTCCCCATGTTGTTTGAACCTGTTGCAATGATGGCTTTTTCAAACTGAATAAGCTTATTGCCATCTTCCATTGTGATTTCTATACAGTTATTATCCGTAAATGCTGCAAATCCGTTTAGAAGCGACACTCCACAACCGGAAAGCTCATCTACAAACCCTTTGATAACTTTACCTGTGACAGTTTCAACATACTTTCTCGCCTTTTTTGAAATCAAAATGAAACTCATCGTTGCATTCCGAATCGACAAAGTTAGAAGTTTTATTGACGAAACGCTCGTATAAATGACTAACATGTAGAAGAGTATTGGAAACAACACTTCCGCCGCTGCAATAATTGCCGCCAACGCATTTATCCACAAGTAAAACCTGTTTGCCTGAAACGGCAAGTTTTTTTGCGGCTTCGATGCCGGCAGGACCGGCACCGATAACCACTATTTCATAATTTTCAATGTTAGACAAAGTTAATACCTGTAGTGATCAGGCTTGTATGGACCTTCAACCTTAACACCGATGTAATCCGCCTGCTCTTTTGTGAGCTCAGTCAGTTTTACGCCGATCTTAGCGAGGTGCAGCCTTGCCACTTCTTCGTCAAGTACCTTACTGAGGATATAAACCCCGGGCTTATAAGTGTCTTTATTCTTCCAGAGGTCGATCTGGGCAAGTGTCTGGTTTGCAAATGAGTTACTCATAACGAATGACGGGTGACCTGTAGCACAGCCAAGGTTTACAAGACGTCCCTCTGCAAGCATGAATATCTCATGTCCATCTTTAAATGTGTATTTATCAACCTGAGGCTTAATGTTTGTTTTGACAATCCCTTCAATCTTCTCAAGCTTCTCAACCTGAATTTCGTTATCGAAGTGACCTATATTACAAACTATTGCCTGATCCTTCATCTTTTCCATATGGTCTGCACGGATGATGTCTTTGTTACCAGTTGTGGTAACGTAGATATCACCGATACCGAGTGTGTCTTCTACTGTCTTGACCTGAAATCCTGCCATAGCAGCCTGAAGAGCACAGATAGGGTCGATCTCGGTAACCATAACAATTGCACCAAGCCCTCTGAGTGACTCCGCACAACCTTTACCTACATCACCGTAACCGCAAACAACGGCTACTTTACCGGCTATCATTACGTCCGTAGCACGCTTTATACCGTCTACGAGAGACTCACGGCAACCGTAAAGGTTATCGAACTTAGATTTAGTAACAGAATCGTTAACATTTATAGCAGGAACAAGAAGCTCACCCTTCTCCATCATATGATAAAGTCTGTGAACGCCTGTTGTAGTCTCTTCAGATACACCTTTCCACTCTGCAACTGTGTCTTTCCAGCGGTTAGGGTTTTCAGCAAGAATCTTTTTAAGCTGAGCGAGGAAAACACCCTCTTCGATAGTCTCAGGTGTTTTATCAAGGATAGATGCATCAGATTCAGCCTTGTTACCGACATGGATCATCATTGTAGCATCACCACCGTCATCAACGATAAGCTGAGGTCCTTTCCCGTCAGGGAAACGAAGAGCCATATCAGTACACCACCAGTATTCCTCAAGTGTCTCACCTTTCCACGCGAAAACAGGCACACCAGCAGCAGCAATGGCAGCGGCAGCGTGATCCTGAGTTGAAAAGATGTTACAGCTACACCAGCGAACATCAGCACCAAGAGCAACAAGAGTCTCGATAAGTACGGCAGTCTGTATTGTCATATGGAGAGAACCCATAATACGAACACCTTTGAGGGGCTGTTCTTTAGCATACTTCTCTCTGGTCGCCATAAGACCCGGCATCTCATGCTCAGCAATAGAAATCTCTTTACGCCCAAATTCAGCCAAGTTTATATCTGCAACTTTGTAATCCATTAAAATGTCTCCTTAAATAGTAGAAAAGCACCCGCAGTGAACCCACGAGTGCTTTATTGTTTGATATTAATTTATAGCAGACTTGAGTTCGTCTACTCTGTTTGTCTGTTCCCAAGAGAACTCGTCACGTCCAAAATGTCCATATGCCGCAGACTGTCTGAAGATAGGCTTTCTAAGGTCGAGTGCGTCCATAATACCCTTAGGTGTCAGGTCGAATACCTTATTAACAGCTTCTTCAATCTTCTCTTCAGCTATTGTGTTTGTGCCGAAAGTGTTAACCATAACACTAACAGGATCAACAACGCCGATAGCGTATGCCACCTGAACCTCACATCTTGAAGCAAGACCTGCGGCAACGATGTTCTTAGCAACCCATCTTGCAGCATATGCAGCAGAACGGTCAACCTTAGACGGGTCTTTACCACTGAAAGCTCCACCGCCGTGGCGACCCATACCGCCATAAGTATCAACGATAATCTTACGGCCTGTGAGACCACAGTCACCCATAGGACCACCGATAACAAAACGTCCTGTCGGGTTAATGTGGAACTTGATATCATCCTTGACAAGCTCAGCAGGGAGAACAGGCATGATTGCCTTTTTTTATAACATCCTCTTTAAGCTGGTCGAGGGTGATCTCTTCTGCGTGCTGTGTACTGACAACTACAGTATCAATCCTTACAGGAGTGTATCCGTCATACTCAACAGTAACCTGAGATTTGTTGTCAGGTCTGAGGTAAGCAAGCTCTCCACTCTTTCTGAGGTCTGAAAGTTTCTTTGTGATTTTATGTGAAAGTGTTATAGGAAGAGGCATAAGCTCTTCTGTCTCATCACAAGCATAACCGAACATAAGACCCTGATCACCGGCTCCGCCGACATCCACACCCATTGCGATATCAGGGGACTGTTTATCGAGAGTAACCATAACACCGCAAGTATCACAGTCGAATCCGTATGAAGCATCGTCATAGCCTATCTCACGGATTGTCTCTCTAACGATTTCAGGAATCTCCACGTATGTATTTGTTGTAACTTCACCTGAAACAACAACAAGCCCTGTTGTAATCATAGTCTCACATGCAACCCTGCTGAAAGGGTCGTCTTTAAGCATAGCATCAAGCACTGCATCAGAAATCTGGTCAGCCATTTTGTCAGGGTGACCTTCACTAACGGACTCTGACGTAAACAGGTATTTTTTATTATCCATCTAAACTACTCCTACTATTGATTTGATTTATGTTTGGAAAGCATAAGATTCATCTTATCCTTCCCTCTAAGTTTTACAACTTTAATCTCTTTGATTCTTGCTTCCACTTCCGGTGGAAAATACTTAAGGCTGTAAAGAGCCTCTAAATCTTGTTCCAAGTTGATATGCTCTTCAAAAAAGAGCCTTAAAGGTTTCATCTTTTTGAATCATCTCTTCGACTATTACGTTGTCTGCCTTAAGCATCGTCAATACCCCTCATTTTTTTCAGAAGCTCAAAGCCATCCTCTGAGCATCTTTTCCGTTACCATAATAATTTTTTTATATAGCCTGTTGTTTTAAAGCCAAACTTTTTTTTGTAAAGACAAATAGCCCCCGAGTTAGTTTTATCGACTTCTAGATAAATCCTATTAACCTCAGGGTGCTTTGTTATACAATATTTTATTAATTTAACAGCTATACCTTTTCTCTGATGACTCTTTGAGACGGCGATAACACCTATCTCTGCTTCATCTAGAATATACCAGAAAATTATATAGCCCGCTACTTGTCCGTCTATTTCATACACCAGAAAATCACTTTTCTGTTTTTTAAACTCAACCATGAAAGAGTCTGTAGACCATGGATTATCGAAATTATCAATTTCTATCTGATATATAGCGTCAATATCAGCAGGCTTTGCTTCTCTTATCAAAGTTAATCTCAGCCTCACTCTTTCTCATATACATAGGTGAATAGTCTGTAATAAACCTGTCAAAATTACTGTATAGCACAGCTTTTGAAAGATCGAGCCAATTCTGTCCTGAGTTTATTACCAGATATTCATCGGTGTTTTCCAGCTTTTCTGCAGTATATTCCGAAAAAAAACGGACTCAGAGAAGTTGTACTCACGATATCCATATAGTGTGCCCCGCAGTTTCACAGCCGTCTTGACAATATCCTTACCTGACACTATCGCAGCAGCATCCAGAGAGCTGATCCCCTCCAGTTTTTTGCCGTATGACACACAAAACCCGAGCAGACTTCCAACACCTATTCTGATGCCGGTGAATGACCCGGGTCCGGTAACTATATAAAACTTATCAATGTCTTTTGGCGTTAAGCCTGAAGACCTGAATAGAGAATCCATAACTGACATCATCTTTTCACTAAGTCTGTTTTCCAGCCTAACGCAAACAGAAGCAATGATATTCTTATCCTCATCGCATATTGTCGCAGAAAGTCCTTTTCCGGATGTGTCCACTAGGATTGTTTTCATTTAAAATATATTAACATAAATGTTCTATAAGTCAATATTTCAAATTTCACTTTAATTCGTTGTCACTATTAAAGAAAAGGATTATAAGCTTTTTCATGACCAATACTGCTGGCAGGACCGTGCCCGGGTAATACCTTCACACTCTCGTCCAATGCCATAAGTTTTGTTTTGATCCCGGCGATTAGCTGTTCGTGACTACCGTATGGAAAATCTGAACGACCGATTGATTCTAAAAAATAGTGTATCGCCTGTTATCACGGAATTAAGCTCTTTAATATATAAGGAGACTCCGCCGGGGGTGTGCCCGGGTGTATGTATTATATTTATCCTGATACCTGCTATGTCCAGCTCATCACCGTCGGCCATAATGTCTGTCACTGTCGGGGTGGTCATACCGTCAAATCCGAACATTGTCGCAGTCTCTGCCCCGTGAGCACAAAGAAAAACATCATCGGCATGCATATAAAAAAGGTATCTTATACTCGCCGATAAGCTCTGCAACACCACCTATATGATCGAAATGACCATGTGTATTCACTATGGCTGCAGGTTTTAAATTATTATCACTCAGAAACTTTTTTGATCTTATCTGCATTGCCGCCCGGATCAACAATCACAGCATTCCCATTATCCGATATTATGTAACAGTTAACCCCTAAAGGACCAACCACCATAGAATTTATTTCCATTAACACTTCTCCGTTACTTTGTATGTGCTTCTAATATTATCGTCACTGGACCATCATTTTCAAGTCCTACCTTCATATCGGCAGCAAATTTACCTGTCTGCACCCTATCCTCTCCCAAATGCTTTTTACAGCACTCGGTGAAATACATATAAAAAAAATCATTAGCTGTATCGGGCGGCATGGCATCAGAAAAAATCAGGTCTTAGCCCCTTTCTGCAGTTGCCTGCGAGGGTAAACTGGCTCACCACTATTATCTCTCCGCAGATATCCTTAACTGACTTCCCCATCTTCCCTGCATCGTCTTTAAATATCCGCAGGTGAGTTGATTTATACGCCAGCTCTTCGCACAATTCTTTTTCATCCCCCTTTTCTACTCCGAAAAGTATAAGGAGTCCTTTCCTAATATCTGCGACCCTTTCACCGTCGATGTCCACATAAGCACTGTTAGCCCTTTGTATAACAAGTTTCATCTTATAATTTCCTTAATCTTAATCCCTGTAATCCTGAGAGATGCAAAATATAGTATACCGCCTATCACTATAACGGGGATGATATTCAGCCCTGACAGATAAATACCGTATGTCGCCCCCCCCATTAGTAAACAGGCAAACAAGAGTTTTGAAACAAACAGAATATTATCCTTCAGCCTGTATCTATAGTCTCGCATTTTATAATATAAATACGCACAATTCAGTCCGGCGGCCAGACCGGATGCCAAAGCTATACCTGCGTGCCCCATAGGCTTTATAAGTATTAAGTTAAATACCACATTTGCCACAAGCCCGATAAAAGCCCCTTTCACCGGTGTTTTCATATCTTTTTTCAGAGTGAAATACCCTGCTGAAAACATTTAAGAATGCATAAAACAGAAGACCTGCGGTATACATCTGTAAAGCCACAGCCGTGGATGCGACATTTTCTGCTGTAAAGTTCATTCTGGCGTACACAATATCTATTATAGGATGTGCCAGAACTATCAGCCCTGTTGTCGCAGGCAGCATAATAAGAAATATTGAATTTACGGCTTTATTTATCAGATCGTTTCTCTTATGGATATCCCCGTCAGTGTTGGCTCTGCTTATCTCCGTCAGAGTGACAGTCCCAACAGCAACAGCAAACATCCCCAGAGGGAATTGGAATAATCTATTAGCATAATATAAATACGATATGCTCCCCATAGCCAAGAAAGACGCAAGTATACGCCCAACCATAAAATTAACCTGATTAATCCCTACACCTGCAAGGGACGGTATAATAAGGTAAAATGTTTTGCGAACGTCTTTACTGAACCCGCCTGAAAGGGTCGGTCGATAGCCTTTTATCAAGGATGCCGCAACAACATATATGAGCTGAGCAACACCACCCAGAAAAAACACCATAACAGAGGTACATTATATCCACACCTTTTGTATACCCGATCCATGCACCAATAATCATGCGATGTTCAATATAGCCGTGGAGGAATGTGGAATATAATAACTCCCTTTTAAGTTAAGAAAGCCTGAAAGCAAAGCACATATGGTGACAAAGAGCAGATACGGCATCAAAATGACCATCATATTTGACGCTGTGGTTATCAACTCCGTGTTATCAGCGTACCCGGGCATAAATAGTTTTATAATCTGCTCAGGAAAGATTGTCGTAAAAAATAAGTATCACTGCAATCATTAAAGACACTGCAATAATCAGGCTCGTAATATAGTTGTCGGCAGCTTTGGAGCTTTTGTGTTTCATATTGTCACTGAGAAAAGGGACAAAGGCAGAAGAGAGTGCACCCTCAGCGAAAAAAGCTCTGAAAAGGTTGGGAATAGCGAATGCAACGAAAAAAGCATCTGTCAGACCGCTTGCACCAAAATAACCTGCAACGGCAATGTCACGTATCAAACCAAATATTCTGCTGGTAAAAATACCCAGCCCGGATTTCAGCACTTTATGTATAAATCCTGACATGACAAATGTTTTCCTTTTTTTTTCATGCAAATTCACTTTACACCTTATATGACATCAGATATAATGTGTAAATAAAAAAAATGTTTTTAGTAAACGACATTTATAACGGAGATCAAGGTTATGACTAAATCAGAACTTATTGAAGTAATCGCAACTCAAAACCAGGATCTAACGAAAAAACAAGTAGAGTTTATCGTTAATGGTGTTTTCTCATCTATCAAAGACGCACTTAACACTGGTGACAAAGTTGAAATCAGAGGTTTCGGCAGTTTTAAAATTAGAGAGAAAAAAAATTCTAAAGTCGGACGCAATCCTAAGACTGGCGACAAGGTTGAAGTACCTTCTAAGAATGTACCTTACTTTAAGCCTGGTAAAGAGATTAAAGAGCTTCTGATAAAAGCTGACTAATCTAAAATTTGATGTCTGGTTGTCAGGACTGCCTGTCAACCAGCGTTGATTTTATGCTTTTGGAATAATACTTATGCCGTACATGTTCACGGCATATTACTGTGCGTATATTTTTAAACAAGCTATCCTTTTCAGATATCAACCTATCCTCTACCCTCTTATGCACCTCGAGCAGATTTTCAGTTTCACTCTTAACTTCAGCTTTGTTTTCTATTTTTTTTAAGCGTCTGTGTCAATTGCTGCAGGCTGGAGGAATAGGCTTCGTATCTCTTAAGAAACTTATCATCCATCTCTGAATTAATGAACTCTTCAGCTTTTTTTTATTGTGTTATTATATATTTGCAAAAAAATTATTTTTAGACATAACGGTATGGTATAGAATTATCCTAAATATCTCAATAGAAAGTAGTCACTGGACTCAGTTTAGTTTTTTATTCAAATGGATAAAACTGCATAACTGCGTCTGGACTCGCTTTTTTTGTGAGCATTAATAGCGTTCTCAGGGTCATCAGCAAACTGTCTCTTGAGTTCTGCGATCATGTCTAATGCTTCCTCTTGAGACTGTATGGATGAATTGGAGACAACAGCCAGCCTGTTTTCATTACGAATGCCGATTACGTCAGCAATATATTGCTTCTCGTTATCATTGTTCTTTTCAGACCTTCCATTGTCTTGAACATTCTGAGAACCGTCAGATTGTGTTTTCTTCCTGTCGACAGCCATGAGTTTATCCCTCAGGTTGACAACAGAACCTTCAAAGTTAACTACCATATTTTGTTATCCGGCAAAGTTAATTGACTTATTCTCTTCCATTTCTGGTTTTGGTGTTCCCTCTTCCTTCTGGATAACATCTTTCCATGCTTCCCGGAGTGAAGACATAAGCTTAATTACACTTTCGATTTTTTTCCTGACTCTTCTCTTTATTAGCCTCGATAAGCTGCCAGATCATAAAATCGTACAGTCTCATAAGGTTTCTGGAGATGTCACCCACATCCATGTTCAGTGTAGACATAAGCTCATAAATAATGTTTTGTGCTTTCATAATATTATTATGCGCTTCTGGGATATTCTTTTCTTCTATCGCTTTGATAGAAATACGCATAAATTTGATTGCACCATCATACAGAAGAAGCACCAATTTCCCTTTTGTTGCACCTTCTACTTCCTGTTTGATGTAATTCTTGTAAGGACTCTGCATATAAACGACTCCTTTCGTTAATATTAGCCACCACCGGCCTGAGCAAAATCAGCCGACTGTGACTGTGCATCAGCGATAGCCATTTCCATCGCTGTGAATTGCTTCCAATATCTCTCAAGCTGATTCTCTACCCTATCCTCTTGAGCGATGATTCTCTTTTCCATTCGGAGAAGATCATTGTTAATACTACCATTTATACCCAGCTTATTCCCGATCATCCCTTCGTCGCCAATATATCGGTCAACTAGAACATCATTGAAATATCTGGACCAGCCTAGTTCATTCAGATATGCATTATAGTTGCTGGTATAGTTTGCACTCCCCTTTTCAGGTTCGGTAGGTGCATTTGCAAAAAAAAGTTAAATACATCATTCGGGTTTTCCTTAATCGCAGTCATGAATTTTGAGTTATCTTTTAACTCTTTTGCTATCTCTTCATAATCGGTTGAAAACTCTACAAGATAACCTTTAAATTCAGTATCAAGGTCACCTGCTCCCGCAACTTTAATGCCTAAGTCTGACATATCGTTGATAGCCCCTGTGATTCCAGGTCTTTCAGAAAAGAATGTTTTCCTCATTATGGTATCAAGGTTTCTAAGCTCCGCACTTCGCCTTATGATGTCATATTTATTATATTTTTCATATTTTTCCAGATATGCCTCAAGGTCAGCTTCCCCCCATACCTTCTTTGTCGGCTTCGGACAAATGCTTGGTATAATCGTCTTCAGAATCTTCCTTTTCAGGAATATCTAAAGCCATCATCACTTCATTGTAATGGGCTATGAACTTTGCGAAAGCATCTACAGCTTTATCAGAATCTACCTCTATGTTGATAGATGCAGAACCAGTGCTCGCACCGTTCAGGCTGAGAGTAACGCCATTAATGATATCACTCACAGCATTAGTCTCACGGACATATGTAGTCCCGTCGACAGTAAGGATAGCTCTCTGCCCTGATTCACCTATTGTCTTGGTCGTTGTAGGATCATTAGTAAGGTTAAAAGCCGCAAGCAGGTTGCTTGTATCATTCGGAGATCCCACCTCTATGTCGTCGATATTGTCTGAGCGAAGTGTAACCTTATCGGATATAGTATCATACCCCATGGTCACGCCTGCACCTGATTTGTTCACTTTCTCTATAACGTCATTGATGGACTCGGTGGCAACATCCACATAGATGGAAACACCGTTTATGGTGAAAGTTCCAGTAAATGGGTAAAGTGTTAAGCCTGAATCACTCAGTTTTGTATCCGTGCTTATACTGCCTGCAGTTGTTCCTTTGGCAAGCACAGGGCTGCTATTATAATCCAGCTTCATGAGGCTTATAATATTACTTGTGTCGCCATAAGCTCCGAGACTTATATTTGTCGCCCCGGGGATATTCGATTTTAAAACGAATTGATCTTCTGTGCTGTCATAAGATGCAGTCACACCTGCACCTGAGGAGTTGATAATACCCATCAGGTCATTTACAGAAATGTCTGTATAGTCTTCAACAGTTATCTTTACACCATTGATTGTGAAATAACCATTAGCGTCTGTGCTGACAACTTCATCAAAACCTGCCGTATCCAATCCTTTAGAGGTTATATTAAGCCCTCCTCCGGATGAAGCTGCGGCACTGGTATATGTTGTGTATGTATCAGAAGACACCTTTAATGAGGCATCCTGTGCTATTGTAAATGTTCCTTCGGCAAGACTGGTAGCGTTGAGTTCAAAAGTCGCATTCGAAACAACCCCTGATATATTATTAAAGATTTTATTGTCAAGATTAGCAAGGCTGTCAGCCACATGATATTTCATTATCTTAGAGGTTGAGCTTGTGGAAGGCGTATAAGCTTCAGCAAAACCCAGTTCGTCCCTGAGACTGCTGCATCCGTCCCTGCAACCTCAATTTTATAATCATCAACCGTCGTTTCATATAGAGCCATATTCCATACACCGGCGTTGTGCTCTGCACGTATAGCTAAATACTGAGTAGAGTTTGTCCCCATGGCTGAGTTCAAATCCTCGTTTAAAGCGTATTCGAGTCTCGCAGCCAGATCGTTTATATCCTCTCCGACCGAGCCGAATGTATTAGTAACGGTCAATGTCTGTGCATTTCCGTTTTTATCTTCATAATTAACAGAGAAACTGCCTGTAAATGCGGACAGAAGCTCACCATATGCATCGACATTCGCACCGTCAACAGTATCCCCTTTTGCTTTGGAAATTGACCCCACATTCGATACACTCATCTCAGTGGTGGAGATATAATCAGCTCCGGAGGCGGCAACTGTCACCTTATGCACACCTTCAAGGTAATCATTAGAGAGTCCTGTCACCTTAGTAACATTAGCCCCTGCCGAAGAGAGTGAATATCGGGCATATGAGCTTGTTGCCAGTGAGTTCTTGGCAATTTGATCAATCTGAATCGAATGATTCCCCACCGCAGCGGAAGTTGTAGCCGTTGCAGTTACGACAGAAGAGTTTGTAGAAGTAGTAAGTTTGGTTTTAAAAGTAGATTCAAGACGCATATTAAGCAGATCAGACGACAATGCACTGAGCTTGTCGTTATAGTCTGAATAAACTTCATTCTCAAATTTTTTTGTATTCGTAATCGCCATACAGTCTATCTACAGGAACTTTAGCCTGCACTAATAACTTTTCAACGATTCCGTTCGTATCCATTCCTGATACAATACCACCAACCTGTATTCCTGCCATCCTTGACGCTCCTATGGTTATCAGACATATCGGATAATCTGATTATTTCTTAAGAAAAAAATTTGCCACATCAGCAAAAAATGTACTAAAACCACTGCATGAAAAAAAATACTTGTGTACGACTGCGACGGTGTACTCTTCGACAGCACCGAAGCGATAAAAGGCTATTACGATTTCGTGTTCGCTAAGTTCAATCTTCCATTGATAGACTGGACCAACGAAAAAAAACCTTCAGCTCGCCATGATGAGCACCAGTAAAGAGATTATCCGTGCGTTTGCCACCGATAACGACCTGAATGATGAGATGCTCACCTTTGCCGCACAGACAAATTTCAGGCAGTTTCTTCCCCTTATGATACCCAAACCTAAGGTCTATGAAACTCTCGAAAAGCTCACAGAACTCGGTCACACCCTTACAGTATGTACTAACAGAGGCATTTCTCTCGCATATCTTTTAGAACACTTCGATATGGGAAATTATTTCACTTACTCTGTTACCACTATGGATGTAGCAAAACCGAAGCCAGATCCGGAAGGGATATACTTGATTATGGATAAATTTAAAGCGAGTAAGGAGCAGCTGCTTTTCATAGGGGATGCTTATACTGATTATCATGCTGCAAAAGCCGCAGACGTAAAGTTTCTCGCATTTGAAAACAAGCTGGAAGAGAGCACCGTAATCAACTGTCATTCAGAGATTTTCGACCACTTATAAAATTGAAAAGCGGGTCAGAAGACCCGCTCCAAAAAAAATTGTGCATTCGCTTGTTAACGTATTATAAGCGACCACACTTTCCTGTTTGCTATAATTCATACTACCATTGACATTTAGTAAAAAATCAAGCTTCAATTCTATAATATTAACTATTTGGAGACTATTATGTCATTTCGCTTTTCTTTTGATATGGGGTCAAACTCGATAGGCTGGTGCGTTTATAAACTGAATGTTGACAAAAAAACCGATTCAGATAATGGATGCAGGTTCAAGAATATTTCACGACGGAATGGACGGCACAGGAGCTGCCGCTGTACCGAAAAAAAATATGAACCGCAGAATGAAACGGTCGGAAAGGCGGAATAAAGACAGGTATAAAATACGCCGCAAACAGCTTATGGATACCCTGATAGAATATAACCTGATGCCCGACAATGAACCTGAAAGAAAAGCATTAGAACTGATAGATCCATATTATCTGAGATATCAGGCTCTGGAAAGAGAGCTTACACCGCATGAGCTTGGCAGAGCTATATTTCATATTAACCAACGCAGGGGATTTAAGAGTAACAGGAAAGCTGACAGCAAAGAGGCTGAAGCTGGTGTTATGAAATCCTCTATCTCTGCTTTCAGACAGGCAATGAACGAAGCAGGTGTGAGAACCGCAGGAGAGATGCTTTACTTCAGAAAGTGTGCGGACAAAGGCACGAGAGCACGCAGACACGGATCAAGTGCTAAAGACCTATATGATATCTATATAGACAGAGATATGATAAGGGATGAACTTAATTGTATATGGGAGATTCAGCAACAATATCTGCAGAACGTAATCACTGACAAAAAACTTTCAAAAAATATCAGATATCATACTTGATCAACGCCCTTTAGCTCCACAAACAGTGGGCAGGTGTTCTTGTGAACCTGAGGAGTTCAGAGCTCCCAAGGCTCTCCCTATAGCTCAAAGATTCAGGATATTGCAATTAGCAACAGACATGAATTTACGATATCAGGATTTCACCTCTCGCCCTCTCACGGATAACGAACGTGAAATAGTCATAAAGTCACTTCTTACACAACAAAATGTCAGCTTCGACAGCCTTAAAAAAAAGAAGTTAAAACTGGACTCAAGTATAATCTTCAGCCATGAGCACATGAAAACACTTAAAGGTGATGAAACAGCAGGAAAACTGCGTGGAACAAAACTATACGGTAAAGACTGGGACAAACTTTCGATATCCGATCAGTCTGCAATAGTCAAAAAAACTTTTAACCGCTGAAACAGAAGAAGAGATCATCGAATTTCTTATAAAGGATTTCAAACTGGATGCCGACCGTGCTGCTGCAATAGCAAAATTTCACCCTGTCGACGGCCATATGAGTTTCTGTGAAAAAGTTTTGGAAAAACTGTGTATCAGGATGGAGAAAGGCGAAACACTGACTCAGGCTCTGGAGAATGAAGGGTATGGAGACAGAAACCCGAAACTGGACGGCTCTCAGGCATCCCTCCCCTATTACGGAAAAATTCTCTCAGGCATATAGTCCCCGGCTCAGGTAAAGAAGAGGACGAAGAAGAGTCAAGATATGGCAAGATATCAAATCCCACGGTTCACATAGCACTCAATCAGCTCAAAAAGATTACTAACAAGCTTATCGAGAAATACGACAAACCCGAACAGATAGTTTTGGAACTCGCCAGAGAGCTGAAGATGAACAAAGAACAAAAAAGCAAAACTTCAGAAAAAAAAGCAAAGAGAGAATGAAAAAACGTAATGAAGAGTATGTTGATAAGTATTTTGACCCAATGGGATTAAAAAAAACAACCGTGAGAACAGGGACAGACTAATCCTGTGGGAAGAGCTTTCTGAGTCTCCTCAAAACAGAGCGTGTGTTTATTGCGGACAGAATATTTCGCAGACGTCACTCTTTAGCTCTGAGGTCGAAGTGGAGCATATACTCCCTTTTAAAAGGACTCTTGACAACAGCATGGCAAACAGGACTGTGAGCCACAGAAAGTGCAACAGAGATAAAGGAGATCAATCCCCTTATGAAGCTTTCGGAGAAAAAACACGGCTGGCTGGAGCTTCTAGCCAGAGCTGACAGACTGCCAAACAACAAAAGATGGCGTTTTCAGCCTGATGCCATGGACAGGTTTGAGGGTGAGAGTGATTTCATTGACAGGCAGCTCACCGACACACAGTATATGTCGAAAATTGCATCTTTATATTTAACCGCTGTATGCACTGACGTATGGACTGTGAACGGCAGCCTTACCTCTATGGTACGTAACTGGACAGGGCTTGCCGGGCTTATCTCATTCAAAGGTCAAAAAAAACAGAAATGACCATAGACATCACGCTGTGGATGCTATGGCAATCGGTATCATAGAGCGGTCTATGCTTCAGAATGTCAGCAGACTTGCAGGTCAGGGTAAGCTTGATAACCTGAATGGCAAAAAAAACGGCTTTAACTGTAAATATGAGCCGTGGAAGCATTTTTTTTGAGGATGCCAAGTCTGTGTTTGACAAAATAAATGTATCTTACAAACAGCAGCACAAAAAAAACAGGGCAGATTTTTTGAAGAGACAGCTTACGGAATACGCAAGGATGAAGATGACAACACTATGCTGGTCAGCAGGAAACCTTTGACGGCTATTTCAAAAAAAACAAGTAGGCAATATTTTAAGTAAAAAAAATCAGAAATGATCTGGAACAAATCTATTCAATAGCAGGTGATAATGCCGTGGATATTAAACTTGCTTTAGACGAATACACAAATAGAACAGGAACACATAGTGCTCGTTTCAGCATTACCGATTCATCATACCACTCTGTCAAAGATAGAGCAGGCAAAGAGTATAAGGCGTATTCCACTGACGGTTATCACCATGTGGATGTATATGAGACATCAGATGGAGAGATTGGCTATGAAGCTGCCACATATTTAGATGTTGCCAGAGAAAAAACAGGATATATGCCGAAATGGAAAGGGATCAAACCAAGACCTAAACTATTATTGCGATTACATAAAAGAGACATTTTACAACTAGATGGAGATAACACGTACTACGTCGTACTTAAACTTGTACCGTCGGAATCAAATAAAAGATTTCACATAGCCCCCATACAGATGGGTGGATTACAAAAGGATATTTTAGCTGATAAAGAGAGTGCCAAGAGCATTATGTTTACTGCTGTTAAAAAAATATGGTGTTCGCAAAATTCGCATCGATGAGATCGGTCAGATAAGAAAACTGAGGTACTAGAGATGGATAAGGCTGTCATTGAGATCACCGAATCAGGCAGGCATCTATGTGTATCAAGAGGCTTCATGCTGGTGAAAGACCACGGAGAGTTACTTGGGAAAGTGCCTCTTGATGATATATCAGCCGTTATCACTAATTCGTACGGCGTTACATTCAGCAACAATATCATCATGGCACTGGCAGACCGCAATATCCCGATGATCTGCTGCGGAACAAATCATGTCCCTGCCGCAATTGTCTGGTCACTTGAAGGTAATTATCGTCAGGCAGCCTGTACAGATGCTCAGGCAGACGCTCCAAAAGCAACAAACAGAAAGCTTTGGCAATCCACTATCAAGTCTAAGATAATGATGCAGGCACTTTCATTGGAATATGCAGGTAAAAGCTCTGAACATTTGAAACAATTGTCCAAAGGTGTCAAATCAGGTGATGCAGAAAACCATGAAGCGAGAGCGGCTAAATACTATTGGCAGGCGTTGTTTGGTGAAGAGTTCAGGCGTGACAGAGACCTTGACGGAGCAAATGCTCTGCTTAATTACGGATATACGGTTTTACGTTCTCTTGTGGCGAGGGCTGTTATGGGGGCAGGTCTGAATCCTGCTCTGGGGATACATCACACTAACAGGCTGAACCCGATGCGGCTTGTGGATGACCTCATAGAGCCATTCAGACCTATGGTGGATGCTTTGGTTTACCACATGGTTGAGCGTGGACAAAAAAAAGATGTTGATAAAACAGCCAAAAAAAAGCATTGGGCACAATCCATTTTCTGCCATTAAAGACTAGTGACGGCGGTTCGACAATAGGTTTTTTTTCTGTCAGAGACACTACTGTTTCCGTTGCAAAACTATATCTAAAAGAGACAAATAAGCCGATTTATCCGACTAATTTACCGGAACTTAAATATATCAGGGAGCATTATGAAAAATGTCAGGGATAGAATACTCAAAAGTGAGCGGACATAGGCTTATGTGGGTTATGGTAATGTTTGATCTTCCTGTTTTGACACCTGCGGAGATTAAAGAAGCAAACAAATTCAGAGATTTTTTTTAAAAGATTTGGGGTTTGAAATGGCTCAATACTCTGTTTATATCCGCTTTGTGGGCAGCAAGGAGAAGAGTGAAAAATACGTTCGATCTGTAAAAAACAAACTCCCCCCATGGGGGGAAAGTCGATATACTCTTTTTTTTACGGATAAGCAGTATGAAAATATCATCTCTTTTGACTGCAGAGAACAAAAAAGCAGGCAAAAAAAAGCCCGAAGCATACATCCAATTCTAGGTTTAAGAGCAGTTTTTTACGACATGAAACCTGCAAAAAACGCCATATACACCAGCAGTATACACATCACCTATTATAGCAGACAGGAAAATGTGGTCAATACGCAACCAAATCTATCATAAGGTGTCTCCCGGCTAGATTATAGCAGACAGGAAAATGTGGTCAATACGCAACTTAAGAGTTCCATTGCTTCATCTATTTTTAAATTATAGCAGACAGGAAAATGTGGTCAATACGCAACCAGAAAGAAAATTGATAAAAATTCCCAACTATTATAGCAGACAGGAAAACAATTGCCATATATATTGCGATTGTTTCTGTTCAAAGCTAGCTAAAAAAAACAATTGCCATATTTAATGCGATTGTTTCTGTACCAAGCTAGCTGACAAATGTGGTCAATCTCCAGTTAACGTTCAGCCTTTAGCCAATGACAAACCAACAACGTCATCATGGGGAGAAGCCTGCTTCGACGTGATTCTATAACTGCTGCTTATATAACTGTTAAGGATTAGTCCAGCATGCCTTGACAATCTGATAACCGTAGATTCTTACGTCACTTCGTTTCACTCAGAATGACTCAAAACACATCATCGACTGTTGCTATTTATTAAACCTGCGTTTAAGTTCGGCAAATACACTGTATGGGATATTCATTTCGCCCCTGCCTGTACCAAGACCTATGCTGAGCTGGTTGTCACCATGGAAATCACTGCCGCCTGAAACAGCCATATCATGCTCTAAGGCAATATCGCTGAGCAGGTTCTGCCTGTGCATATCAGTATCGGACGTATAGACCTCTATGCCGTCCAAACCTAGCCCTTTAAGGTATTTTATAAATGGAGAGTAAGATTTTTTTTCATCCACATCCAAACTAAATGGATGTGCGAGGATGGCAACTCCGCCTGCTTCGTGGATAAGATTCAGAGAATCATGAAAATCCAGTGTTTCTCTGGCAACATAATAAGGTTTCCCTTTTGCCAGATATTTGTCAAAGGCTTCATCCATATCCTGCACTATCCCCGTCTTACACAGGTATTTTGCAATATGCGGTCTTCCGAGTTCGCCTTCATTTTCTGATGAAATATCTTCCTGAGTGAGCTGTTTGCCAACAAGTTCGCTCACCAGTTTTATTATCTTATCGTTTCTGACCCTTCTGGCATCCTTTAGCTTGCCGAGAGCATCGTTTAGGTATTCATTCCTGTGATCCACGAAAAGACCAAGCAGATGGAATGTCCCCGGTTCATAAGATACACTCAGCTCGACCCCACTCACCCTTTCCAAATCTGAATCAACAGACAGAAATGACTCAATACCGCTGACGGTATCATGGTCGGTCAAAGCCAAAGCCTCAATACCAAGTTTTTTCTGCGTACTTTACAAGTCGTTCCGGCGACATAGTGCCGTCAGAAAATGTAGAATGCGTATGTAAATCTATCATAATATAATCATTTTAAATTTTTTTTGAAACACTCAGCACTTCCACAAGTGAAAGTGTATCCAGCATTTCATAGAGTCTCCTGTTCCCTGTTTTAATGCTGAAGTCTATACCGTCTGCCCTCTTCAGCTTCAGAAGAAAACCTATCAGTGCAGAATTCACAGTTAATGCGTCTTTAAAGTTTATGACAATTCCACTGGATTGCTGTGCAATCATGAGATTCATTGCAGACTTAAATTTGTCGTAATCTCCGAAATTAACAACACTCCCTTCAACATTAATTACATTCCCTTCGCTCGTTATATTCATCTTTAACCCCTACTTACTATTTATCTTATCTATTAGGATATTAAGCTTGACCATCATCTCGCCGACAACATGCCTGAAGCCTTCGTATGAATCCTGCTGAGTAGCAACACTCTGGTTTGACGCTGCGTTCACAATCTCTATACCAAACTCATGCACCTTTTTGTGGAGCGGTTCGATATCAGAATACTCTTTATATTCACCGAAAACATCCTTAACTTCATTATAATAAATCTGCCCGAAACCGCACTCGTGGTGGTTTGTAACTTTAAATGTAAAGCTGGAATCCTGAACTGTCCTCTGTACATTGCTAAGGAAAACCGCATGAGCAATCTTAGCCCTGATAAGCGGTATCGCTTTGTTTGAGAGCTTAAATTTAGCGAATTCATCATCCATCATATGCAGTGCATTCACAATAAGGTTTGTGGCCTCTGACAAATCTTCAGACTTATTAAGCATCAGAGATGCATCTTTGGCAACAGTTTTAATGCTTTCACTGATCTCCACAGTCGTGGCTGTCTGCTCTTCCATAGCTGCTGCAATGCTCTCCATATTGCCGTTCACATTTTCAACAGAATCAACGATAGTTTCAAATGTTTCACTAACCCCTGCGATATCCTCAGACTGTCTCGCAATTGCATCGCTGGCACTGTCGGTATTGGCAACAGTGTCCATAACGTCAGTACGTACCTTATTGATCACGGATGCAATCTCCGAGGTTGACTGCTGAGTCTTTTCAGCGAGTTTCCTAACCTCATCTGCAACTACAGCAAAGCCTCGTCCGGCCTCCCCTGCACGTGCCGCCTCGATAGCCGCATTAAGGGCAAGAAGGTTTGTCTGATCTGCGATATCGTTAATAACTGAGACGACATCACCAATCCTTTCAGCCTCCTGCTGGAGATTATTTATCTGCATCTTAAGGTCATTCATAACCGCCTGAACTTCACTTGAGGAATTATTAACATTGTCTATTCTGCTCTTCCCTGTGGATGCCACGTCAACTGCTTCCTGCATAAGTCTGGACGCCTCATGGACATTACTTGCTATCTCATTGATAGTGTCGCTCATCTCCTGACTTGCGGCAGAAACCTGATTCGACACTTCGTAACTGTTATGTGCCGAAAGCGTCGTGTCTGAAACTATACTGATGAGCGGAACGACTGCATCCCCCCCGCCTTAGAGACGTGGGTAAGTGTATTTGAAAGGTTAACGTCAATATTTTCTACAAAATCATTAATACTGTCGTAAAGGACTCTAACCTCGTTCTTCTCTTTCATAATAAGCCTTTTGGTCAGGTCACCATTTCCGCTTGTGAGGTCATGAACACTTGCAGAGAGCCTGTTGATATTCATGAGAACAACTTTAACGATAACAAACATAAGGATTATGAGAGATACAAGACTGATAGCAAACAGAGTCAAGAATAATGCTTTTGTCTTATTAGCCGCTGAGAGTTTTTTCTTTCATCTCCAGCAGTATCTGATCTGCAAAATAGTTTTCAGTTTTTTTTCAGCAGGTTTATCTTTTGTGTGATGGTTGCGAACCAATAAGGAGCATCTACCCCAAAACCGCCTGTAGCGTGATTTTTATAAGCTGATTCCCTCATCTCATTTACTTTATCTACAGGTTCACCCTGAACAGTCTCTTCGAAAAACTTCACGAAATCCTTGCCGGCAGTGAGTTTGAAAGATTCAAGGTAGCTGTTTTGTTCAGTAACGAGAACGATAAACTTCTCATACATCCCCTTGCCGAACTTATCTGCGGCAAAAGTATTTGAAAGAACGGCACGCTCTATACCTGCACGCTCTTTAGAGAGTAGAAAATTTGCATATGCATTGAGGCTTTTGGCTAGTCCGGTATCACTCATCATCTTACCTATTTCGCCGACAGTATTAAGAAGTAAAGCATTAATTTTGGTATAGTATGCGACCTCTTCCTGTACGGATATCTGCAATCCGTCAACCCTTGTCCTGATATTGGACAGCCTGTCCAGTTCGCTCATACCCTGTTTATAAAATGAATTAAAACCATCATTGTAGTCTTCAAATTTAAAATCTTTAGTAAACTCTTTGACATCGTTGAGCTTCTCAAGTGTGAGAACTCGCTGTTTGGCCAAAGTATCTTTGAATTTTGTACCTTTACTGCCCAGAAAACCCGCAGAAGCTCCCCGCTCCTTTTGAGTCTCATGCACCAGATTACTGATCTTTACCGAAAGCTCTGTCGCTTTCGCATATTTTTTCCATCTCACTGCTCACAGATATTTTATCTAACAGCAGGTTAGTAGAAAATATCAATAGTGCAACAACAGGGAACAAAAGTGATCCGAATAACTGGAATTTGATAGATAAATTTTTTTTCATAATAAGCCCCAAATAATCTCTCGCTTGATTGTGTATTAATTATAAATTTAACAAATTAAAACTGCAACTTAATAATTATTATTTTTGTCCATACTATCAACGAATTTTATAATTTCTCTTGTTATTAAATATCTAACAGTATATATTTTCACCAATGCAACCAGTACATTATGTATTCTACAGAGCTTGTGTAAACTTAATAGGAATCGGATTCGCCTCTTTGATACTGCCTGGCATATCCGTCAGTGGATTTATGCCTTTATTTATATCAGGCATAATACTAACCTTTTTTCCAAACATTCCTGAGACCTATTTTAGTCCTATTGACTCTCCCTTTCCAGATTCTGAGTCTGGGGATAGGCTATATAATAATCAACTCATTCTTGTTGAAACTAACTGCCAATTTCCTATCGGGTATAGAAATAACAGGTTTCTGGTCTGCTTTTTTTCGGTGCTATTTTTTATCAGTTTTATTAATATGGTTTTTGATATATTCTCATCAAACAGCAGAGTCAAAATCTACTACCGTAATAATGGAGACAGCTAGAGATGAAAAAAGAAATTATTCAAAATGATATTTATAGACGAAGATAAAAAAAATACAGACCATACATGCGTCACAGCTCAATCCGTCCTCTTTTCTGGGCTGGTGGAGATATCCGACATCGTGTTTATAGATCAGTCAGAGCTTATCATTGCTCCTGACGACGGAAACCTTAAAGTAAAATTTAAAAAATGTCGAAAGATCTTACCTGCCGCTTAATTCAATTGTAAGAATAGATGAAGTTATGATAGAGAAAGAAACACCCGTCATAAGACTATACAGCGAAACTAAAGATGAAAACCCTTCATAAATATATACTTAAAGAGATATTTCCAATTTTTTTTCTTGGTAATATTTTCTTCGTTCTGCTTCTGCTTCTGGATAAACTTATCGACCTTGCAGATCTGTTTTTTACAAAAAAAACGTCCCGGGTTATCTCATAATACAAACTATTATCTTTTATATGCCGTCATTCCTTGTGATCACTATACCTACTTCGGCTATGCTGGCTGTTATGATAGGTTTCGGACGTTTATCCTCTGACAGTGAGATAATCGCTATGAGAGCGTCTGGAGCAGGCAAATCTTTCTTCACTTACCCTACTATATTTTTTCGGAGTTACTGCATTTGCCATAGGTATTATGATGAGCTTCTGGCTTATGCCGCTCGGTAGTGCAAGTGCTATCAACAATTTATCGAAAATGGCAAAGCTTGTCTCCATCAAAGATCTTAAGCCTAAAGAACTGTATAATGAAATCCCCGGCATGGTCTTTTATGCTGTAGAAAAAAAAGAGAGTGATGCAAGTTACAACAAGATGATAATCATAGACAAACAGCAAAATTCCATCATAACAGCGAACAAGGCCGACATTCTCCCATCTGGGAATGCAGGACTGCTGATGGATTTAAAAGACGGCAGAATTGTAACTATTAACGAGGACGGCAGGCATTCCAAAATCAATTTTGATACATTTAAACTCAACTCTCCGCTTCTCACTCCTGACGGGTTCAGTGTGAATTCTGAGCGTTTAATGACTACAAAAGACCTGTTTAAAAAATTACGATAAAGCCCCGATATATAGATTTGAGATTTCAAAAAAGGGTAGCTATGCCTTTCGCGGCGATTATTATGAGTATCTTCGGTATGAGTCTGGGCATCTTCTTTCACAGAAGCGGCCGCTCACTCGCCATCCCTATAACCATAGCTGTGGTAGCTGTATATAATATCCTGTTCTTTACTTCGCAGAACTTCGCGACATCAGGCAGAGCTGAACCTTTACTCTCTGCGTGGATACCTAATATTATATTTGCACTGATTGCAGTTTTCTTTTACAGGAGAGCTGTATGATGTCAAAATTTAACAAATACATCATAACTTTATTTATAAAATATACACTGATAGTCCAAGTTTTTTGTTGCTATCATCACCCTTATTGCGAACACCTTCCAGCATACAAAAAATGCTGAATGAATACAATATTACTTTCTATACGCTCATCATTTATGATGTGATGAAGATACCATACCTACTCTATACAACCATGCCTATGACAATAGTCGTCTCCACAATGCTGGTAATGGTATCACTCCTCAAAAGCAATGAACTGCTGGCATATGTTTCACTCGGAGGCAAGATACGCAACATGGCTCTCCCATTCTTTATAAGCGGTTTCATTTTGGCAGGTCTGCTGTATTATGCAGCGGATACAATCAACCCTAAAACGATGCTGAAGCGTGAAAAATACGCCTATGAACACATAAAAAAGAAGAAATTCAGAGCGTCAGGTAAACTGACTGACCTATGGCTGAAAGAAACAGACGATGTTTTCTTGAATATAGACTTCATGGACCCTACTCAGAAAAAAGATAATGGGTGTAAAGGAATATCACCTAAATGAAGATTTTCAAGTGGATAAATTAGTTACATACGATTCAGCAAATTTTATAAACGACAAATGGCAAATCAGCAATATCAAGACTTACACTATGCACCCTGTTCCGAAGCAAATCGACGGCAAAAGCAGTTTAGCTCAGGACAGAGAGCTTTTTGACGAGCTGACAAGCCTCCCTGTTCTAAAGCCTCAATACCTCTCCCTAAAGGAGATACAGAGGATATCCGCAGTTCTAAAAAAAACAGGATCTCAATACAGCCAAATATGAGCTTCAGCTATATAAGTCTTATGCCCATGCTCTCAGTGTTGTGGTCATTATATTAGTTATCTTTCCGCTGTGTATAGGTTTTTTTTCAAGAAACCATTCGTATATCGGTGTTGCGTCCAAATCATTGTTTACAGGTTTTGGGTATTGGCTGACCATGGCATCTTTCCAATCTTTGGGGAAGACAGGGCTTTTCGACCCTTTCACAGCCAGCTTTATGCCAATCGCCCTATTCTTTTTTGCTGGCGGTATTCCTGATTTATAAACGTGAGAGAGCTGGATAACATTTCACTATTGCGGAACAATTTCAAGTTTGACTTTACCAACATACTAAGCTAATATCTTTCTTTCTGAATATAATATAACCAAAATTTAAGGAGTATATAATATGGGCAAAGTAGCAGTTCTCCCGGGTGACGGGATCGGACCAGAGGTTATGCAGCAGGCAGTCAAAGTGCTGGATAAGGTCTCTGAAAAATATGGAAAAAAAATTTGACTTTACATTCGCTGACGTAGGCGGAATAGCTATAGACAATCACGGCACACCGCTGCCTGATGAAACACTTAAACTTTGCGAAGCGTCAGACGCTATCCTTTTTGGTTCTGTCGGCGGTCCTAAGTGGGAAAACCTCCCGCCTCAGCAGCAGCCTGAGCGTGGAGCTCTCCTCCCCCCCCTTCGTGCTCACTTTAAGCTTTTCTGCAACATCAGACCTATCAAAATCTTTAACCCTCTCAAGTCAGCTTCATCGCTGAAAGAGGAATACATACCTAACGGTCTTGACCTTGTTTTCTTCCGTGAACTGACAGGCGGTATCTATTTCGGTCAGCCGAAAGAGATCAATGCGGACAGAACAATGGGGCTTGATACAATGATCTACACTAAGCCTGAGATAGAGCGTATTGCAAGGCTCGCTTTTGAAGCTGCCAGACTCCGCAATAAGAAAGTTTGCTCAGTTGACAAGGCAAACGTCCTTATGAACTCTATCGTATGGAGAGAGACTGTTATAGAGCTTCATAAAGAGTATTCAGACGTTGAGCTTACACATATGTATGTCGACAATGCAGCTATGCAGCTTGTTCGCAACCCTTCGCAGTTTGACGTTGTGGTTACAGGTAATATGTTCGGCGATATCCTCTCGGATGCGGCGGCAATGCTTACAGGTTCACTCGGAATGCTCCCTTCAGCCTCTATAAACGAGTCTAAGTTTGGTCTTTATGAGCCTATCGGCGGAACAGCTCCGGATATCGCAGGTCAGAACATAGCTAACCCTATCGCACAGGTTCTCTCTGCGGCTCTTATGCTTCGTTATACATTTGGAATGGATGAGGCGGCATGTGCTATAGAAGACGCTATTGAAAACATCCTCGAAGAAGGATACAGAACAGGCGATATCTACAACAAAGGGACAGACCAGAAACTCGTTAAAACCGACGAAATGGGCGACCTCATAGCTTCACGTATTTAATAGTGTTTTTTCGCCTTAGCGGCGAGAATTAAAATATAACTTCAAGCGGCTCATGCAGAAATGTGTGAGCCGTTTTTTATTTACTTACTATCTACATATGATAATATTTTAATAATAAGTTTTTTGTTTTTTATATGGGGAAAATGATGAGATCGAAAAAAAGCATACCTTAATAGATTTGCTAATTCAAAAAACATTCAATAAGAAAAAAATATTTAACAATAGATATCCATAAAGATAAGCAAGAAAAAAGCATTAGATTATGCTCTTGATATCAGAAAGTTTGAAATTGAGCTTTACTGGAAACGATCCACATATTTTTGGGCTCTATTGTTAGCGTTAGCAACAGGATTCTTCATTAGTATTAAAGAAGGATATTATGAATATTCGTTCGTTCTATCTAATATAGGTTTCATTTTTTTCTGTATCTTGGTTTTTAGCTAACAAAGGGAGTAAATACTGGCAAGAGAACTGGGAATCACATGTGGATGCATTACAAAATGAATACATAGGTCCTTTATATACTTTGGTAAAAAAAATCAGAAAAAAAACCGACAATTCGTTCAACAGAGAATACCAAAATGATACAGAAATTAAAGCAATACTAAAATCCAGCCGATATTCAGTGAGTAAAATCAACCAATTAATTAGCCTGTATATTAGTATCCTATGGGTCTATATATAACATCAATAGTCTTGCTTCAAATCTTTCTCCCAATTATAGGAGGAGCAAACTGCACTTTATTCATCCCAAAAAAAACCATACTTTATTTGGTACACTGTTAATATTTTTAATTTTTTGCCATAACTATGATTTTCACTAGGTTACTCATTGTAAATGCACGCACTAATGACAACCAATCAGCAAACACAATTGAGTTTGAAGAAAGGTCATCGAATTTTCCTGAATCATAATTGTCAAGCGGCTCATGCAGAAATGTGTGAGCCGTTTTTTTGTGAGTGGATTTAACAATAAACTGACCAAATATATCTGATTTCTTATATTCAAACAAATTAGAATCTTGTTCCATATAGAAAAAAAATACCCTGCACTTTTATTTTCTCAATTCAATAATTAATTTCTTAATAATAAACAAATAATATTCGTAAAAGTAAACATTCCGGTTATTGAATATAAAAAACAGTTCATAATATTAACATATTAAATACTATATTTATCAATATTTTGTATCATACAAATTCGTTACATCTAATTTACATTATTTTTCAATTGACACACAATTTTTGTTCACTATAATAAACAGCATAGATTTTATAAAAGAGGTATATTTTGGAGTTTGGACAAACCGTCAAGGAACTTAGACTAAAACGCAAGATGACACTGAGAGACCTCTCCAAAGAGAGTGGATGCAGTATATCTTTCCTGTCGCAGCTTGAGCGTGACTTAATGTCTCCCACAGTTGCCAGCCTCAGAAAGATAGCCGATGCTCTGGGCGTGACAATCACCTCGTTCTTTGCAAATGACGAAGGCGAAAAGGACAGCATAGTTGTCCGCAAGGATGAAAGAGTACGCATAGGTTCGAAAGCCTCCAAGGTTACTTATGAATCCCTTAAACCGAGAGAAGCCAATTCAATATTAGAGCCGCTTTATCATATACTTGAAAAAAGGGGCTTACAGCGGCGACGATAACAATATGCATCTCGGTGAAGAGTTTGTATTTGTTCTCGAAGGTCAGATAGAGCTTACTGTCGATGAAAAATCCATGATCCTCAATGAAGGTGACAGTGCAGTTTATAACTCGAATATCCCACATAGATGGAAAAAATACTTTTGACGGTCAAACAATCCTCATTTGGGTTAATACGCCGCCAACATTCTAATATTTGGAGAAATAAAAAAATGATAAATAGCCTAATTGCAAACACCCTCCCATTTATGCCGAAAGGCCTTGTGGCACTTTTTTGCAAAGAGATATGTCGCAGGCAACACACCAGAGGATGCCTTCAATTTCACCAGAGAGATCAACAAAGAAGGTGCAGTGGGGACTATCGACCTGCTGGGAGAATTCACGGAAGACCCTGTGAAGGCAAAAGAGACTGTTGAGATGTACAAACTTGTTCTTGATAATATCGAAAAGGACAAACTGGGTACTAACATCTCTATCAAGCCTACCGCTTTTGGTGCACTCCTTAACATGGATGTATGTACAAAAAACCTCACTGAGGTTATCGAGTATGCATACAAGAAAGGTATTTTCGTCCGTATCGATATGGAAAACCACCCATATACAGATTACACAATCGATCTGTACCTTAAACTCAACCAGAGAATGCCTAAATGCTGCGGTACAGTGCTTCAGTCCTATATGAAGCGTAACCTGAGTGACATTGAGCACATCACAGCCAATATCGATCAGGCTAATATCCGCTTATGTAAAGGTATCTACCGTGAGCCGGCAGATGTCGCATACCACAACAGACAGAAAGTACAGGAAAACTTTCTCGACAGCCTCGATCTTCTCTTCGAAAAGGGAGCTTATGTGGGTATAGCTACTCACGATGATGTTCTTATAGACGGTGCTTACGACCTCATCAAAAAAGCACAAACTTGAAAAAAGAGCAGTATGAGTTCCAGATGCTTCTTGGCGTTCGTTCAGAGCTTAAGAAGAAACTTCTCGCTGACGGACACACACTTCGCATCTACACACCTTTTGGTGAAGACTGGCTTCCATACAGCCTCAGAAGACTTAAGGAAAACCCAGCAATAGTCGGTTCAGCCATCAAAGGCTTTCTGACTGGCGGCAAATAAAATATAAACACCTAATAATAAGGGAGTATACAAATGAACAATAGTGTATTTAATGTTCCGTTTCCAACCAACGAACCTGTTCTCGAATACAAAGAAGGGAGCAAAGAGAAAGCAGAACTGAAAGCAGCTTTAAAAGAGCTGTCTGAGCAGTATATAGAAATCCCTGTAATGATCGGCGGAGAAGAGATCAAGACCGGTACAACAGTCGAGATCACAGCCCCTTTCGACCACAGTATCAAACTCGGTAAATACCATCAGGCAGGCCCTGAAGAGATTCAGAAGTCTATAGATGTTTCTATGGCTGCAAGAAAAGCATGGGGCAAAATGCCATGGTTTCACAGAGCAGGAATATTCCTGAAAGCGGCTGAACTTATGAGCACTAAATACCGTGCACAGATGAATGCAGCTACAATGCTCTCAATCGGTAAAACAGCGGTTCAGGCTGAGATAGACTCTGCATGTGAGATTATCGACTTCCTGAGATTCAACGTTTACTTTATGCAGCAGATATATGCTGAGCAGCCGATGCATAACTCTAAAGGTGTATGGAACAGCCTTCAGTACCGCCCTCTTGAGGGATTTGTACTCGCTGTGACACCGTTCAACTTTACAGCTATCGCAGGTAACCTCCCTACTGCTCCGGCTATGATGGGTAATGTATGTATATGGAAGCCGTCTACAGATGCTGTATATGTGCCATACCTTATGATGAAGATTTTCCAAGAGGCAGGACTTCCTGATGGCGTTATCAACCTCATCCCATGTAAGTCATCTAACCTCTCCAACATAGCTTTCACAAGCCCAGATTTCGGCGGTATCCACTTCACAGGCGGTACTTCCACATTTAAAACTATCTGGGAAACTATCGGTAAAAACATCTGGGATTACAAGTCATATCCAAGAATCGTCGGCGAGACAGGCGGTAAGGACTTTATCTTTGTTCACAACTCAGCCCCTCTCGAAGAGGTTGTTGTTGCATCAGTAAGGGGTGCATACGAGTATCAGGGTCAGAAATGTTCCGCTGCTTCACGTGCATACATACCTATGAGCATGAAAGACGCTTACCTCAAACGCATGAAGGAAGTTATGGGAACTATCAAGATGGGTTCACCTTTTGATTTCACTAACTTTATGACTGCATGTGTTTCTAAAAAGGCTTTCGATGATATCACAAGCTATATCGATTTCGCTAAAGAAGCATCCGATGCTGAGATAGTTGTAGGCGGTAATTATGACAGCTCAAAAGGCTGGTTCATCGACCCTACCCTCATCATTACACAAAACCTTGAATTTAAAACTTTCAAAGAAGAGATTTTCGGACCTGTTCTGACAGTCACTTTCTATGAAGATGAGAAATATGAAGAATATCTGAAACTCTGTAACTCAGGTAACGAGTATGCTCTTACCGGTGCTATCTTTGCTCAAGATAGAAATGCAATCAATCTGGCTTTTGAGCTTATGGAAGATTCCGCAGGAAACTTCTATATCAATGACAAACCTACAGGTGCAGTTGTTGGTCAGCAGCCGTTTGGCGGCGGAAGAGGATCAGGTACAAACGATAAGGCAGGAAGTTATCTTAACCTTATCAGATGGGTAAACACTCGTACTGTCAAAGAGAATTTCGTTCCACCTGTGGCTATTGAATATCCACACATGGAAGCGGAATAAGCTAATTTATTGATAAAGTACGAAGAACGTAGTATTATTAGCATGGATAATAGTGGCTATTAGGTCACTCTTCAAACCCATACTACAAATGGTAGTATGAAAATTAACGGAGGACTCTATGAAGAAAATGTTGAGCATGTCTCTTATGATCCTTGTATCTGCTCTTTTTTTTGCAGCTACAGCATTTGCAGACACAATCAAGATTGGTGTACAGGCACCAACAACTGGTCAATACGCTAACGAAGGTCAGGGTATCGACAACGCTGCAAGACTTCTCGCTGAGCAGTACAATGCTAAAGGCGGACTTCTTGGTAAGAAACTTGAAGTTTTTTACATGTGACGACGAAGGTCAGGCTATGAAGGCTTCTATCTGTGCTAAAGAACTTGTACAGAAAGGCGTTATCATGATTATCGGTTCTTATACTTCCGGTGCTGCTCTTGCTGCACAGAAGACATATTACCGTGCCGGTGTTCTTCAGACTACTGACGGAACATCTGACGACCTCGTAAAAGCAGGTTACTGGACATTCTTCAGAAACTCTAACCCTAACTCAGCTGCTGCAGTTTTCACAGCTGACTATATGGTTAACTTTAAGAAATATAAGAGAATCGCTGTTGTTTCAGACTTCTCAAGTTATGCAACAGGTCTTGCTGATTCAGTTATCAAAGAGATCAAAAAAGGTAAACGGAAACATTATAGATTACAGTAAGATCAAGTCTAAGAGCCAGAACTTTACACCTGTTCTTACAAAGATCAAGTCTATGAACCCTGACGCTATCTACTTTGCAGGTTACTACTCAGACGGTGGTCTCCTCAGAGCTCAGCAGGCTCAGCTTGGTATCAATGCTGATTTCATCGGTGGTGATGCTAACGATAACGCTGAATTCATCAACCTTGCAGGATCAGCGGCTGCCGGTTCTAAGATCATTAACGTTCCTACACCTGACATGCTTGCTTATGACAGTGCGAAGAAATTCCTCGCTGCATACGAAGCTAAGTATGGTAAGAAGATGCCTTCTACATGGGCACTCCTTAACGCTGACGGTATGCTTGCATTCCTTACAGCTATCGAGAAAACAGGTTCTACAGACACTAAGAAACTCTCTGAGTGGCTTCACGCAAATGAACTCAACGGTTTCTCAGGTCTTCTTAAGTGGGACAAAAGAGGCGAGCGTCTCGGATCTATATTCTATGTATACGACGTAAAGGCAGATGGCTCATACGGCGTAGATTACCCGGTAATCAAATAATCTAATTTTATAATACAGGGCCGCATAAATGCGTGCGGCTCTGTAAATTTATTAAATAAGGAAGTTAATAATGGATATTTTTTTTCCAACAAATTGTTAACGGCCTGACCATTGGCAGTATTTTTTGCCCTCGTGGCTCTCGGCTACACAATGGTTTACGGCGTTATGAAACTTATCAACTTTGCTCACGGAGACATGGTTGCCTTCTCAGCATATGTTGGTCTTGTTCTATATGGTCAGTTTGTCGGTTCTGGAATGCCGCAGGCTTTTATAATCATTCTTGTATTTGGTCTTACTGCGATAATAATTGCTACAGCAGGCGTCATCCTTGAGCGTTTGGCATACCGCCCTTTACGTAACGCTCCCAGACTGTCGGCTGTCGTATCTGCACTCGGTGCTTCTATGATGATCCAAAACGGTATCATGCTTTACTGGGGACCAAATCTCATGACATTCCCTACCAAAATATTCCCTGAGACATCTTGGGTTGTATATGGTGTGACTATTACTTTTATACAGGCATTTATGCTTGTACTGACTGTTATCCTTATGATCGTTCTCACGTTATTCATCAACTACACAAAATACGGCACAGCTATCAGAGCCAGTTCCATTAATCAGGATGCTGCAAAACTGATGGGTATCAACGTTAACATGGTTATCATGATGATCTTCATCGTTGGTGCTATACTCGGTTCTGTCGGTGGTTTGTTTATCGGAATATACTACAGAGGTATAGAGTTTACTCTCGGCTGGAACTATGGTCTGAGTGCTTTTATCGCTGCTATCCTTGGTGGTATCGGTAACATCCCTGGTTCTATGATCGGTGGTTATCTGCTTGGACTGTTTACAGCTCTCATTGCAGGTTACGTCTCATCTGTTTGGGCTGAAGCCTTCACCTATATATTACTTATCGTCATCCTTATTGTACGCCTACGGGTATTCTGGGTGAGCGTGTTGCGGAGAAGGTATAATGAAAAGATCAACAATAGCATATATAGTATTTTTTTGCAGGAATGGCGATACTCCCGTTCCTCAGCAATGACCTATGGAAAACCATCGCTACAACATTCTGTATATTCTCTGTTGTGGCTCTCAGTGTGGATATAGTTCTGGGGCGTGCAGGTATGTTCGATATGGGGCATGCTATGTTTTTTTCGGTATCGGAGCATACGTAACAGCATTATGAACGCACATTTCGGACTGAATATATTTCTGGCAATCCCTGTAGCTATTATCGTTCCTGCGATAGTGGCGATAGCTATCTCAGCACCTATTGTTCACCTTAGGGGTGACTATCTGCTTGTGGCTACGGTTGGATTCAACATCGTATTCATACAGATGCTTAGAAACAACTTTCTGGGGATTACAGGTGGTGACGACGGTATTTTCGGCGTTGACGCTACTATGTTCGGCGTATATTTCGACGATCCGATTATAGTGTATTTCATGGCATTCGGTCTGCTTCTGCTCACACTTCTTATCATAAGAAACCTTGAAAGGAGTAAAGCGGGACGTGCTCTTCATTACGTACAGGAAGACCCTATTGCTGCTGAAAGTATCGGTATCAACCCACGTTTTTACAGAATATTTTCATTCGCTCTCGGTGCTGCCATAGCAGGTGCTGCAGGATTCATTTTTACTATCCAGTACACAGCGGTAAGCCCTAGTGCTTTTAACTTTATGACATCTGTTATGTTCTTTGCGATTGTTCTTGTCGGTGGTAAAGCGTCCATCCCGGGAGTTCTCGCAGGTACATTTATCATGTTTGTCCTCCCTGAAATATTCAAAGGGTTTGAAACATACAGATACTTTATCTTCGGAATAGCTATGATCGTATCTATGGTTCTCCGTCCACAGGGTATCTTCCCTGCTCAATACGGAAAACTTCCGAAATATGTTACGGAGGATAAGTAATGAGCCTACTTCAGCTTAAAAAACGTAACAAAAAAGATTCGGTGGAGTCGTTGCTGTCGATGATCTCTCTTTTGAGGTGAAAAAAAGGACAGATTTATGGAATCATCGGACCTAACGGTGCAGGCAAAACAACGGCGTTTAACTGCATCACAGGTATTTACAGCCCTGAAGAGGGTGAGATCATCTGGAAGGGCGAGAACATCGCAGGACTTCACCCATGCACCATTGCAGACAAGGGTATAGTGCGTACATTTCAGAATATCCGCCTTTTCGGTAAGATGTCCGTAGCTGAGAACATCATCTCAGGCAGACATATGAAATCGACTCAAACATGGTGGCAGGGACTGCTTGCTACACCTAAATATAAAAAAGATGAAAAAGAGAACTGGCTGAAAGTTCGTGAAATCATGGATTTTCTCAATCTTTCAGAATTCGCTACAACCCCTACAGATTCTCTTGCATACGGTATCCAGAGACGTGTTGAAATAGCAAGAGCTCTTGCCACAGAGCCTGAGCTTCTCATCCTTGATGAGCCTGCGGCGGGTCTTAACGATAAAGAGACGATGGAGCTTTTGGAACTGATCTTCAAGATCCGTGACATGGGCATCACTGTTCTGCTTATCGAGCATGACATGGACATGGTAATGCAGCTAGTGGACTACATCACTGTGATCAACTTCGGTAAATGGATCAGTGACGGAACACCTGACCATATCCAAAACGACCCAATAGTTATCGAGGCATATCTCGGTAGTGACGACGATGAGGAGGAAGAGTAACATGGCGGAAAAAACTTCTTGAAGTTAAAGACCTTGCCGTCTCCTACGGAAGTATACAGGCGATAAAAGGTGTTAGTTTTGAAGTATCCAAGGGGGAGATAGTCTCTATCCTTGGTGCTAACGGTGCAGGTAAAACAACTACTCTGCGTACCATAAGCGGACTCTTAAAAGCTAAATCAGGTTCAATAATATTCAACGGTACTGACCTTACGAAAGTACCTGCTCATAAAATAGTCGGGATGGGTGTAGCCCAGTCTCCCGAAGGTCGTCAGGTTTTCGGAACTCTGACTGTTGAAGAGAACATCAGACTGGGAGCTTACTCCCTGAAACACCCTGATAAAGACACTCTGGACTGGATCTACGAGCTTTTCCCAAGGCTTCTGGAGAGACGTAAACAGCTCGCCGGAACACTTTCAGGTGGTGAGCAGCAGATGCTTGCTATCTCCAGAGCGTTGATGGCAAGACCTCAGCTTCTGCTCCTTGATGAGCCTTCACTGGGTATCGCCCCTATCCTCGTAAAGATGATTTTTTTTCAGGCGGTAAAGCAGATTTCCGGTCACGGTGTTACTGTTCTTCTTGTTGAGCAGAATGCCAAGGCGGCTCTTAAGCTGGCGGACAGAGGATATGTACTTGATGTGGGTAAAGTGACTATTGAAGGGGATGCAAACGACCTTCTGAACGACCCTAAAGTACAGGAAGCTTACTTAGGTAAAAAAACACTAATATCGTATCTGATATAAGGTGCTACTATTCAGCAAACAGGTATAGTTTTTTGATATAAAACATTATGCAATACACGATGGGGACGGTATAAGGACTACAGTCTTTTTTAAGGGCTGTCCCCTCGCCTGCATATGGTGTCATAATCCTGAAAGCAGAAACCCCTCCATACAAACAATCAAAAAAAAGAACTGAAACTGGACGGAAAGACATTCTGCACCGACGAAAATGTCGGCAAAGAGATGTCTGTTGCCGAGGTGATGGCTGAGATCAAAAAAGACATTATCTTCTATGAGGAATCAGGCGGTGGAGTCACATTCTCAGGGGGAGAAGTTTTCTTACAGGATAACTTTTTTGATTATGTTACTTGAAGAATGCCGTAAAAGTGATATTAATACATGTATAGATACCACAGGGTTTGCCAGTGAAGCCGTGCTCAGAAGAGCTCTGCCTCTGACAGACACTTTTCTGTTTGATATTAAGCTGATAGACGACGAAGCACACAAAAAAAATACTGCGGTGTTTCGAATAAACGTATTTTAGAGAATTTTAAACTTCTATACGAATCAGGAAAAGATATACGTTTAAGATTCCCTGTAATACCTGAAATAACAGATACAGATATAAACCTGAAGCAGACTGCGGAATTCGCAGCACAGTTTCACGGTGTAAAAATCGACCTGCTCCCATATCACAAGATAGGGAAAGATAAATACCGCAGGCTCGGTATGGATTTCAAGATGGAAGGTATAGAACCGCCGTCAGAAAGAGATATGCAGAAGCTCTTAGAGTTTTTCAGAGGGTATGGAATAACGACGAATATCGGAGGATAAAATGACCGACAGAATTAATAAACTTCGCAGAGAAAGCCTAGATACAGTCCCCACTGTCTCTTCTGAGAGAGGAGCATTATTAACGGAGTTTTACACAAGCGGTCAGTCTGACGGTTTTTCAACACCTGTCCAAAGAGCCAAAGCATTCTACTATATCATGGATAAGAAGGAGCTCGCATTCTGCGACGGAGAACTCATCGTCGGTGAGCGTGGTCCTAAGGCGAAAGCACCCCAACCTACCCAGAGGTATGCATCCACTCAAAAGAAGACTTTGACATGCTCAACAGCAGACCTAAATGCCCATTCAAAGTAGACGACTACAACAGAAGCCTCCACGATGAAAAAATCTACCCTTACTGGTCAGGAAAATCCCACCGTGAAAAAGTGATGATGCATATGACTACTGAATGGAAAGACTGCTACGCCGCCGGAGTATTCACAGAGTTTCAGGAACAGCGAGCCCCGGGGCATACGGTTCTCGGCGGTAAAATATATAAAACAGGTCTTTCAGGTCTGAAGGCAGAGATAAAAGAAGCTATCAATTCTCTTGATTTTTTTTATAATGATAAAGAGGCTTTTGATAAGAAAGAAGAACTCAAGGCGATGGATATAGCGGCTGATGCTATCATTAACTTCGCAGATCGTAACGCTACAGCACTCAAAGAGCTGGCTGATAACGAGACGGACACGAAACGTAAGCTTGAACTGCAGGAGATGAGTGCAATATGCTCACGTGTCCCTAAACACGCCCCTGAAAGCTTCTGGGAAGCTCTTCAGACGTATTGGTTTATCCATATAGGCGTTATCACGGAAACAAACCCTTGGGACGCATTTAACCCAGGCAGACTTGATCAGCACCTTTACCCGTTTTACAAAGCCGACATTGAAGCAGGACGTATTACGGAAGAGAGTGCCAAAGAACTTCTCAGCTCTTTCTGGATAAAGTTCAACAACCACCCTGCCCCTCCGAAAGTAGGAGTGACAGCTAAGGAATCTAATACCTACACAGACTTTGCACTTATAAACCTTGGCGGCGTAAAAGAGGACGGAACAGACGCAGTTAACGAGCTTTCATACATTCTACTGGATGTTATCGAAGAGGTTCGCCTGCTTCAGCCAAGTTCAATGGTGCAGATATCTAAAAAAGAATCCTGATAAATTTCTCAAGCGAGCCCTGCATATATTGAAAACAGGCTTCGGTCAGCCTTCTATATTCAATACGGATACTATCATTCAACAGCTTCTGCGTCAGGGTAAAGATATTATTGATGCCAGAAACGGCGGTGCTTCAGGATGTGTTGAAACAGGAGCTTTCGGTACGGAAGCCTACATACTGTCAGGTTACTTTAATCTCGCTAAAGTTCTTGAACTGACTTTAAACGGCGGATATGACAAACGAACAGATAAACAGGTAGGGCTCAATATCCCATCGGATTTTGGAAGCTACGAAGAGCTTCTTACGGCCTATGAAAAAACAGCTTAACTATTTTATAGATATAAAAAATAAAAGGGAATATCGTTATCGAGAAACTATTCGCCGAATATATCCCTGTCCCTTTCCTCAGCCTTCTTGTCGAAGACTGTATCAAAAACGGCAAGGATTATAACGCTGGCGGAGCAAGATACAATACGACATACATACAGGGTGTCGGACTCGGTTCACTCACTGACTCCCTTGCATCTCTTAAATACAATGTCTTTGATAAAAAGCATATTTCACTTACTGATCTGAAAAAAGGCGTTAGAAGCGACTTTGAAGGCTATGACGAGCTAAGAGTTATGCTGCTGGAGGACACTCCTAAATACGGCAACGACGATGATTATGCAGACGATCTGATGAGTGATATTTTTGAAATGTTCTTTAACGCTGTAAACGGCAGACCAAACTATAAAGGCGGACTCCACCGCATAAACCTTCTGCCTACCACATCCCACGTATATTTCGGCAGTGTTATCGGAGCTTTACCGGACGGCCGCAAGGCTAAAGTTCCGCTTTCGGAAGGGATATCACCCGTTCAGGGGGCCGACAGGAAAGGACCTACGGCAGTTATCAAATCTGCGGCAAAGATAGACCACATCAGAACAGGCGGAACGCTCCTCAACCAGAGATTTGCCAAAGAGTTCATGTATACGGACGAAGGGATAGACAATGTCTGCAAACTTGTACGTTCATATTTCAGAATGGACGGACACCACATACAGTTTAATGTTATGGACGAAAAAGTCCTCCGTGACGCTCAGAAGCACCCTGAAAACTATCGTGACCTGATCGTCCGTGTGGCAGGTTATTCAGACTATTTCGTTGATATCACAGACGAACTGCAGGAAGAGATAATCCGACGTACAGAACATCAGAGAAGCTGAGATTCACAAATGCACGGATATTGATGCCTTATCGTCATTTAAGTGCGTAAATTGTTGTGATGAATAACGTGTATATTATCAGTACATAAAACCATCTGCCCGTGAGCTTTGGTGTTTTCACGGAAGATAGATTCAGCACTATTAACCCTGTCATAATAATGCAAAGCATGACAGCAAATATAGTTGTTTGGAAAAAATGGTTCCAGCAGGAAAAACGCAGACAGAATAATAACGTTATTATCCAGTGCCAGCCCCACATACCTATTATCTTCACTCAAACCAAAAAGGTTAAAATAACTAAGCCTCATGGCACTTGAGGCAACTATAATAAATGCGAAAGGGACAAACCAAGGGCTGAATTTCCCATAACTAAGAAGAAAAACAGCAGGAAAAAAAACTCCAAAACTTACGATATCTATCAGAGAATCCAGCTGACCGCCAAAAGCACGCTGATGATCTGTCCTGCCATCTATTCTGCGGGCTATTATCCCATCTGCCCAGTCAAAAAGCACAGCCCATATAATACCTATGAGCCCTGCTGAAAAGTTACCGAGAATAGTAAAATAGATCGCAAATACCGAGCACAAAAGCCCTGCGAGTGAGCAAATATTCGGCAGGTCTTTAAAAAAGGAAATAATTGTCGGTTGTCGTTTTAAATCTATATTTGTCATGATCTTAAAGTCTCTCTTTCCTGTTTGGTTATGTCAGCAAGAGCCTCCACAAGCCGGCAGTTTTCCGACTTTGTCCTGCTGGCGACCCTTATATATCTGTCAGCCTCAGGTTGTGATTTACCTGCACAATCCTTGATAAAAATATTGTGCTTAATGAATAATTCTTTTTTTTACCTCTTCACCACTCGGTGACTTATCCGGTAATCTGCAAAAAAATATAATTCGCATCCGGTTTATAAACCACCATCCCTTCTATGGAATTAAGCTCCTTATAGAGTCTGTCTCTGTCGGATCTGACACGTTTACAGCTATCTATAAATGCTTGTTTGTAATCCGGCAGTATCCTCAGAAACTCCTCAGCAAAACCATTAATATTCCATATATGGATACCGTCTCTGACCTTATTATAGAAACGCTTATTCGCCGTAAGCATGTACCCTATCCTGAGCCCGCAAATACCGTAAGCTTTACTCATACTTTTGAAAATTACCATATTCGGGTATGAATCCAGATCATTTTCCAAAGTTGTCCCTCGGGGTCTTCTGCAAAATCTATAAAGGATTCATCTATGATCAGAATACACTCATGAGGATCAAGTCTTTTCGCCAGCCAAATCAAATCAGCTTTCGGAATCAACATGGAGGTGGGATTATTTGGTGTTACTACAACAGCAACATCCGCTTCTACCCTTATGGCCTCAGCTGCGAACTTTTCTACATCAAGCTCAAAAGAAGGAAACTCAAGCGGAAACTCAACTACCTGCCCTCGGGGGCGGCATTAACGTATTCATTGAATGAAGGGACAGGGACGATAAGCTTCTTCGCTACATGCCCTGAGACAATCTTAATAAGCTCTGCTGCACCATTGCCTACAATAATCCTTTCAGCAGGCTGATCGATTACATTGCCTACCAGCTCAGCCAGTTCAGCCTGAGCCATCGGATAATTGAGAACAAGATCATGGATGTTCTTTTTTTAAATGTGCAAACACCTCTTCAGGCGGAAAATAAAGATTATATAAATATGCGTGATCGATGAAACCATGCCTATAGTATCCGCCGTGCTGTGTGGAAATATATTCGTATTTATCAGATTGTTTTTTAAGGTCTATCATACTGCGACACTCACAGCCTCTAGTTCATAACCATTTGCAGTAAAAAAGCTTTTCAGCTTTTCGCAGATCATCGGCAGTATCAATTTCATACCATGGTTTACTATCGAAAGGGACTATATCAAAAGACAGACTATTGTCGCAGACCATCTTTGAAAAGACAGCTTCGTAGTAGTCATTCACTTTTCCGGCAAATATATATTTTCCTAACTGCTCGGCTACGGCCTTCCATGATTTAAGTGAGAAGCTATAGATATTTACAGTCTTATATTCTTTTTTCGCTAGATGCATTTATATTACCTTTTCTAAAAGAAGATACGCTTTTTTGAATCATCTATGGTTACACATGAACCGTTCATCCACGGCTTCATATCAGCCACGGCAATTCTATCCGGATACACCATTTCATCGAGTAATGATTTATCAAATATAAGGTCGCTCTCCACCAGCATAAATGGTTCGTTAATCAAATTGCGAGCCATCCATAGTGAATAGATATTATTTGTTGTTTTGTATAGAGGACTAAAGACATAATCGATTTTCAACTCACCAGATACGTCACCGATATAATTCATTAACTGGTCTTTCAAGTGACCCGTCACTATGACTAATCTTCTAAATCCCTTCTCTTTCAGACAGGAGATAAGTCTGTCAATGATAGACACTCCATTAACGATAGTCATGCACTTAGGGGCGGTTTTGGTTAAAGGGTATAAGCGGCTTCCAGTTCCTGCTGCTAACAAGACTGCTGTTGTTACGGGGGGTGGTATCCGTATTTTGATACATCAAAATAAACTCCGTTTTTTTTGCACCGTGTCAGAAAATTTTTTGAATATTCAGGAGTACGCTTTTTTTCAGGCAAACAAAAAACGTCAGCACGAGGCTCACATTACTAAAAAGTGGCAGCATACGAATATCTAAGGAATACAATAATTAATACAGACAACAGTAAGGATGTGGTGATTTCAAAGGTGCACTAATAAGTGAAATCGTTTGCTATAGAGATGATTGCGTGAAAAAAAAGAAAGAATAGAAAAGCGGTCGTGCAATGTATCAGGTTTATTCAATCTAAATTTAGATTATTTAATCTAATAACTACCATAGAGAAATGTAATGTGATTGTCAAATATTATACAACTTTTATCTATTTTGAGATAAAAAAACACTGTAAAGATGTATAGTTGAGCCTACTTCCAAATGTATTATTTTGGCTTGCCGAGCTTAGCCGCCTTTTTTTGTGGCTGCCTCAACAGCGTTCATCACAGTGGATTTGAACCCTCCCCTGTCAAGTTCATGAAGTGCACAGATAGTAGTGCCTGCGGGGGGGGTGGTAACATTATCCTTCAGCTGCATAGGGTGTATCCCTGTTTCAAGAACCATCTTAGCCGCACCCATAACAGTATGAGCCGCCAGTTTAGTAGCATTCACTCTGGTAAGCCCCATATTGACCCCTGCATCCGCAAGAGCATCTATGAACGTGTAAACGTAAGCAGGTCCGCTCCCTGATAGTCCGGTTATTGCGTCCATCCTGTCTTCACCGACAACAACACAAACACCGATTGTCTCCATCATAGCCTGAACTAAATCTATATCGTCTGATGTCGCATGTGCTCCCTTACATATCCCTGATGCACCCATGCCGACGAGAGCCGGAGTATTCGGCATAACCCTAACGATACGGGCACCTTCGAAGATATGGTCTTCTATTGTAGCGTGGTAACACCTGCCGCTATGGAAACGATCAGCTTGTCACCTGTGATAAACTCTTTAACTTCGTCCAGTATTTCAGGGATAATCTGAGGCTTAACTGCCAGTATTATAACGTCGGCATACTCCACAACCTTTTTATTATCCTTACTGACACTCTCCACACCATACTGGTTGCGAAAAACATCCAGTCTGATGGTATTAAGGTCACTAACAGCTATATCTAATGGACCGGCAGCACTCAGCATCCCTTTACAAAGAGCCTCAGCCATGTTGCCTGCACCTATAAAACCTATTTTATACTGATCTATCATTATCCTCTCCTCTCATTTAACCATTCAACTATTTTATTGAACATTTCATCTCTGTAAATATTTTTTTTCTGAAACAAGAACGTGATTCCGCATTTTTTTTATCAGGGAACTCAACATATGTCTTATCATCCGACGGTACTTTCTCAAAAAAAACCGACAGTAGCCTTACCGCTGACAACACCGTCGTTTATAAACTGAAAACCCAAAAGAGGGACAGTAATTTTTTCTATATTAGCAGACATATACTTAGTATACATAAACAACTGGTACAAGCCGACAACAGGCCATTTATCATAGTAAATATGCCTTAAGTCTTTAGTCCAGTCACCTGCTTCGACCTTCGGAAGCATCTTAATAAAATGGTGAGCAAAAGGTGTGATGTTCGCCGACACTGTGCGTATTTTTATGCATGGCGAAAGGAGGATAGCTCCGTCTACATGGTTAAAACCCGCAACACTGAGTGCCACAAGCCCCCCCCATTGATTCCCCCCCCATAACAAAGACTTTTTTTTACAATTCCGCTTAAGCATAAAATAGCCGTATCTCGCAGATTCGTACCAGTCTTTATAGGTTGTCACATTAAGGTTTTCCGGAATAGACCCGTGCCCTGCCGTACGCACCTGATAGGTGGTGAACCCCTGCTGTATCAAATGATCAGCTATAGGCTGCATTTCCAACGGTGAACCCGTAAAACCGTGAATGATCAGAATTCCTACATCATCCCCTTTGGTAAAAGTAGGATAGTTGGTCTCAAGCTTAACCTTTTCGGACTCTGCCTTCTTAAAGTCAAGATCAAGTAACTCGACATCATCCACTTCAGTCAGGTCTGTAAAAGGTGCTAATTCATGAACAGGTCTTCCTGAAAACATATAAACCACCAGCAAAATAATTAAAGGCAATAGCCATATATAAATTTTACGCATAAGAAATTATAACACATTTATAAAATACGTCCCTGCATACCGTCATAAAGCCTGTCGTACAGCACTTTTTTTGTTCCCGTCATATTTAGACGTGAAATGAAAGAATCGTACAAACTGAGAGCCGCTCTCACGGAAAATATATTTTGATAAATCCAGCGTAAGGTGCTTTTTTAAAGTTCGCATGCAGGACATCTTCTTTGAGAAACATCCCTTCTATCAGTAAGATAGTGGAGTCCTTTGCAAACCTGATCGCCTTTGTAACATTCTCGTAAGACGGAGCAGTGTCTGTGATATACGTAACAGACTGAGGCTGTACATATTCTACAATCCTGTCAGCTACATCACCTACTTTCATCTCAACGATTCCGTCAGGGGTTTCAGTTTTTATCCGATCGCCCAGCTCGCCTGCCAGAACTTTCTCTTTAAGCTCTTTCAGCCACTTGCCTGCTTTAAAACCGTTTTCGGACAATCTCTCTTTTACCACAGAGACCATATCAGGCTCTGTAACACGATATCCGACAGACGGCACTCTATGGTCGAAAAAAAACTCGAAATCGAGCTTAAAACCGTCCGTTAAGCCCAGCTCGGAAGCCTTTATACTGCCATCCTCTCTTTCAAAACCATTAGCGGCGGAAAAGTATGCAGTCTTATACTCTTTACGATCCAGATTAAGCTCTATAACCTCATAGCTGACGGGATAACTTTTAATGAGATTCCATGTGTATGAGTCTATCTTCCCCTGCACGTTTTTTGATTATCCCCGGAGGCCCGAAAACTCTGAATTTTTTTACCTGAAAGGAGTGTCCCACGCAGAATTCGGTCAAATCCGTAAAAAATGATCTATGTGCGTATGGCTGATAAGTATTTCATTTATCGAAAGAACTTCACTATTCGCCAGAGGTCCTATACGGCCGCAGTCAAATAGAAAAGCTTCATTTTTTATACGTGTTTCTCAGAAAAAAAAGCAGTGTCCTCAAAAGGCGAGTTCACTTGTTTTACTTGAAAGTTATGCTTTATCAATTAAATATCCAATAATGGTTAAGGCATTATCTTCTGCCTTACCTACAGTTTCTATTTCGAAATCAGCACCAATATCCTCTGCGGATGCTTTCTGCTGTTCATATATCTCCGGTCTACCGTCAGAGGCTGTCACCTTATCTTTACGCTTCTCCAGCCTGTCCCATATGACCTCGTCAGGGGCAAAGAAATGTATCTTAACATATTCACCTGAATAGTGTTTCTTCATGCTTCAATATATTCAAGCCTACTGAAACTCCCATCTATGAGAGTCATTCTGCCGATCGATCTGTTATTCTCGGCTAATTCACCGAGATATTCGTACAGCTTCAGGGAATTTTCTCTGGAATACAAATCAGCTCCAAACTCCACCTTTACACCGACATCAGGGTCTATGCCATGCATAAGCTTCCTAACTACATCAGTATTCACGTGTTCCACAGGGTATCTTTCGCTGAATACTCTTGCATTCTTAGATTTTCCGCTCGCCATTAATCCGTAAAAAAATCATGGATTTGGTCTCGTTCATACCAAGAGCATAGATAGTCGCCATATCAAGAAACTGCTTCACTTCCGCTTTTTTTTATCTGCATAACCTTCCCAGCTCTCATCCTTCTCCGAGAGCAGCAGACAGTCAACCTTGGCTCTGACACAAGCTCTGTATGTGCGGTAAAAATTAATCAGCTTCCTGCTGTCATCGTCATTATAGACACTCAGGAATCCGCCGAGCAAACCGTCGGCAAAGGCTGTTTCACCGAGCTGGTCAGCCTCCATACAAAGGAATGCCATCTCTGAAACAACATCGTTAAAGCGGAATCTTCTGTTAAATTCTATACAGTCGATAAGCCCGAAACTGTCACCATCCATATAGATATGCTCCAGCCTGAGGTCTCCGTGACCGTCAATAACAAAGCCGTCTTTTGCCCGTCTGGAGAGTAAATCCGTATTCTCATCCAAAAAACTGTCTGGTCTGCTTCTCTATAAAACTAAGCACAGCCTCATCCACACAGTTTTCTGTAAATGGACGCATCTGGTCGAAGTTTTCTATGCAGTTCTGCCTGATAATGTCTGTACCACCGTGCATATCGACAGCAAAAGGGTCAGTCTTAGTCGATTTGAAAAGTTCGGCAATTTTGACACCTATGTCAAAAGCATCTTTGGTATCAACTTCATCAGCTTTCAGTTTATTTGAAAGGAAGGCTTCATCTGGGATACGCTTCATCTTAAGGCAGTAGTCAAGAGTGAGCAGAGAGCTGTCAAAAGGGACAAGCCCAAAGGATTTTTCCATCCTTGCTATCTTTAATACTTCTAAGTAAATATCCTCAGAGAAACGCTCATTGAGGTCTTTTTTCGACTATGCACATGGCTTTCCGCTTCTTCTTGGATGTAAAATCGAGGAAGCCGAAATCCACGCTCTTCTTAACCTTATATACAAAATCATCTTTTATAAAAACATAAGAGATATGTGTTTCGATGATATCATCAGGTCTGAGGATATCTTTCATAACGGTGACTACCGGAGTTTCTGTCACTTCCATTTTATCTCTCCCTATACGATTTTAAAAGCTCGATCTCCTGTTTATAGCTCTCTGAAACAGGTGTTTCAAGTATGCCGAGAATATCATTAAATCTGCTATCATTCACGACTTTTTTTAAAGAATTCTTCGCCTATTTCGCCCTTCCCCACAAGTTCGTGCCTGTCTCTTCGGCTGGCGAGCGGCTTTTTACTGTCATTCAGGTGAAAAAACCTTTATCCTGTCACCGAAAGCGTCAAATAGTTCATTAAAAAAAACCTTATCATAATCATCACGTATGTCATACCCTGCGGCGAATATATGGCAGGAGTCGAGGCATATGCCAAGTTTATCGCCGAAAGCCGACGCATCTATGATATCAAGCATATTCTGTATTGAGTAGCCGATATTAGTCCCCTGACCTGCGACCATCTCCAGCAGTGTCATACATCTGAAACCCTTGTCGTAGGTTCGGTCAATAGTCTCTGCTATCCTTTTTATCCCTGCCTCTTCACCGTAATTAAGGTGAGACCCCGGATGAATAACATAGTAAGGTATATCAAGCATATCACAACGGGTCAGCTCGTCCTCAAAGCACCTGACGGATTTTGCATAGGTATCCTCTTTGAATGAAGCCAGATTAATGAGATATGATGAGTGGGCACAGACCTTCAATCCCGAATCTGCCAGATCAGTTTTAAACTTCTCTGCCGTCTCACTCAGGAGGGGTTTACCTTCCCAGCGGTTATTGTTCTTCACAAAAACTTGAAGGCACTCACAGTTATCTGCAAGTGCCCTCTGTATACTTAGATCAATAGATTTTGTAATTGACTGATGTGAGCCTATAAGCATTTAAATTACAGCTCGCCCCTTTTAAACTTCATGTAAAGGTCGACCTCAAACTTAGAACCTATCGCAAGCGGTTCTCTCTGATGAAGTCCTGTCGGAACGATATCAAGTATGTCCTCATCACCGTTAACAGCTCTGCCTCCTGCCTGCTCAGCAATGAAAGCAAGCGGAGCACACTCGTAAAGGAGTCTCAGTTTCCCTCTTGGGTTATTCTTATCTTCAGGGTAGATAAATATACCGCCTTTAAGAAGGTTTCTATGAAAATCTGCCACGAGTGAGCCGATATATCTTGAGGTGTATTTTGTTTCCAGATCATTTTTTTTATATGGCTGAGATAACGCTTGGTAGCACTGTCCCAAAGGTTGTAGTTAGACTCGTTCATGCTGTAAATCTTACCCTTCTCAGGCATTTTCATGTTTGGGTGACTAAGAATATACTCACCGACGCTAGGGTCAAGTGTGAATCCGTGGACACCGTTACCTGATGAATAAACCATCATCGTTGAAGAACCATAAAGGATATAACCCGCAGCGACCATATCTTTGCCAGGCTGGTAGAACTCTTCACAACAGCCGTCACCTTCTCTTCCGTCTTTACGTTTGTATATGCCAAAGATAGTACCGATGCTTATATTCACGTCGATGTTGCTTGAACCGTCAAGGGGATCGAAAACAACCAGATATTTACCACGAGGATACTTATCAGGAATCATAATAGGATCGTCATTCTCTTCAGAAGCCATAGCACAAAGCTTACCCAGATGATCAAGTGCCTGAATCATCTTCTTATCGGCATAAACGTCCAGCTTCTGCTGGTCTTCACCGTGTACATTTGTCGACTGAGCCTTGCCGATGATATTAACTATACCCGCCTTGTTTACTTCACGGCTGATAATCTTTGATGCGAAGCCGATAGATTCAATAAGTATAGTGAATCCGCCTGTAGCCCCCGGATATTCTCTCTGCTGTTCGAGCAGAAATCTATTTAGGTTAGTTACGCCTTTTTTCCATAATATCCCTCGCAGTTAAATATGTTTAAGTGTGAAATACTTATTAAGTCTATGCAAAATAGACGTGAAAGTAAAGAAAATAACAGTTATTAGTTTTTCTGATAATGCTTAGATGATATCCAGAACGGTTTTCAGGCTTTTCAGTTGTTTTTCCATCACTGTGGCACTGTATCCGGCAAGAGCTTTAATGATCTGTATCTCCTGCTTTCTGGTGACTGCGATGTTTCTATAGAGTGAACTGTTACCCATGCATTTGATGATGTATACAGACTCTTTATCGCAATAGCCTGTCAGCCCCAGCTGATCTGCACATGTGTCGCAATAAAGCCCTCTATCATCTGCGGTATACAGATTATCTTTACTGCCGCAGTTGATGCAGGATGCGAGGTCATACATAAGTCCTGCTTTTTTTTAAGTATAAAATATATTAGATAAGGGGTTAAACGGCGGAAATTTTCATCGTTATATTTTAAAAGCAGTTCAAACATAGTAGCGTCCGCCAGTTCTGGTTCTATTAGACCGTCGAGTATTTCGAAAACAAGATGCAGACGTATTATTATTTCATGATTATTAAGATAGTGATAGAAATCGGTATAATTATCGAATGAATAGAATCTTGATAAATCTGAGTTCTTTTTAGCAAAATCAAGCAGTCCCGGCACAAAGCAGACTACGCCGCCCTTTTTGGTATATGCCTTGGGGATAAATATTTTTATCCTGCCGAACTCTTTAGAAAAAAGCAAAGCCTATCGCAGAGCTGTCTGCATAGCGGATAAGCTTATATATGATTGCTTCGGTCTTCTCTCTGCTCATCCCAAATATCTGAAAAAATGCTATTGCTGTTCCAAAATATACAGCCAGACCAAGAATATCGTTAAGCATAGTGATAAACGGACTGGAAGCGACAGCAGGGTCGAAATTCATTCTTATAAGTGTAGCAGGCACAAAAGCACCTGTGAATGAAGCTATAACAAGTGAACAAAACATAGAAATACCAACGGCAAGCCCCATTACAACGCTGCCTTCAACAATATAGCCCACAACACTGAGCAGAAGTCCGCAGGTCAACCCTATGATCGAACCGACTCGGATCTCCTTCAGTGTTACCCTCGCCATGTCACTGTGGCTTATCTTGCCAAGTGCCACTCCACGGATAAGGATCGTAGCAGACTGAGAACCAACGTTACCTGCCATAGCCATAATAACCGGCATAAAAGGGACAAGTATCGCAAACTCTTTAACTCTGTCCTGAAAGAAAACAACAACCATACCCGACATCAAAGCACCGATAAAGGTGATAAGAAGCCATGGGAGACGAACCTTAGCAACCTTTGCCGAGTTATGACCAAATAGAAGCTCGTCGTCGCTTGTACCAGCCATACGGTAAATATCTTCTGTAGCCTCTTCACGGATAATATCGATAACGTCATCTACAGTAATAATACCGCAGAGAGTGTAATTATCATCGACGACAGGGAGTGCAAGGAGGTCGTATCTTTCAACCATCTTTGCAACATCTTCCTGATCAACATCAGTCTGAACCTTTATTACGTCACGCGACATAATGTCTGAAAGTTTTTTTATCAGGGGCATTTATAATGAGCTGACGGAGTGATATTACACCTGAAAGCTTACCTTCTGAATCTGTTACATAGAGATAGAAAACCATCTCCACATCTTCTGCTTTGTGGAGCATCTTCGTGGCTTCTTTGATAGTGAGGTCTTCTGGAAGTGAGAAGTAGCTGGTGTTCATTATAGCACCGGCAGTATCTTCAGCGTAAGTAAGGAGGGTCTCAACCTCGCTCATCTCGTCCTTGCCCATAACCTTAAAGACTTCCGCACCCATCTCATCAGGAAGCAGACGGAATATCTCTGCGGCATCGTCTGTCTCCATCTCGTTTATGATGGGCACAATCTCTTTTACTGGTCTATCTTCGAAGAATTTTATGATCTCGGAATCTTCCAGCTCTAATACGGAGGAAGCAATAATAGATTTGTCGGGGATAAAATTCCAGATACGCTCTTTATCCAGCTCCGAAAGGTTCTTGTATATAGCTGCGATATCCGCAGGGTGGAGCTTAACAAGCAGATTTTCCAACGGATGTCTGGCATTTTTTCTAATCAGTTTTTTTTACAGTTTCAAGTTTGACCCTTAGAGAGTGTGTAAGCATAATATTTCTCGTTATTAATTAATAAAATGCAACAAACTTTCCAACCTGCCGTAATAGGATAACGGCTATTAATAAAGCCCCTGCATTTTAAGATATTCGTCCTTAGTCTGCCAACCTGTCTTTACTTTTACGTAAAGCTCAAGATAGATATTAACACCAAAAAAAGCTGGACAAAGACATTCTTGCCGCGGTGCTGATCTCTTTCAATCTCTGACCGCCTTTGCCTATGACCATCCCTTTTTGTGAATCTCTGTTAACAATAATAGCTGCTGCAATATACATCAGATTGTCGTTTCTGTCTTCAATCTTTTCTGTTTCTACAACAATTTGATAAGGAATCTCGTCTGAAAGCTGTCTGAATACCTGCTCTCTGATGAACTCGGAGACAAGCAATTTTTTCAGGCTGGGTCGTGATCTCCTCTGACGGGAAAATCTGATCACCCTCCTCCATCTCTTCTATGGTGAGTTCCAAAAGTTTAGCAACATTTGTCCCTTTCAATGCCGAAACAGGCAAAACATGCTTAAAGTCCAGCATAGGGAACATCTTCTCTGCCATACCGTAAACAAGTTCTTTTTTGAAATTATCCACTTTATTGATTATGAGGAATTTAACTGCATCCGTCTTTTCGAGAATTTTAACGAGAGATGTAAGCTCAGGCCCCATAAACTCGTCAGGCTGAACCAGCAAAAAAAAGATAGCATCAACAGCCTCAAGCGACTCCTTAGCCTGCTGAACCATCATCTTATTTATGCTGTCTTTCGCCTTATGATATCCGGGTGTATCTATAAAAATAAGCTGAAAATCCTCACCTGTAAGGATTCCCTGAATATTCGCCCTTGTGGTTTGCGGTTTGGATGAAGTGATGGCTATCTTCTCACCCATGAGTGCATTCAGAAGTGTGGACTTACCTACGTTTGGTCTGCCCATTATCGATATGAAGCCGGTTTTAAATTTTTTTCGTCATCAGTAGAGCTCTCCTTGTTATCGTCAGAGTTAATCTCTATCTTTCTAAGCTCTACCTTGTCAAGTCTTCTTTCGTGCTTGTTTAATATTTTAAACCTGTAATCTTCATATGTATACTGCTCGCCGACCTCAGGAATTTTTTTCTGCGATATCAAATACAAGTCCGCCGACGGTCTCATATTCATCCATCTCAGTAGTCTTTTCCAGTTCGAACCTGTCGCAGAAATCATCTATATCCATTCGCACATCAACTATAAAAGTATCATTCGATATCTGAGTAACTTCATGCTCTTCGGTGTCGTATTCATCCCAAATTTCGCCGACAATCTCTTCTAGAATGTCCTCCAGTGTGACTATACCGTCAACACCGCCATATTCGTCTATAACAACCGCCATGTGGTTTCTGCTCTTTTGGAATTCGCCCAGCATAGAGTCTATCTTTTTGGTTTCAGGGATGAAATACGGCTTCCTGAGAACCTTTCTGAGATCGACTGTCTCATTGTCCGTATTTACGAACCTGAGCAGATCCTTCACGTATAATATTCCGATTATCTTGTCAATATTCTCTTCATAAACAGGTATACGCGAAAACTCCGAAGCGAGGATTTTGTCCATGTAGCTTTCGATAGGGTCGGCAATGTCTATTGCTATCATATCCGTACGTGGAACCATCACCTCTTTCACATATATTTCACTGATGTCAAAGATATTTTGAAGCATACGGCTCTTACCGTTTTCAATAACACCCTCTTTCTCACTTTCGGTTATGTAAAATTCGAGCTCATCTTCGGTTATTCTGTTTTTATCTTTATCTAGTTTTCCGCCTGAAAGGGCTATCATAGCTTTTACAAGCTTATTTATACCGTATGAAAACGGATAAAAGAATAAGTAAGGTACTTTCAGGATTCGTATAACATATGGGGCAATCGCAACGGCATTATGCTTTGCAAAGGTCTTAGGCGTGATCTCTCCGAAGAAGAGCACCATAAGCGTCATAACCCCTGTAACAGCGGCGATATGGGCATTCCCAAAGACTTTAGCCGAGAAATCGGTCGCCAGAACCGAACCGAGAATGTTAACAATGTTGTTTCCGATGAGTATTGTGTTGAGAACTTTGTTAGGGTGGTCATGCCATAACTGAAGAGGCTTAGCCTTCGGATTCTCCTCAAGCATATGCCTGACTTTTAACTCACCTAGAGACGTGAGAGCCGTCTCGCTACCTGAAAAGAAACCAGATAATAGCACACAGATGCCTATGGCAAGAAGTTCAAGGAACATGGATTCACTCACCTGAACTCCCCCTGCTGATTAAAAAAATACGAACTATCTGAGTCCATTTGTTAAGTTGTTTACCTACCAATTTATTAAATCTATTATTCTATGACAGTGTTTATCACACTAAAAAAAACAATATCAAGGTACTTTACTCATTTCAACAAGATTTAAAAGCACAGCCTCCTGCAGATCGAACATCTCTTTCTCTTCTTCATCGCTCTCTTCATGGTCAAAACCCATCAGGTGAAGGATTCCGTGTATAAAAAGGAACGCTGTCTCTCTTCTGATATCTATATCGGCATCTGCCGCCTGTTTATTAGCCGTATCCATTGATATGACAATATCCCCCAGCATAACAACACCGTCCTCAGGCTCATCGTCCATAGGGAAAGAGAGCACATCCGTGGCACTGTCCTTGTCTCTGTACTGCTTGTTAAGCTCTTGTATCCGAGCATCGTCGGTTATAACAAGGGATATCTCACAGGCGTCAAACTCCGGCTTTAATTTCTCAAAAACAGCTTCGGCACAGATTTCAAAGAATTCCTGTTCAATATTCGAGTCCACATCGTCTGTAATGAGTATATTGATATCCATCTATACCTCTCCATAGTATGTATCATAAGCCTTCACAATACGCTGCACAAGCGGATGCCTGACCACGTCTTTATCATTAAACTGCTGAAAAGTCACACCTTTCACATCTTTTAATATCTTCTGCACAAGCATGAGTCCGCTGTTTTTTTTGTGGTCGGTAAATCTATCTGGGTCACGTCACCTGTCACCACAACCTTTGACTGAAAGCCCATTCTGGTTAAAAAACATCTTCATCTGCTCTTCCGTGGTGTTTTGAGCCTCATCCAAAATGATAAAAGCATCATTAAGGGTACGCCCGCGCATAAACGCCAGCGGTGCAACCTCTATAACCCCCCTGCTCCACCAAGGCTGCGGCACGGCTGTAGTCCATCATACTGTATAATGCATCATATAAAGGACGCAGATACGGATTGATCTTGTCATTAATATCGCCCGGCAAAAAACCGAGATTCTCCCCCCCCGCTTCGACAGCAGGTCGTGTGAGAATAATCTTACTGCATTTTTTTACGCAGGAAGTAATGCACCGCCATAGCCATAGCCAGATAAGTCTTCCCTGTCCCTGCAGGACCTATCCCGAATACCATATCGTCCTTCCGCATGGCGTTCACATAAGCTTTCTGGTTGGCAGATTTTGCATAGACCTTCTTTATACGTCCAGCCACCTGTATGCTGTCAGACATAACACCGCAGGTATCAGGAGTCTCATCAGCCACCATCCTCAGAACGTCTGTAACCTTCTCGGTTGTGAGATTACCCTTGGCGGCGATACTCACTATATCCTTCACGGCTTGAGCCGCAAGAGCAACATTTGCCTTCAGTCCATCAATGGTCATAACACCGTTAAAAAACGCTTATCTTCACCGAAAATTTATTATTGATCATCCGTACATGGGCATCTTTGTTCCCAAGTATCGACGGAATCAGTGTCTCGACAATCTCTATAGTCTCTTTAGCCATTTACCACCATCTCTTTAGCAAGCTGTTTAGCCCGTTTCAGCTGTTGTCTCTTATCTTTGAGCCTGCCGTCTATCTTTTCGTCTTTTATCGCTTTCAGTATTTTAGCGAATAGTTTTTTTTGGTTCAATACCTGCTTCCAGAAGATCATTCCCGTCTATATCAGGTATTACAAATCTATACTCCGTAAAATAATCTTTCACAAGCTCTTCGCAGTCTTCCCCCCAGCACGACAGATGCGGCTATAGTGCATGGTGTCTGCAGCCTGTTCATGTAGTGAGTAAAAAACGGACGGCTTTTCCACCTTCCGACGCTGGATACCACTCACGACATCCTTAGCCTCTATGAAAGAATCAAGCAGCTCTTTTGTCTTCCCTTCGTCAAGCTGAAACCTCTCCAGCAGGTCGTATATATCGCTCCGCTCTAGCTCCCAGAACAGGATAATAAAGCGTGCTCTGTATATTTCAAACTCTTCGTCAAACTGGAAACTGTACCAGTCCACAATCTTCTCCAGTGTTTCGAAATATCCCGTCTTTCTGGCATCAAGCTGCAGTTTTCTGGAGAAAAAATCTGAGCATATCGTATTTTTTTCATCATAGTGAGTGCGTTCAGATAGTTCTTTTCGCTGAGAATATATTTAAGCTCAAGAAACATCCTTGGTCCGATAACCTTATCAAATAGATTCAGGCTGACGGCGTGACGGAATAATCTATCAGTATGCGGACCTATCATAAAGTCAAAACGCACCGCAAACCTTATGGCACGTAATGCTCTTGACGGATCATCCACAAAACTGAGCGAATGCAGAACTCTGATCTTCTTATCCGCCAAATCCCTCTGACCGCCGAAAAAGTCAAGCAGCATGCCGAACTCTTCACTGTTCAGTTTAACAGCCATGGCGTTCACTGAAAAATCCCTTCGGAAAAGGTCATTCCTTATAGATGCATCCTGAACAGTGGGTGCAGACGCAGGAAAATTATAATACTCTGTACGGCTGGTGGCGAAATCCACGCGGAAACCGTCAGGGAATATAACTACGGCAGTTTTAAACTTATCATGTATGGCAACTCTGGCGTTGTGCCTTTTTTGCAAATTTTCTGGCAAAAGCTGGGGCACTCCCCTCCACAACAATATCTATATCTTCGTTATGCTTCTTAAGCAGGATATCTCTGACAACACCACCCACCAGATAACACTTGAAACCGTCATCATCGGCCATTTTACCAATATCTTTCAGGATACGCACAACCCTTTCAGGCATAACGCTTGATATTGCAGAACTGATATTTTTTTTAAATTTCTTAACTTCGTTTTTTTTACCAGTCTGCCGTCCTTATATCTCGGCATTTTGGATATCTCTTCATGCATGAGCCTCAGGAGATCTGTTCTGGTTATTACCCCTTTCAGACAATTATCCTCTTCGACGACTATCATCTTCTGATTAGAGTCGAGCATAAGCTCTTCTATAGTATAATACGGCGTATCAGCTGTACAGAACCGAACTCGACCTGCATAATAGATTTTATAGGTTCATCATTCAGCTTGTGCTTAAGCCCCTGCAGGATATCCCGTCTCGATACCATACCCACAGGTTTTTCACCCTCTACAACAGGCATCATATTAAGGTTATTCTGCATAAACAGCTCTATAGCTTCACTGAATGTCGTATTCAAATTTAATGTCTTCACAGGGAAATTCATAATGTCAGAAGCTATCTTCACAGGCTTTACCACCTCATGAAGTATCATATGCAGCTTATCCGTACATTCGTGCAGTGTCATATTCTTTATAACTGCACTGGCGGCAGTAGGGTGCCCCCCTCCGCCGAAATTATAAGCTACCGAGGACGCATTCACCTCGTCAGCTCTGCTTCTGGCTACCAGTACGACCCTGTCCCCCGTACGCACAAGGATAAAAAAAAGAGCATCAAGGGACTCCATGTCCATTATCTTATGAGCTAGGTATGATATCTCGCCCACATACTGATCACTTGAGGCGTTGGATACACCTATGCTTATAGAGCCGATCCTGACCAAAGTCATACTCGTTAAAAGCTCATTCAGCATAAAGACATGATCCTTGCTCATATCCCTCTTCACATAATCGCTAACCAGCTGGAGATTCGCACCGCAGGACAACAGCCATGCGGCCGCCTCCATATCTTTGACGGTGGTGCTTGAGAAGGTGAGCATGCCCGTGTCTTCATAAATACCGAGTATCATAATATCGGCATCTTCACTGGACAGTTTTATCCCCTTCTCTTTTATTTTATGGGTTATCATAGATACCGTAGCACCTATCTCTTCGACGTAAACCTCATCCCCGTCAAGATCCTGTCCGTGTGAAGGATGATGGTCGTATATAATAATCTTCTTAGCCTTTTTTTTATCAGTTTATCGAGTGGTTCGAGCCTGCCTGCAAGCTTGCAGTCTGTTATCACCAAGAGTTCCAGCGACTCCACCGCTTCGATATCCTTCTCTTTCATATGTATAAGCGGAATATCCACATCCTCTGATGTTATGTATTCCTTTACGCTGGTTTCGTATGATGAAGCCGTCACTATGCCGTCAAGGTCATGCAGGAGCACAGCGGCATATGCACTGGCGATGGCGTCAAAATCAGGATTTTTTTTATGCGTAATAGCTATTCTTTTCATCTTTTAAACCTCGGATGACAGTCAAGAAGTGTATTTCTCGCTTTATCATCAGTAACCTGCGTATACCTCTGGGTCGTCGATAAATCAGAATGCCCGAGGAATATCTGTATTGTGCGTAAATCAGCTCCATTTGTCAAAAGGTGAGTTGCAAATGAATGCCTTAAAGTATGCGGAGAGACGTTCTTTTTTTATACCGGCCCTCTCACAATATTTTTTTCACGAGCATCCAGACATATTCTCTGTCCAGTTTTTTTGCCGTTCCGACTCAGAAACAGCCAGCCTTCGTCTGTTTTTTTTCACAAGTTCGTTATGTCTCACTTCTATATATGTACGCATCTTTTCTGCCAGTGTTCCGTACATAGGTACGAGTCGCTGCTTGCTCCCCTTCCCCGTCACCTTCATTATCTCGCGATTCATATCGACATCAAGAACCTTCAGCCCCACAAGTTCGCTTATACGCATGCCTGTGGAGTATAATGTTTCAAAGATAACCCTGTCACGAAAGCCAAGGGTCGATGTATCGTCGGGGGTTGATATGAGCTTTTCCACCTCGTCAAAATTCAGAAAAACCGGCAGTTTATCCCATTTGGAAGGTTTTGAGATAAAACCTACAGGGTTGGTCTTTACTATCCTCTCCATAATAAGGAAATCATAAAATCTAGATATGCCTGATATTCTACGCTGGACAGTCTCAAGGCTTGAGCCGGATTTACGCATATGTGTCATATATTTTACCAGCTCTTCAGCTCCGCACTCCGTGAGGTCTTTGGCTATAAACTCCATATAGTTTTCGATATCCTGCCTGTAGGCTTTAACAGTGTTATCAGCCAGACCCAGCTCATATTTCATCCAGTTTGTAAAATTTGCGGCTAATTTTGAGTTTTCCAAGCGAGTTTTCCCCTTTTGCTGAAAAAAGCAAAAAATATCTTTAACTGACATTTATTTATATACTATTTACTCTGGTTTTACAATGCAACTTACATTTTGCGTTCGGAAATTTATTTTAAGAAAAAAAACACACCTTTGTTAACAAATAATCACATAGATATTCACTCATAAGAAGAACAAGAATAATTCTATTTTATTTAAAATTTTCATTGCATTTATCAGTTGTTTTTTATTGAAAATTTCAACCCTATACATGTCTAAAATATGTTACAGTAGTTACATAGATATTGATTTTACAGGCTTTCATGCTATAGGTTTTTTCTATAATACTAACCAAAGATATAATTTTAAACAATTTTACTATTATTGATTTTTTCTACATTTCAGTAAGCATTATAGAAATACCCTATAGATAAAACAACCCCTTATTGTTAAAATTTAACGAACACTTGTGCATAAATAGGCAAAGTTTAAACTTTAATGTTGACTCATAGTTTAACATGGATTATCATTCTCAAAGTTGAAAACACAACGTCAGGAGGGTAAATAATGTCTGACAACAAGAAAACGACGAAACAGGAAGCCTTGGATTATCACAAGTATCCAAGACACGGTAAGATTGAAGTAACCCCTATTAAACCATGCTATACACAAAAGGATCTATCACTAGCATACTCCCCGGGAGTGGCAGAGCCTTGTCTTGAAATAGAGAAAAAAAACCCTGAACTAGCTTACGACTATACATCTAAAGGAAACCTCGTAGCTGTTGTATCTAACGGTACTGCAGTTCTCGGACTTGGTAACATCGGTGCACTCGCCGGTAAACCGGTTATGGAAGGTAAAGGCGTTCTTTTTAAAAGATTTGCTGACGTTGATGTATTCGACATAGAACTCAATACACAAAACCCTGATGACATCATTAAGGCATGTGAGCTTATGGAGCCAACATTCGGTGGTATCAACCTTGAAGACATTAAAGCTCCTGATTGTTTCTACGTAGAAGAGACTCTTAAAGAGAGACTGAATATCCCTGTATTCCACGATGACCAGCACGGTACAGCTATTATTTGTGTTGCTGCACTCATCAACGCACTTGAGCTTATAGACAAAAAGATAGAAGACATTAAAATCGTTATTAACGGAGCTGGAGCTGCCGGTATAGCAATTGGTAAACTTGTAATTTTCATGGGTGCTAAACCTGAAAACATCTACATGTGCGATACAAAAGGCATAGTATATGTCGGTCGTACAGAAGGTATGAATAAATATAAAGAAGAGTTCGCAATCGAGACTGATAAAAGATCACTCGAAGATGCTATGGACGGAGCTGACGTTTTCCTCGGTCTCTCTGTTAAAGATGCTGTTTCTAAAGAAATGGTTAAAAAACATGGCTCGCAACCCTATCATTATGGCTATGGCTAACCCTGATCCGGAGATCCTCCCTGAAGCAGTTGCAGAGGTTCGTGGTGACGCTATTATGGGTACAGGTCGCTCCGACTACCCTAACCAGGTAAACAACGTACTCGGCTTCCCATTCATCTTCCGTGGTGCTCTTGACGTTCGTGCCAAAGCTATCAACGAAGAGATGAAGGTTGCTGCTGTTTACGCTCTTGCTGAACTTGCTAAACAAGAAGTACCAGAGGGTGTATGTAAAGCTTACGGCGTAGACAAGATCGAATTCGGTCCTGACTACATCATCCCAAAACCATTCGATCCAAGAGTTCTGACATGGGTTGCACCTGCTATCGCTAAAGCAGCTATAGACACTGGCGTAGCTCAGAAAGATATACCTAACTTTGACGAATACAAAGACTACCTTGAGTCACGTCTTTCATTCGCTAAAGAATTCACAAGACACATTATTTCTGTTGCGAAGCAGAAGCCGAAGAAGATCGTTTTCCCTGAAGGCGAAAATGAGAAGATCCTCCGTGCATCAAGCAAGCTTGTTGAAGAGGGTATCGGAACACCTATTCTCCTCGGAAACAAAGAACGCATTGCAGTTATTGCCGAGAAAGCAAATATCGACCTCAAAGGCTGTGAGATCGTAAACCCTATAGAATCCGACAGACTCGACGACTACACTAAGCAGATGCTTGCCCTCCGCCAGAGAAAAGGTCTTACACCTGCGGAAGCTAAAAGACTGCTCGTACGTGTTCACGACTACTATGGTGCTATGATGATAGCTAACGGTGAGGCTGATTGTCTCCTTAACGGATACTCAAGAAACTACCCTGACGCTATTAAACCTCTCATGGAACTCCTCCCGCTTCAGGAAGGATACACAAGACCATCAGGTGCACACTTTATGGTTTTCCGTGACAGAATAGTCCTTTGTGCAGACACTACTGTTAACATAGACCCTACTGCCGATGAGCTTGCTCAGATAGCTGTACAGTCTGCCGACACATGTGCAAAATTCGAAATTGAGCCTAAAGTAGGTATGTTGTCATTCTCTAACTTTGGTTCAGTACGTATCCCAAGAACAACAAAAGTAACAGAAGCTGTTAAAATAGTTAAAGAGAAGTATCCTAACCTTGTTATCGACGGTGATATGCAGGCGGATACAGCTCTTCATCCTCCAATAGCTGCAGATGCTTTCCCATTCTCAGAGATCAAAGGTGATGCAACAGTTCTTGTATTCCCTAACCTCGAGGCTGGTAACAGTGCATATAAACTTCTCTGGAGACTTGGCGGCGGAATCGCAATCGGTCCTATCCTTCAGGGATTCCAGAGCTCCGTACACGTTCTTCAGCGTGGTGTGGACGTTAACGAAATCGTTAACCTCGCCGCTATCGCTGTTGTAGACGCTACAGAGAAAGCAAAAGTAAAACATAAGTAATTTTACTTGTGATAAGTTAAGTTCAGACCTGCAGGGTAGTGCCTGCAGGTCTCATTTAAATCCTGCAGCACTGCAGGCTTTAAATGAACAAGAATTTTTTCAGCTTAGCCGTTGAAAAAGGATATGGCGTTTGCAAAAAAAACCATATATTCCAACTCCTCATTCCCGTATTTGTAAAAGGGCAGTGTCTAGTCACCACTGCCCTTTTACCGTTTAAACATTTATCACAATTCCATCACAATAATCTGATTACACTCTATTAATATGTGATATTAAAAAAAATAGGAGAATGACCATGCAGACTAAAAAAAAGTGCTATTTATATGTATAAATAACAGTGCCAGAAGTCAGATGGCGGAAGCCTATATGAATATACTTTCAGAAGGTAAATATATCGCAGAAAGTGCCGGGCTTGAAAGCGGCGACCTAAACCCCTTCGCTATTCGGGCGATGGCTGAGGACGGCATCGACATCTCTCAAAAAAACAACAAATTCAGTTTTCGACTTTTTTAAAGACGGCCGCCTTTACCACTATGTATTCAGAGTATGTGACGATAATGCGGTAGAGAGATGCCCTGTCTTCCCTGATATTCTGGCAAGCTTCCACTGGAATACACCCGACCCAGTGACATTTCAGGGCTCTGATGAAGAAAAGCTTGAATTAACCAGAAAGATACGCGACGACCTCAAAGCCAGAATTATTGAATGGTTGAAAACTCACTAATTTGCGTAAACAGTATCACGAGTCATACTGAGCGAAGCGAAGTATCTGATACGACTAAACTAGCATGAAGTTCAGATCCTTCGGCAAATGCCTCTGGATGGCGAAAATATTTTCATGAAACAACACGTTTAATGAACAACTACCACACCCTACCAGTCTGCGTTTTTTCACATATATTTGTATTATTTCGATAAAATTATGCATTATTATTACTATACAGGTTAACAGACTTAATATTAGGAGGTTATCTATGTCCGGTAAAAAAGATTCTTATGCTTGTCGGTGATTTTGTCGAAGACTACGAGGTTATGGTTCCCTTTCAGATGCTTTTGATGGTTGGACATCAGGTAGATGCCGTATGTCCCGATAAAAAACCCGGAGAAACGGTAAAAACAGCAATCCACGACTTTGAAGGTGATCAGACATATACTGAGAAACCTGGGCATAATTTCATGATTAATGCCGATTTTGACAGTGTTGATGTCAAAAAATTACGATGGACTTGTCATCCCAGGTGGACGTGCTCCGGAGTATCTCCGCCTTAATAAAAGAGTCCTTGAGATTACGAAAGAATTCTTTTCAGATAACAAGCCCGTAGCTGCTATCTGCCACGGTCCGCAGATACTTGCAGCGGCAGGCGTAATATCAGGTAAATCATGCTCTGCATACCCTGCCGTAGGTCCTGATATCGAAATGGCTGACGGTTCATGGATACCGAATAATGAGACCTTCTCCGATGCCCATGTTGACGGAAATCTCGTTACTGCTCCCGCATGGCCTGCTCATCCTCAGTGGATCAGAAAGTTCCTCGAAATACTCGGGACAAAAATACAGCCTTAGTTGAAACACTTACCCCCTACAGGGTGTTACTCGGCTGAGACGCAGAATATACGCCTCAATTACGTTAATAGTGTTGAGGCTCTTTTTTTTTATTAATCCGCTTAAAAAATTCTCACTTTTTTCTTTTTATACCAATTGCAATTTACCCTGAGAGTGATATTGTCTTTATTAAGGAGATTGTCATGGAAAAAACTATCAAATGCCCTGATTGCGGCGACGAAGGAACACCTGAATTTGGCATGTGCCCAACATGCAGCTACAAATACCGACCATTTGATTACATGAACCAAGGACTATCTGAAGATGATTTCAACGGTATCAATGATTCAATCAAAACCAAAGGCGACACCTTTGGGAAGATAAAAGTTTTAGGATTCGTTATTGTATTCGCACTTATTGTTATTATGTTTCTAAACAAATAATATTTATTGTATTTAACCCAAGGAAGAAAAAATGAAAAAACGAACTTATAAATGAACACAGCCTTTATCTGAGGCAGCATCACGACAATCCTGTTGCGTGGCAGGCATTTAAACCGGAAACTCTCAAAAGAGCCCAAAAAGAGAATAAACCTTTATTCATAAGTATAGGCTATTCATCATGTCACTGGTGTCACGTGATGGCTCACGAAACCTTTGAAGATGAAAAAGCTGCCGAGATTCTTAATAAATACTTCATCCCTGTAAAGATAGACCGCGAGGAGTTCCCCAGTGTGGACAAGATGTATCAGTTTTACCTCCACGCCACAGGCAAAAAAAAGGGGGGGGCTGGCCTCTGAGTGTTTTCGCCCTTCCCGACGGCAGACCTTTCTTCGGAGGGACATACTTCCCGCCTGAACAAAGGCACGGACTGCCTGCTTTCAGCGATATAGTTAAGCAGCTTGGTGAGCTGTATATCAGCACTCCGTCGGAAGCAAAAAAAATATGCCGACAACTATGACAAATTCCACGACAAATTCATATCCCACGAGCACGAATACGATGCTCTTTCAGAAATGAAGATAGAGCAGATACTTGATATATTTAAGAAGATGTTCGACATCGAGCACGGCGGTATAGGCAAGGAAGCCAAGTTTCCTAATATCCCTGTAATGTCCGCACTCCTTAACTATTTCGATGATGAAGATGTATCTTCATTCCTGACACATACGGCAGATAAACTATGTACATCAGGTATATACGACCATGTGAACGGCGGTTTTTTACAGATACGCAGTGGACAGGGCATGGACTGTACCTCACTTTGAAAAGATGCTTTACGACAACGCCCTGAATGCATCGTTTCTGCTTGATATGTTTGAAAAGACCGACAATGTGCTCTACTTGAAAATAGCTGAAAAGACGATAGATTTCATACTGACCGAATTCAACTCCGAGTTCGGACTGATCACCGCTATGGATGCAGACAGTCAGGACGATAACGGCAAAAGTGTCGAAGGCTTCTATTATCTCGTAACAGAGAAACACATAGAACCTGTGGCGGAGTACATAGAGCTTCATGAAGGGGTTATTAACCTTACAACCACGGACTATGACAAATATGTCATTCTGGAAAAACACTTTGATAAACTGAAAGCGGCTAACGAAAGGGTCAAGCCGCATAAAGACGAAAAGGTTATACTGTCACTCAATATGCTTTTCTGTTCTGCACTCCTGAAGATGTTTGAAATGTCGGGTAAAGAGTTTTATATGGAGCAGGCAACTGCACTTCTAGGTAAAATGAAACACTTCCTCGTTAACGGGGACGAACTGTTCAGAATAAACTATCAGGGCGAAATCTTTGCTAACACCACACTGGAAGACTACGCATATACAATAAAAACAATCCTTGATTTCTTCGAGGTTACAAAAGAGAAAGCATTCCTTGGTGAAGCTGCCTCACTCACTGAAAAAGCTATTGAGCTATTCTACTGCGACGGTATTTTTTATCTGGATTCAAACAAGAAAGTCGTAGATACATTTGACGATTCCACCCCTAACTTCGGGCTGATGATTGACATTCTGGAGCAGTATTCAGACCTTATGGGGATAGCGAAAGACAGGCAGGCTCTGGACTTCGCCGCCGACAGACTCATCAAATATGCAGGCGGTCACCCTACTCTGTTCGCAGCTCTCAAGGAGTATCTGAAATAAATGAAAGATTCAATACTGAAAAGACTGAAAGAACAGGGCTCTGACGAGAATAAAAAAAAGGGATGGCGAAATTCGGCATTAACACTGCCAACGCCTTCGGCACAAAAGTCGAAGTTATAAGAACCATCGCCAAAGAGATTGGCACCGACCATGACCTTGCACAAGAGCTGTGGAAGACAAGGAATCATGAAGCACGTATCCTTGCCACAATAATAGCAGACCCTAACCTGACGGATATCGATATGCTACAGGACTGGGTTTTGGATATCAACTCATGGGATCTATGTGACCAATTCTGTAATAATCTGGTCATTCATACCGAACATGCAGGACTGATGATAGTCGACTGGTGTATTCAGGAGGAGATGTTTGTTAAACGTGCAGGTTTTTTCAACCATGGCAAACTATGCACTGAAAAATCCTGATGTGAGAGAGAAGGATATAGATGGTTACTTCGGTCTGATACTCAACGAATGCTGGGACAAGAGAAACTATGTCCGCAAGGCAGTGAGCTGGGCACTCAGAAATATCGGCAAAAAAGATATACATTACAACCGCAAAGCCGTAAAGATTGCCAAGCAGATGAAAGAAGACAAGTTAGCACCTGCAAAGCTCACGGCATCAGAGGTTATCAAAGAGCTACAAACTCCCGAACTGATAAATAAGCTTAAAGCCAAGTCATAAAAAAATTTTTTATTTAACAAGTGTATATTTAATATCGCATATTAATCAATTAATGTTAAAATAGTTAAGTATATTTTATATTCGGAGAGTTAGTTGAGCTATAAGCACATTTCAAATACAGATTGCGAGTATTATCCATGCCATGGACTGGATGACCAAAACTGTCTCTTCTGTTATTGCCCCTTATATTTTTTTTAAAGATTGCGGTGGAGATTCGGAATTCATAGGTTCTGTCAAAGACTGTTCCAAGTGCGAAAAAAAACCATGATAAAAAAAACAGCTATGAGTTTATACGCGAACGTTTATCCATAGCTTTCAAACGCTTAGGAGCAGATGATCTGGATATGCTTAAACTGGAGCACGAATAATAGCACCTCTGATAAAAAAAATAATGCGTCAACTTTGTTGACAATTATCATAACAATAAGGTATTGTATACTTTAGAGGTACACAATGAACTCGTTTGTCCATAGGGAAGAGGATTACGCTTTACGCATAATCATCTATTTAGCTACAGTAGGAAAGATGGTGAAAACCAAAGAGATCTGCAACAGTCTCTATCTCTCCAGACCTATGGTACTCAAAATCATCAACAAGCTTAAGGCATGCGGATTTGTAACCACGAAAACAGGTAAAGAAGGCGGATTAACTATAGCAGAATGTGTTTATGATGCCAGCCTGTATGATATACTTAAATGTATGGGGTTCACCTCCAGAATGAACCAGTGCCTTGATCATAATGAAACATGTAAGCTGATGCCGATCTGCAAAGTGAATATTCTATTCTGCGGTATACAGACAGAGATAGAGAATCAGCTTAAAAAATGCAAAAAATTAAAGAGTTTCTTTTTTTCAAATAAAGAAAGTGTATTAAGTATTTAATAACCGTAGGAGGTCTGAATGAACGAGTATCAATACGACTATAAGACGGTACAGGGCTTTGTCCTGTCTGCCATCTTTTGGGGAGTTATTGGACTTGTGGCTGGTCTTCTCATCTCTGCACAAATGTGGAACGCTGATTTAAACTTCGGCGAATACTTCTCATTTGGTAGACTGAGAACCTTTCACACCAATGTATTAGCATACGGTCTTGGTATCGGTGCAGAATTTGGTCTTTTTTACTACATAACAATACGCCTTACAAAGCGACCTTTGATCTTTCCAAAGCTTGCACGTATCCACCTCTGGCTTTTTAACATCGGAGTTGGTGCTGCTGGTCTGTCACTCCTTATAGGAATGAATACATCACTGGAGTACGCTGAGTTCGAGTGGCCGTTTGACGTTGCCATTGTTATTTTATGGGTAATGTTTGCTGTCAATATTTTCGGCAACATCTTCACCAGAAAAGAGAAGCACCTTTATGTTTCTCTCTGGTACATCATTGCTACAGTCATCACTGTTGCAATACTTTACATCGTCAACAACCTTGCTATCCCTGCTACACTCACTAAGTCATATCACCTCTTTGCAGGTGTAAACAGTGCTAACGTTGAGTGGTGGTACGGACATAACGCTGTGGGTTTCCTTTTCACAACCCCTATTCTGGCGATGTTCTACTACTTCCTGCCTAAATCAACCGGATTGGCGTTATACAGCCACAGGCTGTCTATCATCTCTTTCTGGTCATTGATTTTCGCATACCTTTGGACAGGTGCACATCACCTTGTCTACACTCCGCTACCTGACTGGATTCAAACACTCGGTATCGCATTCACACTCTTCCTCATCGCTCCGTCATGGGGTTCAGTGGTAAACGGTTACTTCACGGTGGATCACGACTGGTCGAAGATGAGAACTAACTACCTTACAAAGTTCTTTATAGTAGGTATCACATTTTATGGTCTCCAGACTATTCAGGGACCGTCACAGGGTATCAGAGTTATCAGCTCACTTATCCACTATACAGACTGGGTTCCTGGGCACGTACACATGGGAACAATGGGCTGGGTAACTATGGTTATCTGCGCATCAATATATTACGCACTCCCTGCAATGTATAAGGTAAAGATATACAGTGAGAAGGTTGCTAACACACACTTCTGGCTTGTGCTCGTGGGTCAGCTAATGTTCTCTGTCACTATGTGGATCACAGGTATCCAGCAGGGTGCTATGTGGAAAATGACTGCCGCAGACGGTACACTCCAGTACACCTTCATGGAAGGACTGGTTCGTAACTATCCTTACTGGCAGATGAGAACTCTGTCCGGTGTTATATTCGTTGTCGGTATGCTTTTCTTTATCTACAACGTTATGATGACTATTAAACAAGGCAAAGAAAATATTGCCAAATTACAAGAAGCTTAGGGAGGCACAAAATGAGTAAGAATGACAATTCTATCTACAACAGAGCCCTCCTATTCTCTATAGTAGCGGCAATCACGGTTCTAATAGGTACTATCGCAACAGTTTTCGTACCTATGTTCACTAAAGGTATGCACCCGAAAGTAGAAGGGCTTCAGCCTTTCACAGCACTTGAGCTTGCAGGTAGAGATATCTATCAGGCTGAGGGTTGTATCAACTGTCACTCTCAGGTGGTTCGTCCTCTTAAGGCAGACGTTCTGAGATACGGTCCATACTCTAAAGCAGGTGAATTTGCATACGACAGACCTTTCCTTTGGGGATCAAAGAGAACAGGTCCGGACCTTGCCAGAATCGGTGGTAAATATCCTGACGAGTGGCATATACAGCACTTTGAGAGCCCACAGGCTTTCTATCCTAAGTCTAACATGCCTCCATACCCTTGGTTCAAAGAGAAGATGGTGAATGTTAATGAAACACTCGCCAGAATGGATGCACTTGGCTTCCCTTATACTGACGAAGACAAGGCTACTCTCGCTGAATCAACACAACTCGACGCTATGGTTGCATATATGCAGATACTAGGTACATCCATAGAAAGAGAGGCTGTGATTACAATCGACGAGAGCATGATAGAAGCTGAAAGCCCTGTTAAAGGGAATGCTGATGCTATTGCTCTCGGTAGAAATCTTTACAAGGCTGAATGTGCAGGCTGCCACGGTGCTAACGCCGAAGGCAATATCGGAGCATCTCTGATCGATTACGCTCAGAACGAACCTGTAGATACTGATACATATATCACTATCGCAAACGGTTACGAAGGTGCAATGCCGGGCTACGCCAGTAAATTCGGTAAAGAAAAAAAACATGGGCTATCGTTGAATACATCAACAGCCTTAAATAACAAAGGAGGTACGTTATGATTCAGGAAGAGCAAGACAACATTGAAGAATTTCAAAGAGAAGATACTGAGCATGTACTTCCGCTCGGATGGCTGATCCTTTACATAGGTCTCATAGTATTCGGTATATACTATACATACGCCTATACACCGACCTTCACAGGCTGGTCACAGGAAAAACAGCTTGAAGAAGCTATGAAAGACGTTAAATAATTAGCTTGTACACGGGGCGGTTTTATCGCCGCCCCTTATTTTTTTTCAAAAGGAGGAAAAAAAATGTCTGGAACACCTATGTCATACTTTATGTATGGTCTTGTTCTGGTAATAGTTTTTTGCAGGTATCATTGTCTATAATTATTCTAAAAAAGAATCATGACAAGATAGAGCAGGCAAAATATAACATGCTGGATGACGACGATGAGCAGCATTGAACTTCAGCAAAAAAAACGATGGATAGTCAGGATAATATGGACAGCCATATACCTTTTAATCCCTTTTATCCAGATAAACGGACAAAGTGCACTCAGATTTGATATTTCATCTCTGGGTCTACTGTTTTTTCGGCAATACTATTTTTTATTGAGAACTTCTTTATCGTTCTCATTTTCACTTTTTTTATTAACTTTCCTGATCATTTTGATCACTCAGCTTTACGGTCGTATATGGTGCGGATGGCTCTGCCCTCAGACCGTTATGATGAATTTCACCAACTTCCTTGACATTAAAAAATCAAAGCTTAGTCACTAAGCTATTAGGACATATATTTGTATTGGTTATCAGTGCCGTTATCGGTGCATCGATGGTTTGGTATTTTGTTTCGCCATATAAATTCTTTGGCGATTTGGTTAACGGGACTATGGACTCTGCAACCATGTGGTTCACTATAGTTCTTACCGTAATAACTTACCTTAACTTCTCCTTTGTACGCTATAAGTTCTGCACAACGGTCTGTCCATACTCTAAGCTTCAGTCGGTTATGTTCGACAACCACACGCTGATCATAGCTATGGACCCTGAAACCAGCTACAAATGTGTTAAATGTGATGCTTGCGTGACAACCTGCCCTGTCGGTATAGATATACGTCAGGGGATGGACAGCGAATGTATTAACTGCGGCCGCTGTATTTCCGCCTGTACAAAAAACTATGACCAGAGAATGCGAAGACGTACCTACCCTAATCGACTACATCTACGGTTTCTCAGATACAAAGAAACCTTTCAGAGTAAATGTCGTGATCACTGCTGTTGTCACTTTTATCTTCCTTGCAGGTTTTATATATATGGCGGCAACGGTTAAGCCGTATGAGTTTCAGGTATTCCCTAACTCATCCTTCCTGCCGAGATATAAAGACGAAAATGTCATAAACTCTTATGAAATCATGCTGAAGAACCTTTCTAAAAAGAATCTTCGGGTTGAGCTTAAGATTAAAGACTTAGAACAATACGATCTCCAGTACCCTAAGCCTCTCGTTGTTAAACCGGGCGAAACTCTGAAAGAAAAGGTATTCCTCTTTATCCCTGCTGAAAAATTGGAAAAAAGTGCCTATATTATCTCTTAAGATGCTTTCCATTGGTGACGACAAAGGCGGAAAACCGCTAGAGAGTGAACTTAGCTTCCGCAGACCGATAAGACGTAAAAAAAATAGGAGAATAACTTGAGAGTTAGTTTAATTATTTTTTTTAATAGGATTTTTTTTGACTATAGCCCCGTCTATTTATGTGGGTATCAAATACTTCGACGGCAAGGTGATAGACCAGCCCTACGAATCAGGACTCACATATGACGCCGATAAGAAATTCATCAGCGACAACGGACTCGGCTTAACCATACTGAAACAGGATAAAAACGGTGATAGCGTGGAGATGCAGTTCTCTTTTGATAAGAAGACAGACATAAATCTGGAAGAGACCTCATTCTATATAGCACGCCCCGCCACTGAACAGGGCAAAATACAGATAAATGCTGAAAAAAACAGAGGATGGAGTGTACGCCTCTGTTTTCAGCCTCGATACATATGGACATTATATTCTGAAAGCAGTCACCACCGCCAACGGTAAAAAAAGATTGCTATTCAGAAAAGTTTTTATATTAATTAAACGTTTTTTATTAGGAGGACGACATGAGAATAGGAACAATAGTAATGATCATTTCGCTTATCTCTATGATTGGGTTACCGCTTTTTTTACGCGATTAAGTACGCTAACTAATGGGAGCGCTCTATATGATGATACCTATCTCGCTCCTACTGGGCGTGATAGTATTAGTCATATTTTTATGGGCCTCAAAATCAGGTGAGTTTGACGACATCGAAGGACCAAAGTACCGAATGCTGGATGACGATGACGACGACTAATGTTGTAGCATGTAAACACTGCCTACTGGAAGTAAATAGGAATCAGGCTATTGTCGAGAGTATTAACGGCGAAGAGTCTTTTTTTCTGCTGTTCAGGGTGTGCAAGTGTTTACAAGATTTTGCAAGAGGAAGGGTTCTCTAAGTTTTATTCCAAAAGGGATAGCAACTGGGAACCCGGTGCTGTAAACCCTGCAAATGTCTCTGAAGAGCTGTTCGTCGATTCTGTTGTAGAGATAGAAAACGGCTATGAGGTCAACATCGCCCTATCAGGCATAAGGTGTGCCGCATGCATCTGGCTTATCGAAACATACCTCTCTAAAGCCGAAGGTATCGAATCAATACGTGTAAACTACGCAACTCATAAGGCAAAAAATAAGCTGGAAAAAAAAGGGGTCATAACTCTCCGTGAGATAATCGACAGAATATCTTCCATAGGCTACTGCCCTCTCCCCGTATCGGAATCAGACACAGCTTCAATATATGAAAAAAAAGAGAAGAAGGATTATTTCTTCCGCTTCTCCATCGGGGCATTCTTCAGCATGCAGCTGATGATATATACCGTAGCCCTTTATGCAGGGTACTTTCAGGGGATTGATACCGGACTGAGGACTATGTTCCAATACGCGGCGTGGTTGCTCAGCACCCCTGTTATGTTTTACTCAGGTATGCCGTTCATAAAGAGCTCTATGCAGGCTCTCCGCAGAGGGCACACCACAATGGACACGCTGATCTTCATGGGCTCGTTCACTGCATATGTATATAGTGTTTTCGCACTTTTTTCTCGATAAAGACGTATATTTCGATACTACATCCATGATAATAACTCTTATCTTATTAGGCAGATACATTGAATCCAGTGCCAAGGCAAGAACATCCAACGCAGTATCAAAACTTCTCACGTATCAGCCCACACAGGTAAGATACCTTTCAGACTTCGACCTAGCTAAATATATTTCAGGTGAATTATCTTCCGCCACTGTCCCTGTTAAGCAGATCAGGCAGGGTGACTTCCTCGAAGTTCTGCCGGGTGATTCTATACCTGCTGACGGTGTCGTGGTTTACGGAAGCTCGGAAGTGAACGAATCCATGCTCACAGGCGAAGCTATGCCTCAGATAAAAACCGAATCATCAAAGGTTTATGCAGGAACAGGCAACATTAACGGCAAGATCATTATTCAGGTGGATAACGTGGGTGCGACAACCACCCTCTCCCGTATTGTACAGGCTGTGGAGGATGCCCAGTCCGCAAAAGCTCCGATACAGAATGTCGCAGACAAGGTTGTCGGCTATTTTGTACCTACTATTATCACTATAGGTTTTCTCACATTCTTTGGCTGGTATTATGTGTCTTTCGAACTGTTGACATCCACGATGAAC